>VFQT010003593.1_pt1 | contig 13954 bp, 11 predicted proteins | sample 3512381 | NCBI WGS metagenome assembly VFQT01 (sample SAMN10412376, study PRJNA504923) | tailings metagenome | isolation source: Relicate 2 Philex TSF3 active mining site | place: Philippines: Tuba, Benguet | collected 2017-08-29 | reverse complement strand
AAAAATTTCTTAATAAGAGTATATAATGACTAAACAAAGAGAAAATAAATCTTCTAAAAAAAATTATAGTTTTACAGGACACAGAATAATTGATAACAATAAATCAAATTATGTTAATGAAAACTCTGATGTTTCTGTAAATTCAGAGGGAAACACTACTGAGGAAATTAGAAAAATACTTGACACTGATAATATACCAAACACTAGATCAAACATGACTAATTATAATCAATTGTCTAATTTTCATGGTGCTCAACAAATGGAATTTAATATGGGAAATCCTAATATGAATCCAATCCAAATGATGGGTAATAATAATTATTTAAATAATGTTGGTGATATTGATCCTACTATGATTAATAATTTGGTTCCTCTCAATTCTAGAGATATGAACATGATGGGTAATCCTTCTGGTTTAATGAATGTTAATCAAATGGCTCAATCATTAGGATCTATTGCTAATTTATCTAAATTAAACAACTTACAATCTTATGGTGATGATATGGTTAATTCTGAAATGATGGGTGCTAATCAAATGATGGGGGCTAATCAAATGATGAATGCTAATCAAATGATGGGAGCTAATCAAATGATGGGAGCTAATCAAATGATGAATGCTAATCAAATGATGGGAGCTAATCAAATGATGAACAGCCCAATGTTAAATTCTAATGCTATTAAAAACTTGGCAGCTTTAAATACTATTAAAATGTTATAATTTTGATTAATAACATTAAAAAGCCAATAAATTAGTTCTATAATAATTATATAGTTAATTCTATTATAATATAATATATAGTATTATTGGAACTATTAAGAAAGTAAAAAAAATTGATTATTAATAATTATGTAAAGTAAGTATTAATAATAATGTCTGGATTTGCTATTATTCGACTTACTAGAGAATATAATAAACTTCAAACTGAGCTAGATCAGGGTGGGTTAAATCAGAGTATTGTAATTGAGAAACCAAGTAATATTTTGGTTTGGAATGCAAAGATTACAGGGCCTTCTAACACACCTTATGAAAATGGAGAATTTAATATTCAACTAACATTTGATTCAGATTATCCTGTTAAACCTCCATCATCTGTTAAATTTTTAACACCAATGTTTCATCCAAATATTTATCGTGATGGAAAAATTTGTGTTGATATTTTACAACCAGCAGAATGGACACCTGCTCAAAATGTTAGATCAATTCTGATTTCAATTATATCATTACTTTCAGATCCTAATCCAGCTTCACCTGCTAATCGTGAAGCTGCTGATTTATACAATCAAAATAAAACTCTTTATGATCAACAAGTTAAAGAGTTTATTAAAAATAATGAAAATAAATAAATTATTATTTTAATATAATTCAAATTTAGGAATTTCGATAGAATCTCCGATTATATAAACATCATTTTCTAACATTATAAAGTTTCCATTTGCATCTTTATCTAATTTACCTACAGGATAATTTAAATCATTATCATAAACTACACCAGTTTCTTCATACAACCAAAAATCTTTTTCTTTAGAATATGAGTTTTCATCAACTTTTTTAACTGCTTTTATTTTACGAACTTTAATTTTTATTCTAGATGAATCCTTAGCATTAGAACCATTATCAATCTTCATATCATATTCAATTTTAGATTGGAATGCGGGACCAAATGGTTTTTCAAATAATGATTCTTCATTAAATTGAAAACATTTATATTTGGAACCCATCATATTATGTGCTTTAAATAATTCACAATCAGCAGCAGCTTCTTTTACAGCCTCAATAAAACTAAGTAATAAGTTATTTTTCTTTCTAGAAATATCTTCCATTTTTTCATCTGTAGTAATCTTACCTGATTTTCTAACCATTTTATATCTAAATACGTCTACTTTTCGTTCTTCTTGGGGTAAATCTTTATGTTGACAAAAACGAAGAGCACGACCAATAACTTGTTCAATACGGACTTCATTCCAATAAGGTTCCATTACATGAACTTGTCTAACATTATTCAAGTTAATACCTTCAGCACCAGCGGGTGAAATCATAATAATTTTACAGTATTTTCCATATTTATTATCACTTTTATTGAAAATTTCTTTATTAATTTTTCTAACATCTTTTTCAATACCTCCGTGAAACTCACACCATCTGAGACCATCTTTAGATTGTTTCTTTTCAGGCTCCAATTTTGTCTTGTCAAATTCAGAATCTTGATCAATATCAATAAAACCAAAGAAACTAAGATATATTTTTAATAATTGTAAACCTTCCATTTCTACATAATTAGAATAAATCATAACTGTACCTTTTGTTTTTAATATATTAAAAATAATTCTAATAAATTTTGGACTAGAATTATACATTGCCTCAAATAATAAACTCTTTTTCTTTTCTGTTTGTAAAAAGTTAGTAAAACTACCATCATATTTAGTATGAAAATTTTTAACATCATCTGATAATGTATGACCTGATTCCTTATCCTTTCTCATATGTTCTTTAAGAAAATCAATAAATGAATTAACATAAACTCTGATAGCTTTAAGATATTCTAATACTTCAGCTTTAGATTTAACTAATTCATTAGTTTTTTCTCTATCTTTACCTTCTTCTAAAACAATAGCATCTGATTCTTTAATTCTAAATGCGCCAGGTCTAGGTCTTTTTTCACCATTAATTTTATCTGAAATAGTAGGGAATACAAAATTACAAGCTTGACGTGTATATGAAGCATATGTACTCATTGAATCACCTACTTTACCTCTAGACATTCTTAACCTCATTTTTTCTTTTTGTTCTTCTATTTCTTCAAAATAATTATAAATTTCTTCTTGATAAGTTTCCATAGGTAAATTAATATAATGAACAGTTTTTTGGGCAAATTTATCAGGAGTTGCACCAATATAATAAGATACTAATCCCAATATACGTCTTTGAAACATATTTTTAGTATTTTCATTTAATGATGCAAAATTAGATGAACTAATAAATATTTGTTCAAAAATACTTTCTGAAACAGGAAAACTTCCAGGTCTAAGTAAATTAAATATAAGTGCAAATTCAAAAGGATTATTTACTGCAGGTGTTGCAGAAAGTAACATTACTCTTGTATTGGCATTTTCTTTTTTTTCTTGTTGTATATAATCGTAAATCACTTGTGCTTTTTTACTTGATACGTTATTATACACATTATTAATAAATCTATGTGCTTCATCAATGATAAACATTGATGTTTTACTAGTATCTGCTTTTTTAACTTTTTCTAAAAAGTCTCTATCAGCAAAAGGTGAATCATAGTGAATAAAAATAATATTTGCAAATCTTTGTTCAAAATTGTCTTTTGACATCCATGTTTTTATATCTTTTAACCAAGGATCATCATGAAGAGAAGCTGGACAAAGTAAAAATATATTCCACTTTGGAGTATAATTAAATAAAATATTATATAAATTAATTGCAGTATTAGTTTTACCTGCACCAACACCATGATAAACAAGAATATCCTTAAAAGGTGATTGATAGTTTAAAAATTGACCAACAAATTCTTGATACAATGTTACTTTATTTTCTCTCTTTTCATTACATGGATCTTCGCCCTCTTTTCTAATAATTTCTGGTAAAATAAATTTCTTAAAATTTTGCATAACCCATGAAGGAAATATTCTACCATTTTGTTCCAAGTTAATGTTTGATTTAGATTGTGACATTTTCTATTATTATTATATAATAATAGAAAATTATAACTTAATTTTTTGAATTTTTAGTTAGAAAGTTTCTAATTTAAAAATATTACTTGGACAATTTAGATAAATTAGCTAATCCATTTATTCCTGATTTAATATTAGTTCTATTAGACCAAATTAAATAACCTACCAAAACAACTAAAACTAATATTAATACAAGTGATGTATATTTCCAAACACTTGATGTCTCTGGGCATGATGTTTCAGAAACAGTTACTTCTGGACATTTTGTTTCAGATACAGTTACTTCTGGACATTTTGTTTCAGATATTATAACAGGACATTCTGGACATTTTTGTTCAACTTGAGCTACTCGATTAGCACCACTAGCACATAAATTTGGGGTAAATTGAATAAAGTCTAATTTATCATTATAAAAAGTACAAGTATCAGAAGGAAAATCACCAAATAATTCTGAAATTGCAGTAACCATAAATTGCATTTGTTCTTCTTTACTTATGATATTATTACCTAATTTTTTAAAATTGTCAACTACTATAAAAATCAAAGCACCTCTTGTTATTAAACCTACAATGTTTGCGATTTTAATTTCAGGATTAGTTCCTTTACTTAAACCTTCTAATACAGTATCTAATTGTTTAATCATAAAAATCATATTGGGGTCAGTGTTATTTTTTTCTTCAAAAGTCATAAATAATGCTTCTAAAAATTTTACTCTGTCTGATGTTAAATAAACTTTTGGTATAATAATATCTATAAATTTTGATTCAAAAAGTTTACTTCCAACATTTTGAGTTTGACTAATTCCAATATTCTGACTAATTCCAACATTTTGAGTTTGACTAATTTCTTGAGCTACTATTGGAGTTTTAACAGTTAATACTTTTATCTCTTCAGGTACAACCATTGGAACATTTTTGAACTTAAAATTACTTGATACTTCTTCTTTTATAGCAATATCAGTTTGTAAGTTTCTCATCATTTTATTGTTATTTATTACTTCTGATATTTGAGCATTAATATCAGGTGTTTCAGAATTTGATTTATCTAATTGTGAAAAGTGTTCAATATTATCATATCCTTCAATAAATTTTTCATTTTTACCTACATCAGAAATTAAAATAAAACCATTAATTGAAAGCATTATTGAACCTATACCTATTAAATTTTTAAAAGTTTGTTTAAGGTTATCTTCTAATTTTTTATTACCTTTTAAAAGTTTTGAAACATATTCATTAACAAATGTATCTAACTTATCTGAATCTACTCTAACTTTAATAATTCCATAATTATTATACATTTGTTTAATATTATCCAACTTGTCTTGAGATATTTTTTTTCCTTGAGGAATAATTTCTACAATTTTATCATTTGAATCTAATTTTGCTAATGTAGCACCCATATTATAATATAAATTAGAAATTATAAAATAAAACTTAATAATAATTCAATAATATTATATTATTTTTTATTTACTTAAAATTTGGTCTATATAAAGCATTATCACTATTATTTATATGATATTCATCAAAAATTTTATACATTTGAAAATTTAAAATGCGATTTTTCAGTTATAAAATAAATAATTTTTATGTAAATCTTTAAGACACAAAATTTATTATACTTTAGATTAAACTTCATTTAAACTGATATATTGAACTAGTTGAATAAATAGGCCGACTGAAATCTTGAAATTAAATTAATTTAATGTCTAATTATAATCAATATATCGAATTAACTAATTCATACCCATATGGTTTTATTAATATGTTTGAAGCCAAATCTGGGAAAAAAATATCACTGAAAAAACTATGTAGAAATAGTTTGTTTTTTCTTATAAATTACCTATGGTTCCGAACAAATCCAAGATGTAATAATGAACACTCCAAATGGAATTAAAGATATTTCCAATCTCCAATACAACGATTTAAATGATAGTATTGGTACAGTTATTTAGCATGTAAATCTAATAATTATATAATTTATTTTAACGATAATGTCTTATATTAGATTAAATTAAATAATTAATCAAATCCAACCTGACTAAACTATGCATATCTAAATTCAGAATTAGAAAAAACTTCAACTGGTATTTCTTTACTAATATCTTTTAATTTTGTCATTTCAAGAACAAACAAATCTATACCATTAATTTTAAAATTAATAATTTGACTTGAATGAACAGTATTTGTAATAATTTTTTGATATGTTGAATAAATTACTTCAAATGATTCAAAATTAAAATTCAACTGAGATAACATTGTATTTAGTTTATCTTGATGAGTATTACCAGCTTGATCAAGATTTGGGAAAAAGTTTTTAAAAAATTCAAAAAAGTTATCTAATGATGAATTAATTTCTTGTTTAGAAGATTCTTCTTTATATGTGAAAAAATTATGACTACTTAATAATTCAAACCATTTGGTCCTAATATCAATTCCTGTATTAGAATAATAAAATGAATAATCAATCATTACTCCAGGATTATCCATAAAATATTCATAAAGTTTATTACATACTGAACTTGACATGTCCATATATTTAGTAAGATTGTCAAAATTAATTACTCCATCTACTGAAAATATCAAATGAATAAATCTTAAAATAGACAATTCAAAAGAGTCATTAATTTCATTATCACTAAATAGTGGTTTAAATGGTTTACCCATTACAGGTTGAATGAGTAGTTCCTTAAGAATATTTTTAGTTTTATTTGTATTTTCTATTAACTGAGTTTCATAATCATATTCTTTAGATTCATATTCAGTTGTAGAAGTTGAAGAATCATTTTCAGTTTCACTATATTCTTCTGAATAAGTATCAAAATTTTTATTTATGTAGAATTGGTTGGTTGACATTATAATTTGAAAGATTAGGTTTAGTTAGAGTGAATTTTTCATTTTTTTGTAAATTTAATATGAAAAATTGATTAATTTAATATTTATCTTTATTAGATTTTATATATAACAATGGGAATAAACACAAATGAAGGTTATAGGATTGGTGTTGTCAAAGATCGAAGTCAAACTTATAATCCTAAAACAGAACAATATGTGAAACGGGATTTAAAAACTGGTAAATTTATTTCAGCTTCTGATTTCAAATACAAAGGTATTAGAGTTGAAAAGAATACTAATAATAAAAAAAAATGAAAATTTATTTATAAAGATAATTAAATATAAGATATAATGCCAGAACTTAAAAATGAAACATTCATTAAAAACATTACCGATCCAAGAACCGGAAAACAAGTTAAAAAGATTTATCAAATTAAATTATCTAAATTAAATAGAATTGTGGAACCTATGGTTTGGGAATATTATAAAAATCGTGCAAATACTTCAATTGGTGATATTTACAAAAAATTTAATGGATATCAACTCAAAATTATATTTTTTAATGATCCAAATATTTATGTTGTTGATAGTATTGATTCTAATGCACAAGTTGATAATCTACCTAATAATTCTACATTGAAAAAAGTTAGTAAAAATGTAACTGATTTAGTTATCTAATAAATTAATTTAATTATTGAATAGCTTTTCATTTTTATCTTTATTATTCATTATTGATATACTATTGGAATAATTTTTTAAGCCAACATTTATTATTGTATATCGATATATATCATATAATATTATTTATTAATAATATATGATGTAATAATATATAAAAACTGTAAAGTTTTTAATTTGAGTAAGCAGTGCCTGCCATGCCCGATTGGTTCATCGAATTTTTTAAATCATTATTTTTATAATGATGAACCGTACCCCACCTTTCGGTGTATTTATCCATTCTTAAAGAATGAGGGTCTAGACTATATCTTAAGCCGTCATTTAGGTTTGCTAAACCTATCGGACCCAAAACCATTTAGTCGTTGAATCTTATCCTTAGTCTTGCTTAGCGACTTTAGGATCTTGACTGCTGATTGCCCATTTCATAATCTTATTTAGATTAATCATACAAAGAATTTTCACCTCTAGGTTGATTCCTAGCCATTTTAGATTTTTATCTAAAACTTGGTATCTTTGTTTTTAGGGGTTTCCAGAACAATTTGGATTTGTTGCATCAGATTTTTTCTGATACTAGTAACTGTGGAATTAGAATTTAACTTATATTCTAATATACAAACCACTAACCTATTTTCCTTGTTCTTATTTGTAATTTTGAACAAGAGTGTTACTTTTCAGAGCAAACGTTTTTTCAAATTAATATTTCAAATTCATAATTGAATAAGAAAACTAATTTGATCGTAAACTCATCACACGAAGCACATTATAATTAACGGTATAAATGTTGAGTACAGAGTTGGAGCTAGTACCACCGATGTAGTTAGCAACATAGGTATTATCTACGCCACTATTGTATGTACCACATTTAACTTGTAAAGTGGCATTATCGATACGAGAGAAGTTGCAGGTACCAGAAGGTTGGTGTTCTTCAGCCTTGAGGGCAAAAGAGTAAACGTTAATACCATCAGCTGGGGTATTAGAAAAGTGTTGTAAAGGTTGGACATAGTTGAAGTAGTGACCATCGCGTTCTTGGAATCGGTCATGACCATTAAGTTGGAGTTTAGCTTCATAAACTGGATTGTCAGAACCATCAATAAAGTTGCCATAGTTGTGGTAATTGATAACGGATTGAGCAAAGAGATTTAAGACAGCTGCAGCTCCAGTAGTAGTACCAACTAAGAGTTGAGCTAAAGTAAGAGAAATATCTTCCATAGTTAAATCATTTCTGGTAACAATTGAGTTGTCAAGTAAGTTTTGAGCAACAGCAGCTGCTGTAGCTCCGGTAGCAATTTGACAGAGTAGAACAGCATTTTGAGCAACAAATCTAACATCAACTTTGTTTAATAAAGCTTCAGTTATGCCACCAACAGGTAAAGTATCACGATTAACACTAACTAAATCACCAACAGTAGGAGCAACAGTTCCAGATACAGTTGCATTAATTTTACCAACATTAGCATTAGCATTAGTAGGAGCAGTATAGGCTACATTTTGGGCAGATGCAGCTACAATAATCTTAGCAAAACGATCACGAGCAGCTTCCCAGTTACCATCAAAAGCGTATGCAATCCAGTTAGTACGAGTGTAGTTGCGTTCTAATTGAGGAGCCCAAACAAGGTATTTGGAAGGATGGTTAAAGTTAAGTCTGTATTTAGCAGTACCGCTGTTAAGAGATTCAGAACCAGTGAATTGAAGTTGTTCAATTAAGTATTCATGAGAAGCTTGAGCAAAGCGTTTGCGTTCTTCAGAATCTAAGTAAATGTAATCAATTAATAAGTAACAATCTTGCATGGATGGAAGAGTTGTAGGAGCAGTTGTACCATTGTAGTTAATTAAAGTGTTAGCACCACGGAATTCAACAGTAACGCGGACATCATGATATTGTAAGGCAATAAGAGGAAGAGCAAGACCATTGTTACGATTGAACCAGAATTGAAGGGGAACATATAATTGATAAGCACGTTTGGCACCAGTGGAGACATTAGTTAAGTGTTCAACATCACCAATCATCTTAGCATAACCACGTTCTTGACCAACTTTGTGGGTAAGTTCGTACCAGATGTTGAGCCAATCACCATATTGTTCATCGATTTTAGAGCCACCAATTTCAACTTTGCATTCTTTAATTGCGGCATGACCAAGTCTGTTAACATAACCCCAAGCAACTGTTTGTGTGTCAACAGCATTGAGTAAAATAGCAACATACATATTAGTGATTGCATCACCATTACGATTAATGTTGCATGTAACAGTGCGACCAAAGTCACCGACACCATTCCAAACTTGTTGGATTGGTTCGACAGAGCGTTTAACCCTGATATTTTCACATCAGGACGGACTATACCTTAAGCTTATAATTGAATGTTTTGGACATTCTAAAGCCCATCTTATTATAGTCTCTGAACCTCTTTCCTACTAATTTTACCAAAAGATATTAATAGGAAATTTGGCTGCGGATTATCCAATTTCTAACGTTTTTACTATGCCCTAGGTCATTACCCCGGGTATTAATTATAATTTCTTATAATTAAGTAGTAGTTAGAACTCTTAGGAACTTCCCGCAAATTAAAGATGTTGCACTATAAAAAAATATAGCACTAGCCGGTTGCAACCTTTATCCCATACGGGGGTCCGACTGTTTAACTCATCTATCTAAGTTAGTATGACGTCTATCGTGTATACCCTGTCTTTCGACATATTTGTTGATGTTAATAACATCGGGACTAGACTATATCTTAAGCCATAAATGAATATGACCCAGAACCATTTAGTCGTTGAACTGCATTCCTTATAAAAGGAACTTGGCTGCGGATTGTCCATTGTAATATTTATAGAATTTTTACCTCAGGATTTTAAAAAATCCAAATCCAAGTTTTTCTCTTGGCCAGTATCATATTACTATAATACCTTGGTATCTATAACTTTAGGAGTTTCCCGCAGTTTGATTCTGTTGCTATTTGTTTAAAACCTAAACAAATAACTAGTATCTGTGGATTATAACCTTAATTAGGTTAATTACATACCATCAAATTGTTTTATCCTATATTATATGTAATTTTTATAGGAATGATACTTTTCTGTCCAATAGTTTAGACGACTTTGAAGACATTTTGGATGATTTTTAGTTTTCATCCTTAGCTAATGGTTTCCCATTAGAGTAGACTATATCTTAAGCATAAAATTAATTATACCCACTGACATTTAGTCGTTGAACTGCATTCCTAATTTATAGTTAGGAACTTGGCTGCTGATTTTCCAATTTCTATCATTATCACCTTTGAACTAAATATTAGTTCAGATCCAAGTTTTTACTCTTGGCCAGTATCATATTACTATGATACTTTGGTAGATAGAACTCTAAGGAAGTTCCAGCAATTTGACAGTGTTGCCATTTGTTATATCAATACAAATGACTAGCATTTGGGGATTTGGTTACTATTATTTTTCTTAAATTAACCAATTTGTAAAAACCCCTAATCGGTTTATATTAATCTTATTTTTACATTAGATTAATCGAAATGCTTTTCTACTCTCTTCTGTGTTGTCCGACACATCATAAAGTAATTTGAGGGTTACCAGAACGGTTATTCCCTAAGGTTTCCCATAGGGCCGGACTATATCTTAAGCCTATGATTTTAAGTCATAAACCCATTTCCATTTAGTCTCTGGACTGCACTGTTATTAATAACAGTTTGGCTCAGCGCTTATCCATTGGGCTAAAAAAATTTAACCACATACACCAGCTTTTTACCTTATCCTAGTTGTTTTCTCTAGGCCATTTAAATATCACTATTTAAACTTGGTACTGGATACAAAGATATAAATTTATTTCTAATCAGTTTTTCAAATTACTATTCATTTAAATAAATATCTTTGATATAATGTCTTTAGGAACTTGCCTGAATTTGGAAATGTCGCATCATATTTTCATATGACACTAGTAGCTGTGGGATGTATTATATAATACATGGAATTCCACTAAAAGGATTATCTTAATAAACAATTCCTATTTATTAAGCATGCTACTTTTCTACCCATCTAATCTAGGTAAACATCTTGCAAATATTCTCTATGGTTTCCCATAAAGGTTGACTATATCTTAAGCTTTAGATACAAAGTCTAAAGCCGAGTACCATTTAGTCGATGAACTGCATTCCTATAAACTCATTAGGAATTTGGCTGCTGATTACCCAATATTTAACATTTTCACTTTGGCTCATAAAGTATATAACAATAATTTTGCACATCCAAGTTTTTAATTCTTGGCCAGTTAATTATTACTAATTAACCTTAGTAGTTAAATCTTAAGGGAGTCCCAGCAATTTGATACTCTTGCCGTTCATTGGGTGGTAAACGAACGACTAGCAGGTTATATAATGATACAACTAAATTGATCATCCAAATATTTACATCGATTTATCTACTATAGTATATTTGGAACTATAGTAGCGACCTACTGTTGGCGCCCAAGAGTTAAGCGCCATAAGCGACGAGTTGCATTAAACCACCACCCATATTAGTATATAACTAGGGATAGAAAATTTTTTTAAAATAATTTTTCAAAAAAACCCATTTTACGCACTTGAAATACAGATTTTACTAAATTTTTTTAAAATAATTTTTCCAAAAAACCTATTTTACATACTTAAAATACAGATTTTACTAAATTTTTTTAAAATAATTTTTCCAAAAAACCTATTTTACATACTTAAAATACAGATTTTACTAAATTTTTTTAAAATAATTTTTCCAAAAAACCTATTTTACATACTTAAAATACAGATTTTACTAAATTTTTTATAATATTTTTTTACAGTTTTATAACTATTTATAATAAATAATATCAATTATTGTTAATGCTAATAGATTCTATTATAAAATATAATAATATAAAATATAATGATTTAATTATTTACTAATTTTTTCTAAATCTATTATATATGAGTACTTTTGGTAAAGAACAATTTAAAAAAATAAAAAAACATACTGGAAAATGTCCAACCAGTAAAGTTATATTACAATATTTATTTGATAAATATACTAATCAAACTACAAGTGATATGAATTCTTTTCAACAACTAAAAAAACAACATTTGATTAAATATATGGATTCATTTTATAGAAAAACAAATGGTTCAGATCAAATATTTGAAATATCTAATGATCCCACTAAAATATTATTAGATCAAGAACCTACTTCTAATATTATTAATATTGATCAAAATAATGTTAATGAAATTAAATATATAAATATACCAAGTAAAATTATCAAAAAAAATACTATTTTTTATCATGGAACACCTTACCAAATGCCTACTACCACAGATCATATGCCATATAACTGGGCTGGCAATTGGTTTGGTAGTAACATAGATGAATCTGTATCTTATTTATTTGGTGAAGATGATTTTACTCCAAGATTATATAAATATAAAGTTACAAAAGATTTTAATGTGATTAATATTATTGATGAAACAGACTTAATTTATTTATTAATTCACGTTGCTTTTATGGAAACAGTAATAAATATGGAATCTGAAGAAATTTTAATTACTGTAAAATTTGCTAGAGGTCGACAATTGAGATCTGGATATCCCATAATTGAAAAATATAATTATACAACCGGAAAAAATTTACAAAATCCTAGTGGTAATGACCAATATGGTTTATATGATAATACTGGAACTAATAAAATAGCTGATACATTTCAAATTCCAATTAAATTAGCATCAAATGGTGATGGTGATAAACCACTAGCAGGTACCATTTGTAATTTATATAATTCAAATGACCCATATTCAATTAATATTAATGGATGGATTATATCTGCTATTAATCATCTAATGATATGTAATCCAACACAAGTTTTGGAAAATATATCTGGATCAAAAGGTGATACAAATTTTACACCTAAAGATGATCCTGAATATAATGACTATTATAAAAAATATCTTAAATATAAAGCTAAATATCTTCAATTAAAAAAATTAAAAAAAAATTGAAATTAAATACATATAATTAATTTTAAAAAAATTGAAATTAAATACCTATAATTAATTTTAAAAAATAATAATGGACATACATAATTATGTATTGAAACAATTATATGATAAATTAGTATTAATATTATCAAAAAATAATAACAAACACCAAATAATTGATGATTATTTGGTTTATGTTAATCTAGAATCATTTGATAGTTTTATTAATGATCATTCTAATGATCCTACATTTTTTAATTCTATTTATAGATATATTCTGAATATTTCAAGAGGATTAAACTTGCCTACAAATATGATATTTGCAGTGAGAATTAATTCAGAATGTATAAAAGGATCAAACTATTATGCAGATCAAATACTTGATTTTTTATCAAATTAGTTTTTTTTGTATTTTTACAAATTAATTTATTTAAAGTATTAGAATCATTATAAAATAATGTCTAGTTTGAAAAGCTCTAAAAATATTAGTAAGTACAAAGATTCTAAAAATAACTCTATAAAAGAATCTAATACTCTTGATAATAAACATAGACTTATGGTTAAACATTTTAGTGAACTACGAGATGATAAACAATCTATATTAACGCAAATTAAAGCTATTAATTTAGAGATATCAACATTAGATGAACGTCGAGATAGTTTCAATTCAGATGATATAAAACATAGAGCCAATTTATTAGATTTACGAGATAGTTTAGATTTACAATATAAATCAATTTGTTCAAATTTTGATGAAATGGATTATTA
>VFQT010003591.1_pt1 | contig 13959 bp, 10 predicted proteins | sample 3512381 | NCBI WGS metagenome assembly VFQT01 (sample SAMN10412376, study PRJNA504923) | tailings metagenome | isolation source: Relicate 2 Philex TSF3 active mining site | place: Philippines: Tuba, Benguet | collected 2017-08-29 | reverse complement strand
CCTGCGACAACAGCTGCGACATCAACTGCGACAGCCCAGCCCGAGGCGAAAAGTAGGGGAAAAGCCGAAAGCCGAAAGCGGAAAGCGGCAGGCTTCCACCTGATGTCTTAACTGAACACTGAACACTGAAAACTCTCTTCTGAAAACTGACCACTGAAAACTGAACACTCAAAATCCGGAGATTCTCATGAACCTGCTCATCGCACTGAAGAATGACAACAACGGTTTCGTCGTATCTGCAGAACTGGTCCTGATCGGCACCATCACTGTTCTGGGAATGATCGTCGGTCTGACAGAACTGTCTTACGGCGTCAACGAAGAACTGGAAGACATGGGTTCCGCGTTCGGAGCCATGAACCAGACCTACTACTTTACTCTGGGCAGCGGCCAGAAGGGTGAAGTTGTCGGCAGCACGTACCTCGACTTCGCTGACGAATGCGACAACAGCTGCGACATCACCTGCAACAGCCCGGCTCGCGGCGAAAAAGGCAACTCGGGCAGCGGCTACAGCTACTAAATAGCCCTGTCCGTGGCCCGTCACTCCGTGGCGGGATGTTCTCGCGTCGGAGACACGAGCCACTTAGTAATCCCACCAAGACTCACGGGGGTTCCGGCAATTCGCCGCCCCCCGAGATGAGTCTTTTTTCGTTTGTAGGTCCTGCTTGCCGAGCTTGCCGAGCAGGACTTTCGCCGCCAGGCGAACCTAGGTTCTTGCACTCACCTGATGCCAAAGCCACATGCCACAAAGGCACATGCATGGCGGTGCAGCGTTTCCCCGTCGACCCGCGATCCTGTGGCACCTCGTCCGGTCGCTGGTCGCGGCGGGGCCGCGAAGTGCCGCTCGGCAAGCGGCACCTACTGCGAAACTCAAATGCTGGCTCGCATCTCGTTCAGGATCCGCACTGCGTCATTCGCTGCCAGTTCCGGCAGGAGCGCAGTGGAAGCAATCCCGGAGACCACCTTTGTAATGTTATGGTCGACCTGATCAGCCTTACCCCACACAGTTCCATTGACCACCGTCATGTAGATCGACAGTGTATGGTGTCCGCTTCCTGGACGTTCACCGATCACATGCAACAGCGAAAATTGTCCTTCTCGGCCGCCGAAGAGCTGTTCGCCAATTCGATAGCCCGCTCTCACTCGTCCCCCATGAACCAGCATGACATTCGGGCTGATTCGGCAACCCGCAACTTCCAGTTTGACGCGAAGCGCAGTCAGCAGTGCGGTAAGCTGATCTCCTTCTGTCACTGCAGTCGCGTTCAGTCCGTCGGAGATCACAATCTGCGTGTCGAACTGTTCCTGTGACTGATCACGCAGCTGTTTCACCGTTCGCTGCGAGTCCTCCGATAAATGTTCGCCGCTGGTCGGGTGCAGAATATAGTCGGTGCGGTCGATGGAACGTGACTTCAGCAGCACGCTGCCCGGGATTGCTGCTGCGAACTGAGGAGTCAGTTCCTTCCAGATACACTCTCTGGCATCGTCGTAGATTCGATGAATCTCCCTGGACAGCTGTGGATTCAATTCGGACGGCTTCGCACCATGGCCTTCGGCAATGAAGACGCCTCGTGCACGAATTTCCGCCAGCCTCTGCCGCCCTTCTTCGCGGATCTGTTCATCACTGCGAGCATCGCCTTTGCGGCGACAGTACTGCTGGTACACCCAGAGAGGATCACCGAATCTGGACGTCGGCTTTCCCTCTGCATCGATCACACCCAGTGCCTGAAAGAACTGCCACATTCTGTCACTGACGCGGTACTCAAACTTTTCCCGGATGTGCACGTGGTCCTGGTAACCGGTTGTCAGATATCCCAGCATCGGGTCAATGCGAGTCGGCAGGGCCATGAGGTACGCCGGGTTCGCCGGCATGATCTGATCAATGCACCAGCCCAGATCATCCAGGGACACATCCATGTGCAGCGTTGAACAGACGTCGAGGCCAATCGTCAGTCCGTGAAGCTTGCCCATCGCGATATCTTCGAGACAGCAGCGTACCAACTGTTCTCTGGTTCGAAAGACTTCAGGACCAATGAAGCCCGCGACGTCATTCAGGTGAACCCACGGACTCCACGACTTCCCTGCCTTTTGAAGCGATTCTGCTACGACACGCGTCAGAGCCCGTGCAAATCCGTATTTGCGTGATTCGAACACGACCATATCTGTGCCGTAGCCATGCCCATTCGTAAAGTCCGCGCCCTGTCCTGTTTCAAAGTACAGGCCGAACTTTCCTGTGCGAGTCGACGCGTGGTCTTTCATCTTCTGCACAGAGATATCAAACGTATGGTTCGCTCCGTCATTTCCCGCGATGCTCTGAAACCAGAAAGCCGTCGATCCCGGATAGAGCTTTTCGACTTCCGCCTGAACATCCACGTGAGCCAGCACGCAATGCGGCATCACATCCTTCAGATCAAACGTCTGGAGAACGTCCTGAAGCGTCTTCTCCACCGACGCTACAGACTCCGGGTCGCTTGAGACAGGATTTGTGCCAAGCAGGACATCACCAACAGCGTAAGAAAACGCGTCGAAGACCTGCCATCGTATGTCATCCACATTGTCCGTTGGCGAATTCGGCTGGATGCGAGCGCCCATGTATCCCTTTGCGCCAATCTGACTTCCCGGAAGAGCATTGAAGAGCCTTGATCCCAGCAGGACCAGATCTTCGTTCGTCATCAGACGGACAACGCAGGCAATCACATCGCTGCTGAGCCCTCGTCGAATTCTGTGCAGCTCTTCCTCAGGCCTTGTCAGCAGCAGCGTGCGCAGTTCTGCGAGTGTCAGATGACCCATCGAGGCCTGGCTGGCTTGGTCAACGCCGGTCTTCAGAAACTCGGACAGTTCATCGACGTACGGAGGGTGCTGATCGATGGCGGCCAGTGTTGTACGCGACAACAGGTCTCTGGCAAGACGCCGCTCTGCTTCATCCTTTGCGGCAACACCGATGATGGCATCGCCTTCCTTGAATTCGTTCGCCGCACCCAGCATCCGGCAGTAGAGCGACTGATCCCACTTCCCGGCGGTTTCCTGAACCCATGTGACAAGGTTCTGATCCGCAGACGCAAGTGAGGGCGTTGCGCCGTATCCTCTGGTCGCAGCCAGCAGGCCGGCAGAACAGCCTGCGACCAAAAACTGTCGTCGACGAAAAGCACTCACGTGACGCGGCACCATGCAGATTTCTCCTTCGGCCAAGGGTCTACCATGGTAACGGACACGGGACACCTTTCGATAGTGTCTCCAGACGCCAGAGTCAGGGCCATTCTGCAGAATGAGCAGGATCGAGCGGAACAGATCTCTGGCCGTTGAAACTTCAGCGGTAAGGACTTCTGGCGAAGTCCACTACTGTGTCTGGTCAGGAGTGAAGTGCGACTAAAAGATCAGCGAAACCCACTTGGTCAGCAGCACCAGAGCTCCGACAATCAGCCACGCAACGATAAAGCCCAGCAGCCCGCCTCGTGTTGGACCGGGCAGCTGAAATCCCCAGAACGCCACGCACGGAAGCAGTTCCTTATCGTCGGGCGGCTGGTAGTCTTCGCCGTATGTCGCTTCATCCGGCGACACGGGTGTTCGAATGACGCGATAGAAGTATTCGAGCTGGCTGTCCTGCATCAGATCCGTCACAAAGGTGCAGAGGATTCCGGCAGACAGTCCGCTGGTAAGGATCAGCAGGATCTTCCAGGCATCCATCATGATGGGTCCCTGCGGCGTTTCGGTGAACATCAGGTGCGAGAGCCCCGGAAAGGTTCGCTGTACTTCGTCCGGGAAGTATCCGCAGAGTATTCCCATTCCGGCAGAGACGATTGTTGTCACCCAGACGGAGGCTGTGTTCCACCGAGTCCAGATGAGGCCCATCCACATGCTGATCCCAATGACCGCCGGTGTTTTGATGACCAGGCGCAGCACGTCGGAAATATTGGAGAAGCTCATCTGCAGAATCAGGGCGGCGAGAACCAGAACGGGGCCGCACAGGCGTCCGATGGTCAGGTAATGGTGAGGTTCCATGCCCGGGCGAATCTGATGCTTGTAGAAATGTTCCGCAAACAGTCCACTTGCGACGACCATTTGAGTTCCGCAGTGACTGACGGCGGCAGCGATCACGATGGCAGCAAACAGACCTCGCAGGCCTCCCGGAAGCGTCTCCGTAAGATCGCGAACCATTCGCCCGAACAACCGATCGGCAAACCGCGCGTCCAGCGTTCTGGCCTTTGCCTGTTCATCTGGCGGCTTCGACTGAATACTTCCGTCCGCAACTTCGCGCAACTGCACCAGCAGTTCTCGATCTGCCGGTGTACTGGCAGGACCGTCGAGCGGCGTTGATGGTCCGAGATACCATGCCACACAGGCCAGAGCCAGAAAGGCCCAAAGCACGGAAACACATCTCTTCAGAAGATTGCCAAAGGTGAAACCAATCCGCGCATCGAGCTCACCCCGCCCAGCTCCGCACATCGTCATGATATGTGGCTGAGCAATGACGCCTGCCAGTCCCGCAACAGCCAGCATGCAGAGATAGAACAGTGTGAACGGATCCTGCTGACCTTCCAGCCTGGACTCCGCGTTCACGACGAAGTCAAACATGCCCGGCTTGAGGGCATCGAATGTATGCAGAACACCAAACCCGCCAATGCGATGGAACATCAACGGCAGCAGTACAAGAGTCAGGATGATTCGAACACACCCCTGGATCACATCGGTCACAACCGCTGCGTTCAGTCCGCCGATCACTCCGCACACAGCCAGCATCAAACCCAGCGATGCGGCAGCAAGTCCTTCTCCACCCAGAGCACGCCATGTCAGAATCGGCGGACGATCCACAGCCGGCGGCAGGAACATGGACCTGACATCCACCGAAGGAATCTGAACATGCAGTTTCGCAGCCGCGTTACTGAAGAACGGATCCATCAGAACATTCAGCAGCCGGGCCGATGCAAACAGAATTCCTGCCATCAGCACAACGCAGATGATCATGCCGTAAATTGAATACAGCAGTGAAGTACTTCGACCAAACCTCATCGCAAAGAAATCGGCCGTCGTGACAGCTCGAAGTCGGCGAAGCAACGGTGCCAGGATCCAGTAGAACGGTGTGATCGGCAGCCAGAGAAACTGCCACCAGAGTCCAGACAGTCCTGCTCGCCACGCCCCGGACATCACGGACCCCTGCGAATCGGCGCTGGTCCCGGAGCCGAACGAAAACATGATCAGCTGAAACAGACCTGTTCGCCGTCCACCAGTGTAGTACTCGACGGGAGCCTTCAGCCGTCGCGAGCTGACGATGGCGATGACCATCAGCATCAGCACTAATATGGCGACGACAATCCAGTCAACAGACTTCATACGGACACTTCATTCAGCAAACCCTGAAGGTCTGCATTGACTGCAGCAGGTGAATGTTCGTCATGCAACGAAATCTGGCTGCCTTTTCCCTTGTTCAAACGCGTCCGGCCCGTCTCCACTTCCACCAGTTTATCGTTCCCTAAGGCAGATCAAAAGGAACCTCTTGTGAAGATTCTCCAGCGAGAATTCCTGTGCAGTACCTCTGGACGTTCAGGGCAGCCTTCTCTCACATGTGTTCTTGCGCACATTCTTTGAGGACGTGAAGACTGTCTCCGTCGTAGGATTTGTGAAGCTGAAAAACCGGCAGTACACTAGTTTTGAACGTGTCACCCGACGTCAATACTCACAGACTTCCGTCGCTGCCAGCATGTTCCTGACGCCAGCGACTCCTGAAAGGCCTCCTCAATGAACCCGATTGCTTCCCGTCGCTCCTTTTTGGCTTCCTCTGCGGCAGCCGCGGCCAGCCTGATGTCAGCGTCTGCCTGGGCATCCACGTCTTCCGCAGCAAAATTCGACATCTCTCTGGCCGAATGGTCTCTGCACCGCACCATCTTCGGAGGCAAACTGGATAACCTCGACTTTGCAATGACTGCAAAGAAGGAATTCGGGATTGAAGCCGTCGAATATGTCAACCAGTTCTTCAAGGACAAGGCAAAGGACACAAAGTACCTCGCGGAACTGAAGAAGCGAGCTGAAGACAACGGCGTGAAAAGCGTCCTGATCATGATCGACGGCGAAGGCAACCTGGGCGACCCAAGCCTGAAGAAGCGAATGCAGGCGGTTGAGAATCACTACAAGTGGGTCGAAGCCGCCAAGTTCCTGGGCTGTCATTCCATTCGAGTCAACGCGGGAAGCGCTGGAACGTATGAGGAACAGCTGCATCGTGCCGCCGACGGCCTGCGTGCCCTGTCAGAATTTGGAGCAGAGCACGGCCTGAATGTGATCGTCGAAAATCACGGTGGTCTGTCTTCCAATGGAGCATGGCTCGCATCCGTGATGAAACTCGTCAACCTGAAGAACTGCGGAACTCTGCCAGACTTCGGCAACTTCCGTATCAAAGACGAAGAATGGTATGACCGCTATCAGGGCGTGACTGAGCTGATGCCGTTCGCCAAAGCTGTCAGTGCGAAGTCACATGATTTCGACACGGCTGGCAACGAAACGAAAACCGACTATCTCCGCATGATGAAGATCGTTCTGGAAGCGGGCTACAGCGGCTACGTCGGAATCGAATACGAAGGCGGTACGCTGGATGAATACGCTGGCATCCGAGCCACCAAGGCGCTGCTGGAGAAGGTGCGTAAGGAAATCGGCTGAGCCGAACGAGTTGCTCGCGGCATAGTGCTTTGCGCTGCCTGCGAGCTTGAATGAATGCAAGTCATCACTCTCTGAGTGATGACTACGATGACCTGCTCAGCGATCCTGCTACGGTGCTCCGGGAAATTCCCCGGAGCACCGTTTGCGCAGCAGACTTGCTTTTCGGAGTTTGAAAGGTGTGTGCCATGCAACTTGGTTTTGTCAGTGCCATCCTTCCGGATCTCAGTTTCGATCAGGTCTTTGAGACGGCGAAAGAAATCGGTTTCGACTGTGTGGAGGTTTGCTGCTGGCCGACAGGCAAAGCAGAACGGCGTTATGCGGGCGTCAGCCATATTGATGTGGCGAATTTGACAGAACACCTGGTGACCGAGATTCGCAAAAAGGTTGACAAAACCGGCGTGCAGATCAGTGGGCTGGGCTACTATCCCAATCCGCTCAGTCCGAATTCGTCGGAAGCAGACGCCGCAGTGGCTCATCTGCACCTCGTGATCGAAGCGGCCTTTCGACTGGGGCTTGATCGAGTCAACACGTTCGTCGGACGCGACTGGACCAAATCCGTGGACGACAACTGGCCGCGTTTTCTCAGCACGTGGCAGCCCTTAATCAAACTGGCGGAACATCGAGGAATCAGGATTGGCATCGAAAACTGTCCGATGCTGTTTACCGCTGATGAATGGCCTGGCGGGAAGAATCTGGCAACAACGCCGGACATCTGGACTCGAATGTTCCACGACATTCCATCCCCGAACTTCGGGCTGAACTATGATCCGTCACACATGATCTGGCAGCACATGGACTATCTGGCCCCAATGAGGGAGTTCCGCGATCGTCTGTTCCATATTCATGCCAAAGACGTGCGACTGGATCAGCACAAGCTGGATCGAGTCGGCATTATGGCCCATCCCAACCGTTACCACACTCCAAAACTTCCCGGCATGGGTGACGTGAACTGGGGCAAATTCTTCTCCACACTGACCGACTGCGGTTACCGAGGACCCGTCTGCGTTGAAGTGGAAGATCGAGCCTATGAAGGATCGCTCAACGATCGCATCGCCTCGCTCCAGCAAAGCTACAACTACCTTCGCAACTTCGTGCCTCAGCGAAGAACGGATGACTGAGTTGTCGTCCTGGGCTCTCGCCGGGCCATCCGCCGCCGACAGGTTGATCCATGAGCACTCACGAGTTTCAACAATTGCTACAGCAGAGTTTCGCTGATCAGAAAGTCGCTCGGTCAGAGAAGGATGAGCTGAAGCAGTGGCTTGAACGGCTCGCGCCGGATGCTCAGAAGACGGCTCAGCTTCGAAATCAGGCGTTTGCGTTTGTGAAGGAGCAGCTGGGTGAGTCCGCAACGATTGTCAACTGGCTGGAAGATATCGTCCGGCTGCTTCATCCCATTGATGCACAGTCGGCACCTGTGGCCATGCGAGCCAGCTTCAGTCCTCATGATAACTGCCCGGCAGAAATCTGTGAGATGCTCGGAAATGCCAAGAAGTCCGTCGACATCTGTGTCTTCACAATCACCGACGACAGAATCTCGTCAGCCATCCTTCGAACGCACGAACGCGGTGTCCGAATTCGAATCATCACCGATAACGACAAAGCGGCTGATGAAGGCTCCGATGCGGACAGACTGGCGGCAGCCGGCATACCCGTTCGAGTCGACCGGACCGCGTATCATATGCACCACAAGTTCGCGATCTTCGATCAGAAGTCGCTGCTGAACGGAAGCTACAACTGGACTCGCGGTGCCGCGGAAAACAATGAGGAGAACTTTGTGATCCTCGACCTCCCTCCACTGGTCTCACGCTTCCAAAAGCAGTTCGATCAGCTGTGGGATTCGCTGGGTTGATCAGGCACATTTGCCATCCGCCCGAACCCAGACATGATCCAGCAACGCTTGCTTCATTTGCCCCTATCCAGGGTTTTCCGTGCACGAAGTCGAAGGACGTCCATGACCCGACCAACTCGGCGATACTCATCAAGTTCGCCTTGTTCTGCGGTGTTCAGAACTCCAAGGCGAGCCCTCGCGGCAAGTTCGTTTGCGCGGGCTTCATCTGTCGGGTCAAGCTTGATGGAAAGGAGATAACGCGCTAACTCTTCACTCACAGTTTCCGTTGTCGAAAGCGCGCGAGAGAGGATCGACGTTTGTGTATTGGCAATCGTTTGAGTCATGCTGTCAGTCTACTATTCTTCTAACGGGCGACAGATCAGTTCCATGTGTGTCAGCCAGAAATCCCGCTGGTCCGCGACCGCTCGGAATTCTATCCCGAGGCATCAGCGACCCATCAAAAACACGATCCGTAAGGGCTCAGGAAGTCCGCTGCACCGTTCTTATCAGGCATTCAGCGGACTTGGTTTGTCCCGAGATTCATCCGCCATTCCCCCCGGAAGACTCAACGGAGACCGTCCAGGCTGCGTTTTTGGCACAGATTTCTGCTGAGAATGTGCAGTTCGGCAGATCCCCTGGTATCGAGCCCCGTTCAGATTGGATATCTTTTCTGGCCCGTCTGGACCCGGGAATTATGGGTGCTCACAAGTGCACTCACGCCTGCAAGGCCTGTCATCCGGTATTTGAAGCACGCACATTGTGCTGAGGTTCGATAAGAGCGTATGGAAAATCGTCGACTGCTTACATTTCTGCTGTCCAGCATGGTGATTATGTGGATCTGGTCGGCCTATTTTTCTCCGCCGCCAAAGCCAAAGAAGCCGGTGCCACCTGCTGCGGCTGCCGAAAAGGCGAAGGCCGCTGAAGTTGTGAAAGCCGCCGGCAATGCTGACTCAACTCCAGCCAGCATTCAGGTTGCCAAAAACGAGCCTTCTTCCGTCACCCTCGGCTCACTCGACCCGGAAAGCGGCTACGCCCTTGAAGTGGTGCTGACTTCTGTCGGTGGCTCCGTCGAGAAAGTCTCTCTCACTTCACCACAGTTTCGTGATTTGAAGGACCAGACAAAAGCAGCTCAGATTGTTGGCAACAACGACACGGACGATCGAACGTTTTCCATCGCCGCCGCTGGCATCGATACGATTCTCGAACAGCACGGACAGTCCCTTCAGTCAGCGCACTGGAAACTGGCTGAACCAAAAAAAGAGACAGAAGATGCTGCGACAGCGGTCTACGAATATGACGCACCGGACGGTTCACTGCGACTGCGCAAAACGTACTCGGTTCCAAAGTCCAAACTGACCGGTGATGAACTGGCGAAAGCATGGAAGGACAATCCAAAGCTCTACACGGTCAACGTCACTCTGGACGTGATCAATCTGACGGATGCTCCCACGGTGTTCGAATACGAACTGCAGGGGCCAGTAGGTCTGCTGCTGGAAAACCGAGAGCACACGTTTAAGTACCGTGACATCCATGTCGAGTTTGCTGGTGGCAACAAAGCTGCCACGCTCAACGTGGCAACGTTGCAGGGGTACTGCAATACCATCGAATCCGACATGGGACGCAAGGCCAGTCTGGATGAACTGCGAGCAGCGCTTCGTGAAGATCATGAATGGACGACGGCTCCCCGCTATGCCGGTATCGACGTTCAGTTCTTTTCCGCAATGATTGCGCCTGTTCCTGCAGCCCCTGCTGCAGAGGGCGAAGTCGCGGCGGCGACATGGATTGATCGAACCTATCCAATGCTGATTGGTCCGGACCTCCGCGAAACCTCCGATGCCTTCTTTGTGACGCGTGTCCTTCGAGGAATCTGGACGGCGTTCTTTGGCCGCCCCGTGGATCCTCGAACGGCCGACATCAGTTTTCGATTTGCATCGACACCCCTGAAAGTCGGAGCAAAGGAAACCGTCAGCCATGCCTACGAGTTCTTCGTGGGCCCCAAGCGACGCGAACTGCTGGACCCACCACCGTTTTCAGCCGGCCAGGTTCTGAATTATGGCTGGTTCGGCCCAGTCGCGCGAGTCATGCACTTCCTGCTCGACTTCTTCTACGGGCTCGGCATGCCGTACGTTCTGGCGATCGTCAGCCTGACGGTGCTGGTGCGAGGCTGTCTGTTTCCGCTGTCTCGCAAGCAGGCCATCATGGCGGCTCGCCAGAAGGAACTGCAGCCGCAACTGAAAGCCCTGAAGGAAAAGTACGCCGACGATCAGCAGAAATTCGCGCGAGCACAGATGGAACTGTGGCGCAAGAATAACATCAACCCGCTTTCCGGGTGCCTGCCGCTGTTCCTGCAGTTCCCGATCTTTGTCGGTCTTTACACCGCGCTGAATTCGGCGATCGATCTTCGCCTTCAGACATTTCTGTGGATCGATAACCTCGCAGCTCCTGACGCTTTGTTCCGACTTCCGTTCGCGCTGCCGCTTGGCCTCGGACACGACTTCAGCATTCTGCCACTCTGCACAGTCGGACTCTTCCTGACTCAACAAAAAATGTTTATGCCGCCTGCTCAGGATGAACAGCAGGAACTGCAGTACAAGATGATGAACTTCATGACGGCCATCATGGGCATCTTCTTCTGGCATCAGCCGTCCGGCCTCTGCGTATACTTCATCGCCTCCAGCGTCTGGAGCATCGCGGAACGCAAGCTGCTCGGCACGGGCAAAGTGACTCCGACCACCGCGACGGTGCAGGTGATCGAGCCAGATGCTGAACCTGCTCAGCCTGCAGCTCGAAAGACTCAGGAAGCACCTGCCGAAAAGCCAAAGGTCATGGGCTTCTGGGATCGGCTGCTCGAGAAGGCTGCGGAAGCTCAGAAGGAAGCCGAACGCCAGCGAGAAAAAGAACGTAAAGGAAAGAAGAAGTAGGCGGACAACAATGCCTCCACTGACCGCCATTCTGATCGTCGACCACGGCTCACGACGTGCCGAGAGTAACAGTCAGCTGGTGGAAGCCGCCAAACGCTTCGCCGCGCTGTCGGATTACTCCATCGTCGAGCCGGCTCATATGGAACTGGCAGAACCAACGATTCGCCAGGCCTTCGATCGCTGCGTCGAACGCGGCGCAAAGCGAATCGTTGTGTTTCCCTGGTTCCTCGCTCCCGGACGCCACTGGACCGAAGACATTCCGGCCCTCGTCCGCGAAGCCGCTGAAGCTCATCCCGACATCGCCTGGCATCTCACGCCGCCGTTCGGCCTGCATCCCGGTATGTTCGACATCGTCAAAGACCGCATCGACGTCACGCTCAGAGCCGAAGCGACGGATGCAAAATAAATTAGCGGAAGGGCGCGAGCCCTCCGGTGCCACATCATAAGTTAGCGGACGAGTGCAAGCCCTCCGGTGCCGCAAAGACGCTAGCTCCGACGAAACCGTCCCGTCTCCAGAAAGCAATTCACCGCTTCGATCACGGCAGGATCATTCATCAGGAACGAATGAATCCGCGGGACGACCATGAAATCGGATGCTCCGTCCAGGCGAGTACTGTCAACAGTTACGGTGCCGTCGTTGTCGCCCTTCAGAATCTTGTTGTAGCCCGCTCCATCACCTTTGCCTCCGGCGATGACGCCGAATGGAAAATCCGGTGTCGGCAGGGATGCAATCGTTCCATCGTCTTTGGAAACCAGTTCCTGTCCGGCCGGACCATACACGGCTTTGAACAGAAAATTCCGGTGCAGCATGTCAGCCAGGTCCGCTCCCTGGTTCGGAGTTCCCAGCATGACGAAGCGATGGTGTCGAGGATCTTTGTGGTCCTGGAGATATCTTCGAACGACAAGACCACCCATGCTGTGCACGACAAAACTGATCTTGTCCGCATGGTCCAGACTGGCAATCACTTTGGCCAGGTAGTCGGCACAGTCGGAAAGAGAAACTCGTGTGCTTGGATATTCAAACGGAACGGCCGTCTGAGTCTTGTCTGTCAGCCCCTTCATGATCGGACTCATCGACTTCGAAGACCGACCCAGGCCGTGCAAAAAGATGACAACGTGGCCGGCATCCGGCTGCAGCCCTTTCGCCTCACGAAGCTCCTTCAGTGTCGCATGACATTGTTCCAGTGTTCCCGAGGCGTAGCGACGGTCGTTGGCATCCAGCAATCGATAGTGCCCCGTGAACACGTTCTGCTGGATCCGATATCCTCGCAGAAAGAAGACATCTCCCCAAAACTGACGTCCGCCAAGTGTCATCATGCCTGGTTGAGGGCCAGCTTCCGGATCCGCCATGGTGTCCTCATCTGAAATGCTGCCTGTCTGATCAGAGGATCTTCGTTCGTCACCGAATGCCCGAGTCGTCACAGCGGCAAATGCGGAAAGAACTGAAAGGAAAGCGGTTCTGCGCTGCATTGTCAGGTCTCTTGAATAACAGAGTCTCCGAGCATCCTGCTTCCGTGCACATCCTAGTTCACACGGAACATCAGTCCTATATCGACCTGGCGAAGCCACCTCGATCATTCCCGTGAATTCGCTCTTCGCCCGAGATTATTCGCCCCAAAAGCTCCCCACCCACGCGAAGCGAAGGGCGGGGTCGAGCGAGCGTCAGCAAGTTCGGGGTGGGCGCGGTGTATCAGCTGAGCTTTGTACTCACACCGTCATTCAGACGATACAGGTGCTCGCCGGCTTTGCGGACCAGCAGGATGCCTTCGGCTTCGCGATTCGCAAACGATTCGACATCGATCGTGGCCGGGTCACGATAGGCCAGGTTGATGCGTTCGCAGACTTCGCGAGGAATCTGTGATGCGACCGTGACCGTCACACGAGGCTTTTCGATGCCGTTCTCAAACGATCCCGTTCCACGAACATGCGTTGAATGCGCCAGGACGCCCCACGGAAAATCCCTGAAGCGATCCCACTGCTTTGTGAAGTAGTCGCGAACGTGATAACCGATGCGTTCGATATTGTGTCCGTGAGTGATCGAGATCTCCTTCATGTGCGGCGCGTAGATGATCAATTCACCGCCATCCGCAACAACGGGCTCCAGCTTGTACATGCACTTTCCCGCCACCCACAGTTCGTCATACATCGGCGGCGCGCAGGACAGGACCTGGCGAAACGGTTTGGCCTGTCGCTTGATGTGAACCTGCCCGGACAGTGACGCGGCCTGACGCCAGGCGTCTTCTGGTGTGCCGTAGAACATTCCATACGGCGACGAGTCGGTGGAAACAACAAACGCCAGACAGCGTCGCTCCAGAGGGACCAGCTTTGCAGCTCGATCGACGACTCGGCGAACCGGTGTGTCAGGAATTCCGATGATGCCCACGTTCGTAATCAGCGCGCCGAGCCAGTGGAAGAAGTTCAGAAGTTCGGGCCCGGAGATCCCCGGGAAGAAGTACTTGTTGCCGCCGCTGAATCCCACCACTTCATGCGGGAAAACAGGACCAATGATCAAAGCAACATCGTAGTCCTTGATGCGCCGATTAATCTGCACGGGGACTTCCATCGACAAAA
>VFQT010003589.1_pt1 | contig 13964 bp, 16 predicted proteins | sample 3512381 | NCBI WGS metagenome assembly VFQT01 (sample SAMN10412376, study PRJNA504923) | tailings metagenome | isolation source: Relicate 2 Philex TSF3 active mining site | place: Philippines: Tuba, Benguet | collected 2017-08-29 | reverse complement strand
GATCCGGCAGCAGCGGTGCGGGCGCGTCGAAGTGCGCCATCGTCATCGTCGATCAGCGAAACGAGTAGGCGACGCTGACCGAGTACTGGCGGGGCGGTGCGTAGAACGCATTCTGTACGTTGCCGAACACGGGCCCAGCGAACACGTATCCACCGATGCGATAGCGCTCGTCAGTGAGGTTACGCCCTGCCGCTGTCACGCTTAGGCGACCATCAGCAGCCGTCCAGGTCGCCGCGAGATCGACGATGGAGTACGACTTTTGGTCGATGGCGGGGTTAGCCACTTCGAAGAGCTGGTAGTCGTCACGATAGGAGAACGCAGGCACGATTGTCAGCGAGCCGCTATCGCCCAGATCCTGGGTCCAATTCAAGGACAAAGCGGCTGTCCACTCCGGCGTGTTCTGGAACGCACGTTGATCGGCGAGGTTCCGGCGGGTCGCCGTGGCGGGATCGAAGGTGACAAACTCATCGAACTTGGCATCGATATAGCCAACCTGGAACGCCGCCGAGAGATTCTCGGAGAGTGACAGCGATCCCTCGAGCTCGAGGCCATCAATCGATGAGCTGCCTGCGTTGTCTACGAAGCTGACGACGGTCGTCCCGATCGCGAACTGCGACGTAATCTGTTGATCGGTGTAGTCCGAGGTGAACACTGCCGCGTTGATACGAGCGCGACCATCGAGCAACGAGGTCTTGACGCCGAGCTCTAGTGTCTCGACGATCTCCGGCTCGTAGCCTTTTACCGTGTCGGCGTAGAGGACTGCGTCACCACGCATGTCAAAGCCACCGGACTTGAAGCCCTTGCCCCAAGAGCCGTACACGGTGAGCGTATCGCTCGGTTCGTAGGAGACGCTGATGCGCGGCGTGAACTCCGAGAACTCGCGCTCGTTCGCGTAGTTCGTGCGCAGCAGTCCCGGTATCGCCGCCGCGTTACCAAAGAGGGGGCTGCGGATGCCCGTGAAGTTCTGGCGATAGACCGTGCCTTTTTTCTCGTCTTTGGTGTATCGACCGCCTACTGATACCGACCACTGATCCGTGAATCGATAACTGAGATCGGCGAAGGCGGCGAAGCTATCTGTTTCGACTTGACCCGCGGTAATGATCGTGAGATTCGCTAGACCTACAATCGTATCGAACGCGCCGGCGGCCGTACCGTCCATCAAGAAAATACCCGCGACCGCTGAGGCGCGATCACCCGAGTAGACGAGCTGCAACTCGTGGGTGGTTTGATCATCCTCGTAGAACGCCGGCACATCAAGTGCGGCGGCCGGCGAGGTATCGAAGTCGATAAGGGTGTCTGTGCGCCCTTCGCGGCGTGCTGCAATGTAGCGCAGCATGTACTGATCGTTCAGGGTGTACTCACCCAGGATCGAAACGCCCTCGGTGGCGACGGAGTTGTCATCCCCCAAGCCAGCGCGAGTGTCATAGAGATTGGGCAGTACGGTTTCGCCGGCAGTCAGACCAGCGCCAGCCACTTCACGGTGACCGTGGCGTGCATTCGAGTCATCCTGCAGATCATCTGCCGCGATACGGAAGAACAGGTTGTCGCTCGGCTTCCATTCCATGGCGAGGCGATAGGCGAGGATATCTTTGTCGTAATGCTCGGCACCCGTCACCAAGTTCTTGCCGAAGCCGTCGCGATTGAGGCTCGAGAGAGCGGCTCCTAGCGAGAGGGTGTCGGTGAGGGGGAGAGCTGCTTTGACCGACAAATCGCGCTGCGAGTACGAGCCGAGCGTGACTTTGGTATCGAACGAGGCTTCGTTGCCTAGGCGCTTGGTAACGTATTTGACCGCGCCACCCACCGAGTTGCGCCCGTACAGCGTGCCTTGCGGGCCACGCAGCACTTCGATGCGCTCCACGTCATACAGCTCGAGAACAGCGCCTTGGGGTCTTGCGACATAGACGTCATCGACATAGAGACCAACACCGGGCTCGAAGCCCCATAGCGGATCCTGCTGTCCGACGCCGCGGATGAAGGCGATCAAAGTGGAGTTGCTGCCGCGAGCGACCTGCAAGGTGAGATTCGGCACCGTCTGTTGCAGGATGGTGATGTCGGTTGCACCAAGCTGCTCAAGGTCCGCCCCTGAGAAGGTGCTGACGGCAACAGGAACGTCCTGCAGTGATTCTTCGCGTCGTCGCGCCGTGACAGTGATTTCTTCGAGAGCGGCGGCGCCATCTTGCGCCCGCGCCGGCGCAGGCAGCAGGGCGATCATGGTGGTTCCGAGTGCCAGCGCGACAGAGAGCGCAATGCGGCCTTTCGCGGTTGTATTGATACCGTTCATCCTGGTCCCCTGTTGATGGATTTATGGTTAATTAATTCAACGGTCGATGAAATCTAATTCAGCGATTGTTGAAAAACAAGTCACCGGGATGGTTTGCCTGCGGATGGTCGGTCGGGTCAGACTTGGCAGATGGCAAGAACAACAAAAGCGGCGCCGGTCCGCGGTCCTCGCAAAGCAGGCCCTGAGGCCACCCGGCAAAAAATCCTCGATGCGGCGGAGATTCTTTTCGCCGAAAGAGGCTTTCACTCGGTTTCGGTCCGCGATATCACGGCGGCAGCCGGGGTCGATGTCGCCCTCATCAACTATCACTTCGGCAGCAAACAACTTTTGTTCGAAACGGTTTTCATGCGGCGCGCCGAGGTGCTCAACGCCGAGCGGCTAAGGCGGCTGGAGGCCGTGGTGCAGCGCGCCAAGCCGCGCGCGCCCAAGGTGGAAGAGATCATCAATGCCTTCACGCATCCGTTGCTGGATCGGTCGGCCCGCGGTGGCCCCGGTTGGAAGGCCTACTTTGCGCTGATTGCGCAGGTCAATAATTCCACCGAGTTCGGTGGCCTGATGATGACCCGTTACTTCGATCCGGTAGTGCACGCATTCATCGCAGCTTTACGACGCGCTTTTCCGAACTGTGATGACCGGGAACTTTATTGGAGCTACCACTTTCTCTCGGGCGCACTCACTTTGACCTTTGCCGAGACCGGACGTATCGACAATCTTTCGCAAGGTGCCTGTCGATCGAACGATCTGGACAGTGTCCATGAGCGTCTGGTGCCTTACGTGGCGGCGGGTTTTCGCGCGCTGTGTTCGAAATCCTCAGCGGTCCAAGGCCGACGCCCGCGCCGCGCGTTATAGGCGCTCGATCCCGCGCCGTCCGTCTTCGATGACGAACTTGGCGAGCGTCGTCGCGCTCGCTTCGCTCTCGCGCACTGAGGCAAAGCCGACCATCTCGGCATTCAGTCGCTCTGGTGTCACTTCGAGCCGCAAATAACCGCGATACTCGCGTTCCGCGTAGTGCACACCAACCGCATCGCTGCGGTTATAAGCCTCGATGACTTTTTTCGGTGGCGGGCCTGAGGTGATCGAGGTGGTCACGAATTCACTCGTGACGATCGGCGACTTCGGATCGCGCGGATCGATTCTTTGATCGCCTGCGATGAAGGCGTGAATGTCGCCACCCAGGATCACGGGGTTATTCGCACCGCTTACCGAAATCGACTCCAGCATGCGGCGCCGTGCCGCCGGGTAACCCGCCCAGCTGTCGTTCCAGTTAAGCGTTTTCGGACCCGGGTCTTCATCGATCCAAGTGAACACAACGCCTTGCCCGAGCAGATTCCAGCGCGCCTTCGAGGCCGCAAGTTGGTTCGCCAACCATTGTTCCTGTACTGGCCCGAGGATTGTGCGATCCGGATCGCGCCAGTCGGCGCATTGTTCGACAACCACGCGCGTTCCGCCGCGACGGGGCGGTTGCGGGCAAGCTTGGGGCGAGCGGTATTGGCGCTCATCGAGCATATGAATTGCCAACAGATCGCCGAACTGCCGCGACATGTAGAGCGCCATGTCGGCGCCTTGCGGTTTAGCCGACAGGGGGAGGGGCATGTTCTCCCAATAGGCTTGGTAGGCCGCTGCGCGACGGGCGGCAAACTCGGTCTGCTCTGCAGGGTTCTCCGACTGCAGATCCGCATAATCATTATCGAGCTCGTGATCATCGTGAGTGACGAGCCACGGGCAGTGCGCATGCGCCTCTTGCAGCAGCGGGTCTGATCGGTACCAGGCGTAGCGACGGCGATAGTCGGCGAGAGTCTTGCACTCGATGCTGGAGTCGTGGGCGCGTACCGGGTTCGCGGTGTTGCCTTCGTAGATGTAGTCGCCGAGGTGGATGATCAGATCGCTGCCGCGCGACACCATGTCGCGGTAAGCGTGGAAATAGCCCTGCTCATAGTGCTGGCAACTCGCGACGCTGACGCGAAGCATTGAGCGCATAGATCCGGCGGCGTTCGCGGTCCACGTTCGCCCGATCGGGCTCACATGATCGCCGGCGCGAAAACGATAGTAGAACTCGCGACCCGATGGCAGGCCGCTAACTTCAAGATGGACACTGTGACCGTCGGCGGCCATGGCGACGACGGTGCCCGATTGAACGCGCCGAGAAAAATTCGGATCGGTCGCGATCTCATACGTCAGGATGAAATCCGCATCGGCGAGCTCGCTCGCAGCATCAACACTCGGTGCGAGGCGAGTCCATAGCACCATCCCGTCGTCGGTCGGATACCCCGAGGCGACGCCGAGCGTGAAGGGGTTGGTTGCAAACTTGCGCAGGCGTAGGCGGGCGGCCTGCGCAGACCGAGGGACGAGGATCAGGCCGAGTCCGGCCAGCGCAGTTTGCAGTACATGTCGTCTCAGGGGCATGGAGTGTGAGTGTAGCGCTGTGCTAGCGTGCCGTTCCATGAAAAAGCACGGGCTTCTTTGGTTGCTTTCGGTGGCTCTGGGCGGTTGCAGTCTCGCGACCCCGAACATCGTCGGTTGCACGGCCGGTAATGGTCTCGAGCCCGATTGCCGATACGAGAATCCCGAAGATCTAGCGCCGACTCCCTCGGGGCGGTTCGTTCTGATCAGCGAGATGGGTTGGCACTCGACCGAGGGGCGACGCGGACGGCTGTCAGCCTTGCGCTTACCGAATACGTTATCAGGGCTCACCCGTATCGACGAACTTCAAAAGATCGATCTTTCGGATTTTGTGCTGGATCGTCGAGAGGGCTGGGGTGTCGCGAGTTGTTTGCCGCCGCAGCCGGCGAATTGGGTCCCGCATGGAATTGATCTCGAGTATCGATCCGATCAGGCACTCGCTCTCTATGTAGTCGCTCACGGCGCTAGAGAGGCGATCGATATGTTCGAATTGACTGAGACAGAGAGCCGACCGACGTTGATTTGGCGTGGCTGCGTCGAAGCACCATCTGAGGGTAGTTTCAATGACGTCGTTATACTGCGCTCGGGTGGATTTTGGGTCTCACAGACCTTTCCGCGTAGTGCCTCGTTAATTCCGACGGGGTTGCGTATGAAGTTTCTGGGTTATGAGCCGGGCTTCGCCTATGCGTGGAGTGCCGAGCGCGGTTTCGAGCGCATCGCAGGATCGGAGGTGGGCTATGGCAATGGCATCGAAAAGTCCGACGATGAGCGCTATCTGTTCCTCAATGGTTATTTCAGTAACCGCACCATCAAGGTCGATGTGCGTGAGGGTCGTCGCGTAGGTCATATCGAGGTGCTTGCGCCGGATAATTTGAGTTGGGACACCGATGGTCGACTACTCATCGCCTCTCACGAGGGGTCGATTGCAGACCAGTTACGCTGCCTCGGTGTAGTCGCCGAAAGTTGCGGCATGAAGTTCAACATCATCTCTGCGGATCCGGAGCGCTTCGGCACCCGGATCGTCCTTGGCAATCGTGGGGCGCCGCTTGGAGCGGCGACCGTAGCGGTGCGGGTGCAGGGTAGACTTTTGCTCGGTACTTTCGCCGGCGACCGAATCGCTTGGTGGCAGCCGTGAACTGGCAGCCGATCTTCCGAGCCTTGCACCACCTAGGATCCGCTGGGGTGCTCGGTGCCTTCGCGTCCATCCTCGTCGTTCTGCTGTACGCGCCGTCACCGGAGAATTCTTTGGTGGGTTACGCTGCAGCGAGGACATCGATTGCGATGATCTCGAAATGGATACTCGTGCCGGCGTTGCTCCTTGTGATCTGTAGTGGGCTGCTCTCGATGGCGGTTACGCCGGCGTACCAAAACGCGGGCTGGGCGTGGTTCAAGGCGGTGCTCGGACTTGCCATGTTCGAAGGGACGCTCGTCATCGTAGATGCGGCTGCGCGCAAGACGGCCGAGTTTGCGGCCGCCGCCGCGCAGGCGGGGCAATACGATCCCGCCGCGCTCGCCACGCTCGTGGCTCGTGAGCAAAACGGTCTTTGGGCTCTGCTGGCCGTCGCCATCGCCAATGTCGCAGTCGGCGTGTGGCGACCGCGCTTCGCCAGGCAGATCAAAGATTGACTTATCTAGCCGATGGCTATGTCACCGACATGGCCTATACGCGTCATCATCATGCGACGCTCGACCCTGCGCGGGCGATCCTGGTCGCCAAGCGAGCGGGGCTTGCACCGCCTGAGATTCGATATGCCTGCGAGCTCGGCTTCGGGCAGGGGCTGAGTCTCGCCATCCACTCGAGTGCGAGTGACACGGAGTGGTGGGGTGTCGACGTGTTACCAGAACACGTCGAATTCGCAAGATCACTGATCGATGATCTGCAGGCTCGCGAGCGACTTATCTGCGCGAGTTTCGAGCAATTCGATGCGCGCGAAGATTTGCCGCGTTTCGATTTCATCGCGCTGCACGGTGTCTGGAGCTGGATTTCACCGGTGAATCGAGCGCGTATTACCGCCTTCATCGATCGACGGCTAGCGCCGGGCGGCATCGTCTACCTAGGCTACAACGCGCTGCCGGGCTGGGGTTCAGCGTTGAGCCTGCGCGAATTACTGGTCGCGAGAGCCTCGCAAGATAGTTCAGCGCCTCTCGAGCAACGTATCGAAGCGGCGTTGTTCTTCGCAGCGCAGGTCATCGCCTCGGATCCGCGGATTCTTGAGTCGCAGCCATATTTCGAGAAGCAGCTAAGAGAGATACGCTCAAAGAAAAAATCGTATCTCGCGCATGAGTATTTCAATCGCGACTGGCACCCGATGCACTTCTCGCAGGTTGCTGCCGAGTTGGCGCCGCTCGGTCTAGGTTATCTAGGGCAGGCAGACTTTAGCGACAGTTACGATCAGTGGCGCCTAACGGATGCGCAACGCGCATTGCTCTCTGGTCTCGATAATCCTTTACTGCGCGAGATGACGCGAGATGTGATACTCGATCGGCGTTTTCGTCGTGACTATTGGGTGCGTAGCGCGATTCCATCGACCAGCGGGTCGTACGGCCCTCTTGAGCCTCGCTTGTGGGTTCCGCCTGCGCCTAAATCGTCGGACACCAACACGCCGGTGGAGGTGCTGGAGTGGGTGGCGTCGCTCGGCGCGCCGGGATCGATCGTTACTCGCTCGGTCGAAACGACGGCAGAACACGCTGCACTCGGCTATGCGCTTGGGCAGGGTTTGGTGGAACTCGCTCGCGACTCGGCGAGGGCCGATGCAAACCGCGCTCGCGTCACCAAAATCAATCAGCGAATACTCGACCGCGCTTCCGACGACGCCGAGCTGAGTGTGTTGGCAAGTCATCTGACAGGCAGCGGTGTCGAGGTCGGCTGGTGGACGCTCGCGCTGCTCGCATCGATGCGTGTCGATGGGTCTCTCGATTCAGTTATCGATCGGGTGTTGGCGCAGGCGGATCATCTTGGGATCGTTCTCGCTCGTCAGGGTTTTGTGCTCACGCCCGAGGAGGCGAGGCACGAACTGCGTACCCGTTATTCGGTCTTGCAAGCTCAAACCAAGGTCTTCAACGAGGGCTTCGCGATTTGAGGTTCGCCGCTAAATAGCGCTGTTCAACGAGTTTTGGCGCTCAGTCGATTGCGGGGCGGATGTTAGCGTGCAGCACCAGTGCTCACGTAAATCCATCCAACTTGAGGTAGCGCCATGCAAAACCCCGATCCCTGCGTTCAGTCGACGAACCATCCCGCGAGCTCGTTGGCCGCTCTGGTGCATCTCTCCGGTATCTTTACTTTGTTCGTGGGTCCGCTCGTTGTCTATTTGGCGCGTGGTGCCGGCACGGATCGCATTCGCGACGCAGCACGGGAAGCCTTGAACTTCCAGATCACGTTGCTTCTCGCGTGGATCGTGACGATCATCAGTTTTGCTTTATTGATCGGATTCCTGATGGTTCCAATCCTCGGCCTGGTAAGTATCGCCATGCCAGTATGGGCAGCAGTGAGTGTATCGCGAGGCGAAACGTTTCGTTATCCGTTAGTCCCGCGGTGGTTGCGCTGAGTCACTCAATTTAGTCAATACGTATCGCAAGCCGCGAGCAGACAGATCCGAGCGTACGACGATGCGTTCATTCCCATAGACCCAAAGATCATTCATGCTCGCTAGGCGATACCGCCGCGTTTCGAAGCGTCCAGCTGGAACGTCGATCGTCTCTTCGCCGACGAATTCTATTTCTAACGGGACCAGGCTACCGAGAACCGGCTTGGTGAGATCCGAGCTGGCCTCCACGCTATAGAGCGAGATCAATTGCAACGCCGTGCCCTTCGGATCGTGTTGCGCCGTGTGCCACCCGTCGGCGGACACTGGATGTAGTCCGATCGAAAATCGCGCGGGTACCGTGATCTCGCTGGTATTGACCCCACTCACCGGACCGTTGGATTCGCCGCGCACGAGATCGCTTGTTACAACGAAGTGTCCGCTGCCTTTGTAGCGTCCGCCGTTCCAATAAAACGCGCTCGCTTCGAGTGGCCTGAAATTGGCGTCGTTGCGCAGCATCACCGTAAACCACGCATTACGCGTTGTCATGTCGCTCGCGATCGAGATCGTACGCGAGCCGTCCGGATGAATCAGGAGGTCGAACTTCTCGCTACCACGTCGTTCGCCGGTAGCGATGGTCTCGCTTCGATACTCGCCGCTCCAGCGGTGGGTCACGGCCCCATTGGTCGGTGTTGGCTCGACTGCGAGGGCGATCGGCTGAAGCCCTAGGCAAACAGTGAGGCTGAGCAGCAGGGATGTCAGCGTTGATTTCATGATGTTGTCTGTCGATGGGTGACGGTCGTGATAAACGAAGTGGGGAGAGTGTGTACCATGAACAGCGAGAATCGCACCTACTGAAGTTTTAATCGGAAAAATCATGACAAAGCCAACCTATTTGGACCCCACACAAGAGCAGGGACGAGATTTCTTCATGCGTGGAATCACCGGTTCCGTAACGATGCTGAATCTGCTGCGATTCCGTGATGTCGCCGACTACTCGACCTACAGTAATCTGGCTCCAGCCACCGCGATCACGGGCGAGCAAGCCTATCTAATCTATATGAAGCATACGATGCCGTTTCTCGAATCGTCAGGAGGCGAGCTGCTGTTTTATGGCGAGAGCCGGCAGTTCCTAGTTGGCCCTGTCGATGAGCGCTGGGACGCTGCAATGTTAGTGCGTCAATCCAGTGTTCAATCGTTTTTGGCGTTTGCGAGTAACCCCGACTATTTGGCGGGGATTGGTCACCGAGTCGCAGCGCTCGCAGACTCTCGGATATTGCCGCTGACGCAGCGTAACCCTTTGGGTTAGTTGCCGGTTAAAGTTGGAGACGCTCATTCGAGTCGCGGGACGAATCGCAGATCTCCCATGGGACTTGCATAGATTCGCCGATTTGTACGCTCTGCCACGCTGCCGTAAGTTGGTGAATGCGTTCGCGCACAGCGAGAATTTCGGGTTCCCCGATCGGTAGCGGGGCGCACCGCCGCGCTTCGCAGGTGATGGCGTAAAGCTCGAGCAGCGCCGCAGGCTCGTTCGTCCAGCCCGCCCAACCGTCGGCTTGCAGCACCTCGACGAGTCGCTCGACGCCATCGCTCTGCGCAGTCGATGTCATGCGAAATCCGCTGGCGTCTCCGTCGAGTGTTCGGGCGATGAAGCCGCGACGCTGCAGCGTCGCCTCGACAGCCAAGTGCAGCATGTCATGTGGGATGATGCCTTGTTTAGGGCATTGCACCGTAGTCGTACAGACGCCGTCGACGAGGACATCCATCCGATCAAATTTGTCCGCGCCCTTGGTGAAGACGAGTTGCATGGCGTTGAGTATCTTTAATAACTCGTCTGCTAGTCAGACGATCGAACTACCTGGTGATGACGCGATGACGTTCGAGCAGTTGATGCAGTCCCTGTAAATCGCCAAGCACCCAAAGATCGGAAATCATCCCTTCTTTGAAAGTGAAAAGCGCAGCGCCAGCCCACTCAACACGCAGTGATGTGGGTTCGTAGCCTAAAAATATCTTGCGGTGTATTCCCCAGAACATCATCTTAGCGAAGGCTTTGTGATCACTGACCACCAAGTCCTGAATGTCGCAGTGATATTCGCCGAGCGCGTCATGGACGAAATCAACGTAACCAGCAAACTCCTCGTGACCGACTTTGCTGGGTCCGAGCGAGCCGCGAAAGGTGAAATCTGCGCAGAGCAGTTTTGGAATCGCAGACTTGTCGTGTCTGTTCCAGATGTCGGCGTAGAAACTCTCTACGAGTCGAGCGGTTCGTTCAGTCATGGTTGCGACAAACGCTCATTTTTTCTTTGGCCGGGAGATGGTCGGGATGAGAGGATTTGAACCTCCGACTCCTACGTCCCGAACGTAGTGCTCTACCAGGCTGAGCTACATCCCGATCCAGTCGACTTCAGGAACTGCGCTCGACCGCGAAACGGGCGAGGGCGGCGAGGCCTTGTTTATGCGGCGATTCGGGCAGCGCATGCAACGCTGTTAACGCCTTGTCGGCCTCGTCCTGAGCGAGGGCGCGAGTGTACTCAAGTGCCCCTGTCGATTCAATTGCGGCCACGATGACCTCGAGCTGCTCGAGACCACCGTTTTCGATAGCGCCACGGATCACTGCCCGCACATTTGCATCCGGTGCCCGCTTGAGAGCCTGGATCAACGGCAGGGTCGGTTTGCCTTCGGCGAGGTCGTCGCCCAAGTTCTTGCCGAGCTCCTCGGGGTTCGATCGGTAATCGAGCACATCGTCGATGAGCTGATAAGCCGTTCCGAGATGTCGCCCGTAGTCGCCGAGTGCTCGCTGCTGGCTGGGGCTCGCCGAGGCGATGACTGCAGCGACTTCCGCGCCCGCTTCGAAGAGTTTGGCGGTCTTGCGATAGACCACTTCCAAATACCGTTGCTGCGTGGTGTCGGGGTCGCCGGCATTCATCAGCTGCAACACTTCACCTTCGGCGATGACATTGGTCGCCTCGGACATGATTTCCATGACGCGCTGCGAGCCGATCGCAGCCATCATCTGGAAGGCACGCGAGTAGACAAAGTCACCGACCAGGACGCTGGCCTGGTTGCCGAAAACGGCATTGGCGGTGGCACGACCGCGACGACGCGATGACCCGTCGACGACATCGTCGTGCAACAAGGTTGCCGTATGGATGAACTCGATGAAGGCGGCTGCGTCGATATGGCCCGAGCCTCGGTACCCGCAGGCACGGGCGGCCAGTAGGACGATTAGCGGGCGCATGCGCTTGCCACCGCCCGAAATGATGTGCTCGGCGATTTGGTCGACCAAATCCACGGAGCTTTTCATGCTGGCGCGGATGACGGCATCCACGGCCCCGAGGTCGGGGCGAACGAGGTCGCGGACTTGCGCCAAGCTATTCACGGGGCGGGATGGTAGCCGAGCAGGAGGGGTATGACCATAACCTCGGGTCTAAGCCCTTGAATGGATTAGCCGAGCGCGGCCAAAAAGAGGTTTGACCGACCGGGGGGGCGCAAGTAGAATGCGCGACCTTTTCCGGAGGTCTACATGTACGCGGTTATCGCCACGGGCGGCAAGCAGTATCGGGTCCAAGAAGGCAGTGTGCTGCGCGTCGAGAAGCTCGCGGCGGAGCCGGGTGCGGAAGTGAAGTTCGACGAAGTCCTGCTCGTGGGAGCGGGTGACTCTGTCAAAGTCGGCACGCCGATGTTGGCTGGTGCCGTCGTGTCGGCCACCGTGCAGCGTCACGGCCAGGGCGACAAGGTGAGCATCGTCAAGTTCCGCCGTCGCAAGCACTACCTGCGCATGAAGAACCACCGTCAGTTGTTCACGGAAATCAAGGTCACTGGCATCAACGCCGGCTGATCCATTCGGAGCTGAAGAACCATGGCACATAAAAAGGCAGGCGGCAGTACCAAGAACGGCCGCGAGTCACACAGCAAACGTCTCGGTGTGAAGGCTTTCGGCGGCGAAGCCGTGTTGGCCGGCAACATCATCATCCGTCAGCGCGGCACGCAGTACCGCCCGGGTGCCAACGTCGGCATCGGCACGGATCACACGCTGTTTGCGCTGAAGAACGGCAAGGTTGCGTTCAAGCGTCGCGGCGCTGCTCAAAAGATGTACGTCGACGTACTCGCCGATTGAGCGTTGCCCGATCTACGATCCACGAACCCCGGCCTCGTGCCGGGGTTTTTGTTTAGAGTGTCGCCATGAAATTCGTTGATGAGGCCAAACTTCGAGTCCAGGCGGGCAATGGCGGTCGCGGCTGCCTGAGCTTCCGTCGTGAGAAGTTCATGCCTTTCGGCGGCCCCGATGGCGGCGATGGTGGGCTCGGTGGTAGCGTCTATCTGAAGGCTGCCGAAGGCATCAACACACTCGCTGACTTTCGTGTCGAGCGCACCTTCAAGGCACAGTCCGGCGAAGCGGGTAGCGGTAACGATTGTTTCGGCAAGGGTGGCGAAGATTTGTACGTCCCTGTGCCGATCGGCACGATCGTGCGCGACAGTGAGACGGGCGAGCAGCTCGGTGACCTTGTCAAAGAGGGCGACACGCTCTTGGTGGCGCGCGGCGGCAAGGGCGGTTGGGGCAACGCTCGTTTCAAGACGAGCACTAATCGGGCGCCGCGTCAGTTTGGAACGGGCCTTCCCGGTGAGAAGCGCCTGCTCGAGCTCGAGCTCAAGGTTATTGCCGATGTCGGTCTCCTCGGCCTGCCCAACGCCGGCAAATCCACACTGATTCGGGCCGTCTCGTCGGCTCGCCCGAAGGTCGCCGATTATCCTTTCACCACGCTGCATCCGAATCTGGGCGTGGTTTATTGCGGCGAACATCGTAGCTTCGTGATGGCCGACATTCCGGGACTGATTGAAGGTGCGGCCGAAGGTGCGGGCTTAGGCATCCGTTTTTTGAAGCATTTACAGCGTACCCGCGTGTTGCTGCATCTCGTGGATATGGCACCGCTCGATCCCGAGGCCGATCCGGTCAAGGATGCGCGTTCGATCGTGGCAGAGCTCAAAAAATTCTCGAAGGATCTGGCCACAAAACCTCGTTGGCTCGTGATCAACAAGAGCGATCTGTTACCACCGGATGAGGCCGAGAAGAAGGCCAAGGCGATCGTACGTTCGCTGCGTCACAAGGGACCGTGGTTCCTGATCTCCGGTGCGACCAATACCGGAACACGCGATTTGACCGAGGCGGTGATGCGCTTCCTTGAGGAGAGCGCTCCCGTCCCGCGTGATTGATCGCAACAGCAAGGTTCGTCGTCGTATCGCCGCCGGTAAGCTGCGGCTTCGGGTGCGCGATCTGCGCAATTTGGGTCCCCGTGCCGAGACGCTGTTAGCCGAGATCGGTATCCACTCTGTCGAGGCGCTGCGTGAGCGCGGAGCACTCGAGGCGTATCTCGAGCTGCGTCGCCGCGGTTTGATGAAAACACTCAATATGCTTTGGGCGCTCGTCGGTGCGCTCGATCCCTGGCCCGAAGGGACAGACTGGCGCGAGGTGGCGCGTAGCGAAGCGCGTCTGCCGTTGATGCTCGAGGTCGAGGCGCGTGATCAGGCGCGTGCGGCGGTTCAACAGGCCGCGGCGGTGGCTGTGACGCCGAGCAGCGAGGCAGAGGAACCGATCGAGTGGGTTCCGGGTCTGCCGTTCGAAAGCGCTAGACCCAATAAAAAGAAAAACCGGCGCTAGGGCCGGTTATTCCTAATCTTCCGTGAGCCGAGGCAACTCGGCCGAAGCGACTTACTTCAGCTTCTTGAGGCGAGCAGCGAGACGCGCCTTGTGACGCGAGGCCTTG
>VFQT010003588.1_pt1 | contig 13964 bp, 13 predicted proteins | sample 3512381 | NCBI WGS metagenome assembly VFQT01 (sample SAMN10412376, study PRJNA504923) | tailings metagenome | isolation source: Relicate 2 Philex TSF3 active mining site | place: Philippines: Tuba, Benguet | collected 2017-08-29 | reverse complement strand
GTCGCCGCGGGCGCATCGCACGGCGTGGGCCATGGGCGCCTGCGTCCGACCAGCGTCTTCGTCACCGACGCCGGTGAGGTGCGCGTGCGCGGTCTCGGCGTCGATGCCGCACTCCTCGGCACCGGACCCCTGTCGAACGGCGAGCCCGCTGCGAGTGTCGCGGCTGCGGACGTGGACGGCCTCGCCTGCCTGGCCTACCTGCTGTGCACCGGCTACTGGCCGGGGTCGCTGCCGGAGTCGGGGCCTGATCCTTCCCGCCCTGCGCCGACGGTGCTTCCGCCGTCGCAGGTGCGCGCGGCGGTGCCGCGCAGCGTCGACCTGCTGATGAGCCGATCGCTGAGTGCCGCGACACCGCAGCGGGGGGCCGAGCCCATCACGACGGCGGCCGGGTTCGCAGCAGCGGCCGGTGCCGCCCTCGACCACGTTGCACCCGTGACGACCACGACCCTGAAGCCGGTGAGCGTGGGTCCGATGTCGCCCGGACGGCGTGTGCTGCGCGTCGCCCTGCGACTGGTCGCGGTCGCTGCAGGACTGGCCCTCGTGCTGGGCGTGGCCTGGGTGGGCCTGCAGCTGCTCACCGCATCCTCGTCAACGGATGCAGCGGACGAGGACACGGCGACGGAGATCCTCACCTCACCCGCGGTGCCGGTGGATGAGCTGACCGTCGCCGGACTCGAGCAGCCGCTGGGGATCGTGGGCTTCCGCTCCTACGACCCCTACGGCGACGATGACGGCGACGAGAAGCCGGATCGGCGCAAGGGCCTGGAGAACGACGACCTCGCCGTGACGGTGAATGACGCCGATCCCGGCACCGCGTGGCTCACGTCGGAGTACGGCACGGCCGACCTGGACGGCAAGACCGGTGTCGGACTCATCGTCGACCTCGGCAAGGATCAGGAGGTCCAGCAGGTATCGGTGAACCTCGTGGGCCGCGGCACCGGCGTCGACATCCGCGTCTCCGATTCGATCAAGCGGGACCCGGCCCTGTGGAGCCCCCTCGGCGCGGCCTTCGCCCCGCAGGATCGCATCGACATCCGCGCACCACGGCCTGTCACAGGCCGGTACGTGCTCCTGTGGTTCACGCAGCTGCCGCCGGTCGAGGGGACCGAGGAGTTCCAGGGCGGCGTGCGCAGCGTCGTCATCACGGGCTGATCGGTCAGTAGGCTCCCACCACACGACGAGGCGATGAATGCGGTCGTGGCGCGACCGAGGAGCAGGACGTGACGGACGATCCCCGCAGCGATGCCGAGCTGCTGGGAGCCCATGTCGCGGGTGACTCCCAGGCCTTCGAGGAGCTGGTGCGCCGGCACCGCGACCGGCTCTGGGCGGTCGCGCTGCGCACCACCGGGGATCCGGAGGAGGCGGCGGACTCGCTGCAGGATGCGCTGATCTCGGCCTACCGGCGCGCCCACCAGTTCCGCGGGGACTCCGCCGTGACCACCTGGCTCCATCGGATCGTCGTCAACGCCAGCCTCGACCGGCTCCGTCGACGGGCCGTCCGGGCCGCCGACGTGCTGCCGGACGACAACGAGAACCTGCCGGGAGCGGTCGTCGCGGACCCGGTCGACCACATGGATCGACGGGAGCTCCAGCTGATGATCACGGCAGCCCTGGCTGACCTGCCCGAGGACCAACGGGCCGCGATCCTGCTCGTCGACGTCGAGGGCTGGAACGTGGAGGACGCCGCCCGTGAGCTGGGCATCCCCGAGGGCACGGTCAAGAGCCGGTGCTTCCGCGGCCGGGCCAAGCTGGCCAAGAGCCTCGCCGTCCTGCGGAACCCCGACCTCACGACTGCCGTCACACCCCCGGCGAGCCCGCCGGACGGCCCACCATCGACTTCACGGGGAGGTGAGACCACGCATGGTTGACGATCAGGGCGGGCCGGATTCCGACGATCTATCCCCGGCCGACCTCTCCCCGGCCGACCTCTCCCCGGCCGACGCGCTGCGCTCCGCCGACACCCCCGAGGGTGCCGACGACGCCTGGGTGCGCGGTCTGCTGGCCGACCTGGACTTCCTGCGGCCCGAGGCGCACGACCCCGCAGGCACCGCTGGCCCATCCGACGAGCCCATGCCCCCCTGGGTCTGGGCCCGGGTCGGCGCGACCCTCGCCGCGGAGGCCGGCACCACCCGGCGCCGGCCGGCCTGGGTCCGCTGGGGCGGCGGCCTCGTCGCGGCATCCGTCGCGGTGCTGGCCATCGGGGTCGCCGTGACCTCGTTCTCCGGCGCGAACAACCCCACGGACACCGACAGTGCCGTGATGGCGGGCGCCGCACCCGAGGCCGCCGCGATGAAGGCGGGGGCCTCGCCCGAGGCCGCCGCGATGAAGGCGGCCGCTCCCGACGCTGCGGCGGCACCGGGGCTTGGGTCCCCGCTCATGCTCTCCTTCGCGGGCATGGTCCCGCCGGCCCTTCGCCTCACCGGATCGCAAACCGACTACACGTCCGACAACCTCGCCGCGGAGGTGACCGGCCTGCTCCAGCAGATGGACATGGCCCCGGAGAAGGCCCGAGTGGCGATGCAGCAGGTTCCCGCCGCACTGGCGGTGCCCGACCCCGAACCGCCCATGCTGCTGCAGTCTCCGGTGATGCTGCGCGACTGCATCACCAAGCTCACGCAGATCGCCACCTCGACCGCGCTGCTGATCGACTGGTCCACCTACCAGGGCGCCGAGGCCGGCGTGATCGTCGCGCCCGAGTACCCGACCTCGGGCCAGCCGGATGTCACCCAGCTCGACGTCTGGGTCGTCGACCACCGCTGCACCGTCCAGGAGATCGAGCACCTCAGCATGCGCTGACCGGCGTGGCTGCCGGGAATACCAGCACCCCTAGACTTGTCCTAGCCGACAGGGATACCCCCTAGGGCATCTTTCACCCCGGTGTCCGAACGGCCACGACCCAGGAGAAGCACGTGAGCGAGATCCGCAACGTCATCATCATCGGCTCCGGCCCGGCCGGCTACACCGCGGCCGTCTACGCGGCTCGCGCGCAGCTGAACCCCCTGGTGTTCGAGGGCTCCGTGACGGCCGGCGGTGCGCTGATGAACACCACCGAGGTCGAGAACTTCCCCGGCTTCACCGACGGCATCATGGGTCCGCAGCTGATGGAGCAGATGCGCGCGCAGGCTGTGCGCTTCGGTGCGGAGATCGTCACCGACGACGTCGTCAGCGTCGATCTCGACGGCCCGGTCAAGTCGGTGACCGACGGCACGGGAACCACCCATCAGGCCCGCTCGATCATCCTGGCGATGGGCTCGGCCTATCGGGAGCTCGGCCTGGAGAACGAGAAGCGGCTGTCCGGTCACGGAGTCTCGTGGTGCGCGACCTGCGACGGGTTCTTCTTCCGCGACCACGACATCGCGGTGGTCGGTGGTGGGGACTCGGCCATCGAGGAGGCCACCTTCCTCACCCGCTTCGCCAAGTCGGTGACCCTCATCCATCGGCGCGACTCCCTGCGGGCGAGCAAGATCATGCAGGAGCGCGCCTTCAACGACCCCAAGCTGCACTTCGCCTGGAACAGCGAGGTCGTCGACCTCCTCGGCGATGCCAAGCTCAGCGGGGTCGTCCTGCGCGACACCGTGACCGGGGACACGCGTGAGCTCGCGGTCACCGGCCTGTTCATCGCGATCGGCCACGATCCTCGCTCCGAGCTGGTCAAGGGCGTGGTCGACCTCGATGACGAGGGGTACGTCCTGGTGCGGGGACGCACCACCGCGACGAACATCGACGGGGTCTTCGCGTGCGGCGATCTCGTCGACCACACCTACCGCCAGGCCATCACGGCGGCCGGATCCGGCTGCGCCGCAGCTCTGGATGCGGAGCGCTTCCTCGCGCACGCAGGCGAGTAGCGTGCGGATCGCCCCAGCAACAGGCGAGTAGCGTGCGGATCGCCCCGGCAGCGGGCGAGTAGCCTGAACCGACAACCCTGCACTGCAGGCCGAGATCCGAGGAGCATCATGGGAGCCACCAAGCAGGTCACCGACGCCAGCTTCGCCGACGATGTGCTGATGAGTGACAAGCCCGTCCTCGTCGACTTCTGGGCCGAGTGGTGCGGGCCGTGCAAGATGGTTGCGCCGATCCTCGAGGAGATCGCGAAGGACCATGACGGCATCGTGATCGCGAAGCTCAACGTCGACGAGAACCCGCAGACCGCTGCGTCATACGGCATCACGTCCATCCCGACGATGAACGTCTACCAGGGTGGGCAGATCGTGAAGACGATCATCGGGGCCAAGCCCAAGGCGGCTCTCCTCGCCGACCTCGCCCCCTACCTGGGCTAGACCACCGGATTCACGGCAGTACTGACGGCATCGACGGACGACGGCCCTGTGTCCGCGCTCCTGCGTCAGGGTGACGTCGGTCCTGCCGTCGCCGAGGTGCGGGCGCGCCTGTCCTGGCTCGGGCTCTGCCCTGCGCACTCCTCGGATCCGCAGTGCTTCGACGAGGACCTCGACCGTGCCGTGCGCGCGTTCCAGCAGGAGCGCGGCATCACCGTCGACGGCATCGTCGGTCCGCACACCTTCCGCCGCCTCGAGGAGGCGCGCTGGCAGCTGGGCGATCGGGTGCTGTCGTACGTGCCCGGTCATCTCATGGCCGGTGACGATGTCACCGAGCTCCAGCGCCGACTGAACCAGCTCGGCTTCTCCGCCGGCCGGCCCGACGGCCTGTTCGGCAAGCAGACGGACATGGCACTGCGCGAGTTCCAGCGGGGCGTCGGCGTGAACCCCGACGGCATGTGCGGTCCCGACACCTTCCGAGCCTTCGATCGACTCGTGCGCACGGTGTCCGGGGGCAATGCCACGCACCTGCGCGAGCACCTGACGATGGCGCAGCTGCAGTCCGGCATCGCCGACAAGGTGATCGTGATCGACCCAGGTGACGCCGTGGAGCCGGAACTGTGCCACGCGATCGCGGTGCGTGTCGAGGGGCGCCTCGCCGCCCTCGGCACCCAGGTGCTGCTCACCCGGGCCAGCCGACCCACGTCGGTCAGCGCACTGGCGGATGACGCTGCACGCGCCGAGTTCGCCAACGATGTCGGAGCCGATCTCGTGCTCTCCCTGCATGTCGACCGCTCGCCCAGCCCGCTGCCCAACGGACTCGCGACCTTCTACTTCGGCGACCCCCGCGGCGGCAACCACTCCCCGGGCGGGCGGGTGCTGGCCCAGGGCCTGCATGACGCCCTGCTGGTGCGCACGGGCCTGCTCGACTGTCGCGTGCATCCGCGCACCTGGGACCTGCTGCGACTGACGCGCATGCCCGCGGTGCGGGTGGAGCTGGGCTACGTCTCCCATGCTGGAGACCATGCGCGCCTGGTGAGCGCGGGTTTCCAGGACGCCGTCGCCGAGGCGATGACGGCGTCGCTCACGTCCTTCTGCTCCCCCCGGACGTGAGCACACCGGGTTTTCCCGCCCTTGGTGCGCGAGGGCTCGGGTCTCGCCTAGCCTGACGGCATGCGCATCCCTGCCCTCGCCGCTTCCGTCGTTGCCGTGGCCACCGGACTCACCTGGCTGACCATGGGGTCCAGCGGAGCCGCGGGGGGGAGCGGTGCCTATGCCGACTGGTCTGTCGACAGCACCTCCGCCACCGCAATCCTCAACGGGACGGTGTTCCCGACGATCAACGCCTCGCGCACTGGCGGGTCGTGGCAGGTCGCCTCAGGCGGCAGTACCTGGCTGTCCGCCGACACCCCGTTCGGCGCGCAGTTCGGATCCTCGCGCGACCGTGACTACCTCTACACGTCGCTGCCGCTCGGTGCCTCGAGCACCGTGGTCACCGTGACCTTCGCGACCCCGGCCCCCGCGGGCACCTGGGGCTTCGCGCTCGGCGACGTGGACGCGGAGGACATCACGATCGCCGCCACCGGTGCGGACGGCAGTGCCCTCGACGTCTCGCGATGGTTCCAGGCGGCCTTCAACTCCTGCAATGTCAGCCCGAAGCCCTCGGCGTGCCCGGCGGGCACGCACACCGACCAGCCGACGTGGGCGTCGCCTCTGCTGCGCGGCTCCGCGAGCGACACCAACGGGGCGGCGGCATGGTTCCGGCCCACGAGTGCAGTGAAGACGCTCACGTTCTCGCAGGCCCGCAATGTCGCCGGTGCACCCATCTACCAACTGTGGATCGCCTCGGACATCGTCTCGGCACCGGCATCGAGTGCTGCGTCGGCATCACCTTCCACGTCAGCATCACCCTCTGCGTCGGTCGACCTCGAGTGCACGGCTGAGGACACCGCTCTCGTCAACGGCGGCTTCGAGCGGCCGGCCATTCCCGCGAAGTCCTACCGGCAGCTGCCCGAGGCCGACGTTCCCGGTTGGGAGACCACAGCGAGCGACAAGAAGATCGAGATCTGGTCGACCGGTTACAACGGAGTGGATGCGCCCGTCGGCGACCAGTTCGCCGAGCTCAATGCGACACAGCCCTCCGAGCTGTTCCAGACCGTGGAAACGACACCGGGACAGACTCTCACCTGGTCGCTGCTGCATCGTGCCCGCGGAGCCGGCGCATCGGGCGACACCATGAGCGTCAACATCGGTCCGGCCGGGGAGGCGCCGAACGCCACGTACACCTTCACCGACCGCCTCTCCGAGGGCTGGGTGCGTCACACCGGCGAGTACACCGTGCCTGAAGGCCAGGTGCGCACGCGCTTCGGATTCGAATCCGGTCCCACCGCTTCGGGCAGCCGCTCGATCGGGAACTTCCTGGACGACATCTACTTCTCCACCACGGCCTGCATTCCGGCCAAGGCCGCCGAGGGCAACGTCGTGGAGCCCTCGCCGACGGCGAGCCCGACCGCGACCGAGTCACCGTCACCGTCGGCCACCGCGAGCCCGACCGCCACCGCGACCGCGACCGCGACCGAGTCACCGTCACCGTCGGCCACCGCGAGCCCGACCGCCACCGCGAGCCCGACCGCGACCGAGTCACCGTCACCGTCGGCCACCGCGAGCCCGACTGCCAGCGCGACCGCGACCGTGACCGAGTCACCGTCACCGTCGGCCACCGCCTCGCCCGCGAGCACCCCCACACCGTCGGGTCAGGAGACGAGCGCCCCCGAGCCGACCCGCACCCCCGAGCCGGTCATCGTGGTGCCCGACACCCCGACCCCGATCGACGTCATCCGCACGTCCGGCTCGGATCCGGACTCCACCATCACCTCGGTCGACGAGCCACGCCACGGCACAGCTGAGATCAAGGACAACACCGTCATCTACACGCCCGATCCGGGATTCATCGGGACCGATGTCGTCGTCAGCTACCTGCAGGACCCCGATGGTGCGATCACCGAGGTCCGCACCCGGGTGTCGACCGGCCTCGTGCAGGAGCCCGTGAAGCCCCTGGGGCTGCCGTCGTCCGTGGCACCGAATCGCACGGTGGTGCTGCTCGACCACGCCGTGGTCACCAATGCCGGCCAGACGGCACGGGTCCGGGCCGAGTGCCAGCAGGTGACCCGGATCGCGCCCTTCGGGGGCTTCAGCGGCTGCATGGTCACCCGTGATGGGTCCACCGTCATGGTCACGGTCACGGGGAGCACGCCGTACCGGGTCCGGGTGACGGTGAGCGCACCGGCGAAGGGTGACTACCTGCCGTACGCGTTCAGCCGGGTGTACACGGTGCGTCCCTGACGGAGCCGTTCGCTGGAACCCGTGATCAGCGGGGCCGGTGCGGCCACACGAGGCGCACGGCGAAGCCCAGGATCACCCCTAGGGCGACCAGGCCGAGCAGCACGAGCACACGCCGCATGAGCCACCCCCCTCCGAGGGCTCTACTCTAAGTGCGTCGTACAACGGAGCAACAGGCCCGGCCGGGCACTGGCAACGCACTGAGGAGGTGAGCGGTATGACGACGGCTGGTTCCCGACTCGACCCCTGGGTGGATGCGTACGCCGCTCGCGCCAACGCGATGCGTGCCTCGGAGATCCGCGCCCTGTTCGCTGTCGCCTCCCGCCCCGAGGTGGTGTCGCTGGCCGGCGGAATGCCGTACGTCCAGGCGCTGCCGGTCGACATGCTCACCGAGACCGCCCAGCGGCTGCTGGTCGAACGGGGTGCCGTCGCGCTGCAGTACGGATCGGGCCAGGGCGACCAGGGACTGCGCGAGCAGATCCTGGAGGTGATCGGCGAGGTCGGCATCACGGCGCACCCCGACGACATCGTCGTCACGACCGGCTCGCAGATGGCCCTGGACCTCGTCACCCGGATCTTCTGCGATCCCGGCGACGTCGTGCTCGTCGAGGCACCCTCGTACGTCGGCGCACTCGGCGTGTTCCGTGCCTATGAGTGCGATGTCGTGCACGTGGCCATGGACGACGAAGGCCTTGTACCGCAAGCACTTTCGGAGGCGCTCGATCGGTGTCGCGCCGAGGGGCGCCGGGTGAAGCTCATCTACACGATCCCCAGCTTCCACAATCCGGCTGGCGTCACGCAGGGTGCTCAGCGTCGGGCGGAGATCCTGCGCATCGCGCAGGCGGCTGGCGTGCTGCTGCTGGAGGACGACCCTTACGGACTCCTGGGGTTCGAGGGAGAGCCCCCGCGTGCCATCCGGGCCGACGATGCCGAGGGCGTCATCTACCTCGGGTCCTTCTCCAAGACCATCGCTTCGGGCCTGCGGGTGGGCTGGGCGGTCGCGCCCCACGGCGTGCGCGAGAAGCTCGTCCTGGCCGCCGAGGCCGCGGTGCTGTGCCCGTCGAACTACGCGCAGCTGACGGTGTCGGAGTACCTCGCCACCCAGCCCTGGCGCGAGCAGATCAAGACCTTCCGCGAGGTGTACCGCGAGCGTCGCGACGCCCTGCTGGAGTCGCTCCAGGCCCTCATGCCCGAAGGCACCACCTGGACGATCCCCGCCGGCGGCTTCTACTCGTGGCTGACCCTGCCCGAGGGTCTCGACGCCACGGCCATGCTCCCCCGCGCGGTCGCCAACCTCGTCGCCTACGTGCCCGGCACCGGGTTCTATGTCGACGGGCAGGGTCGGCAGAACCTGCGGCTGTCCTACTGCTACCCCGAGCCCGACCGCATCCGCGAGGGAGTCCGGCGACTGTCGGCGGTCATCGAGTCCGAGCTCGAGCTCGCCCAGACCTTCGGCACCTCGCATGCGCTGAACCCCGTTACGGGATCCACCGTCCCCTCGCCCGATCTGGCCTAGGAGCCCCTCTGATGCACGTGCTGGTCCTCGCCGGCGGACTGTCGGCCGAGCGTGACGTGTCGCTGCGCTCCGGTCGCCGGGTCGCCGAGGCCCTTCGCAGTGAGCGGCCCGAGTGGGAGGTCAGCCTCACCGACGTCGATGCGGAGCTGCTCAACCGACTGGCCGATCACCGACCCGATGTCATCGTCCCGCTGCTGCACGGGGCCGCAGGTGAGGACGGTGCACTGCGCGACGTGATCGAGTGCCTGGGGATCCCGTTCGTCGGCTCGACGGGTGCCGCAAGCCGCCTGGCCTTCGACAAGCCCGTGGCCAAGCAGCTCGTGCTCGACAACGGCCTGCGCACGCCGGACTGCGTGGCGATGCCGCAGTCCACGTTCCGTGAGCTCGGAGCCACGGGAGTCCTGCAGGCCGTCGTGACCCGTCTCGGCCTGCCGCTCGTCGTCAAGCCTGCACGTGGTGGTTCCGCTCTCGGCACCTCCATCGTGCACGACGCCGCCGAACTCCCCTCGGCGATGGTGGGGGCGTTCGCCTATGGCGACGTCGTGCTGATGGAGCAGTACGTCACCGGCACGGAGATCGCGATCGGTGTGTTCGAGCGCGACGATGACGTGCTGGCCCTGCCGGGCGTGGAGATCGTGCCGCAGGGAGAGCTCTACGACTATGCCGCCCGCTACACGGCGGGAACGACGGAGTTCTTCTGCCCCGCGCGCCTGGATGACGCGGCAGAGATGCAGGCGCAGGCAATGGCATTGAAGGTGCACGTGCTGCTGGGCCTGCGCGACTGGTCTCGCACCGATCTCATCGTCGACGCTGCCGGAACGCCGTGGTTCCTCGAGGTGAATGCAGCACCTGGGATGACGGAGACTTCCCTTGTGCCGCAGGCACTTTCGGCTGCTGAACTGCCTCTCGGGCAGGTCATGGCCGAACTGGCCGAGAACGCCGTGGCGCGCTCCAGCTGATCAGTCGAGCAGATCCACGATCCGACGCAGGTCCTCGACGTCAGCGCACTCGATCACCAGGGTGCCACGCGAGCGTCGTGTGCCGAATCCCTTGGTGGTGACTCGGGTGTCGAGGGCCTCCGCCACACGTGCAGTCATGTCTGCGACGACATCGGCGAGCTCCGCATCGCGTGACGCGGCCCCACGTGACCGCGTGCCGCGCCGACGCTGACGGCCGTCGGCATCACCGACGAGGATGATCTCCTCGACAGCACGAACGCTGAGGCCCTCCGCGATGATGCGTGCTGCCAGCACCTCCATGGCTGCCTGGTCATCGAGGCTGAGCAGGGCGCGAGCATGGCCGGCACTCAGGACTCCGGCCGCCACTCGACGCTGCACGTCCGGCGGGAGCTTCAGCAGGCGCAGTGTGTTGGAGACCTGGGGTCGTGACCGGCCCACCCGTCGGGCGAGCTCCTCCTGCGTGCAGCCGAAGTCGGAGAGCAGCTGCTGGTAGGCCGCGGCCTCCTCCAGCGCGTTGAGGTCTGCGCGATGGAGGTTCTCCAGCAGTGCATCACGCAGGAGGTCCTCGTCATCGGTGTCGCGGATGATGGCGGGGATGGTGACCAGCCCAGCCTCGCGGCTCGCCCGAAGCCGGCGCTCACCGGCGATGAGCTCGTATCCCCCGGACGCCAGGGCACGCACGACGATGGGCTGCAGGAGTCCGATCTCGCGGATCGAGAAGACCAGTTCGGCCATCGCCTCCTCGTCGAAGATCGTGCGCGGCTGGCGTGGGTTGGGGGTGATGAGGTCGACGGACAGCTCGGCGTAGCGGACCCCCTCGACCGGTGCCATGCCACGCTCGGGCTCGACCGTGGGGGCTGACGGGGGCGCGTCCGAGGACGGGATGAGTGCGCCGAGGCCCTTGCCGAGCCCGCGCTTGGGTGCTGCCGCCATATCGTCCCCTCGAGTGGAAAACCCGCAAGTTTCGTCCGATTTATTGCTTTATGTCTGTGGATAACCCTGTGCATACTCGGGTGTCAGGGCCATCAGCTCCTCGGCCGCCTCCTGGTAGGCCAGGGCGCCCGGGGAGGTCGGCTCGTACGTGATGACCGTCTGGCTGTACGAGGGCGCCTCCGACACCCGCACGGACCGTGGGATGACCGTGTCGAGCACCTGGGCGCCGAAGTGGGTGCGCACCTCCGTGGCCACCTGGGAGGCCAGCCGGGTACGGCCGTCGTACATGGTGAGCAGGATCGCTCCCACGACGAGTGGGGGATTGAGGTGGGTGCGCACCATGTCGATCGTGCGGAGCAGCTGCGACAGCCCCTCGAGGGCGTAGTACTCGCACTGGATCGGGAGCAGGACCTCACGGGCCGCCACGAGGCCGTTCAGGGTAAGCAGCCCCAGGCTGGGCGGGCAGTCCAGGAACACGTAGTCGAAGTGCCGTTCCGCGAGAGCGGCGTCGAGGGCCCGGCTCAGCCGGTACTCCCGGGCCACCTGGGCCACGAGCTCGATCTCCGCTCCCGCCAGGTCGATGGTCGCGGGAGCGGTCCACAGGCGGGGGATCTCCGGGCACTGCTGAACGACGTCGAGCAGGCGTGCCTCCCCCGACAGCACCTCGTAGACACTCGGGGTTCCCTCACGATGGTCGGCCCCTAGGGCGGTGGAGGCATTGCCCTGCGGATCGAGATCCACCACGAGGACGTCCCGTCCCGATCGGGCCACGACCGCCGCGATGTTCACGGTGCTGGTCGTCTTGCCCACGCCACCCTTCTGGTTCGCGACGGTGATGACCCGGGTGCTCATCGAGGAGTGCCGATCTCCGGCCAACCCAGGCCGATCGTGGAGCCAGGCGATGTTTCCCGTGAAACATCCACACCGCGTTCCGGCCAGCCGAGCCCGCTGTTCTCCGCGGTCGGCACCGGAGATGTGGTCACCGGGCTAGTCTGCCGCACCGCGTGCGCCGATGATGACGGTGGTGGGAGTTTCCAGCAGTGGGGCACCCACGTGCTCCACCCGCACGTCGGTCAGGTGCCAGTTGGCGATGGCCTCGGCCGCCTCCGCCACCTCGGTGGCCGCACTCTCGCCCTTCAGGGCCAGCAGTCGACCCCCCGGGCGCAGCAGCGGAATCGTCCAGCCGAGCAGGCGAGACAGTGGCGCGACCGCACGCGCCGTCACCACGTCCAGGACCGGGATGCTGCCCGCGGCGTCCTCCGCACGTCCACGCCACACGGTCACCTGGCCCTGCAGGCCGAGGGAGTCCACGGTCTCCTGCAGGAAGGTGCTCCGGCGCAGCAGGGGCTCCACCAGCACCATCCGCACATCCGGACGGGCAATGGCCCACACGAGGCCGGGCAGCCCGGCCCCGGACCCGACATCTCCCACCAGGCTGCCCGCGGGCACCAGGCCGGTAGCGGGGTCCGCCACCACGGCGCAGTTCAGCACGTGCCGGGACCACAGCCGGGGCACTTCTCGCGGGCCGATCAGGCCGCGTTCGACCCCGGGCCCCGCCAGGAGTTCGGTGAACGCCGTCAGGACAGCACCGCGCCCGACGAGCCACTCCGGCAGGTCGGGCGCGGGTCCCGGTGTTTCACGGGAAACCATGTCAGGTGGTCCGGATCACCACACGCCGTGCCGGCTCGTCCCCCTCGGACTCGCTGACCAGACCCGCCCCGGCGACCACGTCGTGGACCACCTTGCGCTCGAAGGGGCTCATCGGCTCCATCCGCACCGGGGCTCCGGTGCGCTGCGCCTCGGCGATCGCGGCCTTCGCCTGCGCCTCGAGTTCGGCCTTGCGTGCTGCCCGGAAGCCCGCGACGTCGAGCATCAGCCGGGACCGCTCGCCGGTCTCCCGGGTCGCCGCCAGCCGGGTCAGCTCCTGCAGAGCATCCAGGACGACCCCGTCGTCGCCCACGAGGTGCTGCAGCTCGCCGGGCACGGCCTCGACCACCGACACCATGGCACGGGTGCCCTCGACACCGATGTCGATGTCCCCGTCGAGGTCGGCGATATCGAGCAGCCCCTCGAGGTAGTCGGCGGCCGCGTCCCCCTCACGCTCGAGCAGTTCGACGCCCGACGGGCGGGTGCCCTCGACGTCCATGTTCTCCTCAGTGCTCATGTTGACTCCACATCATGCGAATGGGTTCGGGGGCGATCGGGATCGCGGCTACTTCTTCTTGCGCTGGCTGCGCGTCGTCTTCTTCGGCTGCTGGCGCTGGGGGTTTTCCGACACAGTGTCGGAATCATCGGTTGGTGCCGTTGTCGTGGTGGTGGTGCTGGCGGCCGAGCCCTTGCGCTTGGCCTTCGCCGCCTTGCGGGCCTCCCGGGCCTCATAGGCCGGCGTGCCCGGCTGGGGGTTGTTCCGGATCACGTAGAACTGCTGGCCCATCGACCACAGGTTCGTGGTGAACCAGTAGATGAGCACACCGATCGGGAAGTTGATGCCCGACACCGCGAAGATCACCGGGAAGACGTAAAGCAGGATCTTCTGCTGCTTGACCATCGGGTTGTCCGGGGCGCTGTTCTTGACGATGAGCTGACGCTGAGTGATGAACGTGGTCGCCGTCATGAGCGCGATGAGGATCACGGTCAGGATCCGGGTGGCCATCGGGTTCGGCGTCTGGTCCGCATCCATGAACGTCGCGTAGAGCGGCACACCGAAGATCTCCGCGTCGTGCATCGACGCCGTCAGGTCGGCGTACTGGTCCCACGAGAAGACACCGGGCGCGACATATCCGGGATCGTCGGCGGGATTCTTGGGGTACATCGCGACGCCCTGCAGCACCGAGAACAGGGCGAAGAAGATGGGGGCCTGCAGGATGATCGGCAGGCACGAGGCCAGCGGATTCGTCCCGGTCTCCCGGTACAGCTTCATCATCTCCTGCGACTGACGTTCCT
>VFQT010003587.1_pt1 | contig 13965 bp, 8 predicted proteins | sample 3512381 | NCBI WGS metagenome assembly VFQT01 (sample SAMN10412376, study PRJNA504923) | tailings metagenome | isolation source: Relicate 2 Philex TSF3 active mining site | place: Philippines: Tuba, Benguet | collected 2017-08-29 | reverse complement strand
ACCGATTACCTGCGCCATCTGCATCACCTGCTCTTGGTACACCATGATGCCGTAGGTTTCCGAGAGAATCGATTCAGTGCGCGGATCGGGATAATCAAAACGCTCGCCGTGTTTTCGCTTGCAAAAGTCCGGGATCAAATCCATCGGCCCGGGGCGATACAACGCCACCAGCGCGATGATGTCTTCAAACCGATCAGGCCGCGCATCTTTCAACATGCCTTGCATACCGCGACTTTCAAGCTGGAACACGGCGACTGTTTTTGCGTCGGTCAGTAGCTTGTAGGTGCGCGCATCGTCAAGCGGAAGCTTGTCGAGATCAAATGCAGCGTGCTCCGGGTACAGTGATCGAATACTCTGTACTGTTCTATCGAGAATCGTGAGCGTGGTCAGTCCAAGGAAATCGAACTTCACCAAACCAATCGCTTCAACATCATCTTTGTCGAATTGCGAGACAACACCGCCATCAGTGCCTTGGGAATACAGCGGACAAAAATCAGTCAATTGGCCCGGCGCGATCAATACGCCACCGGCGTGCATGCCGACGTTACGTGCGATTCCCTCAACTTGCTGCGCTAGCGCGAGCAGCTGGCGCACCTCTTCTTCATTTTCTTGCCTTTCCTTGAGCAGCGGCTGCTCCTCCAGCGCATCGGCAATGGTTATCAGCTTGCCTGGTTTTTGCGGAATCAGTTTCGAGATGCCATCGCAAAAGTTATAGCCAAAGTCGAGCACACGACCGATATCACGCACCGCACCTCGTGCCGCCATGGTGCCGAAGGTAGCGATCTGTGACACTGCTTCTTTACCGTAGCGATCTTTTACGTATTGGATGACTCGATCACGACCCTCTTGGCAAAAATCGATATCAAAATCCGGCATCGACACACGATCCGGATTCAAAAAACGTTCGAACAGCAGGTTGTAAGCTAATGGATCAAGATCGGTAATTTTTAATGAGTAGGCGACCAGCGATCCAGCGCCCGAGCCGCGCCCGGGCCCAACAGGTACACCATTACGCTTGGCCCACTGAATAAAGTCAGCCACAATCAGAAAATAGCCTGGAAACCCCATGGCGATGATGGTGTCGGTTTCGAATTTCAGGCGTGACTCATAGCGCTCCCGCACCAATTCGCGCTGCGGTTCCTCGGGATAAAGCTGCTGCAGCCGCTCCTCAAGACCCGCCTTGGATTGCGCCACCAGAAATTCATTGATGCCCATGCCGTCAGGCGTCGGGAAATCCGGCAGCTGCGCTTTACCGAGGGTGAGCGAGAGGTTGCAGCGCTGTGCAATGCTCACGCTGTTTTGCAAAGCAGCGGGCATGTCTGCGAATAACTCGATCATCTCTGACTGCCGCTTGAAGTACTGCTGCTCAGTAAAGCGTTTTACTCGGCGTGGGTTGGCAAGGATTTCTCCCTCTGCAATACATACCCGTGCCTCGTGCGCAGTGAATTCTTCTTTACGGCCAAACTGCACCGGGTGGGTAGCAACAACAGGACATTGCAACTTGGCCGCGAGCTGCGTGGACTCGCGTAGCAGTGTCTCGCGCTGCTGATTACCGTCACGCTGTACCTCGATATAAAAATTCCCCGGGAAAATCGCCATCCAGCGCCGTGCACAGCGCTCTGCCAGTGCCGGGTTACCGTTTTCCAACGCCTGTCCGATATCGCCGGTGTTGAATCCGGACAGCGCGATCAAGCCGTCATTGTGCGTAAGCGCCTGCAGCCACTCAGCACGGATTTCAGCCCGCCCACGGTACTGGTTGCTGAGCCAGGCCCGACTCAGCAAATCACACAACTGTAAATAGCCGGGATAATTTTTGACGAGCAGCAGCAAGCGCGATGGCTTGTCGCGCTCGTCTTCATTACTAATCCAGACATCAGCCCCGATGATGGGCTTGATGCCCTTGGCACGCGCCGCCTTATAGAACTTGACCATGCCGAACAGGTTGGCCAGATCAGTCACCGCGAGCGCGGGTTGCTGATCATCTGCCGCTGCCTGAACTGCCTGGTCGATACGCACCAAACCATCAGCAATCGAGAACTCGGAGTGCAGGCGGAGGTGAACAAATTGCGGGGTGCTCATGCCCCGTATTTTACCTGCTGGCATCACCGCAAACGATGCCAAACTGTGCCGCTTGTGCGGTGCGGCGAAGCTTATAATGGGCGGGTTTTCTAGTCTGCTCTGAGCCAGCGTATGCAGCCCGAACGCCCCATTGTCAACATCTCCGCTTATAAGTTCGTAACTCTAGACAACACAGCCGACCTGCGCCCGCGCTTCCTGCAGCGCTGTCAGGACCTCGAGCTGAAGGGGACAATTCTGCTCGCCCCCGAGGGTATCAATATGTTCCTCGCCGGTAGCCGTGCGGGAATTGATGGCTACCTGGATTGGATGCGTCCAGACGCCCGCCTCGCCGATATCATTCCCAAAGAAAGCCTCTCGGAGCGTCAGCCTTTCCGGCGCATGCTCGTGCGCCTGAAAAAAGAGATCATCACCATGAAGAATCCGGTGATCAAGCCGGAGCTGGGTCGCGCACCCGCGGTAACCGCGCAGGACCTGAAACGTTGGCTGGATCAGGGCCATGACGATGAAGGCAAACCGGTGGTGATGGTCGATACCCGCAATGCGTTTGAAGTGGATGTGGGTAGCTTTGACAATACGCTGGACTATCGCATCAATAAATTCAGCGAATTTCCTGAAGTGATCGCGCAGCATAAAGATGAACTCAATAACAAAACGATCGTTACCTTCTGTACCGGCGGCATACGCTGCGAAAAAGCGGCGATCTATATGCGCAACATTGGTTACCACCGCGTCTACCAGCTCGATGGCGGTATTTTGAAATACTTCGAAGAGGTGGGCGGCGCGCACTACAACGGCGATTGCTTTGTATTTGATCATCGTACTGCGCTCAACCCGCTGCTCGAAGAAACTGCTACTGTGCAGTGCTTTGCCTGTCGCTCGGTCGTCACTCCACTAGAGCAGCAATCGCCGCACTATGTTGAAGGAAAGTCATGTCCACGTTGCGCGAGCGAAGCAGCCGCCGCCTGACAGGCTGACACCGCTGCTCGATTACGCTGGGCGCTGCGTCGTCACCACCTCGACCTATGAAGCCCGATCACTTGGCGTGTTCTCGGCGACGGATATGATGCAAGCGGCCAAACTGGCACCTCAAGCAGCCTTGTTACTGGGATAGCGAAAAATATTCATGTATATCGGTCGGTTCGCGCCCTCGCCAACGGGCCCGCTACACGCGGGATCATTAGTCGCGGCTGTCGCGAGTTATCTTGATGCGCGGGCGCACCACGGCCGCTGGCTGATACGCATTGAAGATATTGACGAGGCACGTACCGTTGTCGGCGCTGCTGAGCACATCATTCAGACACTGGCCGCATTTGGTATGGAATCTGACGGCGATATTCTCTGGCAAAGCCATCGCAAAGACCGCTACAGCACCGCCTTTAATCAACTTGGTAATGCAGTTTATGCCTGCGCCTGCAGCAGAAAAGAAATCGCTGATTCGCGCGTGACATTCGCCGCCGACGGTGCAGTGATCTATCCGGGTACCTGTCGCAACGGACTCGCGCCGGATAGAGCAGCACGCGCATGGCGGGTTCGGGTTCCTGATGCGACCGATCCGCATACGCGCATTCAATTTGAAGACCGCTGGCAGGGCCTGATCGAAGAGAATCTTGCCGATAATGTCGGGGACTTTGTATTAAAGCGTGCCGATGGTTTTTGGGCGTATCAGCTCGCGGTAGTCGTCGACGATGCTGAGCAGGGCGTGACAGATATTGTGCGTGGCGCCGACTTGCTCGAGTCGACCGCACGGCAAATCTATTTACAGCAATTACTTGGCTTCAGAGTACCGCGTTACCTGCACGTGCCGGCAGTGGTGAATGATCGTGGAGAAAAACTCTCCAAACAAACCGGCGCGCAACCACTCGATACAACTAACCCGACCAAAGCGCTGATGGAAGCCGCTGATCATCTTGGTCTACGGCTTAATGCAGTACTGCACGACACGCCAAACGCGATTGATGATTTTTGGGCGGTTGCGATTCCTGCATGGGGACAGCGCTTTGCCGTTAGTTGAGGTCGCTAACTGCAGTATGCAGTCAGCGTCGACATGCGGCGGTCTTGATGACTACCTTGAGATTGATTTCAGCCCTTAGAGCGACCGCCTAAAAGCGCAGCTCGCTTGGGCGGGGTCTTGGCATTGCGAGCATCAGCGGGCTTCGCTTCCGTTGGCGCCGCCGGCGCTGCAGGCTCATACGGTTTCAAGAACCACGGGTCGACTTTTTCCTTGCGCGGTATAGGTGCGCTTGCAGCGCGTGGGCCACGCTCGGTGCGACGCTCTGAACGGTCGGCATATCTGTCACCTTGGCGGTCACTCTGACGATCGGCGCGATCACTACGTTCACCCCGGTCAGCACGCTCTCCTCGGCCGCTGCGCGGATGAAAATCCTCTAGCTCTACCGGCACCAACTTTTGCTTGATGAGCTTTTCAATATCTGCCAACAAGCGCGCATCTTTGTCACAGTACAAGGACAGCGCATCACCGGAAGCCCCGGCACGACCGGTGCGGCCGATGCGATGCACATAATCTTCGGCGTTATACGGAAGGTCATAATTAATCACGCAAGGCAGCTCGGCAATATCCAACCCACGCGCGGCGACATCAGTAGCCACCAGGACATCGATGCCGCCCGCTTTGAATGCTTCCAGGGCTGCCATACGCTCTCCTTGGGTTTTATCGCCATGGATCGCCGAGGCCTTGACACCCGCACGTTCTAGCTCGCGCGCCAAGCGCGATGCACCGATCTTGGTATTGGAGAACACAATCACTTGCCGTATCTCACGCTGCTTCAGCAAATGCACAACAGCATCGCGCTTGGCTTCTTCCTCGACCTTATAGATGATCTGCGTTACCCGCTCTGCCGTTGCATTACTGCGTGCTACCTCAATCAGCTGCGGATTTTTCAGAAAGCTGGCGGCGAGTTTTTTTATCTCCGGCGAAAATGTCGCGGAGAACATCAAATTCTGTCGCTGCTTGGGGAGCAGATTGATGATGCGCTGCAGATCAGGCAAGAAGCCCATGTCGAGCATACGATCTGCTTCATCCATCACAAAAATTTCTGTCTGCGAGAGGTTGAGCGTTTTCTGCTGCACATGATCCAGCAAACGTCCGGGCGTGGCGATCAAAATCTCAACGCCCGCCCTCAGCACCGCAGTCTGCGGTGCCATATCCATGCCACCGAACACGACCGCAGAGCGCAGCGGTGTATGGCGTGAGTAGGCCTTTACGTTTTCAGCCACTTGGTCCGCCAGCTCACGTGTTGGCGTGAGGATCAGCGCACGCACCGGGTGACGCGCAGGAGAAGCGCTGGTGTTGGCGTGCGGGAGCAGCTGCTGAATGATGGGGAGCGAGAATCCGGCGGTCTTGCCCGTACCCGTCTGCGCAGCACCCATCACATCTCGGCCTTGCAAAACCACTGGTATCGCTTGCGCCTGAATCGGGGTGGGGTGTTGATAGCCCTGCTCGGTAAGCGCCTGCAGGATGGGCGGCGCGAGGCCGAATTCATCAAAACGGGGAAGCGATGCGGTCGCAGCTTCGGGGGCGGTGGGGGTGTTCAGCTCTGGCATTCGTCGGAATCGGATTAACGCTGCAGTATAGCACCCGCGCCTCTGAATCGACCTACAAGTAATTGATTGTTAAAGGAAACACGCCGCACCAGAGGGCGCAGCCATGCCCATATAACGTAGGGTATGCGGACGCGCCGGTAGAGATCTTTGAATGCCCCAGAGGAATGGACGTCCGGCAAATCAATGGCTTTCGATATCCCTGCATCGATGTATAGCCGTACAAGCCAAACCATTACACGTTGCGGATCAGCAGATAAAACCCGTATTGCGCGTGCATTTAGAAATTTCTATAACCAAAGCGCTACCCCATCAAAACCATAGACCTCAAAAAACATAGTGCATCAAGTAATCATTTTTCAAGAAAAACATTAGCGTATTCAGCGAACACTAGACAGATCAGCGTAACCAAAAAATGGGGTGAATAATCATAGCTTTCAACTATATCGGCGCGATGACCTTTCTGGTTTTCATAAGCTGAAATAATCATTTTCTAGAGCGATTTTTATGAACAGACTAAAAAATCTAACCCAGCGTGCGGTAGAAACACCGTCGACAAGAGCGGTTGCCAAGCCGACGCATGAGAAAACGGTTTATAAAGGCACCAAAATACCAACAGCCATCCAGGCCCGAACGGTAGAATTCCAAAACTCCAGTGGCAGCATTCTGGAATCCAAGCAAAAAGCTCAAAGCAGCCTTGTTGGCGATAAAACTAAGCCGGATATCGTCAACGTCACAGAAGAAACACAAAAAGTACGGTCACTTAATGCACCCGAAACAAATGGCCTCAGTAGCCGCCCAGGGCATCGCGACTTCGCCAATTTAGGGCCAAATCAGAAAGCTGCAATATCGAAGTATGCTTTCAGTAATGAGGATAATGCGCTGCTTCATCTCGTGGATCCTAATAATGCAGCATTCAAAGCATTCAGGAAAGATGTGCTTAAAGAAGAGCCTGATGCTCCGCTCACACTGAACGCAGTGAAAAAATTCTCTGAGTTTATACATAAAGCAGAAGTAGAGCTCGGCAAAAAATTTGTAATTATTTCTTCAATCGACTCTAAGTATGAAGATGCAGGAGTATTCAGGCCAAAAAATCCGATCGCTAACCAGATATCAGCTTCAGAGCATCTGATGAACGCATGGTTAATGACAGATCAAGAGAGGAATGTTTTTGAGATTTTCAGTACAGAATATGTAGAAAATCATATGTCACATTTTGAAAATGGAATGGTCACCCAGGTTACCCTGTCTGCGTACTTAAAATTCATGAAAAATTCTCCGACACTCGGTCGACAAGGCGAAAAAGGAGGGCGCTGGGTTCAGCCTAAAGATACGATTGACAAAGCTTTTCAGTACCAAAAGGAAAAACCGCATCTCAGCCTGGCACAGGTGCTTACTACAAAACTTGGATGGGCAGAAGGTTCCCTTGATAACGACGTGATGCTGGCGCTGATTGATGATACTACCAGCGTAGATGATCTAGAAATGCCAACGCGCGAACATCAAGGTGCGAATAATTTATTCTTTGATAGTGGACACACCCATGGAACCTTGGAAAAAGAAGTAATAGCCCCTGTAATTGAGAAAAACAAAATTGCGATTGGAATTTTTGGCTTACCTGAGGACCACGCGCTGCACCCGTCAAATGCTAAACCCGGTAATTATTTGGAGGTCGAGAAATTCCTTAGCTCTGAAAAGGAAGTGAATAATCTTAAAAGATTGATGCGTACGCCGCTACAAGAATTGAAACCTAATGATTTATAAGCTGATACCAAGGGATTCGGTATCTTCTAAAAACAGCGGAATCTCAGCGACGGCTCTGAGGGCAATTCGCTCGTCATGCGCATGACTTGTTGAGCCACACATTTTTCTAAATGCTTTTCCATACTGCCCAGTCGGTTGCTCTGCCGACGGGTGAGGTTCATAAAATCATTTGGTGGGCCCCCCGTGAGTCGAACACGGCACCAACGGATTATGAGTCCGCTGCTCTAACCAAGCATGAGCTAGGGGCCCGAAACTGATGTGATCAGTTAAAGCTGCATTGTAACGGTCAGATCGCGATTCGACGAGGCCACAAGGGCCACGCCGACCGAAACCCAAGATCAACCGCCCTCGAGGAAACTCTTGAGCTTGTCGGAGCGCGAGGGATGACGCAGCTTGCGCAATGCCTTCGCCTCGATTTGCCGAATACGCTCACGAGTCACGTCGAACTGCTTGCCGACCTCTTCCAGCGTGTGGTCGGTCGACATCTCAATACCAAAACGCATCCGCAGTACTTTTGCCTCGCGCGGCGTCAGGGAGTCGAGTACGTCTTTCACGACACCCCGCATGGAGGCATGCAGCGCCGCATCAGACGGTGCCAAGGTGTTGAAATCCTCGATGAAATCGCCCAAGTGCGAATCGTCGTCGTCGCCGATCGGCGTCTCCATCGAAATCGGCTCTTTGGCGATCTTCATGATCTTGCGGATTTTATCTTCCGGCATCTCCATCTTCAGCGCCAGCGTGGCTGGATCTGGCTCGGAACCGGTCTCTTGCAAAATCTGGCGCGAGATACGGTTCATCTTGTTGATGGTCTCGATCATGTGTACCGGAATACGAATCGTACGGGCCTGATCAGCGATCGAGCGCGTGATCGCCTGACGAATCCACCAGGTGGCATAGGTCGAGAATTTATAGCCGCGGCGGTACTCGAATTTATCGACCGCCTTCATCAGACCGATGTTGCCTTCCTGGATGAGATCGAGGAATTGCAAGCCCCGGTTGGTGTATTTCTTCGCGATCGAAATAACCAGGCGCAAGTTCGCTTCGGTCATCTCGCGTTTTGCTTTGCGGGCCTTGGTCTCGCCAGCGGCCATTTTCTTGTTGATCTCGCGCAGGTCGGTCAGTGGCAACACAACCCGCGACTGCAGATCGAGCAGCTTTTGCTGCAGTTCTTTGATGGTCGGAACATTACGCGCCAGCACTGTGCTGTAGGCATGGTTGCCGCCGACTTCACCATCGATCCATTTAAGGTTGGTTTCGTTACCCGGGAAAACCTTGATGAAGTGGGTACGCGGCATGCCGCATTTGTTAACGGCGACATCGAGGATCTGGCGCTCGATCTGACGCACTTCGTCTACCTGCGCGCGCAATGTATCGCACAGCTTCTCGACGACCTTGGCGGTGAAACGAATACCCATCAGTTCATTCGAAATCGCCTCTTGCGCTTTGACGTAGGGCTTCGAGTTATAGCCCTCCCGCTCATAAGAGCGGCGCATTTTGTCGAACTGTGTGCTGATGGTGTCAAACTTGGCGAGCGAGTCCTGCTTTAATTGCTCAAGCTGCTCGGGCGAGAAGCCAGCAGCACCGCCGCCGGCATTCGAGGTTTCTTCTTCCTCGTCTTCCTCGTCCTCATCCTCGTCGTCCTCATCCTCATCGTCCGCCGCTTTGATCGGCAGTGGCGCGACCGGTGCGTCATCCGGAGCATTCGGATCGACCAGCCCATCGACGATCTCGTCGATTTTGGATTCGTCTTTACGAATCCGTTCAGCCAGCGCGAGAATTTCCGAGATGGTCATCGGGCAAGCAGAAATTGCCTGAATCATGTCTTTCAGGCCCGCCTCGATACGTTTGGCGATTTCAATCTCGCCTTCGCGCGTGAGCAATTCCACCGAGCCCATTTCGCGCATGTACATGCGCACCGGGTCGGTGGTTCGGCCAAAATCAGAATCCACGGTCTGCAGCGCCGCCTCGGCAGCGGCTTCTGCATCTTCGTCGTTGGCAACCGTCGCGACATTGTCCGACAGCAGCAAGGCTTCGGCATCGGGCGCGTGCTCGTAGACCGCGATGCCCATGTCATTGAAGGTGCTGATGATGCCTTCGATTGCTTCCGGATCGATGATGTTTTCCGGGAGGTGATCGTTGATCTCAGAGTGCGTCAGGAAGCCGCGATCCTTGCCCAGCTTGATCAGCGTTTTCAGCTTCTGGCGACGGCGCTCGAGTTCTTCTTCGCTCGCCTCCGAGTCTGCCGCAAAGGCATCTTTCAGGAACTGCTTCTCTTTGTTCTTGCGATCACGCGCCTTCGCCTTGTCGGCTGCCTTGAGCTGCTCGGCACGCTCAACCGCATTCAGTTGCGCGATCTCGTCACTCTCAGGCTGGAAGTCACGCGGCTTGCGACCACGGCGGCCTGGCACCTTGACCGAGGGCAGTACATAGCCGGAGGTATCGATCGCTGCCAATGCAGCAGCGTCGGTAGTTTGCTTGACCGACAAAATCTGATGATCGCCTTTGGGCTCAGTTTTACTGGCCGCTGCTTTAGCAGGCGTTTTGTCGGTAGCCGGCTTAGCCGCTGGCTTCTGCGGCACGGCAACGGCTTTCTTGGCCGGCGCGCTCGCTTTGGCGTCAGGCTTTTTGGCAACCGCTGCGCCCTTCTTGGCCGGCGCTTTGGCGGCGGGCGCTGGCTTGGCAACTACCTTGCCCTTGGGCTTGCTCGCGGGGGTAGCGGCTTTTACCGGCTTTTTGGCAGCAACCTTGACCGCGGCGGCGGGCTTTGCGCCAGCCTTGGTCGGCGCCTTATTGGCTGGCTTGCTGTTCGCTGCCGATTTAGGCTTTACAGTGGCCGACTTCTTGGCCGGGGTCTTGGCTGCAGCCTTGACCGGTTTTGACGGTTTCTTGGCCGCAGCGGCTGCGCCGCGCGCGTTTGCAACCTTGGCTTTCTCCTTGGTTGCCGAATTTTTTACAGTTTTTTTGCTTGTCGCCATGGATCGATCCACCCTTGGGAGTTAGTCGATGCTGCAAGTGGACCGGGGAGTTGGCCGCGCTGGTATCCAGCATGCCGGCAGTGGGTCGCGTTCGTGCGCCGTTGTTACTGCCGCTCTCGGTGGCCGCCCGCCCGGCGGGGTCTACACAGTAGAACGTTAAATTGCACTCTGTGCGAAACAGAATGAAAAGCCGTCGATGATAGCACAACGAGTGCCTGTTTCCCTCGCAGAGCAGCAGTAATCCGCCTACGTCGGCGCTTCGAACGCCTTGATTTTTAAGGGTTCAGCAAGCCGCTATTAATAATTATGTAATTTCAGATTCGTCTGATGCCTTCGTTTGATACCTTCGTGTGATGCCTTCATTTGCTGCTTGGCTTCAGGCTAATCCGGAGAATGATGCGATTTGCCGCCCGAGTTTGATTTACTCTCGGGGTCGATCTCGGCCATCGCGCGTAGCCGATCAAGCTTGACCGAAATCTCGCGGTAGCGCGAGCGCGCATGCTCATCGGGTAAGCCTTGTGCTACCAAGCGGTCCTGTTCAGCGCGCAGCGAGCGCATGGTGCTTTGCTTGATCGCGCCTGCCAGCTCCAGTCGCGCCGGCTCGAGCTCGGGCGAAGGCTCGGCCAACACCTCGGCAATGAGCGCATCAAGTTCGCCGCCATCGCGCAACTGCTCCGCCAGCACTGCAAAACCACCGTCGCCCGACACCTGCCGGGCTACCGCCACCACTCGGCGCAGAGTATCGCCATGATCTGGCGCGCTGACGCACAGTGCCTGCAGCGCATCGTCATCCAGCTCATGCGCAAGCGCGGGATGCGCGAACAATAGACGTAGCACTTTGCGCTCGAGCTCCACCGGGGGCTTGCGCCGCACGGCACGCGGCGCAGACCGCAAAAATTTTTTTTGATTAGCATTCGACAGCTCGAACAAGGTATCGAGCTCTTGCGCGGTGCTGTTGGTTATTTGTGCCAACTGACGCAGCACCTGTAAACGTAATGCCGACGGCGGCATCGCTTGTATCAGCGGCTTGGCATCAAACTGCGCGCGCGCGCAGCCTTCGGCAGTCAAAAGGTCTTGGTCTTCGGTCACTGTCGCTATCAAAAACTGCGATAGCGGCGTGGCATCTTGAATTAATTGTTCAAATGCTTGTACGCCGTGCGCGCGAATAAAGCTATCGGGGTCATGCTCAATCGGTAGAAATAAAAATTTCAAGGTACGGTTGTCGCTTGCATGCGGCAGGCAGGCCTCGAGTGCCCTGCGTGCCGCGCGTCGGCCCGCTGCGTCACCATCGAAACTGAATACCACTTGATCGGTCTGGCGCAGCAGCTTCTGCACGTGAACGGGAGTGCACGCAGTACCGAGTGTCGCCACCACCTGCGCCACACCAAACTGCGCCAGCGCGACCACGTCCATGTAACCCTCGGTCACCAGCACATGACCTTTTTCGCGAATCGCCTGACGCGCCTCAAACAAGCCGTATAGCTCGGTCCCTTTTTGAAAGAGTGGCGTCTCGGGCGAGTTCAGGTACTTGGGCTCGCCCTGGTCCAGCACGCGACCACCGAAGCCAATGACCTGACCTTTGGTATTCCGAATCGGGAAAATAATACGATCGCGGAAGCGGTCATAGCGTTTGCGCGCAGCGCCCTCTTCATCACTTTTCTCGATCACCATGCCGGCTTCGACCAACACTGCGTCTTCGTACTCGGGAAATACGCTACGTAGACTATCCCAGGCGTCAGGCGCATAGCCGATCCAGAATTTTGCCGCGATTTCTCCCGTCAAACCACGTCGCTTTAGGTAATCAATTGCATGTGGTGCGGCCCGTAGCTGCTGCCGATAGAAATCGCAGGCGCGGTTCATCACCTCAGACAGGGCCAGACTTTTTGCTTGAATTGCAGCGCGCTGCTCGGGCGGCAAGCGCTGTTCTTGCTCCGGCACTGTCATACCGGTTTGTTGGGCGAGATCTTTGACAGCTTCAATGAAGCTCATGCCAGAGAACTCCATCATGAACCCGATCGCACTACCATTGGCACCGCACCCAAAGCAATGGTAAAACTGCTTGGCAGGACTAACCGTGAATGACGGCGATTTTTCGTTATGAAACGGACACAGCCCGAGGTAGTTAGCACCACCCTTCTTTAATTGCACGTAGCGCCCCACCACCTCGACGATATCGATACGGTTGAGCAGGTCTTGCAAAAAACTCTGCGGTATCACAGCGTGTTCGCGTCACATCGAAGAAGTGCGGTGTTCACTTGGCGAGCGCGGCTTTGACCATGCCCGATACTGCCGTCATATCAGCACGCCCCGCGAGCGTGGGCTTCAGCACCGCCATGACCTTACCCATGTCTTGCGGGCCGCCCGCAGCCGTTTGCTGAATAGCCGCAAGCACCGCGGCTTGCACCTCTGCCTCTGACATTTGCGCGGGCATGTAAGCGGCCAACACCGAGATTTCTGCTTTCTCTTTGTCTGCCAGATCCTGACGGCCACCTGCCTCGAACTGCGTAATCGAATCTTTACGCTGCTTGATCATTTTTTCGATTACCGACAGTACCTGATCATCGCCCAGCTCGATACGCTCATCCACTTCGCGTTGTTTGATCGCTGCGTTGATCAACCGAATCGTGGCCAGCTTCTCGCTCTCCTTGGCGCGCATCGCGGCTTTCATGTCATCGGAGAGTTTTTCCTTGAGAGTCATGTTCGCTCCTGTTCATCACGGTTCAGCACAGTGTAGAAATGCGCTGCGCCGACCGCAATCAAATTATCGGGGTGCATAAAGGGAAAACCCGCCGCGGAGCGTTTCCGGAGCGGGTTTTAGTGTATTGCCGACTCGCCATCCGGCGAGCCTGGAATCAGTACAGCTTTTTCGGCAGCAGTTGGCTGCGGATACGCTTGTAGTGGCGCTTGACTGCGGCTGCTTTTTTACGCTTGCGCTCGGAGGTGGGTTTCTCGTAGAACTCGCGCGCGCGCAGTTCGGTCAGCAAACCGGTTTTCTCAATGCTGCGCTTGAAGCGACGCAGGGCTACCTCGAAGGGCTCGTTTTCTTTAACGCGAATAATGGTCATGAACAATCACTAATATATAAGCAACGCAGAGCCCGCGAGTATAACAGCGAACTTGAGCGAGCGAAAGCTTCGTTCGCGCCCATTTCGCTTGATCGGCTCGGCCGGCGCTGCACCCGGGTCTGATATCAAACCGACAAGCCAGCCGCCACGCCTGAGGCCCAAGCCCACTGAAAGTTGTAGCCGCCCAGCCAGCCGGTTACATCCACCGCCTCCCCGACGAAATAAAGGCCCGGGACCGCCTGCACCATCATGCTTTGCTGCGACAAGGCCCGCGTATCCACGCCGCCGAGCGTCACCTCGGCCTTGCGGTAGCCCTCCGAGCCGTTCGGCGTGAGTTGCCAGCGGTTCAGGCTGTCGCCGAGCCGCCGGAGTTGCTGATCAGGCAATTCTGCTACCCGCGCACTAGCCTCGAACCCGTTAGCAGCCAGCCAGGCCTCGGCCAGCCGGGTTGGCAAATATTGCGACAGCCAGTTGCCAATGGCTTTTCGAATGGCTGATTTTTGCTCGACTAGTACCTGCCCGAC
>VFQT010003582.1_pt1 | contig 13972 bp, 14 predicted proteins | sample 3512381 | NCBI WGS metagenome assembly VFQT01 (sample SAMN10412376, study PRJNA504923) | tailings metagenome | isolation source: Relicate 2 Philex TSF3 active mining site | place: Philippines: Tuba, Benguet | collected 2017-08-29 | reverse complement strand
GAGAATGACACGTTCCAGTAAAGGATCGTATCGATTTTCCTCCTTAAACCGACGGGCATTAGAGGGAACAGATAGATCCAAGATCGCTAAAAAATCAGCCGCTGCTTTTTTAAACTCTTCTCTTGGAATGTAAATGGTGTCGCTGGGCAAGGTGTCTGTTCCTTGATATACATATTTTGTGATGGCGTATAGGGAGGTATCAACATGGGCAACTTGTTCCTGGATCAAGGAAGGAATCGAGATGTATTTTTTTGCTGGAGTTGATTCACAGCTTGTTAATGTAATCAGTAGCAGGAATGTTACACTTTGAACCGTAGATTTCATGGTGTAAAAGTAAGCTACCGAAATGGATTACTTACCCAATTGAATACCCAACTTCACCCCAAAATCATAGAGGTGCTCGCTAACGGGATATCCTTTCTTAAAGCTGGAGAAGAGTTGATAACGAACCTGAGGACCTACTCTAAAATCTGTTTTACCCACGGTGAACTTTGCGTAGGTTTCTAATCCTACATTGAGATTCCATTTATTGATCAGATAAGGCACTTCGGCATAATTCTGATAATCCATGGAAATGATATAGGAGCGGTTACCCACCATGTAAGTAGGCTGGATGGTAGTGCTGAATCCCCAATGATTTTGCTTTTTACCTAAAATTCTCCACTCTAAACCAACCGGTGCTGAGAGCGAATAGTAATAGTTCCGCAACCAGCTGGCCTTGTTCATAAACCCATTACTTCTAAAACTGGTAACCGTGGTAACAGCGGTGGGCCCTCCCCAGGCATTGACCAAGGCAATGGTGGCTACTTCGGTAGGATAATTAAATGCTTTGATATCGTATTTGCTTACGTTGAACTGCAAGCCTGCAATCAAATCCAGTCTTTTTCCTAGTGGGTAGGTTCCCAGCAATCCTAATTGCATACCCAAATCTGGACGATGGTTAATCACGTTCGACAGCTCGGTACTTGCAGCAAGAGGGGCAGCTGATAAATTCATCCGGGCCTGTGCAATAAATTTCTGATCTTCTTTCAAGGAGCGGTAGCTAACCGTAGGTGTAAAATGTAATTGCCAGCGAAAACGGGGGCTATGTTTTTGACGTTGATAGCTATTGGTAACACTCTCTATGGAGAGGGGATAGGATGGTTCGGTGGTAATAGTGGCAGCTTTTGATTCAGGGGCTGGTTCTACTGTGAGAGCATTAGGTTTGTTGCTTGAAATTGACGTTGCTACTTCGCTGGATATTTCTTGCACTTCTGCAATGGCTATAGCTGGTTCAATTTTTGTTGCTGGAATTTGCGCAGAAATTTTTGACGCTTTAGTGGGCGTTGCTGGTGTAGCTTCAGCAAGGCCATTTGCAAATTGTGGCACATCACTGACAAAATCAGAGACTATTTCATTGGTTGTAGCCCTTGCCTCAAGAGTGAATGCGCTGCGAACCGATTCAATACTGCGTTCGCCCTCACCAAACCAAGTGATACTGCCTGTGGTGAAAGCCAATAATAAAATTGCAGTGAGTGGCCATCTTTTTTTAGGATGTAGCCGTGCATGGATGTTCTCCCATACTGAATCAGCTGGGTAAAGCCGATGGTTATCGGCATTCTCCTTTAGAAATTGTTCAAATTCTCTATCGTTGTTCTTCCCATCCATCACGCAAGACTCACGTAAAACGCAAGCAGTATTCGTTAATGTTGTCCAACCGCCTGTAGCCAGTCGGTTTTCTGTTTTGGTTGTAAAATGTTCTTTTTAATCAAGAGTTCTTCCAACATCCCCTTTGCTCTGGTAAACTGACTTCGGCTGGTGCTTTCCTCAATATCCAGCAGTTGTGCAATTTCCCGATGACTATATCCTTCAATGGCAAATAAGTTCAACACAGTTCTGTATCCAATGGGTAAACTTCGAATACAGTCTACGATTTGTTTTACTTGTACCGCAGCGGGCACTGTTTCCTCACGAATAGAAACCGTGGCAGCATGAATCAAGTCTACACTCTCGTTGAATTTTTTGTTCTTCTTAAGTATGTTGATACAAGTATGAACAATGATGCGTCGAATCCAGCCTTCAAAAGAGCCCCGGTTCTCAAAAGTGTGCAGTTGTGTAAAGACTTTGATAAAGCCTTCCTGCAACATGTCTTCTGCATCTTCTCTGCTATGTGCATAGCGAAAACATACGGCTAGCATTTTAGGGCTATACGTATTGTAGAGTTCTCGCTGTGCAACTGGATTGTTGCGTAGACAACCTTCTAAGATGACTTCCTCTGTCATAGGGGACGTTGGTAGTCTGAATGTAAGACATTTTAATGCAGAAATCGCTGCACCCTGTGTTAAAAATTGGCCCGAATCGCTACAAATAAATTACGGCCGGGGGCTGAAAAGCCGGAGGCAAAATAGCGGTAATTGCGGTCCAGAATATTCTCCAGCCCTACTTGCAATTGCAGGTTTTTCTCCAACTGATAGCTGGTCCTGAGATTCAGGATGTACCAGGCTGGGGTGCCCTCGGGGGTGGCGTATTGTGCATTATCTTCTCCCTCCATGTTGTAATCTTTTATTCTCTTCCAGCCATTGAAAAGTAGGGAGAATTCACCCTGCCAGGCGCCCTTATTATACACAAATGCGGTGCGTCCGTAAACAGGGGGAATATGATCAAGCGGTTTTTGTGATCCATCTGCCGCAACAAATCTTCCAAAAGTGTAGCTTAAGGTTGTCTCCCAATTAAGGTGGGTATTTATTTCTACCCAGCTACGGTAATTGAAGCCCCTTACAAATGCTTTTCTGGCATTTTGGCTGGAAATTACCTGAGCTCTGATTCCATTATATAAAACTGAGTCTTGACCATTCAAAGAAAAAGGAAGGGTAGTGATGGCATTTCTGAAGAGAGTATAGAATCCGGTAAGTTCAATACGTGCTTTTCCAATTTTGTATTGTAGCTGCAGGTCCCAGTTATAGGTATACTCTGGTTTAATGTCAGGGTTAGGCACCACCAGTCTTCGAAGGGCAGTGCTGCTTTCAAAAATTTTAGCCCCATCATCAAAGTTGGGTGCTCGAAACCCTGATGCAAAGTTGCTGCTAAGACGCAATTTCTCATTCGCATTGTAAACAAGTCCCAAATTTCCAGTTAGCGAATTTGTTTTTTGATCAATACGAGTAAAAGGGAAATTAAAAAATCTATTATCGGTTATCGTGGAGTGAAGAAGGGTCCTTTGCAGGCGTAGCCCATCATTCAATACCCACTTTCCTTTATTTATTTTAAGAAGATGTTGCGCGTATACGCCAATTAGATGCATTTGGTTTTCCCCATTTGGGTAACGAGTGTCTAATGGAGTAACCACACCGGTGAGCAGATTAGTTCGGTCTGCTACCGAACGTAGGAAATTAAATTGCCCGTCCGCACCCAATATGAGTTCATGGTTATTCCATTTTTCCTTGATGTCAAAATTGATTGCAGCGATCTTAATATGTTCTCTTCTGCTATCAAATCGAGTATAGGCTAAGTATTCTCTTTGTTGACGACTTTCCTTCACATCCTGATAGCTGGCGATGAGTTTTAATTCATCTGCAATTTTATTTTTTGTATTGCTCCATTCATAAGAGGAGAGCCAGCGTGTCTGTGGGCCATAATACCACTCTGCCCAACGTAAAGTGTTCCCAATGCCGGGAAATACTTTTTGATCTTGCAATCTGTCGTAGCGGGGTATGTTGGTGGAGTTAGAATGTTGAAGATTTAGAATGTGTTGGTTATGTTCGTTTGGTTTATATAGAAATTTTTGGAGTATATCCCACTGCTTATAACCTGAATTGCGTTGTATTCGGTCATTGTTATTCAGAACAATTTGATCTGCGTTATTTCCAGTTTGAATGTATTGTGCTCTTCGTCCAAAATCTGGATATTCTTTTGGATAACGATCACCCATCTTCATATCTCCAAAATTGCTATAGGTAACGGCTTGTAACCAGCTCCAGTTTTTCCCACGTAATTCCTCTGATAAATGAATGGTGCGTTCTTGATTGATGGTGCTTAACCGAGTAAGGGTGGAGGTGGAAGATTCTAATTTACCTGAGTTAGACAAGCGAGGCTGTTTGGTGCGTAGATGCACTACACCGCCTAATGCATCGCTTCCATAAAGTGTAGACGTAGGTCCGTATAGTACTTCTACCCGTTCAAGCATATTTTGGTCAACTGTAATTACATTTTGTAAGTGACCGGCTCGGTAGATAGCATTGTTTATCCGTATTCCATCTACTACTAGTAATACTCGGCTGGCTTCAAAGCCGCGAATTACAGGACTGCTTCCTCCTTGCTGACTTTTCTGTACAAAGAGCGTACCGGTGTTGATTAGTAAATCTCCAGTGTTCTGCGCATTTACCTGCGCAATTTTTCGAGTCGTGATTACATCTATTTGCTGCGCAATATTTTTTCTTTCTTCCTTGAATTTATTGGAATAGATTACTGCTTCTTCGAGTTTGATGGGCAGGATACTGTCTTCCTGTGCGCTTGCAGCAAAGCACACAGCAGTTAGGGCAAAAGCCCCAATGATATTTTTCATTTTTTAGTATTGAAGTTGAATAAAAAAGTGAATTGGAATCAGCGCTTCAACACTGGGGAGGTGGACTTAGTGGATCCTGGAATGGATGCTGGTAAAGTAGAGTATTGCTTGGATGTAAGAATAAAAAAGAAGGCAAATAGGTGACTGTGTTCAACTGCTCAATCGGAGTTGATAGGCCCATCAAAAGTGTATAGATAAAAGTGGTGCGCAATTGCCCTGCATCTTGTCCTGTGGCTGTCTGCCCATTTATTGCATTGATAATTGCAGTTTCTTCATGGTCGTAAAGTCCTGTAAGAATAACCTGGTCATTTTTTTCCTCAATTGATTTAACATCAAATAAATTACCATCGATGAGTAATTCTTTTCCTTCTTTAATCCAGGTGATTGAAGAGTGAGAAACTTTTACTTGAATCAATTTTGCATGTTCGAGTTCCTCAATCTTTTCCCATCTGATCCATTGTTGCATGCATAGTGCTGTTAGTAAAAAAACTAACGGTAATGCATAACTGATGAAAAGAATCGAATAGGTAGTTTTTCGGAGCATCGTTATTATGCTATTTCGGCTTTTTTACTAAGCTATCCATCGGATATTGAGCTTCCATATTTTTCATAACGGCTTGCGCCCATCCCGTAATGGCTACGCGCTCTTCATAGGTCAAACGCGCATCCGTGTGTGTCCAAGTGTAAGAGGGGAGTGGCATTTCTTCTTCTTTTACCATCTCCACGGTTTCTTCCATTTTATTGTATTGATAACGAAGTGAACGTTGTGTGTATTCGTCAAAGTTCAAATGTTTCTTTCCATCTTTTACATGGTCCGCTAACCACCAGGCTACGGGTTGCATAGCAGCGTACCAGGGGTAGCGTGTATTATTACTATGACAATCCATACAGGCTTTGTCTAATATGGTTTTCACTTGTGCGGGTACCTCATGCTTGGTGCCAATATAATTAGCCTGGGTTCCTGCTGATTGATTGGGAGTGGGCCTGATAAATTGAATAATGACCAATGCACCAAGGGCAACCCATCCAATTACTTGCAATTTTTTCATAGTACTTTTTATTTAGTAAGTATAGTTCCGTTCATCTCAGGGGGTATGGGTAGCTGCATACGATTCAAAATAGTGGGAGCTAAATCACCCAGCTTACCTTCTTGAAGAACAGGCTTCCAATTATTATCGATCACAAATAAGGGAACGGGGTTTAAAGTATGAGCGGTATTAGGCGTTCCGTCTTCATTGATCAAATAATCTGAGTTGCCGTGATCGGCAGTTAGAAAAATAGTATACCCTTTTGCCAATCCGGCTTTTACTACTTGTTCTACACAGGTATCAACGGTTTCTGCTGCTTTGATGGCGGCTTCCCAAACACCTGTGTGTCCCACCATATCAGCATTGGCATAGTTTAGACATATAAAGTCGGGTGGGTTTTGTTCGATCTCATTCACGATTGCAGCAGTTACTGCGCCTGCGCTCATCTCGGGTTGTAAGTCGTAGGTAGCAACTTTAGGAGAGGGAATTAAGATCCTGCGTTCGCCCTCAAATGGTTTTTCTCTGCCTCCGCTAAAAAAGAAACTCACGTGGGGATACTTTTCTGTTTCGGCTATTCGAATTTGTGTACATCCATTTTTTTCTAACACTTCTCCGAGCGTATTATTCAGGTTGTCATTTTCAAAAATCACATGCACATTTTCAAATGATTTGTCGTACTCGGTCATGGTAGTATAGTGCAAGGACAGTCTCTTCATATTATGCTCGGGAAAATCGCGTTGTGTCAAGGCCTGTGTGATTTCACGACAGCGATCTGTTCTGAAATTGAAACAGATCACTACATCGTCATCCTGAATGGAAGCAAGAGGTTTATTGTTGATGTCGGTTATAATGGTGGGTTGAACAAATTCGTCCGTAATATTTTGTATGTAGCTTTTCTCAATGGCCGCTGTGGCATCTTTTGCATATTCTCCTTTTCCATTGACCAATGCATCATACGCAAGTTTTACACGCTCCCAACGGTTATCACGGTCCATGGCATAGTAACGACCACAGATAGTAGCTAGTTGACCGGTATGATTTTGGAGATAGGTTTGCAAATCTTTGATAAATCCTAATCCACTTTTTGGATCGCAATCTCTCCCGTCTGTAAAGGCGTGCACAAAAACCTTAGTTAATCCCGCGTTTTCGCAGCAATCAATAATGGCTTTGAGATGATTCAAATGGGAATGCACGCCACCATCACTGACTAATCCAATTAAGTGCAATGCTTTACCACTGCGCTTGGCTTGCTGTATACTTTCTTGTAAAACTGGATTTTTATGAAAAGATCCATCTCGAATGGCCACATTGATTCGTTGTAACTCCTGGTATACAACTCTACCTGCACCTAAATTCAAATGCCCTACCTCCGAATTACCCATTTGCCCATCCGGAAGTCCAACGGATTCGCCACAAGTTATCAAGGTAGTGTGCGAATAATTTTGATAGAGGGAGTCAGTAAAGGGCGTGTGCGCAGCATGTATGGCGTCCGAGGCAGGTACTTTTCCAAGACCCCAGCCATCCATGATAATCAACATTGTTTTTTGTTGCGCCATGCTCTTAATTTGTGGTGGTAAATTTACGTCCAAAATTTGGGCCTTTTATTTTTTGTACCTTAGACAAAATGAAAAAACAGCTTCTACTTTTTCCCACATTGGGGGTTTTATTTTTTGCTTTTGTTGGTTTGGGCGCCACCCATAGCCGGCAGGATGCCCTGGAAGCCGTACTATCTGCTTTAAAAACGGGTAATGCTAGCAATTTGGCACTCCGTTTTGAAGAAACGGTAGAACTAACACTGCCCGATCAAACGGGTGCCACTTCTCGTGCACAGGGGCAGACGCAGTTGGCAAGATTTTTTGAAAAACACCCCGTTACCAGTTTTGAGTTAAAACACAAGGGTAAGTCGCCAGCGGGTTCCTATGCAATTGGAACGCTCAAAACGCAACAGGCAGACTATCGGGTCAATGTGTTCCTAAGAGGAAAAGGTGGAAAAGAGTTAGTACGTGAATTACGAATCCAAACCATGGATTAATCAAGGATCATGGTAGATCAACGTGCCTTGTACAAATTAATTGATGCCGCCTTTATTGAAGATATTGGCGAAGGAGATCACTCCACGCTGGCTTGTATTCCTGCTACTGCCAGGGGTAAGGCGGAGTTAAAGGTTAAAGACAATGGTATCCTTGCGGGTGTAGAAATAGCCAAAGAAATTTTTCTCTATAAAGATCCTGAAGCCGTTTTTATAGCCAATAAACACGATGGGGAACTAATGCAGCCAGGACAAATTGCGTTTACGATTGAGTCCTACATCTCCACTATTTTACAATGCGAGCGTGTGGTGTTGAATTGTATGCAACGTATGAGTGGTATTGCTACATTAACACATCAGTACGTTGATGCAATTAAAGGCTACTCAACACAGTTATTGGATACACGTAAAACAACACCAAATTTTCGCTTATTGGAAAAGGAAGCTGTAAGAATAGGTGGTGGAACCAATCATCGTTTTGGTTTGTATGATATGATCATGCTCAAGGATAATCACATAGATTTTTGTGGCGGATTGGAAAAGGCTATTCAAAAAGCATGGGATTACACTCAGGTTGTTAACCCAACCTTGAAAATTGAAGTGGAGGCAAGAAGTCTGGAGGATGTTAAAAAAATACTATTAAATGGACGCGGTAAAGTGTTCCGTATCATGCTCGATAATTTTACACCCAAAGCATTGGCAGAGGCAGTTGTTTTGATAAAGGGTGAGAGTGGCTTTGAAACAGAGGCAAGCGGTGGAATCAACCTGCAAAATATCCTTGAATATGCTGCCAGTGGTGTTGACTATATTAGTGTGGGAGCTTTAATTCACCAAGCCAAAAGTTTGGATTTAAGTCTCAAGGCGGTTAAATAAATAAGGCTATGTCAAAGAAGCATCAATCCGATAAACGAGGTTTTGTATACAGCACGGATCCTAATTTTTCTTTTGAACCGGAAACTTTTGAAGAACAGGAAACCTTGGCTCCGGATTCACAGCAATTACGACTATACCTTGATACCAAACAACGCGCCGGGAAGGCTGTTACCCTGGTAAAAGGATTTGTTGGAACTACCGCTGATTTGGAGGATTTAGGGAAGAAACTCAAGAATCATTGTGGTACGGGCGGTTCGGTCAAAAATGGTGAAATACTGGTTCAGGGCGATCAAAGACAAAAGCTTACACAATTTCTTTCCAAATTGGGATATAAGGTTAAATTTGGCGCATGACATCGATGATCACAGAGGGGGTACAGGTTTCCGTTGAAACATTTTATCAAGAGGATTACAGCAATCCCATGCAAGGCGAATACATGTTTGCTTATCGCGTAGAGATTGAAAACTACAATTCCTTTCCTGTGCAACTTCATCGTCGTCATTGGTTCATTTTTGACAGTAATGCAACTCGCAGAGAAGTGGAGGGCGAAGGGGTAGTAGGTGTACAACCGGTGATTCTTCCCGGAGAAACGTATCGCTATGTGAGCGGTTGTAATTTAAAAACTGAAATGGGACGAATGGTAGGTACTTACCAAATGGAAAATTTAGATACCCGCGAACAGTTCACCGTACAGATCCCCTCTTTTGAGATGATAGTTCCCTGCAAGAACAATTAATTCTTTAGCTTGTAATTTTTATCTCGGCTTGTACTTTGCTTTCTCCAAAATTTCAGCGGCTGACTTTTGCATGAGTTCTACCGGTGTGATTGCTGGATTTTTATTGATATAGTTTTCTACAATTCTCCATCCAATCCATTGGCCTATGTTGCCTGGAGAATATTCCTGTGATAAACCTTGAGTAAATGGGGCTTCTCCTAAATAGTTTTGAATCAGAACCGGATTTAAGGTTTGCAGTTCATCAGAGCGGATCAGATGTGTCCAGATAAGTCCTTCATTCTCCACACACCAATCTAGTTGTGCAGTGGTAAAGCCCGTAATAAGTGAATCTGCTGTATTGGGTAAAATCAATCGGGAGAGATACCAGTATTTTCCTTTTTCTATCATTTGTTCAATCAACGGTTTGCCGCTGCTTTGGTCAGGGAATAGATCTTCCGTGATTGCTTTCACTAGCGTGGGTACTATATAAGCTGATTCAAACCGTCTTGAAATATAAGAGGGGTATAAATTTTGAATATCGGAAGTTTGGTATGCAAAAAAATTACGTCCTGCGTATTGATGTATTCCAATAGCAACCCCTTCCTTTAGCACGGCTACACCGGGTGCATCAAATGGTCCCATGTAAAACCAAATGGGTCCGGGTTTGAAACTTGGGAAGTAGTAGCTTAGATATTGGTGCGCTTTTTTTATTTCTTTTTTTAGGATATCGACATTTTCAAAAACAGGTACCAACGAGTCATAAACGGTGCGATAGGTTTTTAGAAATACTGTAGAGGCTCTTTGTGTGGTGGTATCGGTGGGATTACCAGAGGTTCCCAAGATATAGTTCATGTAGTCGTAATAAAATCCGGGAGATTCTTTTTCTAATTGGGTTAGTCCTTTTTCTATTTGTTGCGTATCCAGGGCAAAGAAAGTTTTATCAAAACGGTGGAAGGTCAGCTCCATAGGTATGTGGTCCACAGACGGGGCTTGGGGTCCCTGTTTACAACTACTGATTACCAGCAGGATTACACTAATTAAAATCAGACGCATAGGCTTACTAACGTGTAAAATGAGGGATTGTTGTGGAGCGAAGGTACGCTGGAAAATTGGCTTACTTTTGCACTATGAAGATCGCGCTGGCGCAACAGAACTATCATATTGGAAATTTTTCAGCGAATGTGCAGAAAATTATAGAGGCCATTGGTGTTGCCCGAGCCAAAGGAGCAGAATTGATTTTATTTTCTGAGTTAGCGGTATGTGGCTATCCTCCTCGCGATTTTCTAGAGTTCAATGATTTTATTGATAAGTGCAAAGAAGCTGTTGATCAGATCAAAGCACATACTACTGATATTGCAGTGTTGATCGGTGCACCCGATCGAAATCCTGATCCTAAGGGGAAAGATCTTTTTAATGCAGCTTATTTTTTATATGAAGGTGAAGTAAGGGCAGTAGTTCATAAAACCTGCCTCCCTACTTATGACGTATTTGATGAGTATCGATATTTTGAACCAGCCAAGCAGTGGCAGCTAATTCCTTTCAAAGGGAAAAAATTAGCAGTTACTATCTGTGAGGATATTTGGAATCTGGGGGATAATCCGCTTTACACCCATTGTCCCATGGATCAACTGATTAGTCAGCAGCCTGATATCATGTTGAATCTTTCTGCTTCGCCTTTTGATTACACGCATGTGGAGGATCGTAAAGCTATTCTCAAGCAAAATGTTTTACGCTATCACATCCCTATTCTTTATTGCAATGCGGTAGGAAGTCAAACGGAATTAGTTTTTGATGGCGGATCCTTGGTTATGGATAAGCATGCAAATCTATTTAGACAATTACCGCTGTTTAAAGAGGACATTGAAGTAGTGGAGTTAACAGAAGCGGGTACATTTAGAGGAGCCGTTATAGAGGAGGCTGCTCAACTTCCTGATCAAGAGCTTGATCCTTTGCAGTTGGATGCAGGTTTGTGTACGGCAGAAATATATGAGGCGCTCCTCACTGGTATTCGTGATTATTTTTCAAAAATGGGTTTTACCAAAGCTATATTGGGAAGCAGCGGAGGTATTGATAGTGCTGTAACCTTAGCGCTAGCGGTAGAAGCACTAGGAAAAGAACAGGTGCATGCCATACTGATGCCGTCTGCTTACTCCAGTGAACATAGTATTCAGGATGCCGTGGCATTGAGTAAGCAGCTTGGTAATCCTTACCAACTGATACCGATTGAAAAAGTTTATAATTCTTTTTTAGAAACACTTCAGCCTTCTTTTGAAGGATTACCCTTTTCAGTGGCGGAGGAGAATTTGCAAAGCCGTACCCGTGGCAATTTGTTGATGGCTTTGGCAAACAAGTTTGGCTATGTGCTATTGAATACATCCAATAAAAGTGAATTAGCTACTGGCTATGGAACTTTATACGGTGATATGGCGGGTGGACTATCAGTATTGGGCGATTGTTACAAGCTTCAAGTCTACGCGCTGGCCCGTTATATCAATCGCGAGCGCGAAATCATTCCGTCCTCTATTTTGCTCAAAGCACCTTCTGCCGAATTAAGACCAGGGCAAAAAGACAGTGATTCGTTGCCGGATTATTCCATCTTAGATCCCTTGCTCTATCTCTACATTGAAAAAAGAAAAAGTCCAGCTGATCTCAAAGCAATGGGCTTTGAACCGGCTTTGGTGGATCGAATGCTCAAACTGGTTAATACCAATGAGTATAAACGGAATCAGTTCTGTCCTATCATTCGTATTTCTCCCAAAGCCTTTGGTATGGGAAGAAGATTGCCCATTGTTGGAAAATATTTATCCTGAATGAAAGGGCTCGTATACAAATCAACCGGTAGCTGGTATATTCTGCGGGATCCTTCCGGAAGAAGTTGGAATGCAAGAACCAAAGGGGTGTTAAAACTGGAAGACATTACCAGCACCAACCCGGTTGCGGTGGGAGATTGGGTTGATTTTGAAATTGAGTCGGATGCACAGAATACTGCACTCATTGATCAAATTCTTCCCCGTCATAATTATATCAACAGACAAAGCCCCCGTCATAAACATCAGCATCATATTGTAGCAGCTAATTTGGATCAAACGGTATTGGTGGTCACCTTGCGAGAGCCGCGTACTTCACAAGGATTCATTGATCGTTTTTTAGTGGCTGCTGAAATGTATCACGTAAAGCCGGTATTGGTTTTTAACAAATCAGATCTTTACCGCGCTAAAGAGTTACAGCTTTTTGAAGCTTTGCGGGACATGTACCAGCCACTCGGATATCCGGTACTGCTGGTAAGTGCAGAAAAGCAGGAGGGGCTTGATGAGTTGAATGCAGTCTTGAAAGATAAGACTACGTTACTGAGTGGTCATAGTGGAGTGGGAAAATCAAGTTTACTTAATGTACTGTTTCCAGGGATGAACCGCAAAACCCAGGATGTGAGTGGATGGAGTGGTAAAGGACAACATACTACCACCTTCGCTGAGATGTTTGATCTGCCACAGGGTGGAAAAATTATAGATACGCCGGGAATGCGTGAGTTTGGTATTGTGGATCTATCCAAACAGGAACTCTCTCATTATTTTCCTGAAATGAAAGACTTGATTCAACAATGTCAATTCAATAATTGTCTGCATAGTAACGAACCCGGATGTGCTATTAAGGCGGCGGTTAATCAAGGAGTGATCCATGAAGATCGTTATGTAAGCTATCGCACCATTCTCGATTCTTTCGAGGAGGAGTCCTATTAGGACTTAAACTTCTTTGCTTTTTTTAGGGCCTTCATGGCTTCGGGATCTCCACTGATTATTTTTTCTGCCCCTACATTTTTTCCATTGGAAGGACATCCATACTTGGGTTTGAAAATTTTATTCCATACCTGACAGGAGCTTAAACTGCTTATCAGTGCAACTAGTAGGAGGGAGGTAATTGTTCTTCTCATATATATTTAACGAAGGTAAAGGAAGTTCAATTGTGAGGATTGTCGGGATTCTTAAACCATTCCGCATAGCGAACGTAATTATTGGCAATTCGGGCTATTTCACTTGCAACAGTATTGCCCTCGATGCTTTTAACTTTTTTGGCAGGTACACCCGCGTAAATGCTATTGGGTTCGCAAATGGTATTTTCTAGTACCACCGCACCGGCTGCAATAATGGTATTTGAATGAACCACTGCTTTGTCCATAATAATGGCTCCCATTCCTACCAGTACATGATCGTGTAGCGTGCATCCATGCACAATAGCGCGATGTCCAATGGAGACATAGTTACCAATAGTAGTGCCACATTTTTCAAAAGTGGCATGGATGATGGCCCCATCTTGAATATTGACCTGATTTCCGATACGAATAAAATTCACATCGCCTCTGACTACTGCCTGAAACCACACACTGCAATTTTCTCCCAGGGTTACATCACCAATCAGGGTTGCATTTTCTGCGAGGTAGGCATTATTGCCCAGAACTGGAGTTTTTCCACGAACAGCTAAGACCAGCGCCATTTTTTTCTTTGCAAAGTAGTAAAAATTAAAAGGTCGATCTTTGTACCTGATATGCAAAACCGCGAACTCTTTTACCGACACCTCGCACAAACGTCTCCGGCACCACTGGCGCTTGAGATTGTCAAAGCAGATTGTGCCACGCTTTATGATGCCGCAGGCAAGGAGTATATCGATTTGATTGGGGGAATTAGTGTAGCCAATATAGGCCATCGTCATCCACGTGTGTTGGCCGCCATGCAAGAACAAATTAATGCATATTTACATGTGATGGTCTATGGTGAGTTTATTGAATCTCCGCA
>VFQT010003581.1_pt1 | contig 13975 bp, 7 predicted proteins | sample 3512381 | NCBI WGS metagenome assembly VFQT01 (sample SAMN10412376, study PRJNA504923) | tailings metagenome | isolation source: Relicate 2 Philex TSF3 active mining site | place: Philippines: Tuba, Benguet | collected 2017-08-29 | reverse complement strand
AATATTTGAGACCATTTCTTTCGTCATACGATGCACTTACTGCCAGCCGAAACGATATCGAAGCATGGTTAGGGGATTTAGCACAGCGATGCAAACCCTCGACTGTGTGGACCGCCTGGCGCCATCTGAGGGGCTTTTACACATGGCTAGAAGAAGAGGGCGACATCGACACCAATCCAATGGTCGGAGTACCTAAGCCACTCGTTCCGCCAACTGAAGTAGAAGTCCTTACACCAGCGCAAGTTCACTCGCTACTTGGTTCTTGCAGTGACAAGAGCGAGGAAAGCCGACGGGATTACGCCGTTCTAACACTCATGCTGGACACAGGACTCAGACTTTCAGAGGTCACCAGCCTCAAGTTGTCGGACCTTGGCGAAGACCTCACCATCCGCGTATTCGGAAAAGGCAGAAAATGGAGGACCGTTGTTCTCGGAAATACCTCCGCCAATGCTTTGAGACGTTGGTTGCGGATACGAGACAATAAGGATGACTTTATCTGGTCTGGAAAACGCGGACCCTTGACGAATGTCGGAATGAGAAAAATGATTCAGCGACGTGGTGCGAAAGCAGGAATCAAGTTACATCCGCACATGTTGCGACACACTTGGGTTGACAACTGGCTGCGAAATGGGGGTTCGGAAGTCGACCTTGCGAGACTTGCAGGATGGACTAGCACGCGAATGGCAGAACGATATGCGCGACAACACGCCGATGAGCGGGCTATCGATGCCCACAAGCGTGTGTCGCCCTTGGATGGAATGCGCGGAGCCAAACCGACTATTTCTGTGAATGACCTTTTGAAACCGTTAATACCTCGAGAGATACAACGAGACGGTCGATTGCTCTTCTGAGATGCCTGCGATATCACTTGACATATTTCGCCTACATGCGAGATATCACACCTCCCCTAGGTCTCCTTTTAGTCTGCGAAAATTGTCATCATGACAACATCCAAACAGACCTACCCACGACTGTGTGTTCGCTTGAACAAAACGCTGGAACGCGACATCAAGACCTTGGCAACGATGCGAAATATTTCGCGCGCACAGGTCATACGAGACGCATTGAATTGTTACTTCACAAAAACAAACTGACATGTGGTGAAAGCAACACAAACTCAATGTTTTGTCGTGCAGTCATTTAGATAAATCTAAACAGAACAAAGTGTTGAACTTGTTGTTAAAAGTTCGAATACTTCCGCCGCAACGTGATGACAAAGTATTAGCATCTATCACTGCCGACCTGATTGTTTCAAAGACGTCGAAAACAGAACCTTTGAAGAAGAAGTTGAAACGGCAACGCAAAGGTTGATAACAAAACGTCGACTGAAAAATCGCTGAAATCAACGGCAGGAGAAATGATGTCCCTACCAGTCAATAACATTCGCGCCCGAATTGTTTCGCCTGCCTGTATCAACGCATCAAAGCGTGGAGATTACGCAAGTTTGATTATCGATGTCGGAACAAAGGTGCAAGACCACTGGTACGCAAACGTGTACCCCGAGGGCAGTGGTGAGAAGTTTGAGTTTGGTGACCTTCAGCCCGTTGTTGAAGCCGCGCAAGGTGACTACATCGTCTTCAGTGGCCGCGTGAGGAGATGGACGCGACAGAGCGAATACACCAAAGGAACAGGAGTAACCATCGACATCCTCGAAGCGTCCGTCGAGGGCTACCCGCTCTGGGTGGACGAGGACGAAGAGGAAATAGAAAGACTGGTACAGCCACCAATTAGTCTTGAGCCTGATGTCAACCTTTAAATTCATCGACCTGTTCGCAGGTATTGGCGGATTTCATGCTGCTTTGAGCGCATATGGTGGCGAATGCGTCTACGGAGTGGAAATAGATGCGGCTGCCGCAAAGGTGTACGAAAAGAACTGGAAACTGACCGTTCACGGCGACATCACGGTCGACGTCAACGACGATGAAGTCAATGTCCCCGAGCACGATGTTCTTTGCGCGGGATTCCCTTGTCAACCATTCTCAAAATCGGGCGCTCAGCGCGGCATGGAAGAGACCCGTGGGACTCTCTACTGGAGCATCCTCAAAATTATTCGGGAGCGTAAACCAGCATTAGTGGTGCTCGAGAATGTTCGGAACATCGCTGGCCCACGTCACATACATGAGTGGCAAGTCATTATCGAGACCCTCCGAGAAGAGAAGTATCGCGTCAGCGAAGAGCCAGCGGTGTTCTCCCCTCACCTACTACCCCGACACCTTGGTGGACGTCCTCAGGTGAGAGAACGCGTGTTCATTGTCGCGGTCAGGGATGATTCTCTCGGAGATGGTGACTTTCAGATGGAATATCCAGTCGTGTCAAATCGACCTGTAGGTGGATGGGAACCGAATACTTGGGACCTTGAATCCGACCTCCCTATTGATGAGGGCACTGAAGTTGAACAATGCCAGTTGAGCGAGTCAGAGAAATATTGGATTGATGCCTGGGACGCATTCGTGGTTGGCATGTGGGAACTTCGCGAAGGTCGACGTCTTCCTGGATTTCCGCTTTGGGGCGATGCCTGGATCCACGTCGATGACCTCGACATCCCAAAAAACACGCCACCATGGAAAGCAGATTTTCTTCGAAAGAATGCCGCCTTCTATACCGAGCACAAAGAGTTCATTGACAAGTGGACAGCCGAATGGGACTTCTATTCAGAAAGATTTCCACCATCGCGAAGGAAGTTGGAATGGCAAGCGCAAGACACTGCTCGTCTTTGGGACACCGTCATGCACTTCCGACCAAGTGGGATTAGAGCAAAACGCCCTACTTATCTTCCAGCATTGGTAGCGATTACCCAAACATCAATCGTAGGTTCCCGCAAACGGAGACTCTCCCCTCGAGAAGCAGCGCGACTTCAAGGACTTCCTGATTGGTTTGATTTCGGTGACCAGAAACCAGCAGCCACTTACAAACAACTTGGCAATGGAGTCAGTGTTGGCGCCGTGTGGCACGTCGTGAGGGAAGCCGTACGTCAGCACGAGGAGATTCTCAAGAAAACCTGTCCAGCGTTGGTCAAAAGAGTCTTGGGCGCTCCCCAAAGTCCTGACGATGCTCTGAAACATCTTCATTCTTAACTTCCCATCCGAAGACAGTCCCATGACCGCCACAAGGATGACGCCATAAATCCCTCATCGCTGATTTCTTGTGGTCAGAGACAATACCGAGATACCGAAACTGGACATCAGCGACTTCAACTAGGTCTTCGCAATCAATCCGCCCAGTGTGTTGGTCGTTAACGCGGCACACTTCTCGAATTTGGGTTATTCGGTCAGCATGCTGAGGGTGCAATGCTTCTGCTTCAGAACAGGTTTCAAAGTCGTATGAAAATGCGTATCCAATTACTGCATGGCGTTGTGCGATGGGATGCTTTCTCATCCGTTCGATGTCATGAATAAGGCTTCGGTCCTTCATGTACGGAGACAACATCTTCTGGACGTTGTGGTCGTTTCTCTTTCCATTATCACCAATGAACTGGATTCTCTTGACCTCAACTGCCCACTCGGGTGTTCCGCCGTCAGGAGCAGTGCTGAAGACCAAGTCACATCGTGCACGCGCTAATCCTGGATATGGAACTTCTTCCTGACACACTCCCTCTGGGTAGAAGTCTTTTGGATAGGCAGTCGTCCACCATTGCGCCAGCTCATGACAGAGCTGGCGCTCTGTCATGGCTGGAACGCCCGCAAGATACGTTGCTCCAGTCCTTGCAGAGGTCCCTTGCCATGTACTCGAATCATCGATTGCCTTCAGTCCCGTTGCGAAGCGGGACACAATGTCAAACAGTTCCATCGGCGTCCTCGATGTCGACATTCATACGACACCACTCTGCCAGGAATATCCCCCCTGTCGAGACCGATAGGATGATTCTCAATAACAGCGAGAAGTCCTGAGAGAAAACGGAACTGACATCTCGCAGAGAGAATTGGCACTCCCAACGGGATTCGAACCCGTGCCGCCACCTTGAGAGGGTGGTGTCCTAGGCCACTAGACGATGGGAGCAAGTGACGGGTTCCGATCCTACCGAGGCTCGGCGCCCTTCCCCACGGTCACAGGCCGGACGGATCGATAGGCATCCCGAACCGCAGCCGGTTGTTGGCGTGTCCCAACTGCTGCAACGAGAACGCCGCCCGCAGTGCCGCATACAGACCCTGTGCCTCCTGTGCCTGGTTCACCGACTCTTTCGCGAGCTTGAGAGCAAAACCCGGTCGAGCCGCGATCGTGCGTGCGAGCGCCATGGTCGACTCGTCGAGCACGTTGCGGGGCACCACCTTGTTCACCATTCCGAGAGCAAGCGCCTCGTGAGCGGTGATCGACTCGCCAGTGAAGAGGATCTCCTTGGCCTTGCGGACCCCCATCTCCCACGGATGGGCGAAATACTCGACGCCGTTCACGCCGAACGCTACGACCGGGTCGGAGAACGTCGCATCGTCGGAGGCGACGATGAGATCGGCCACCCACAACAGCATGAGTCCGCCGGCGATGGTCTTGCCCTGTGCCGCGGCGATCACCGGCTTCGGAAGATTCCGCCAGCGCCAGCACATGTTGAAGTACACCTCTTCTTCGTGGGCCATCATCTGCTCCTGGCCCTCACCGGTGAACCCGCTCTGGGGGAACACCTTGTCGAAACCGCCGGGGTCTGACCGGTCGCGCAGGTCGTGACCCGACGAAAAATGCGGCCCCTCCGCGCGGAGAACGATCACCTTCACGTCGTCGCGGCGCGCCGCATCGTCGTAGCAGGCATTCAACTCATACGTCATGCGGTTGTTCTGGGCGTTGCGCTTCTCGACACGGGTCAACGAGACGACGGCGATGCCCTGGTCACCCGGGTTCTCCACCCGGTACGAGACCGTCTCGAGCGAGTTCAGATCGATTCTCATGACCGTCCTCCGACTGGTTGGGGAACAAGGACTCGAACCCTGAATAACTGGACCAGAACCAGTTGTGTTGCCAATTACACCATTCCCCAGTGCGCCTCCGACTTTACCGGCGACCCGGTGCGGGCGACAACGGGTCAGACTGCCGTGGCACGGTTGCGGCGGCGGCGCCACACAGGGCGGCCCCCCAACAACGCCAACAGCATGGCCACCGTGATCGCCGTGACCGCAGCCCAAGTGTTGTCGCTGCGCTCGAGAACCGTGAACCCGAGCGACACAGCGACCACCTCGTCACCCTCACCGACACCCTCAATCACGAGTGTGTGGTCACCAGACTCCGACTCGTCGGGAATCACCACCACGTCTGTCACGTCACCCGTCGCCGAGACCTCGCCACGCGACAACTCGACCGGCGTCGAATACATCATCACCCGGTATGTCGTGCCGGGAATGAAACCTTCCGCCGACACCGCGACCTCGTCGCGGGCATACGCCGCGAGCACACCATCTGCATTGATGCGCGCCGACGACGACGAGCCCTTCGGCGGGCCGACCTTCACCATCACGTTGTTCGGCAACTTCACCACCAAGTTTCCGTCGTCGTTCGAGATGTCGACCTTGACCTTGCGACCCTTGACCAGCGCCGTCGTCTCACCCGCCTCGAGACCGACCTGGCCTGCCCCGAACGAGGGAACGGTCGTGGTTGTCGTCGTGGTGGTCGTGGTTGACGGTGCCGCCTGTCGAGGAATGGTTGTCGACGTCACAGACACGATCGGAGTCGTGGTCGGCGGTGACGTGGTCTGCGACGACGCCGCCTGACCCTGATCAGTCGCCGGCGGAATCGTCGTCGGCGCCGGTGCCGCCGTCACCGCGATCGACTGTGACGCAGCCGCTGCCGCATAGACGTCGTTCCCTGCCTGCGAGGCCGAGATCACACACGACCCCACCCCGGTGAACGACACGACACCGGCAGAGATCGAACAGACCGACGACGATGTGTTCGCCACCGCGACTGTCACCGCGAGCGACGCATCGGAGTCGACCGAGACGGTGTAGGTGCCACCGACGATCGGTGACGCAGGCGGAGTCGAGCGGAACGTCAGCACTTGGATGATCTTGTTGACAGTGATCGTTTCCGTCTCCGACACCGCGAAGTAGTTCGTGCTGCCGGCTCGCGTTGCCTCCACCACACAGGTGATGCCGCCGCGTGACGCCGTGAGTGTCGAGCCAGCCAAGGTGCACGCTCCCGAGTTCAGCGACCATGTCACCGCACCGCCCGACTGGCCTCCCGATGCCGTCAGAGACAGCGCAGACCCGGTCGTGAACGCCGTGTTGCTCGTGATTGTGAACCCTGTCTGGTTTGCCTTTCCGATCGCGATCGTGGTGTTCGACGACTGCTCGTAGAGATAGTTCGTGTCCTGTGCCTTGGTCGCACGCACCACACACGCAGACCCCGCGTCTCCCGGAGTGAGCTCGTCGCCGGTGACCGAGCACGTGCCCGACACCTTCACCCACGTCACCGCGCCGTTGCCACTGCCGCCCGTCGTCGTCAACGACAATGTCTGGCCGTACGTCGCAGATGTCGACGAGACAACAAGGTTGGCCTGTGACGCCCTCGCCACCGACACAGTCGTGTCGACCGAATCGACGACGAGGTAGTTCGTGTCCTGGGCCTTCGTCGCACGCACCACACACGCAGACCCGGCATCACCGGGCGTCAACGTCGACCCAGACACCGAACACGTCCCCGACACCTTCGCCCACGTCACCGCACCGTTGCCACTGCCGCCCGTCGTCGTCAACGACAGGGTCTGGCCGTAGGTGGCCGACGTCGACGACACCGTGAGAGTCGCCTGAGCAGCGCGGCCGATCACGACCGTTGTGTCCGACGAGTTCACCACCAGATAGTTCGTGTCCTGGGCCTTGGTTGCACGCACCACACACGCAGACCCCGCATCACCGGGCGTCAACGTCGACCCCGACACAGAACACGTCCCCGACACCTTCGCCCACGTCACCGCGCCGTTGCCACTGCCACCCGTCGTCGTCAGCCACAATGTCTGTCCGTACGTCGCAGAGGTCGACGACACCACGAGCGCAGCCTGAACCGCCCGCTCAATAGTGATCGCCGTGTCGGCAGAGCTCACAACCAAGTAGTTCGTGTCCTGAGCCTTGGTGGCACGCACCACACACGACGACCCCGCATCGCCGGGTGTCAACGTCGACCCAGACACCGAACACGTCCCCGACACCTTCGCCCACGTGACATTTCCGTCGCCCGAACCGCCTGTGGTGGTGAGCGACAATGTCTCGCCGTATGTGGCCGTGGTCGACGCCACCACGAGAGTCGCTTGGGCGGTGCGCGACACCGTCACCGTCGTGTCGACAGACGAGCGCTCCAGATAGTTGCCGTCTTGCGCCTTGGTGGCACGCACCACACACGACGACCCCGCGTCACCGGGTGTCAACGTCGACCCAGACACCGAACACGTGCCCGACACCTTCGCCCACGTCACCGCGCCGTTGCCACTGCCACCCGTGGTCGTCAACGACAGGGACTGACCGTACGTGGCAGACGTCGACGTCACCGTCAACACCGACTGCGCCGCACGCGAGATCGTCAACGTGCCGTTGTTTCGTGCGAGCGAATACCGGTTCGTGTTTCCTGCCCCGTACGACACCGACGGAATGATCGAGTACGTGCCACCTTCGGTCGGCTTGCTCGCCGACGGACCGTACGACACGCCCTCGTTCGTGGTGCCCGAGTAGGAGTACGACACCGTGATCGTGTCGGGATTGATGAGACCGGTCTGGGTGTACGAGTCGGTCCACGACCCGCCGTAGTTCGCCGTCTTGTCCCCCGCCGTCACCGACAGAGCAGAGGCAGCAAGCGTGATCGTCGACGACGAGACCGCTGAGACCGGCCCGAGATTGCCCGCAGCATCAGTGACACCGCTGGCTGCGACAACGAGTTGGAGAGTTCCCTCCTCGCACTGCGTCACCACGACGTTCACAGACGACCCCGACGACGCCGACGGAGTGAAGACGCATCCCTGGGCCGAACCGCCGTTCGAGAAGTCACCCGAGGCAATTCCCGACACCGACTCAGTGAACGAGACACCGAAGGTCAACGACATTGCGGCGGCAGGCGACGACGGTGTGGTGGAGATCGACGCCCCGGGGTTCGTGCGGTCGATCGTGATGGTCGTCGATGCCGACACTGCGTTCGCCGGACCGTTCACATTGAGAAACACCGAGTTGGCCTTCAAGCGCGGCGTCAAGGTTCCCTCGCCGCACGACGACACGGTCACGGTGTAGTTGGCCCCTGAACCGGAGACAACGAAGGCACACCCCGACGCGGTGCCCGCGTTCTCGAAGTCACCATTGTCCATGCCCGTGACCGATGCGCCCATCGTCAACGAATAGGTGATGCTGCCGGTCGTGTTCGTGTTGGCAGCGTGAGACGAAGTGAACGACGAGACCGTCGGTCCGTTGATGTACGAGATTCGTGCGATGCCGTGACCTGAGCGGCCCATCATCGTGGTCCCGACAGGGTCCGGCATCAACGCGTTGCCTGCCGTCAGCACGGTACCCGTCATCCAATGCGCACTCGTCGGCGTGTAGCCGCCCGGTTTTGTCGACGACGAAGTGAGGACGTATCCGGAACCACCTGAGCCTGTGGGCCAGGACGTCACACCGCCCCACCAGCCGCCGCCACCGCCGCCGTTCGCCCATTCGTCGCTTCCGCGGGACCCGCCGTTCCAACCTCCTGCCGAGCACGTGTTCGTTCCACCCGTTCCCGGATTCGCAAAACCGAACGACCCGACGGACACGCCAGTCGGATATGGCGAACTACCGCCTGAGGTCTGATTGGCCCCTGTGATGGTGTATCCACCTGCCGTGAACGTCGGCGCCGACGTACCACCACCGTCGTTGCCGAGGGCGTTCGAGTTCTCGTAGTTCTTGCCGTGACGACCTCCACCGCCGCCAGCCACGAGGATTCGCGAATTCAGCCCCGCGCTCGAGTTCCACGAACCCGACACGAGCCTGAAGTCGGTCGCACCTCCTCCGCCCGTGGACCACCAGCGGGACGAGGTACAACCGGTGCCCTGTCCGCCGACGTAGACGTGGAGAGTGTCCCCTGCCGAGAGACTCAACACCCCCTTTGCATACCCACCGCGTCCGCCGACGATGGATGAACTCTGGGGATCATTTCCCCCTTGGGCCCCCCACGCTTCGAGCGTGAATTCAGCAGCGTACGGAGCCGTCCATGTGTAGAAGTCCCCCGTGTATGGAAAGGAAACAGTGCACGTGGCCCCGACACAGACCGGGGTCGGTGTGGACGACACGGCATCTGCGCCTTCCGGCTCGTCGGCCGGCGCTGCGAGGATCACCGTCGACGCGACCATAAGTACCGACAGAGGCGCAAGAATGCCACGTGCCACTGCAGCCGCGATCACAACGACGCGTCCTCTCTTCGCAGTCGCGCGTTGTCGATCGTGAGCGGTGCGCCGCATGTACATCTCCATCACGAAGCGGAAGCGCGGACACGGCGGCGTCGCCACACAGGGCGGCCTCCCAACAACGCCAACAGCATGGCCACCGTGATCGCCGTGATCGCAGCCCAGGTGTTGTCGCTGCGCTCGAGGACGGTGAACCCGAGAGACACAGCCACGACCTCATCGCCCTCACCGACACCCTCAATTACGAGTGTGTGGTCACCGGACTCGGCATCCTCGGGAATCTGGACGATGTCTCCCGCTCTCCCCTCGGACGAGACCACTCCCCGAGAGAGTTCGACAGGTGTGGAGTACATCATGACGACGAACGTCGAACCAGGAAGGAACCCTTCGGCCGACACTTCCACCTCGTCGCGTTCGTAACCAGCGAGCACACCGTCTGCGTTGACTCGTGCCGACGACGACGAGCCCTTCGGAGGACCGACCTTCACCATCACGTTGTTCGGAAGCTTCACCACCAAGTTTCCGTCGTCGTTCGAGATGTCGACCTTGACCTTGCGGCCCTTCACCATCGCGGTCGTCTCACCCGCCTCGAGACCGACCTCACCCGACCCGAACGACGGAACAGTCGTTGTCGTTGTCGTCGTGGTCGTCGTTGTCGATGGAGTCGTTCGTCGCGGCACCGTGGTGGTTACCGGGGGAAGAGGCGTCGTCGTGGGCGGCGACGTCGTCTGCGATGGGCTCGCCGCACTGGGGTCAACCGGTGGCGGCACCGTCGTCGGCACCGGAGCAGCCGTCACGGCGATCGACTGCGATGCAGCAGCCGCCGCATAGACGTCGTTTCCAGACTGCGACGCTGAAATCACGCACGACCCGACCCCGGTGAACGACACCACGCCGGCCGAGATCGAACAGACCGACGACGATGTGTTCGCCACCGCGACTGTCACCGCGAGCGACGCATCGGAGTCGACCGAGACGGTGTAGGTGCCACCGACGATCGGTGACGCAGGCGGAGTCGAGCGGAACGTCAGCACTTGGATGATCTTGTTGACAGTGATCGTTTCCGTCTCCGACACCGCGAAGTAGTTCGTGCTGCCGGCTCGCGTTGCCTCCACCACACAGGTGATGCCGCCGCGTGACGCCGTGAGTGTCGAGCCAGCCAAGGTGCACGCTCCCGAGTTCAGCGACCATGTCACCGCACCGCCCGACTGGCCTCCCGACGCCGTCAGCGAGAGGGAAGCCCCCGTCGTGAACGCGGTGTTGCTCGTGATCGTGAAACCCGTCTGGTTCGCTTTGCCGATCGCGATCGTGGTGTCAGCCGACGACCGAACCAAGTAGTTCGTGTCTTGCGCCTTGGTCGCGCGCACAACACACGCAGACCCCGCGTTGCCGGGAGTGAGATCGTTGCCGACCACGGAGCAGGTTCCCGACACCACCTGCCACGACACCGCACCGTTGCCGCTACCACCGCTCGTGGTGAGCTGCAGGATCTCGCCGTAGGTGGCTGATGTCGACGACACAGTCAGAGTGGCCTGTGCCGCTCGGGCGATCGTCACTGCAGTGTCGACAGACGAACGCACGAGATAGTTGCCGTCCTGTGCCTTCGTGGCGCGCACGACACACGCAGACCCGGCGTTACCAGGAGTCAGGCTCGATCCGTCGATCGAACACGTTCCCGACACCACCTGCCATGACACTGCTCCTGTTCCGGAGCCGCCCGTTGTGGTGAGCGAGAGGGTCTGACCGTATGTCGCAGAGGTCGACGACACCGTGATCGGCGATTGTGCGATGCGCGCAATGGTGAGCGCACCGTTGTTGCGGGTCAACGCGTACCTGTTCGCATTTCCGGCTCCGTACGCAACCGCCGGGATGATCAAATACGACCCACCCTCGGTCGGCTTGGTCGACGACGGCCCGTACGACGCCCCGTCGTTGGTGGTACCGGAGTACGAGTAGCTGACGGTGATGGAGTCTCCCCCGATGAGACCCGACTGCGAATACGAATCAGTCCACGACCCGCCGTAGTTCACCGATTGCGTTGCGGCGGTGACCGTCAGACCCGAGGCCGAGAGGGTCACAACGGATGACGACACGGTTGTCGTTGGCCCGGTGTTCCCTGCGGCATCAGACACCGAATTCGATGCCATCACCAATTGCAGGGTTCCCTCCTGGCACTGCGTCACGACCACGTTGACAGACGAGCCGGACGCAACCGACGGAGTGAAGACACACCCCAGTGCCGTTCCCCCGTTCGAGAAGTCGACAGAGGAAATTCCCGACACCGACTCGGTGAACGAGAGGCCGAAGGTCAAAGAGACAGCCGACGCAGGAGATGACGGCGCCGACGCCACCGATGCAGCTGGAGGGTCGACGTCGATTGCCATCGTGGCCGTATGAGCCGCAGGCGGTCCCTGCATGCCCGACGTTCCTCCTGAGACGGAATTGGTCGCGATGGTGACCGTCAACGAACCAGTGGTCGGCCCGGTCGACGAGAGCGCCAAGGAGTACGGGCCGGCACCGCTCCCCGTGAGCGAGACGATGGACCAACCCGCGCTCGATCCGGAGAGCGAGATGTCGGACGAATCGAAACCCGTCACCGGTTCGGAGAAGGTGATCGAGTAGGAGAACGACGAGACATTGGTGGGCGAAGTCACTGACGGCGTCATCTCTGACACCACCGGCGCAACAATCTGAATGGTCACATATCCGGTGGAGGCGTTGAGCCCCACGTTCGTGTTGACTGACGTCGCTGACCCGGTGACATACGAACCACCGCCGCCACCGCCGCCGTATGCGCCCCAGTCGACGGGACCGCCGCCGCCTCCGCCGCCGTATCCGCCGCCGCCGCCGCCACCGCCGGTCGAACACGCGCACGACCCGGCACCACCCCCGAAACCACCATGACCACCGGCGGCCGTGGTCTGAAGTCCACCACCGCCACCTGTGCCGCCGTTGGAGAACGAGGCCGGAATACTCCCTTCCGAGGAGTGAGTCTTCGTTGTGCCGTTCGAACTGAAACCTGCGCCGCCACCGGCGAATCTCACGGCTGCCCCACCGCTTCCCGCGCAGCCTCCCGCACCGCCTGAGTTCGTTCCCGTCGCGCCGCACGTCGAGGTTTGACCGTGACTTGCTGCCGCACTGTCACCTGAGCCTCCGCCACCGCCACCGACCACCAATGCAACGTTCGCTGACGTTGCAACGAAGGACCCACCACCGCCGCCGCCAGTTGACCCGGCGGCGTTTTGGGTACCGACTACTCCCTGCTGACCAACGAGGATCTTGAGGACGTGACCCCCGGTGAGGAGAAGTCGACCACTGACGACCCGCCCATTGCCTGCCTGAGTGCCTCCGCCTCGGGCACCGGCAGCGGTGATCTCGTACAGTCCGGTGACCGGCACAGTCCAATGCTGAATGCCCCCGATGACGTCGAAGTTCGCAGTGCTGTTGGCCCATGACGTCGAGTACGCAGATCGGCAATTCGTCAGCGTCGGCCCGCTTTGCCCGGTGGCTCCGCACGGAGTGAACGTGTGAGATGTGAATGAGTACGTCGACGCGTCGGCGCTCCCCGAATCACGAGCGGGCGCGACGAGCACCGCAAGCGACGCGATCAGGAGAACAGAGAGTGGCGCCGCCAATCCGCGCCCAATCGCAGCCGCAAGGGCGCGCGCGTACCTCAGCCTCTCCGCCACGGACAAAATGTCTAGTACGGAACGGAATCAAACCAAAATCGGGATTCAGCCGGTCCAGTCCGACAGCCGACCGAACCCGATGATGCGACCCACGGCCACCCCTGCGATCTCGCGGAGCCACCGGTCGGGGCCGGCGTCGTTGTACGAGAAGGCGATCGGAGCCTCGACCCCCACAGCCCCGACACCGAGTTCATCGAGCATCGACACTGCCCGGGCCACGTGCCACGCCGACGTCACCGCCACCACGTCGCGCACGTCGATCTCGCGCAGCACCGGTTGGAGTGCATTCAATGACTCCCACGTGTCGGTGCCCACGTCTTCTGACACGATCGACGACGAGGGCACACCGCGTTCTTCGAGCCACGTGCGTGACGCCTGCGCTTCGGTGAAACGATCACCTTCTTGTTTGCCGCCCGTGACGGCAACGATCGGCGCAACGCCGTCGCGCCACAACTGAAACGCTGTCTCGAGACGCGACTCGAGCAAGGGAGACGGCCGTCCGTCGTACTGGGCGGCTCCGAGCACCACGATCGCGTCTGCGCGAGATGGCGTTGCGTGTCCGGCTCGCACCACGTCGACCGCGGTCGCCGCGACATACGTGACCCCTCCGGCTGCGACAGCAAGGGCAACCACAACGGCCGACCGCAAAAATCTCACGCTGGCTCGCTCACCCCAGGCGTTGCATCGCAGACGAGACCCGTCGCACGCACTCGTCACGCCCGAGGATCTCCATGCTCTCGAACAACGGCGGCCCGACCGTGCGGCCGGTGATTGCGACCCGCACTGGTGCCTGGGTCTTGCCGAGCTTCAGCCCACGCGACTCGGTGAACGCGTCGAGTACGCCCTTGATCGATTCGTGGTTCCACGCACAGGCTGCGAGACCGTCTGCCATGTGTGCGAGCACGTCACGGGCGAACTCGGCCGCCATGGTCTTCGACCACGCGGCCTCGTC
>VFQT010003580.1_pt1 | contig 13983 bp, 3 predicted proteins | sample 3512381 | NCBI WGS metagenome assembly VFQT01 (sample SAMN10412376, study PRJNA504923) | tailings metagenome | isolation source: Relicate 2 Philex TSF3 active mining site | place: Philippines: Tuba, Benguet | collected 2017-08-29 | reverse complement strand
GTCGGACGTTCGATTCGTCTCCGGGGCGCCAACCGCAAGCGCGCGCCCATGCCAGGTCTGAATGCCCTGGCATCGCATTCCAAAGCATCCGGGACAGGGCAAATCCTGCTGGCAATGTTGACGCGCAGAGATCCTTGCAGCGCGTACCCGGAAAGCGACAGGGCATCTGCATCAAACCGGCAACGGCGCAGGGCAAGCCAGTGCTGTGGCTGTGGCCAGCCGCCAAGAAAATAAAAAATATTGTTTTAAATCAAATGGTCAGAATATAGCGCCCGGCGGCACCACCCTGCTTTCAGCGCTCCCGCGCCGCTTCATGAAACGCACGGGTAACTGGCGACAGCACATATTCCAGCACCGAGCGCGAACCGAGGTGGATCTCGGCAGCGACCTGCATGCCGGGCACCAGCGCATAACGCGCGCCATCGGCCATCAAGGCCTGCGCCTTCATCTCGACAATGGTCTTGTAGGTCAGCGGCATCGCCGTGCGGTTGCGGCCGATTTCCACCGAGGCCGGGGCTGCGCCCTGATTCTCGCTGGCATCGGCGCTGACCTGGCGCACGCTGCCCTCGACCATGCCGTATTTCTGGAACTGGAAGGTGGCCAGCTTGACCTTGACCGGCTGCCCCTGGCGCACAAAACCGACATCGTCGTTGCCGACCCAGACTTCCGCCACCAGCGGCTCGTCCAGCGGCACCAGAGTCATCAGGATGGTGCCCGGGGCGGCCACGGTGCCGGCAGTGTGTGTCGCCAGATCCTTGACGATCCCGGCCTGCGGCGCACGCAGTTCCATCAGTTCGCTGCGATGCCGGTGCTTGCCGAGTTCCTCCTCAAGCCGTTGCACCTGTGCCGCGGTCTCGATGCGCTCGCCCTGCAGCTGCTGGCGGTAGTTGGAGGTGATTTGCGCCAGACGTTTTGATGCCTGGGCGATGGTGGCACGCAGGCTTTCGACGGTCTCCGTCTGCGCCTTCAGGTCCTGCGCGATTTCCACATACAGGCGCATGCGCTCCTGCGCCAGCAGCTTGCCGGCGAAGCCTTCCTTCGCCAGCTGTGCCCAGCCATCGGCGGTTTCCTTGTACATGGGCACGGTTTTTTTCAGCTTCGACTCGATTTCCTGCGCCGCCTTCAGATCCTGCTGCGCCTTGTTCAGCGTGGCCTTTTCCATGTCCACCGCATCGAGATTGGCCTGGCGGCGTGCCCGGTGCTGGGCTTCGACCTGCGCAAACAGCGCGGCGTCATCGTCCTGCCGGCGCGCCATCACAGCGCCACCCATCTCGGCATCGATCCGCCGCAACTGCAGGCGTTTGAGCCGCAGCTCGTTGTCGACCACGCGGCGGTCGGCGTCGGTCAGGCTCGGGTCCATGCGCATCAGCACTTGCCCCTGCCGCACCGCCTCGCCTTCGCGCACGAGGATGTCCTTGACGATGCCATGCTCCAGCGGCTGCACGATGCGCAGATAGGACTGCGGCACCAGCTTGCCGGTGGCAACCGCAACAATGTCCAGCCGTCCGAAAATCGCCCACAACAGCAGGCAGGCGAACAGGGCCAGCAGGACCTGCAGCACGCGCCCGGCCAGCGGTGACGGCGGCTCCTGGCGGATGCGCAACAAGGGCGCCGCAAAATCCCGCGGCGTCACTGCTGCAGTTGAGACAATGTTTTTCCAGCCCGTCATCCCGTGCACAGTCCCGTCACAAGACCATCAACCCAGCCTGACCAAGCCTTCCTGCAGGCCCGCAAACTCGCGCAGGCCCTGGGCTTCGGCGCCGAAGCCGGGCGCACCAATGATCTGCTGCGCAGCACCCAGACCAATGCCGGTGAACGAGCCGTTGCGCGCATACCAGTAGGCCAGGTCGCCACCGAGTGCCGCGCCGTCACTGCCGGCAAGGTGGTATTGCGTCAGCGCATCACCCAGCGCCCATTGCCCGATGCCGGGATTCGCCGCCTGCGCCGCATCGAAGGCACTGACCATCGCGAGAAAATCGAAGTTCTGCACCCGCTGGTTGTAGAGCGGTTCCATCGATTCGGCGTCATAGTCGCCGGTGGCATCAAGGATGATCTGCAGGTTCAGCAGGCTGCTGTTGCCGACATACCAGTCCTTGAGGATCACCTTGTCATCGGCGCCGGCATTGAGGACAAGGTCGTTGTTGTCCCGCGACAGCGACAGGTCCGCATACGACAGCCCGCCGCCCAGCGACAGCGTGTTCTCCGCAGCGGAATCCGAATACACCGTATCGATGCCGCCGCCGGCGTTGAAGGCAATCACGTTGCTGCCGCCGCCGGTGACCAGGATGTCGTTGCCGCTGCCGCCGGCGAACAGGTCATTGCCGGCGCCGCCCGTCGCAATATCGTCGCCGGTGCCGCCGGAGAACAGGTTGTTGCCGTCCCCGTCGGTCAGCGCGTCATCGCCTTCGCCGCCCTCGAGTACGGTATTGCCGATCTGGCCGAGTAACACCGAAGCCTGACTGTCGCCGCGCAGGAGCCCCGGCATGTCCACCGACTGCATCGCAGCCGACTCGATCGCAGCCGTATCCCAGAAAGCGCCGCCGGTGAATTCGATGCGCTCGATCCTGTGGGCATCGGCCGCGAACCAGTCCATGACCTGAATGCTGTGCTGGCGGTCGGCGGTATGCACCACGAGGTCGTCATCCAGGCGCCCGAGCACGATATCCGTTGCGGCAATGCCCGCGCCGAACTGGATGCGATCGATGTTGCCGACGGTCGCGTCGTCTTCAGCGATGACGTCGCGGCCGAACCCGGAATCAAAACGGTAGACATCGTTGCCGAGGCCGCCGGCAAGAATATCGTTGCCGCCAAGTCCGGTGAGGATGTTGAGGCCGCGATTGCCGGAGATCGTGTTGTCGAGCGCATTGCCGGTACCGTTACGGTTGGCGGCCCCGGTCAGGTTGAGGTTTTCCAGATGGTCGCCGAGCGTGTAGGTCAACGCCGTGTTGACGGCATCAACGCCCCCGCCGGCAAGTTCGGTGACCGCATCGCCGATATTGTCGACCACATACGCATCGTCACCTGCGCCGCCGGCCATGGCATCCGCCCCGCCAGCACCGTTCAGCACATCGTTGCCATCGCCGCCCGCCAGCGCGTTGGCCGCTGAATTGCCGAGCATGACGTTATCGAGCGCATTGCCGCTGCCGTCGATCATCGCGGTGCCGGTCAGCGTGAGGTTCTCGACGTGGGCAGCCAGCGCATGGCTCAGCGATGACTTGACCAGATCAACACCCTCGTCCGCCGCTTCGACCACCGCATCGCCGGCATCATCAACGAGGTAAGTGTCATTGCCTGCGCCGCCGATCAGCAGGTCGGCACCGGCCAGCCCATCCAGCTGGTTGTTGCCGCTGTTGCCGGTCAGGGTATTGGCGCCGGCGTTGCCGGTGGCACGGATGCCCGCAGTGCCGGTCAGCACCAGCTGCTCGACATGCTCGCCGAGCGAATAGCTGATCGACGCGAGCACGGTATCAACGCCCTCCTCTGCCAGTTCCACCACCGTGTCGCCGGCCTGCGCCACCACATACACATCGTCACCAGTGCCGCCAAGCAGCAGATCATTGCCGCCCCTGCCGTCCAGCCAGTCATTGCCGGCGAAACCTTCCAGCGTGTTGGCCGCGTTGTTGCCGGTGAGCACGTTGTCGAGGCCGTTGCCGGCGCCATTGATGGCTGCCGCCGCGGTCAGGGTCAGGTGCTCGAGATGGTCGCCCAGGGTCCATGCGCCAGCGCTTTGCACGGTATCGATGCCTTCATCTGCGAGTTCGATCACCGTGTCAGCCGCCTGATCGACCACATAGGTATCGTTGCCGGCGCCACCCACCAGCACATCCGCCCCGGCCTTGCCGTCGAGCAGGTCATCGCCGCCGAGGCCGTCGAGCCGGTTGCCGGCGGCGTTGCCGATCAGCACGTTGGCGCCAGCGTTGCCGCTGCCGTCGATGGCTGCGGTGCCCGACAGCGTCAACTTCTCCACATGGTCCGCCAGAACATAGCTCACGCTGCTGATGGCGGCATCCGCACCCTCGCCATCGACTTCCATGATGATGTCGGCGGCGTGGTCGATGTAGTACGTGTCGTTGCCGGCGCCACCTGCCAGGGTGTCGATGCCACCCCGGCCGTCGAGGATGTCGTTGCCTTCAAAACCCTGCAGCGTGTTGTCCGCGGCATTGCCGGTCAGCCGGTTGTTGAGGATGTTGCCGCCGCTATCGATGGTCGCACTGCCGGTCAGCACCAGATTCTCGACTTCGGCCGCCAGTGTGAAGCTCACGCTGGACTGTGCGGTATCCGTGCCTTCGCCGGCCAGTTCGTGAATGACATCCAGAGCGTTGTCGATGACATAGACATCATTGCCTGCACCGCCAATGAGGGTGTCGATGCCGGCACCGCCGTTGAGCACATCATTGCCCTCAAGGCCTGTGAGCAGGTTGTCCAGCGCGTTGCCGTTGAGTCGGTTGGCCGCCGCGTTGCCGCTGCCGGATAACGCATCTCCGGTCAGCGTCAGATTCTCTAAATGTTCGGCAAGGCTGAAATCCAGAGAGGCCTGCACGGTATCGCTGCCTTCGCCGGCCAGCTCAATGATGAAATCTTCATTATTATCAAGTACATAGATGTCATTGCCGATTCCACCCACCAGGGTGTCGATGCCAGCGCCACCGGTCAGCCGGTCATTGCCGGCGCCACCGGACAGCAGGTTGTCCGCAGCATTGCCGGTCAGCACATTGGCCAGTTCATTGCCCAAGCCGTCGATCGCAGCGTTACCCGTCAGCAGCAGATTCTCGACATGGGACGCAAGCGCATGGCTGACCGACGACTGCACCGTATCCGTACCCGACGCTGCCGCCTCGAACACCTGATCCTGGGCATCGTCCACCACATAAGTGTCATTGCCCAGCCCACCGATCAGCACATCGGCACCCGCACCACCATCGAGACGGTTGGCGCCGGCGTTGCCGGTGATGGTGTTGGCCAGCGCATTGCCGCTGCCATTGCGGTTGAGTTCCCCGGTGATAACCAGGTCCTCCACTTCGGCAGCCAGGGTGTACGTCACGCTGCTCAGCACCACGTCATACCCCTGCCCTGACAACTCCACCACGGCATCCGCGGCATGGTCGACGACATAGGTATCGTCGCCGTCGCCGCCGGTCAACTGGTCAATCCCCGCAAGGCCGTCAAGCAGATCGTTGCCATAACCGCCGCTGAGCGTATCCGCGGCGGCCGTGCCGGTCAGCGTCAGGCCGGCCGCGGGATTCACCGTGAGCACGAAGCGGTCATTGCCGGTGGTGCCTGCGATATCGGTCGCCGTTACTTCCACATCCAGCACGCCGACGTTCGACGCGGAAGGCACGCCGCTGAAGATGCCGGTGAATGTTCCGCTGGCGGCATCGAAGGCCAGCCATGCCGGCAGTGCCGAGCCGTCCGCCAGTTGCGCGGACAGCGTCACGCTGTCGCCGGCATCGACATCGGCAAAAGTATCCGCCGGGATCGCGTAATGGAATGGCACACCGGCGGTGACCCCCTGATCCGTCAGCGGATTCACCAGCGCCGGCGCATCGTTGACGCCCGCCACCGACAGTTCAAACACGCTGGACACCGCATCGCCGGCCGCATCGGTCGCGGTGACCCGGATATCCAGGCTGCCGGTATCCGCATTGCCGGGGGTGCCGGAGAATGTGCCGGTCGACTCATCGAAGGACAGCCATTCCGGCAGCGCCGCGCCATTGCCGAGACTGGCCGCATAGGACAGCGTGTCGTCCGCATCGACATCGGCAAAAATCCCCGCCGGCAGCACGAACTGGAAGGCCTGGTCTTCGGTGGCGGCCTGCGCGGCGATGGTCTGGGTGGCCAGCGGCGCATCGTTGGTGTTCAGCACGTCCAGCGTGAATACATCCGACACCGACTCACCGGCGGCGTCGCTGGCGGTGACCCGGATCGTCAGCGCGCCGACATTGTCGTTGGCCGGCGTGCCGGAAAACGTGCGCGTGGCGGCATCGAAAAACAACCACGCCGGCAACGCACTGCCATCCGCCATGGATGCATCGAATGTCAGGGTGTCACCGGCATCGGGATCGACGAACGTGCCGGCATCCACCGTCATTTGCAGTTCGGCATCTTCACTGGCAACCCGGGGACCGATGCTGTCCGCCAAGACCGGCGGCCGGTTGGGTGCCGTCAGCTCCAGCGCTTGCAGTACAGAACCAAAGCCCTCGTCGGCCAGCACCGAAACCGCCTCGGCAGCGCTCAGCCCGTCGAGGTTGCCATGCAGTTGATAGTGGTTGGCCAGCGCCCCGCCGAGCCCCGCGGATTCACTGGATTCGAATTCCAGTGCGGGCAGCACATCACCCAGAGCCAGTTCGGTACCGGTATGGCTGTAAAGCGCCGCAATGGCGCCGTTGAAGTCATACAGATGCGCCGAGCCGAACAACTGCAGCGTGATTGACGGCCAGGCCTGTGGATCGGCTTCGAATTCGCGCGTCAGGCGGATGCTGTCGTTGGCGCCGACTGCCAGGATCAGGTCATCAGTCTCTTCATCCAGCGCAAGCGTCAGATCGGCCGGCGTGATGCCGCCGCCCAGCGAGAGCACGAAAGACCCGGCTGCGTAGATGGTGTCATGGCCATCGCCGGGGTTGAAGGCAATGATCGAAGGCGCCGACGCGCCATACGCGTTCACGACATCGTTTCCGGCGCCTCCGATGACAAACTGACCGCCGATTTCATCGTAAATATTGTCATCGCCCGCCCCGCCATCGAGAATCGACCGCCCGGCAAATATCGCCGCATTCAGGTAATCATCTCCAGCGCCACCGCGAATGATGTCCTCGCCGCCATTGCCATACAGTTCATCGGCGCCTTCAAGACCATCAATCACGTCATCGGCTGCGGTGCCGCCGATCAGGTCATCACCGGCCGTCGCAGTCGTCACCTCCAAAAGCGCATCAACCCCTGCCGCATCAAGAAAAGCGCCGCCGGCGAATTCGAACCCGGCCGCGGGCCGGCCCGGCTCGAAGTTGATGATGTTGTCCTCGAACCAGCCGGTAAAGACCATGCTGTCGCTGGAGCCGCGCAGGCTGGCCTGAAGGTCAAATCCGACGCGGGAAAACTGCACGTCCGCCAACGGTGCCGCAATCTCAACGATATCCTCGGCATCGACATCCATTTCATCGCGCCCGCCGCCCGGGCCGAAGCGGTAGCGGTCGACGCCTGCACCGCCGCTTAAGGAATCGGCGCCGGAACCGCCTTCCAATACGTCGTTCCCTGCATCGCCGACCAGTGAGTCATCACCATCTCCGCCGGAAATGACATCGTCGCCTTCGCCACCCAGCAGAAAGTCATCCCCGCCCCGCCCAAGCAAGGTGTCGTTGTTGAACCCGCCGATGAAGAAATCGTCATCGTCCAATCCCGCCTGGTAAATCCGTCCGTCGGCATACTCGTAGTACGCCGCCGCCTGCGTCAGCAGCTCATCCAGCGTATAGCGGCTGCCGTCAGCAAACTCAAAAAACTCCACGCCTTCGCCGAGGCGGTAACTCGCGAGTTCCCCGGTAAAGCCGTAATTCAGCTCAGGCAGGGCGACATCAAAACCGGCATCGCCCCAGCGCACCGACAATGCGCCGCCGCCGGACAAGGGCTGGCCTGCATGGCCCGCCAGTTCCTCGTTGGCAATCACCGTGAAGCTGAGATCGCTCCATGACACCCCTTCACCGAACAACACAGTATCCACAGACAGAACACCGGCCGCAGCCAAGGCCTCCATCGACGCGCGGTCATTGCGCAGTACGATGGGCGGCGCCGGCAAAGGCTCCATGAAGGTGATGACTGCATCCGGATGTGCGGCGAAGGCCTCGGCGTAGCTGTCGTAATAGTTGTATGAAATGCCGTCCGTTTCGTACGCAGCCTCGTAACGCCCTTCCTGCTCATCGCGCACAATCCAGTTGGCGATGCCCAGGGACTGGTAATACCAGTCGAAGTAAGCCATTGAATACGTTGAATTATTTTCAATCTGATCGACCCCGGCCTCGGCTGCGGTATAGACAAAGCGGGTGCCGTCCACACCGGTCAGCCGGTCCGCGCCGTCGCCGCCGATCAAGGTCGAACAGGTGCCGGAGATGATGTCGTTGCCGGCACCGCCATAAAACAATCCGTTGACTGCCCAGCTGCTGCCGGTGATGGTGTCATTGCCCGCCCCGGCATCCACCAGCGTGACCAGACCGGTAAAGTTATTGCCGCCGTTGACCACAATCGTGTTGTCTGAGGCACCGGCGATGATTTCGTTGACCGCGAGATACGAATTCACATACTGCTGTACGTTCAGGCGGGCGCGGTTGTTGTTGATAACCCCGGGCTGCGTGGTTTCAGGACCGTCAAAATTCCGGTAAGTGGCCCTGGCGAACCGGTTGTAGGAAGCGGATTCCCGGTCAAAGCGGATGCCGATATGGATCGTCTGTGAGCCATTCTCGATCGTATCGATGATGAACGACTGGCTGTAACTGGAAGTCAGGTTGTTGAACGTGCGCATATCCGGCCGCAACTCGATCCAGGCGTCGGCCTGAATCTGCTGCTGGGCCAGCGTGGTGGTTCCATGAATCAGCGGGGCGTCGCTGATTTGCTGCCCGGTTTGCACCGATGCCTGGGACCATGAGTCATAGCTTTCGATGCGGTCCTCAAAAACGGTTTCAACGGAACTTTCAGAATTGATCTGCGTGCTGCCAAGATCACTGAACACAATCTGGTAAGGCGTGGTCGTCGTGGTCTCCTGCCAGTGATACAGGTAGGCATCCTGCGTGAACTGGTTGAACAGGTAGCCGCCGTCCGCGGCCCCCAGGGACTTCCAGCCCACGGCATAGGCACGACCCACGGCGCTGGCGATCTGCCGGTCTTTGGCCTCCGCCCACAGTTTCGACACCAGATCGCCCGTCGACGGATCCGGCAGGTCAACCAGTGCCGCCAGTGCGGTTTCGGTGCCCAGGGCATCCCGCAGCACCCACTGCTGCGGGCGGGTGTTGTAATCCGAAATCACCAGCGCATCCGTGGTGCCGCGCAGAAATACGCGCAGCGCATCCCCCTCGCGCACGGCGCGCACGTTTCCGGCCGTCAGCCCGCCGACGATGTCGATGACATTGCTCTCGCCTTCGAGCCCGTCGGTGACCGTATCCGTGCCGATGCCGGCATAGAGCAGATAGGCATCCCGCCCCGCACCACCGGAAAGCGTGTCGTTGCCCGCACCGCCATCGAGAACATCGTCTCCGGCACCGCCTGAAACCTGGTCCGAACCGGCGCCTGCCGCAATGGTGTCCGCACCCGCGCCGCCCTCCACCCAATCATTGCCCGATTCGGTGCTGATGCTGTCGTCGCCATCGCCGCCATCCACAATGTCGTTCCCGGAAAACGTCCGGATGTCGTCATTGCCGGCCCCGCCATAAACCGTGTTGTCGCCAGTTCCGGCATCAACCACGTCATCGCCGTCACCGGCATCGATCACATCGTTGCCTTCAAAAGCCGTAATGTCATCGTTGCCGGCGAAACCGTTGATGCGATCCGTGACGCCGGTGCCGTCGATGATGTCGTCGCCGGCCGTGCCGTCGAGATCGAAACCCTGGGCGAGGATGTCGTCGTAGGTCATGACGCTGCCGTCGGCGAAACGCAGTTCACCCACGACCGCATTCAGTTGCGGAACACCGGGGTTAAAACCTTCGACATGAATCTGATCGTTGCCTGCCGCAGGATCAGCCGGATCAGATGCCCCCAGATCAATCAACAGGCTCCCCTTGCGGAACTTGATCTGGCCACTGCTTATGCCATCTCCAAAAACGATGATGCTTTTGTCCTTGTTGGTGTTTTTCCCCTGAGCGTCCAGTGTCCCATCCATGTCGTCAGGATCGATGATGGTGTCAATGCCGTCACCGCGGTTGTATACGTAAATATCACGACCGATGCCGCCATTCAGGGTGTCATTTCCGATGCCACCCACCAGAATGTCACCACCTCCATGCCCTTCAAGGACATCGTTTCCCGCACCGCCGTCCAGATAATCACCGCCATCACTGGCACCGAGATGGGCATTGCCCTTGTCGCCCCAAAGAACATCATTGTCTGCGCCGCCGATCAGTACATCTGCACCAGCACCACCAATCACAACGTCATTCTGCGCGCCACTATCGACAAAATCGTCGCCCCCGCGCCCGAAAATCCAGTCCTCCCCCGATCCGCTATAGATGACATCGGCTTCACCCGCATCAACATCGACGGGAATGCCTGAGCGGTCCACCAGGCCGGTAGTGGTCACCACATAATCGATGACCTGGTTGTCGGGACCGGCAACGATTTGGCGCGTGGCGCTCCATTCCAGAATCGCAGCGGATTCTGCAACGTCGCCGTCGATGATGTCGTGGCCGGCGCCGCCAATAATCAGGTCTTTACCTGCACCGCCGTTGAGGATGTCGTCACCGCGTGCACCGACCAGCCAGTCCTCACCCGCTCCGCCGTAGATGAAATCGCCTTTGACATTCGTCGGGTTGTCGAGATTGCCCAGGGCGATGGCGTCACTTAACGCGATGGCGCTTTCCGCATAGACAGTATCGTCGCCGTCACCGGCATCAGCGATATCGCCGCCGGATTCAGTAGCCGTCGTGCCGTCTGCCCCGGCTTCGATCAAGTCGTTGCCCGCACCTGCTTCGATGATGTCGCGCCCGGCACCGGCGATGATCCAGTCAATATTGCCTGCCCCGTTGTCGGCTTCGCCGCGCGGCCGGTCTGAAAAGACGATGTCATTGCCGCCGCCGGATTCGATTTTTTCACCACTGGTAGCGGTGATGCCCAGCCGGTCACCGTAGAGCGCGTCTTCACGGTCAGGTGCGGCGTTTGCGGTTGCAACGATGTTGCCCAGAGGGTCGGTCGCGGTCTGAATTCCTGCAGTTGCCAGATCGGCATCTTCAGGCGCCAGGTCGCCCCGAATGAGATTGCCAGTGGCCGGAAGATCGCGGGCTTCGCGCAAGTAAATCTGAAAATCACCGTCACGCCAGTCCTTGACGGTCATCCGCCCCTCGGCATCACCCTGTATCGTGACGACAAGGTCAGTGCGCCCCGCATCACCCGGGGTTTTGGTGAACAAGAACTTGCCGTCAGCGCTGGTCCATTGGGTGGCGTTGAGGCGTATGCTGGCATCGACTATGGCGGTGCTGAGTGGAACTTCCCCGCCATGCCAGACATAGCGCAGCACGCCCTTACCATCGGTATCCCGGATGACATCAGCGCCGTCGTTGCTGCCCGGCACTTGGCCGGGACGGCCACTGTATTCGTATACATCCAGGCCAGCACCGCCTTCGAGAGCGTCGTCATTCAGGCGACCGCGCAGATAGTCACTCCCACCCTGCCCATAGAGACGATCCGCCTGGGAAAAACCTTGAACAAAATCAGAGACATCGCTGCCAAAAACAATCTGGGACGCCGAGGCGCTGCCTAAAGGCAATGGGGCGTTGGAGAGGGTAATGCGATCACCGCTGGTGACATCCACATACTGCCTGCGGTTTCCGGGGCCGTATGCTTGATCAAGAATCTCCTTGGTATCTGCGGTAAATGCGCGGATTTTTTCGACAAGAAACGCAGCGCGGTCGGATATCCAGGTCTGCGTCAGCGCGCCAGTACGGTTGATGGCGGTAGGGTCGTAAAGATCGAGTTCGCCGTTTTGGTTGTGCAGAGAATAGAGTGCGTTGTCGCCGACAATGACAAAAGGGTTTAATTCCTTAAGTGCGTAGCGGTAGGCTAGTGCCGTCGAGCCTGAGGCAAGTAGCGCGAGGCTGTCTGCCGTCGTAGACGAAGTGGCCAGCACATCCACATGCATTCCGGGGTTGTTATCTGACAGGTTTTTGGTGATCGCCTGCAGCGGCACGATGCGCTTGTATAGTTCATCACGATTGTTGGTCAGGCTGCCTGTCAGCGGCGGGAAATCCAATTGGAACAGATTCACCAAAGCATCGACGATGCGTTCTAGAGAGGAATCGGCTTGCGAGCTCGCCGCTTCGAACAGCGGCTTTAACGTTGCCAGCGCACTAGCCGGCTCAGCATCCCGAATTTGAGAAGAAAGGCGAACAAAGAGGTTGTAAATAGCCAATGAGTCAACAAGGTATGGGATTTGGTGCGCTGGAATCGCATTCACCAAACCCAACGCAGTAGTCTGCGTTTCTGAAAATACTTGTATTTGTGGTTTACCTTGAATTCCCCCGATTAATTGCGCTGGCTCTCCGGACACAACAAGATTTTCGCCCTCGCCCGAACTAAAACCTCGCCGCGGAAGCCCTAACAAATCTGTTACACGATCAAAAATAGCAGCGTCGACATTCGTGACGCCCAGAGCGTTGTAAGTGTATGCAGCGGAACCGCCAAAAATTCTCTGGTAAATCTGGGACAAGTAACCACCGAGGCTATGTCCAGAAACGGTTATCTGCGAAGGTATTATTCCAGGACCCACGCCATTTACGGTACTAGCGGCCAAACTCGTCCCAAGTGGAGTAAGTTGCTGGGCAGTCCCTCCCAATCCCGCTTGGAGTCGCAACACATAGTTCACCATCGAGACCACCTGATTCAGCGCAACCCCCGTAAAAGCAAGATCAAGATCAGCGCCAACGAAATCAACGCCAAGAGATTTCCAAGTTGACCCTTCAAAAGCCAGCGTGAATTGCCCCGTCGGCTGCTGGGCAGAATCCAGCCTCTCAAAAAGGGTGGCTGAGAATCCGTTGTTTAATACATCTGTTTCAGAAAATTGCGAAATGACGCGCCAATTTTTAAGAAAAGTTTCGGCTTGGGAATTAAAAATTGTCATGCCACTACTGACATTGGCAAGCGCAGCTTTAATGTCGTTTACATCAGCCAACACATTTCCTGCGCTATCGACCAATTTTGCGTAGGCAACTTCCGCAAGTAGCGCCCGCTGAGCCAACTCAGAGATTCCGTTCATCTTTTAACTCCATAGAAATTATCTCGGAATTTGCTCAGAGCCTCACGATTGCGTTCGCCATTTACACAATTCGAATTTTGCAGCCAGAATTTAATTGGCCCAGGTGGGCCAATCGTGTACTTGACGGAGTTTCCAGAAGAAAAATCAATGTAGCGCGCCAAAACCTCGTTATTCAGTGCGTCCAATACTAATCGCTCAGTAATCACAATTGGCAGCAGAAAAAAAAGATCACGTTGAGCAATTATCCAATTGAATCGCTCATTTAAAATATAGGTATCAATAATTTCATGTCCATCAGCAGATCTAGCATGCCTAACTGGTGAGCCCGTAGCTCCAGGTGCGTTTAACGTCTCTAGCACGCCTAGATTCTCTTTCCTCCACTGTTCCGGCGTCTTGTAAACCCAGAACCCAGATTCAGTTGCGCAGTAATACTGGTGAGCAATAAGTGTCGGGATGTGATCCCAAAAGACGGGCAGGTACACCACCAAAAAACCACCTGCAGCCGCAAACCGACACTTGGCTTTTGACAAGCCTTTGTTTTTTGCCCATCGATATGCTGCACGCGTAGCAACTACCAGCACTGCGCAATAAACAACGCCTACAATCAAAGTGATGAGACCGATCATGCTGCTATCCTCCAAGGATTCGCCAGAACCAAAGTTGTCGGCCCCGATTTGATTACAGAACCAGCCCGCACGAATACATCAGAACAACCTCGGACTTCGCTGCGTTGATCGCAAAACGCCAAGAACGGCCGCACCCCATCCCCAACACCAAAAGAAAATGAAAGCCGCACGCCGAACGCGTGCCGCCGGATGCCATCGCCCTGCTGCAACCCCCGCTGCCGCATAAGCACCTTTGTTCTTGTTGTTTGGGACTCGGCATTGCGCCGGCCCCGTTATTTGGAGCTAATCCTGTGGAATCCTGCAAATCCGGTCAAACTTAACAAAATGATAAGTTTTCCCGGAAATTCTTAGGAAAAACAGCGTAACCAAAAGTACCGGAGTCATTTTCTTTTCCATCGTCATCCCCTATAAACCCAGCAC
>VFQT010003579.1_pt1 | contig 13991 bp, 10 predicted proteins | sample 3512381 | NCBI WGS metagenome assembly VFQT01 (sample SAMN10412376, study PRJNA504923) | tailings metagenome | isolation source: Relicate 2 Philex TSF3 active mining site | place: Philippines: Tuba, Benguet | collected 2017-08-29 | reverse complement strand
GCGAGATCAGTCTGGTGTACACGCATTATGATCGGGTGATCATTGGTGGCGTGATGCCGACGGGTGCAGCCATTGTGTTGCCTTGTCATGAGGAGTTGAAGGCGGACTATTTCCTGGAGCGTCGGGAATTGGGGATCATCAACCTGGGAGGCCGCGGGCATGTGTTGACGGACGACGGGTCATATCATGTCGATAAACTCGGTTGTGTATATCTCGGCAAAGGCACGCGGAACGTGAGTTTCACGAGTGAGCATGCGGATCAGCCGGCTTTGTTCTTTTTGATGTCTGCGCCGGCCCATGCCGCTTATCCGAACCGTCACATGACGAAGGAGGAGGCTGCTCCGGTGCAACTGGGGGATATTTCCACTTCGAATCGGAGAACGATCTATAAATACATCCACCTGGACGGCATGCGCAGTTGCCAGCTGGTGATGGGGTTGACGGTGCTGGAGCCCGGCAGTGTCTGGAATTCTGTACCGCCGCACACGCATACGCGCCGGATGGAAGTATACTGTTATTTTGATCTGGATCCGGCGCATCGGGTGATGCATTTCATGGGACAGCCGCAGGAGACGCGTCACCTGGTGATGGCGAATCTGGAGGCGGTCATCTCTGCACCGTGGAGCATGCATTTCGGTGTCGGTACCACAAACTACGGATTCATCTGGGGGATGGCCGGTGAGAACCAGGTCTTCACGGATATGGATCCGGTGGGCATTCCGGAGATCCGTTGATCTATCGGAATCAGGATCTTACAAACCATTACAACGACAGATATGAACAGTAGGACATTCGCATGGCTGCCGGCCTTGTTGCTGGCGGGGGGATTGCGCGCGCAGACGAATGCTGCGTTGCTGGAGACGATGGTATCGCAGGCGAGGGCCACGGTGGCGGAGGCTCATCCGCCTTATCGGACGCCGTTTTCGGTGGACCACGGCAAGAAGGAGTGGATGCTGGATTCGTTCCGCAACTGGCGGAGCGGTTTCTGGGCCGGCACGCAGTGGTATTTGTTTGAGGCGACGGGTGATGCTTTCTGGAAGCAGGAGGCGGACAAGTCGACCCGCATCCTGGCGGAATTATTGAACAAACCTCCGCATTCGCATGATGTGGGTTTTCAGTTCACCTGCAGTTTCGGCAACGCTTTGCGTTTGGCAAAGGATCCGGCCTATGCGAAGGTCATGCTTCGGGCGGCTGATTCTCTGGCCACGCTTTTCGATCCAAAGTATCAGTCGATCTGTTCATGGCCGTACCGTGTGAAGACGCTGGGATGGCCGCACCATGTGATCGTGGATAATATGATGAACCTGGAACTGCTGTTCTGGGCATCCAAAAACGGCGGCAGTCGCCGGCTGTATGACATTGCAGTGGCGCATGCGCGCACGACGATGAAGGGGCATTTTCGTCCGGACGGCAGCACGGCGCATGTGGTTTGGTTCGATCCGGCCACCGGTCAGCCGGACAGCATGCTGACACATCAGGGATATGCGGATGGCAGCATGTGGGCGCGTGGACAGGCCTGGGCCATCTATGGGTTCACGGTGGCGGCAAGGGAGACAGGCGATCCGATCTTCCTGCAGACGGCTCGTCGCGCGGCGGACACTTATCTGAAGCGCTTGCCCTGCGACAATATCCCGTACTGGGATTTCGATGATCCGGCCATTCCGAGTGCGCCGCGTGATGCATCTGCGGCAGCGGTCGTCGCTTCGGGCTTGCTGGAACTTGCCACGCTGGTGAAAGAGCCTGCGGTGAAGTTGAGGTATCGCAATGCGGCGCTGGCAATGCTGGATGAATTGTCGTCGCCCCGTTATGTGAAGCCCTGGATGAACCATGCGATGCTGCAGCATTCTACGGGCAACAAGCCGCAGGGGAAGGATATTGATGTGCCGATCATATATGCGGATTATTATTATATGGAGGCAATGATCCGGGCGGGGAGATTTGCGAAGAAGGTGAAGTGAGGGGGTTTTAATTGAAATGAGAAAGGGCGCAAGTGATTGCGCCCTTTTTTTATGGGTTGTTTTGAGGGGTGGGTGGCATCTTTTTATCTTCTCACCCTAAAATCAAGATCAACCTGAATGTTCTTCACCACCTGAAACGAATCATATCTGATGATGATGGCTTTCATCTTTCCTTCGACCCAGCCATTCGCATCCCATTTAGTGATCTCGAGTTCGGCATTGTTTGTATTGAAATCCCTGTTTGTATTGGCTGAGAACCCGGTTAACTTCTTGAGGCCCAGACTGCCATCTGTCGTGCATCCAAAAAATATGAATTTCGAATTATCTCTGCTACTGCCAGATACGGTAAAGTTATTTCCTGAATAGTTCGCAGTAATAGAATCCGTTGGACTGGATAATATGAACTGATCAGCATCTAGCTTGTAGTTGATTAACTGATTCTGCACCACCGCTCCGCAGATCTTGATATCTCCGGCGTGCACATTCCCGCTGCTTAAGTTAAGGGATACAACATCTCCCTCCCGGTTGCTTACGGCATCATAACCGGTTGCATCACCTGCGGTGATATTGTTACAGTTCAGGAATTTAAGTTCGAACTTACCGGTTGAATCAAGGCTGGCCCTATACACCTTATTTTGAGCCATCAGGCTGAAGAAGCCTTTTTTGACAGGCATGTCAAAACAGTCGATCAATCTGCCGGTTACAGTAGTCCAGGTGTAATTCGGGATTGAAATATCGAAGACACCGAAGTCGGTGTCAACACCAACCGGACCGATCGATTTCGAAAAGATGGGTTCTCCGCAAGATCCGACAACCGAAAGGGTCACCAATTCGTTGGCGGGAAGAGGACCGTTGATCGTACCAGTGCTGTCGGTGATGGCCTGTACGGAGAGTTTAGTATTGTCGGTGACGTTGGCCCGCTTGATGATGATCCGGTAATTTTGTAGCGGTGTGCCCTCCGTGGTCTTGAAGGTGGCCTTCATTTTCACAACTCTGTAGGGCAGGTCCCAGTTCCAGGTGCTAAAATGAGTGACCCGGGCGACGAGGCGATTGCCAGATTTGGTCGCGAACCCTTCTTCCTTCCAGAAACCCGAACGTTCATCAAAATTCCACATCGGAACGATTGCGGGGGCCGATGGCAGGGCAGGGATGTCCATTTTGGCATCCTTTCCATCGGCCATTTTCAGTGGCTGACCGGCGCTGCCTTCGATCTCCACCATCATCATCCCCAGGGTCTCAAGACCGGCAAAACTGCTGTCGCTTCTGATTCCAAAGAGATTGCCGGGCATCTCATCCAGGATGTCCAGTTCGTTGGCCGGGAGGTAGGCGGCATAGACTTTTGCTTGTCCCTGGTAGATGGAATTCGTGCCTTTGATGGCAAATGCACCAGCCGGGAATTCGATATTTGCCTCTCCAACTTTGATCATACCACCAGTTTCGGCAACTTGTCCGGCCAGCACTTTTTTGACTAGCCGGATGCGCATGAAGTTCGTCGAACCCACTTCATAGAACAGACTCCTGCTGCCAATGAAGAAACCGTCCTTTTTTACGGTCACGAGGCCTCCGTTAAGGTTCATCGGGGTTTGTTCAAGGCGGAATATTCCGTAACGATCTGTTTTAGTACTTTCCATGTCCGTCTCCACATTGGCATCCGCTACCGGTTTGCCGTCATCATCGATCACCAAGCCCTGGATGGTGACATCATCGACTGTGATCTCCGGCAGTCGGGGGAAGCGTTCCCCTTCGATGCTGAACTCCTTGGTACAGGCCCAATAGAGGAGTGACACGAGCATCAGGGTGATGGCTGAAAGGGTGGATCTTGAGGATGTGTATAGTTTTAGTTTCATGATTTTCAAGAGTATAAAGATTGTGTGCAAAGAGATCTTGCGGATGAGTCCGTTCGTATTGAATTGTTTAAATCAAAAACGTTCCAAAACCTATCAATGATGTAAATATTTATATTCAAAGATAAAGAACCTTGTCCGTAGAGTAGAGTCTTGCGCACTCACTAAAGTCCCAATTGGTTTGTATTTCAACCCTAATCATTGTTAATAATCCAATTATGTCAAAAATGTTATTGTAGGATGAATCTTGCCGTTTTAAATTGTTGTTTAAAACACCACTCGCATATGCGTTTTATCCTACCCACTTTGTTGTTCGGCTGCTGTCTGATTGCCTGTCAGTCCTCTGACAGATCCGTCTCACAAGCCCCCGCCGTTCAATTGACCGCCTCCGATGCCGCCGTCTTACAAATAGGTGGTCTTCAATACCAGGCCTACGATGAAGCAGGACTCACGCCACGAGCCATCACCCTGACCCGGATGATCGCGGGTACCGATTACTGTCGCCGACAGGTACGGGCAGCCGGAAGAACCGCCGGTACATCCGGCCTGACACTGGGCTTCGATTCCGGTCCGGAAATGGGAACAGATGCACCCACATTGGTCTACCGGTTCAGGTTATATCGGGAGTGTATTGACATGGATCAAACACATGATTGGTTCTTTTTTGATCCGGCCAGTGAATCGCTCTACGTTGAAGACCTGGTGGACGGGAACCACCGTCGTTTGGAAGTGGACCCCGCACTGCTGGCAGACTACCGGGCAGACCGGGCGGCCGCAAGTGAGGTCATCGGCCTGCTTTCCCGGTGAGTTGTGATCTATTTGTAAACTGTTGCTTTTCGTACTGTCATTATGCACTCGGCATCCAGAGCGCAGGATATAACCGCCCCAGGGCAATCGTGATTTGCTGGCTGATCTTGCCTGATTATTCCATAATTTAACATGGGCTTTTGCAATGATATGTTGAATTGCATCGCGACCCGTGTACAAACCTATGCATGCAACTTTCAGATCTGCTCTGCTGATACTGCTGATCCTGTGTGGTTTTTTCTCCAACGGGCAATCTGTTGACCCGACTGTGCCACCGGGCATCGTGATCACACAGCCACCTTCAGAACAGACCTATCTTGGTTCCCCATCCATCGTCATCCTTCCTTCAGGCGATTATCTCGTCAGTCATGATTTTTTCGGCCCCGGCGCCGTTGCCGACGGAGTAGCCGGTCATACCCGATATTTTGTTTCCAACGACCGCGGGCGCAGCTGGCAGCCCAGAAGCCTGGTGGATGGCATGTACTGGAGCAATCTCTTCCTGCATCGCGGCGCCCTCTATGCTTTTGGCACCCGTGGCGGTGTGAACGATTGTGTCATCCGCCGGTCGGATGATGAAGGGCGAACATGGACGAACCCCACCGACGGGCAGCACGGCTTGCTCCTGCGTAAACAGGGTGATATGGGATATCACTGCGCACCCATGCCGATGGCTATGGCACACGGCCGCATCTGGCGGGCCATGGAATATACGCCCGATAAAGGATGGGGTAAGTTCCAGTCTGTGATGATGAGTGCGGATACCTCAGCCGATCTGCTCGATGCCCGCAACTGGCGGGTGTCCAACAGCCTGAATTTTGACACAGGCTGGCGTCGCGGCCATGAAGCCTGGCTGGAGGGCAACGCCGTGACAGGTCCGAATGGTCAGATGTATAATATCCTCAGGGTGCATTATCAGGGGGATGATGTCGCGGCGATGGTACGTGTATCCCCGGACTGTTTGACGCAAAGTTTTGATCCGGCATCGGACTTCATTACGCTGCCCGGTGCCTGCAAGAAATTCGTGATACGCTATGATCCTGTCACAAGACGATACTGGACGCTCTCCAATTACGTACCCGAAGCCGAGAAGGAAAAGGCCCGGTTTCTCGGTCACCGGCTGGAACGTGCCCGCAATACCCTGGTGCTGTCATCCTCCGCCGATCTCCGGCATTGGGTTTGTCATAATATTGTGGCCTACAGTCCGGATATTCGTCAGCATGGATTTCAATATGCCGACTGGCTGTTCGACGGGAAGGACATCATCGCCGCTGTGCGGACAGCCTATGGCGTCAAAACACATGGATCGCACGATGCCAATCATGTGACATTTCATCGCATCCGTTCGTATCGAAGATTGTTGAATAAAAAAATAAAAATATGAATGTACGGATGTCTGGATGCGGGTTTGTAAACAGGCATCAATAAATGAAAGATACTCATATTTATTCAAGGAATTCAATTGATCAAATTAATATTATGTTCGGACTACGTATCCATTTCTTCCTGCCGATCTTCGTTTCTCTTATCCTAGCCGTGCTGCTCATATCCATGCGCAGCCCTTTATCCAGTCCGGCCATCACTGCCGATGATGACTATCAACTCGTCTGGTCGGATGAGTTCAATTTGGATGGTCGACCGGATACATCCAAATGGCATTACGAAAAAGGCTTCATTCGCAATCACGAATTACAATGGTACCAGCCGGAGAATGCCTGGTGCGAGGGTGGCAGGCTGATCATCGAAGCCCGGAAGGAACAGCGTCCGAATCCCATTTTTGAGGAAGGTAGCAATGACTGGAAGAAAAGTCGTCGTTTTATCGAATACACTTCCTCTTGCCTGCTGACGCGCAGGACAGCCTCCTGGCAGTTCGGGCGCTTCGAGATGCGGGGGAAGATCGATATCCGTTCGGGACTCTGGCCGGCATGGTGGACACTGGGTATGCGCGGGCGCTGGCCGGCCAATGGAGAGATCGATATCATGGAATATTATCGGGGTCATTTATTAGCCAACATCGCCTGTGGAGATAAGCAGGCGTGGAGGGCCAAATGGTTTGGGAAAAAATATGCGACGGATTCCATGGGCGGAAAGGCCTGGGCCGATCAATTTCATATCTGGCGGATGGACTGGTCGGACCGTGAGATCTCGCTTTATGTCGATGACCAGCTCTTGAATCGTGTACCGGTGGATTCGCTGTACAATCGGGACGGTAGTGGCTTCAATCCCTTCCGTCAGCCGCATTTCATGCTCCTGAACCTCGCCATTGGCGGCGATAACGGCGGGGACCCGACGGGGACATCCTTCCCGAATCGCTTCGAGGTCGATTATGTGCGGGTGTATCAACGGAAGACGGCGCCCTGACCGGGCGACCACCTGTCTAACAGGACCAACATAACATGACGAAACCCCTCCTCACGATGTCTGGCGGCAGCGGGGGAGGGGTTCGTGTATGGAAGTGCGGACATCCAGTGATCAGGCGATGATCGACATATAGTTCATCATCTGGCTCTTGAGTTGCAGGAAATCCTGCGAGGCGTGCCGGATCTGCGAGCGCAGGGCGTTCTGGCGATCCAGCGGGTCGCTTTCAGCGTTGATGTCGTCGTTGGTGCGACGGCTCAGGTATTGCTGTTGCATGCTCAGGTGTTCCTGCAGCTGGCCCAGGGACGCCTCCTGGTCGTTCATCCGGTAACAGAGTTGATCGACGCCGGCGAGGGTATCCTCACCGATCAGGGATTTACGGCGGACGATGTCTCCGAGCATGTTCTTCATCTGCGGGAGTTCGCGGCGGTGGCGGGCCAGCATGTCGTCCCATGCATGGTTCTCCAGCATGAAGTAATTGGCGAGTTCGTATCTCATGGTATTTGGATTTACTGGCCGGGTTTGTTGACCGGTCCCGACCACATGAGGAAACGACGGGGTGGGATGCCTATTGTAAGAGGAGTCGGGATTTCGACGGATGGAAATCCTTGTTCCGGAAATGAATGATATTCAGTGATAACACCTCACCTCTGTACTATCTTCGTTGATATATCATACCATGCTACGCCCTTCCTTTTTATTTATATTCATCCTAAGCCTGGGAGTTTCTTTACAAGCACAGCGCAAATGGCAGCGCAGCCTGCAATCCCGTGATCTGACCATGCTCCCTGCCGCCGCGATCACCGCCGGTCAGGAGGCCGTACAAAAGGAAATCATCATCGCCGGTCGAATGGAAGTGGCAGCCGGCGGACCCTTCATTTCCTGTTCGGTCGGCTGGGATGAGGACGGGGTGTCGCTGTCGAACTCCCGACTGCGGATCAGCACTTCCCGCGACAGTTCGGAATGGACGGCCTGGACAGACCTGCCGGTCGATGGGCACGCCGTAGATGCCCAATGGGATGCCTGTACCGAACTGGCTTTTCTGCCCGCCGGCAGCAGGTTCTGGCGGATAGAGATCCTTACCAACCGGCTTGGTAAAGGCCGGGTCATGAAACGATTCCAACTCAATTTCTTCGATCCGGGACCAACGCCCCCTTCAGGTACAAATGCCGGGCAGGCACCGGCAGGTCCGGCCGCCTGCCCCTGTGAGAAACCGAATGTCGTGTCCCGGACCGGATGGAACTGTCCGCAGACCAATAATCCGGGCTATGGATACACTACCGTCACGCATCTCATCGTACATCATTCTGCCGGATCCAATACGCAGAGCGACTGGCCGGCGGTCGTGCTGAGCATCTGGAACAGCCATGTCTATACCAATGGCTGGGCAGACATCGGCTATAACTATCTCATCGATCCGCAGGGAAGACTTTACGAGGGCCGGGGCGGGGGCGATAATGTTACAGGGGCGCATTTCTGCGGCACCAACAGCGGTACGATGGGCGCTTGTATGCTGGGAACTTATACATCCGCCAGCATCACGGATACATCCAGGAGTACCCTGACAAAGCTGCTGGCCTGGAAGGCATGCGGCAGCAATATCAATCCGGCGGGGTCCAGCTGGCATCCCGGATCTGCCCGCACGCTGAACCATATTTCCGGGCATCGAGACGGCTGCGCTACGGAATGTCCGGGTACCATGACCTTCGCGGAGCTGCCCGCACTTCGCACGGCCGTGGTCAACCAAATCGCCGCCTGCAATATGCCCACTTCACTGCGCGAGATCCCCGGGCTGCGTTCATTTCGACTCACACCCAACCCGGTGCAGGGCGGTCGCGCCTTCGCGGAGTTTGATCTGTCAGGTACCCGGCGCTTGCGCTATGAAGTGTATGCTTCCGATGGTCGGCAGGTATTCGCTTCCCGTTCCAGACAGGTGGCGGGCCGGGTATCCATCCCGGTGGAGGGGTTGGAGAAAGCAGGCCGGGGTGCTGCTTTTGTAGTGTTCCGACTGGACAATGGTGGCTTTACCCAGCGGGTGGTGGTGGAGTGAGGGAAGTGATCATTGTTGATGAGTGCATTTTCCCTCGTGCTGATGTTTTCGTGACTTTGCGCTATGGCGGTGTATGGCTTCACCGCAAGGGCGCGAAGAAAATACAAGGTCCTTCGGAGGCCTCAGGATGACCGCAACTGGGGCATTGTCTGTTAATGACCAAGTGTCAGGGCCGCTGGATGCCACATGGCAATACATCTGATCTTTATCCCATTTTGCTCATTACTGCCCTGCCATTGTGTCTTCGCCCCCTCGCGGTTACTGTATTTACCCCCGGGTCCCTCCAATTTTTCTTAATTTGCATCCCCCTTTACCTCATGACACCTGACGACATCGCCCGGCTGGTGCAGCACGCACACCCCCTGCAGATCCTCCGGATGCGCAGCGCGGGATGGGTACTGCCCTTCCTCTACGCCGTCTTCAAGGAAGACCGGCAGATGGTCGTGGATGAGTCAAGGCTCCTGCAGCGACTTGCAGAAACCCTCGCAGAACATACCGAAGCCAAAGAAGACCTCGAAGAGGCCCGCATCGATTTCGGAGAGGACGAACAGGCCAGAAGCCGCAAATACCTGCAGTCATGGGTGCAGCGACGCATCCTGCAGGATATCCAGGACGCCGACGGCCAGGTCCGCTACCAGCTCAGCGCACATGCCGAAAAGGTATTCCAATGGCTGCAATCCCTGCAAACCCGCGCATTCGTCGGCACCGAAAGCCGCTTCCGCCTCCTGGTGGACTCGCTCCGGGATGTCGTGGAACACACCGACGACGACCGCGCCCGCCGACTCGAGATCCTCAAGGACCGCAAAGCCGCCATCGAAAAGGAGATCCGCGCCCTCGAACTCGGCGTCATGGACCGGTACAACAACGCCCAGGTGCAGGAACGCCTGGAACTCTTCACCCGCCTCTGCTACGAACTCGTGAGCGATTTCCGGGAGGTCGAAGATAATTTCAAACAGATCCACCGCAGCATCGTCGAACAACATACCCGCGCCGAACAGGACCGGGGCGCCATCGTCGGATTCGCCTTTGAAGCCTACGACAGCCTGCGCGGCAGTAACCAGGGACGGAGCTTCTACGCGTTCTGGGATTTCCTCATCTCGCGGAGCGGCCAGGAAGACTGGCAGCGGCTGACCGATCAGCTCATATCCCTCCTGCAGGACCGGGAAGTGGAGTTCGACCGAAGCTTCCTGGCCAATGTCAAATCGATGCTCCTCGAACAGGGACGAAATGTCTATGAGGCCAATGATCGAATGGCCGAAAAACTCAGCCGCATCATCACCGAAAAGGAGATCGCCCGCCATAAACGACTGCGCCGCCAGATCGGCGGCATCAAGGAATTGGTATTCTCCCTCATCGATGACGAGGAGGTCCCCTGCGGACTGGTGCTCACAGAACCCATTCCCGTGCGGATGCCGATGGAACGACGGATCAACCTCGAAGACCGGAAGCCACCACCCAATCTCCGCCAGCCCGTGAGCGCGGAAGAACGCATCGCTGACCTCGAACGATTCAACCGGCTCCTGCATGGATCGCATGTCGATCGAAAGGCCCTGTGGAAAAAAGTCGAAGGCGTGCTGGCCCAGCGCCAGACCGCCACATTGAAGGAGATCGTAGAAGACGTAGGACTGGAGCATGGCCTGTCGGAAGTGGTCGCGTATTTCGGATTCCTGCGCGACAAAAAACGACAGGTACAGGTCGTCGGTACCTCCACCGAACACGTCCAGATCGATCGGGAAGGACGAAGGTTCGTCGAAGTGCCATATCTGCTCTTCAGCAGATGACGGAACGTACCAAAATAAATATAAATATGAAACGCATCGAATATCATTCATGAACACCCATCCCTTCACGCCCGTCTTCATCCGTCTGCTGCGCGGCCCTGTCGAATACCTCGACAAGTCGCCCTGGGAGATGCTGCTCCGTTATCGCAGGGAGCTCACCTCCTTCCTGCTGCCGCTGGGACTTTCGCTGGTCCTTGACGAACATGACGGTTACGCCTACCTGAAGCAGTCGATGCCCGATGAGGAGGAGAAGTCCGGCTTCAGCTGGGTGCAGCGTCGTCCGCTGACCTATGAGGAGAGCATTATGCTCGTACTGTTGCGGGAGATGATGTCGGAATTTGAGGTAGGCGAGACCGTTACCCGGGAACTCGTGCGCCGACGCCGCGAGATCCGCGACTATGCGGAGCTTTTCTTTCGCGAGAAGGCCAGCAGGGTGCGATTTGTCCGCGAGATCGACCGGCTGATCGACCGTGCGGAGGAACTGGGTTTTCTGGAATTGACAGAAAAGGGGGATGTCCCGGACGAAAATCGATACCGGGTAAGGAAGATCATCAAGGCGAAGGTCGACGACGAGGTCCTCGAAGCCTTCCGCCTGCAACTTGAAGCACATGCAGCTCAGCGTATTCAGCACGGATGACCGCAAAAGCGGCTTCCGGCTGCAACATATGGAAGTGTTCAATTGGGGCACTTTCGACGGACAGATCCATGCCATCCGCCCCGGCGGAGAAGGCTGTCTGCTCACCGGCGCCAACGGCAGCGGGAAGACGACCTTCGTCGATGCCCTGCTGACGCTGATCGTACCCGAGAAGCGTTATCGTTTCTACAACCAGAGCAGTGGAAGCGAGCGGAAAGGCGACCGTACGGAAGAGAGTTATGTCCTCGGCGGATATAACACGGTCCACAGTGAGGCCACCGGGGGCAGTCGCGTCATGTACCTCCGCGAACAGCGGGAAGAGGCCTACAGCATCCTGCTGGCGGGCTTCGCCAATGAGGCCGACCAGCAGGTGACACTTTTCCAGGTCCGTTATTTCTCGGGCAGCGAGATGAAACGGGTCTTCGGCATCGCACATGTCGACATGCACATCGAACAGGACTTCCGGCCCTTCGATCACAAGGGCGACTGGAAGCGTCGGTTGGAGCAGGTGTACAACAAGAGCGGACGCAAGCAGGTCGAATTTTTCGATGCAGCAAGCCGGTACGCGCAGCGTTTGGTGGATGTCCTGGGCATGCAGAGCGTGCAGGCGTTGATCCTTTTCAATCAGACCGTCGGTATTAAAGTGCTGGATAATCTCGATGAGTTCATCCGCACCCACATGCTCGAGCCGCGCAACATGGAAGAACCCTTCCAGGCCTTGAAAACCCACATGTCCACCCTGCTCGATGCCCAGCGTAACATCGAGAAGGTCGAAGAGCAGATCCGGCTGCTGGAGCCGCTTTCCGGACACATCGCCGGTCATGCAGCGGCCCTGGCAGAGGAACAGGAACTGCGCATTCAACTCGAAACATCCGTCCTCTGGAAGGCCTTCACCCAGGACACCCTGCTCGCTGAAGCCTTGACCGCCGCAGATCGGGAAACCATCGCACTGCAGCAACAAGCCGATGCATCGCGGCAGCGGATCACCGAATTGCATGAAGAAGAACGGTTGTTGCGCAACCAGTCGGAGCAAAATAAGGCCGGACAACGCATCGCCCAGCTGGAGCGCGACCTCGCTGCCCATGCTTCCGCACGCGAGGAAGCCGCACGGGAGCGGGCAGACTTCATTCGGTGGACCAACAGCTTGCCATTACCTGTACAGGATCCTGTTAATGAGGCAACCTATGCCAAGATCATCAAAGAGGCGGAACGTGATGCCCATCGGATCGATCGGGAAGAACGGCTCAACGAAGAAGACGAATTCGAAGCGCGAAGTAAACTCACAAATGCTGACGAAAAACGAAAGGGTATCGAACATGAACTCGAGATATTACAACAACATCGTAGTAATATCCGAGGAGATCTGGTCGATCTGCGGCGTCGGCTCTGTAATGACCTCGGCATACCTTTGGCCGACATGCCCTTTGCCGGGGAATTGATGCAGGTTTCTGCGCTGGAATCTGCATGGCAACCGGCCCTGGAAAAACTCCTGCATAATTTCGCCTTGCGCCTGCTGGTACCGGATCAATATTACAAGCGCTTCACGCGACATGTCAACCAGCAGGACCTGCGCACCCGCCTCGTATATTATCGGGTGGGTGATACTTTCCAGTCACATCCTACACCCGATAGTGTCTGTATGAAACTGGAATTCCATCCCGATCATCATCTATCCGACTGGGTTCGGCAGGAGGTGATCCGTTTATTTGATCACATCTGTATCCAGGATGATCGTCACATCGATCGGTACGATCGGGCGATCACGCTGCGCGGACTGGTAAAGGATCGGCTGCGGCATGAAAAGGATGATCGACCGGGAAATTCAGATCGATCCCGATGGGTACTTGGATGGGATAATACGGCAAAGAAGGAGTTCCTGATGAGTGAACGAACCAAACTGGTTGATTCGATCCGGTCGGCAGACGAAACATTACGTCGTTGTCGTCAGCGAAAAGTGCGGCTGACCGACCAGCGCTTTGCCTCCCAGCAGATCGCCGCCCATCGCGGCTTTCAGGCCATAGATACCGAAGGTTGGCAGCGCCGCATCCATGATACAGAACGTCAGATCGCCAAGTTGCGAGAGAGTGATGACCAGTTGCGACAATTACAGCAACAACTGGAAGGCATCGTGGCGTTACGGGCTTCCGTGGAACTGGAACGGGATGAGCAATTGCGCCGGCTGAACCGGCTGACGGATGCTGCAGAGGCAATGCGTGAGCAACGAAGTGAAATGTTGCCACTTCTTGAAAAAATTACCGATGCCGAACGCGAAGCGTTGATCAGATTTCCGGTCCGCTTCGCCGAAGAACTCGGAAATGTCACCCTGGAAACGATCGAAGCCGTCTATGTCCGGTTCCGGGAGGCCCGTCAGCAGCGGGAGAAAGCCGCCCGCGCCCGTGTCCATGAAGCGGAAGGCCTGATCCAGCGGGCGATCGACCGGATCCAGCGGCCGAATGCGCAGTTGCTCCAGCGCTTTCCCGACTGGCTCGGTGATGTGCAGCACCTCCCCGAAGAAGCCCGGCATGCGCAGGAATACGAAGACTGGCTGACCGTGTTACGCAC
>VFQT010003577.1_pt1 | contig 13998 bp, 11 predicted proteins | sample 3512381 | NCBI WGS metagenome assembly VFQT01 (sample SAMN10412376, study PRJNA504923) | tailings metagenome | isolation source: Relicate 2 Philex TSF3 active mining site | place: Philippines: Tuba, Benguet | collected 2017-08-29 | reverse complement strand
TCTGGTACTGGATGCTGAACGAGTCGGAGCCGTCGAGATCCATGTCGAAACCGGCGTCGCGCAGCACGCGGGCCTTGCGCTCTTCCTTCACCTTGCACCAGATGAACTCCTCGATGTCGGGGTGATCGACGTTGAGGATGACCATCTTGGCGGCGCGACGGGTCTTGCCGCCCGACTTGATGGTGCCGGCCGATGCGTCGGCGCCGCGCATGAACGACACCGGACCCGACGCCGTTCCGCCGCCCTCGAGCGTCTCGAAGCTGGAGCGGATCTTCGACAGGTTGATGCCCGAACCCGAACCACCCTTGAAGATCACGCCCTCTTCGCGGTACCAGTTCAGGATCGCCGACATCTTGTCTTCGACGGTGAGAATGAAGCACGCGCTCGCCTGCTGCGGCACACCCTTGACGCCGATGTTGAACCACACCGGGCTGTTGAAGGCGGCACGCTGCGTCACGAGGATGTACTTCAACTCGTTGCGGAAGGCCTCGGCCTCCTCGGTGTCGGCGAAGTAGCCACCCTCGACCCCCCAGTCGGCGATCGTGTCGGCGACGCGGTCGATGACCTGACGCATCGAGTGCTCACGCTCGGGCGTTCCGGGCGTTCCGCGGAAGTACTTCTGGGCGACGATGTTGGTCGAGTTCAACGACCACGTCGCGGGGAACTCGACGCCGGTCTGCTCGAAGGCGACCGATCCGTCTTTCCAGTTGGTGATGCGCGCGTCGCGCACGTCCCACACGACCTCGTCGTACGGGTGCACGCCGGGTGTGGTGAAGAAGCGGCCGATGCCGATCGAGAGGCGGTCCGGTGCGAGTGACATGGCGTGTGCTCCTTGTTGTCGTGTGATTCAGTGTGGATCGTCGAGGGAAAAACCAGCGGTCGTCGGAAGGTGAGCCGACCACAAGATGTTGTGGGTCACCCTCCCCCTATGCAGGTTGTCCCACAAGTGGTTGGGAGATTACAGCACCGTAGTTACACCCTTGTCAACGACCCTCCCGAACTTTCTCCCGACCCCTGCAGGCCGGGCTGGCTCCGCGTACTGCGGGCCTCTCCGGCGGCAACCAGGGAGCAGGTCTGGACCTCCCGATCCCGGACGAGGTCGGGTTCGACCCTGCCCTCCATCCGCTCCCCCGGTTGCCACCGAACAGGCGCCCGACGATACGGACCGCCCCCTGTGAATTGGAAGTGGACAGCGATGTGAATTGCATGAATGTTCTGGGGAATTCCCCGTGTACAAACGTCACTTCCCTGTGAGGAAGATGTGGAGAAGCGTCCCGCTCCCCGCGTAGTGCGCGTCGTCTCGTGAACCGGCCCGAGAATCAGGCCGACACGGCGGTCACCGTCACCGGTATCGCCGACAACACCCCGTTGCCCGACAACGGGTCAACGACAGCTTCGTCGGTGAGCACGTTCGAGTTCACGCCGGGCTTCTCCGCCGCCACCGCCATGCGGGTGCCCGGCACGCCATGACCCCACCCGTGCGGCACGCTCACGACACCGGGCATCAACGAATCGGTCACCTCGGCGGCAACCTCGATCACCCCGACACGACTTTCGATGCGGACCGTGTCTCCCGACGAGACACCGATGCGACGTGCGTCGTCGGGGTGCAGTTGCGCGGTGCACGCGAGCGACCCCTTGGTGAGCACCTTCATGTTGTGCATCCAAGAATTGTTGCTCTTCAGCTCGCGTCGCCCGACCAGCAGCATCTGCGTGTCATCGACCGCTCCGGCGCGCTCCGCCAGTCGGCGCGTCTCGGCGACGAACACCTCGGGGGCGAGTTCGATCTTTCCGCTCGGTGTGCGGAGCGCTTCGGGCAGTCGCGGCTCGAGCGCACCGAGGTCGACGCCGTGCGGGTTCTCGAGCAACACGTCGAGACTCAGCCCGGCGGGGTTCGCCCCGAACGCGGCGCCGTAGGGTCCGGTCTGGAGCATGAAGTCGAGAATCCGCGCGGGGCCGCGCCGTCCGTCGCGCGAGAGCATGTCGATGATCTCTCCCGCATCGCGGCCCGCGATGACCGAGCCGCCGGACCCCACGGCACCGGTCACCATCGAACCGATCACCGACTCGTCGATCACGGCCGGGTCGACATCGGGCCCCATCCCCTGCAAGTTGCCGGCGAGAGTCGCGAGGATCTCCCATTCATCGGGTCGGCCATCGGCTTTCGCGAGAACCGGCGGGCTGTAGTTCGCCACGTTGCGCACGGCGAACGTGTAGAGCGACACGTCGTAGTGGTCTTTCTCGAGCGCCGACGGCGGCGGAAGGATCACGTCGGCGTGACGGGTCGTCTCATTGAGATAGATGTCGACCGAGACCATGAACTCGAGCGACGAGAGCGCCTCGTCGAGTCGCGACGAGTTCTGCGTCGACACCACGGGGTTGCCCGCCACGGTGATCATCGCGCGAACCTGGCCGTCGCCGGGCTCGAGGATCTCCTCGGCCATGACTGCGGTCGGGTACTCGCCCATCACCTCGGGACGCTTGCTCACCCGGCTGTGGCCACGTCCCGTGACGAAGCCCTTGCCTTTCCCGGGCGTTCCCCGTGTGGTCGCACTGCCGACTGCCGGAAGGGTGAACATCGCGCCGCCTGGGGTGTCGATGTTGCCGGTCAGCACGTTGATCGCATCGATCAGCCAGGCGTTGAGAGTTCCGAATTCGACAGTGTTCACACCGATCCGGCCGTACACCGCAGCAGTCGGCGCGGCGGCCAGTTCGCGTGCGATGCGACGCGTGGTCGAGGCCGGGACTCGCGTCGTCATCTCCGCCATCTCCGGCGTGAATGGTTCCATTGCCGCGCGCAGATCGTCGAGTCCGTTCACCAGCGATGCGATGCGCGGCTCGATCGACACCAGACCCTCGTCGAAGAGAAGGTGCACGATCGCCGCGAGAAAGAATCCGTCGGTTCCCGGCCTGATCGGCACCCACTCATCGCTCGCATCTGCAGTCTTTGTGCGACGCGGATCGACGGTCACCACCTTGCCGCCACGCTCTCTGATGGCGCTCAGACGACCGGGAAAATCGGGCGCGGTGCAGAGACTGCCGTTCGATGCGTACGGGTTGGCCCCGAGCATGAGCAAGTAGTCGGTGCGGTCGAGGTCGGGCACCGGGATGCTCTGCGGCGTTCCGAACATGAGCCCGCCGGCGACGTGCTTCGGAATCTGGTCGACGGTCGATGCACTGAAGAAGTTGCGCGACCCGAGCGACTTCAACCACACCGAGTTGAACGTGGCCGCGCCGAGGTTGTGCGCGTTCGGGTTTCCGACGTAGGCCGACAGGGCTCCGCGACCGTACCGTTCGATCACGCCGGTGAGCCCGTCGTGCACGGCCTGCCACGCCTCTGCCCACGAGACCTCGACGTGCACCCCGTTGCGCTTCACCAGCGGGGCACGGAGTCGATCAGGGTCTTCGTGCAACTGCTTCAAGGTGCTGCCCTTCGGACAGATGAACCCCTTGCTGAAAACGTCGTCACGGTCGCCGCGAATGCGCACGATCTGCTCGTTCGCACCGACGGTGATCTCGAGTCCGCACGTCGCCTCGCACAACGGACACGTGCGATGAACAATTCGACCTGTCTGCTCCGACATGAGCCAACCGTACACTTCGACTCGTGAGCCGGGCACAGGTCGAGATCTGCATGATCTCGACACCAGACGGCACCATCGAGGTGAACGGACGCTCCGGTCCGCTCGGTGGCCCGGCCGACCAAGAGAGGCTGCGCAGCCTGCGTGAGGCCGCCTCCGTGGTGCTCGTCGGAGCCGGGACCGTCCGCGCAGAGAACTACGGCGCGCCGTCGAGGGCCGACCTGCGCATCGCCGTGGTCACACAGACCTGCCGTCTCGACTTCACGTCGCCTCTGTTTGCGAGCGGTGCCGGCCTCGTGGTCACCACCATCGACGCGCCAGAGGTGCCCGTCGAGAGCATCAGGCACGGCGAGGGCTCGATCAAGTTTGCAGAAGTGATCGAATCTCTCGGGCCGGGCACCGTGCACGTCGAGGGCGGCCCCACTCTGAACGCCGCACTGCTCGATGCAGATCTCGTCGACGCCATCAACCTGACCGTGTCACCTCGACTGACTGGTGCGCGGGGTCCGTCGTGGGCCACGGCACCGCACACGACGCGACACTTCGAGTTGGAGTCGGTGGAGTCACGCGACGGGTTCGTGTTCGCGCGGTGGGTGCGCGTCAGGAGCGCTTGAGGAGCGCGAGTTCGCGACGGAAGTCGGCGGCGTCGTCGAAGTTCTTGTAGACGCTCGCGAACCGCAGGTACGCAACTTCGTCGAGTGCCTTGAGGTGCTCCAGCACACAGTGACCCACTGTCGACGTGGTGATCTCCTGACCGGCCGTCACCGCGAGACGCATGTCGTCTTCGACCTGCTCAGCCAGCGCGTCGACCTGGTCTTCTGTGACCGGACGCCCCTTGCAGGCCGACCTCACGCCGTGGGCCACCTTGGCCCGGTCGAACGGCACACGCTCACCCGAGCGCTTCAGGAGCATCAACGGAGCGCTCTCGAGCCGCTCGTAGGTGGTGAACCGGTACGAGCACTCGGGGCACGACCGACGCCGACGGATCGCCGTGCCGGCCTCAGCCGACCGGGAGTCGATCACCTTGGTGTCGTCGTGTCTGCACACGGGGCAATGCATCGATCGTCACTATAAGTGAGCGAAAGTCTCCTGTCCGTGAGTCTGCGCCTTGACTTTCTGTCAGTTTTCGCGGCGCCGCGGGGCGGCAGAACCCGTCAGCGACAGCCCCGGTCAGGGAATGCGAACGATTTGGCCCGCTTCGATGCTCGACCCGTTTGCCAACACGAGCGCGTGAACCAGTTCGGTGATGTCTCCCGTCGGGGCGATCTGGCGCGCGATGCCCCAGAGCGTGTCACCCGGCTTGGCGACCATGGTGCGAGGGGCGGGCGGCACGTCGGCCGATGGGTCGGTCGCGAAGGCGTTGGATGCGTAGATGCCGGTCGTGAGCCCGAAGACCAGGACGGCACCGAGAACCCTGCGGCGACGGCGATAGACCCTCTCGGGGACGCCAGCACGACGGGAGGGAGCCGGGGTCCTGGCTGCCCCTCCCGCCGCGCGGACGCGACCTGTGGTGCCCTCGGCGGGGCCCAAACGGGCTCCGCTCACCTGAGCGCCAAGGAGCGGATCGATCTGGAAGGCGGTGCTGGTGTTCATGCTGTTTCTCCTGCGGGGGAAGGGCTTTCGTGGTGTTGGTGGGCACCGTAGCGAACGGGTGTTCGTCAGTATTCCCGAACACCTGTTCGGTGTCAAGGGTTCGGGCGAACATCTGTCCGACGAACACATGTTTGACCCCAGCAACGAACACCTGTACGCTCCCCCCATGGCCGAGACACTCACCCCCCGCCAGCGGGAAATCCTTCATTTCATCGAGAAGTCCATGCAGGACAGGGGCTACCCCCCGAGCGTGCGGGAGATCGGCGAGGCGGTGGGGCTGAACTCCCCCTCCACGGTGCACAACCACCTGGCCAGCCTCCAGAAAATGGGGTTCCTCCGCCGCGACCCCACGAAGCCCCGCGCCATCGAGGTGCGCTTCGACACGAACTCAGAAGTTGCCATGGAACGTCGCCCGGCCCGGCACGTTCCGCTCATCGGCGACGTCGCCGCCGGCACCGACGTGCTCGCCCAAGAGAACGTGGAAGACCTCATTCCCCTCCCGACCGACTTCACCGGTGAAGGCGAGCTCTTCATGCTGCGTGTGCGCGGCGACTCCATGATCGAGGCGGGCATTCTCGACGGCGACTTCGTCGTGGCGCGTCAGCAGAGCGTCGCCGACAACGGCGACATCATCGTGGCTGGCATTCCCGGCGACGAGGCAACCGTCAAGACGTTCAAGAAGTCGGGCGCGAAGGTCACCCTCGTGCCGGCGAACGAGACCATGAAGCCGATGGTGTTCGATGCAGACGACGTGAACGTCTACGGCAAGGTCGTCACGGTTCTCCGCCGCCTCTAGACCGACTCAGCGGCCGAGTCGTCGTGCGACGAGCGCGAGTTTGTCGTCGGGTTGCACCACCGCCACCCGCACGTGACGCGACCCGCCGGCTCCGTAGAAGTCGCCGGGGCTCACGATCGCGCCGCCCTCTCGGGCCAGTTTCTCCGTGAACGACCACGCATCGTCGGCATCGAACCAGAGATAGAAGCCACCGTCTGGCATGCCGATCTCGATACCCGACCACCGTGACAACACCCGCGCCGTCAACTCGAGACGCGAGAGGTAGCGATCGCGCTGGATCCGCACGTGCTCGTCGTCGTCGAGCGCGGCGACACCGGCGGCCTGCGCCGGACCGGGCACCATGAAACCGGCGTGCTTCCGGATCTCTTTCAGGTATTCGACGATCTCGGCATCGCCGGCGTAGAAACCGACGCGCACTCCGGCCAGGTTCGATCGCTTCGAGAGCGAATGCACCGCGACCACACCGTCGAGACCGTGCTGGAGAATCGTTTGCGGCGAGGTTGACCAGGTGAACTCGGTGTAGCACTCGTCGCTGAACACCGGCACGTTGTGTGCGCGCCCCCACGCGGCAACGGCTGCGAGGTCATCGAGCATTCCGGTCGGGTTCGACGGACTGTTCGACCACAACATGAGCGCACGCGCCGTGTCGTCGGCACTGATCGAGGCAAGGTCGAGCCGGCCATCGGGCGTCATCGACACCGGCACCGCGCGCAACCCGGCGAGCGTCGCCCCCATCTCGTACGTGGGGTACGCCACCGCCGGGTAGAGAACCGTGTCCCTGTTCGGCCGTCGCAACTTCATGTACTGGGGCGTCGTCGCGACGAACTCCTTCGTGCCGATGCAGGCGGCAATGCGCGACACCGGCACGTCGAGGCCGAACCGACGACCCATCCACCGTGCGATGGAGCGCCTCAGGGCTTCCGACCCGATGCTCGCCGGATAGCCGCGCTCCGACCCCGACCCCGCCAATGCCTCGATCACAGCCACAGGCGGCGCATCACACGGCGTTCCCACCGACAGATCGACGACTCCCCCGTCGTGCGACGCAGCGATCTTCAGAAACGCATCGAGACGGTCATAGGGGTACGGCGGCGGCTCGAAGCCCGGTGCGTCACGATCGATGTGGTCAGTCATGCGACACCGATTGTCGCCCACCGGAGGCGTCGACGACGAACTCCCGCAGACGCCCCTCGGATGCCTCTGACAGCCGCGCCCTGATGCGAAGTCCGTCGGGGGCCTCTTCGATGGAGACCACTTCGCCCTCGCGGTGCACGGCAGCGACGATGTCACCACGCTCGAACGGCACCACGAGCTCGGTCACACGGGTGATGGCCCGCATACGGTCGGCCAGGGTGCGCAGGAACACCTCGAGTCCGTCGCGTGTGCGCGCCGACACCGCAACCGATCCGGGATGGTCGCGCACCAGCGACTGGGCGTGGTCGTCGACGAGATCGGCCTTGTTGAACACGACGAACTCGGGCACTCGGTCTGCACCGATTTCTGCGAGAACTTCGCGCACCGCGGTGATCTGGTGCTCCGGGTAATCGGCGCTCGCGTCGACCACGTGCACCAACATGTCGGCCTCGGCGGCGACCTCGAGCGTGCTCTTGAACGACTCGATCAACCCGTGCGGCAGTTGCCTGATGAACCCGACCGTGTCGGTGAGCAGCACAGGCTCACCGCCGGGCAATGAGAGTCGTCTCGTTGTGGGGTCGAGCGTCGCAAAGAGACGGTCTTGTGCGAGCACACCGGCCTGTGTGAGCGCGTTCAGGAGAGTCGACTTGCCAGCGTTCGTGTACCCCACGATCACCACGGATGCGAGCCCGCTGCGGCCGCGACTCTTGCGCTGGGTGAGTCGCGTGCGCTGGAGTGCCTTCAGGTCGTCTTCGAGTTTGTTGATGCGACGCATGATGCGCCGCCGGTCGACCTCGAGACGGGTTTCGCCCGGGCCCCTCGTGCCGATGCCACCCGCCTGCTGCGAGAGGCCAGCCTTGGCTCCACGACGAAGCCTCGGCAAGCGGTAGCGCAACATTGCAAGTTCGACCTGCGCCTTGCCCTCGAGCGTGTGGGCGTTCTGGGCGAAGATGTCGAGAATCACCGCGGTGCGGTCGAGCGCGGTGCGGCCGAGGGCCTTTTCGAGGTTGTACTGCTGTGCAGGACTCAACTCGTTGTCGAAGACCACGGTGTCGGCATCGACTGCGAGGCACACCTCGTGCAGTTCGTCGACTTTGCCCTTGCCGATGTACCAGGCAGGATCGGGAACGTCGCGGCGCTGCGTCAGTCGAGCCGCCTCGTCGGCACCGGCGGTGTCGATCAACAACGACAGTTCGTTCAGACCTTCTTCGGTGTCGTCGTCGGAATGACCTGCGAGAGTGACCCCCACCAGCACGATTCGCTCCCGGAACGTACGCTCGATGAGCGTGCGCCCGAGCGCCTCCTGGTACGGGTTGCTCACGTGTCCACCGTGACCGTGCCGACCCACGTGGCCGGCCCCGTCAACACCGCCCGACGATCGTCGGAGATGTGCACCCGTGCGACACCGCCGTCCATGTGCACCACGACCTCGTCGGTGCTGCGCGGCACGATGCCCCACGCCAACGCCGCCTCAGCCGCCGCACAGGCGCCAGTTCCGCATGCGAGGGTGACGCCGGCCCCTCGTTCGTGGACGCGCATGGTGATCGCATTCGACCCCGGACCCGGTTCCACGATCTCGAGGTTCACCTGTGGCACCAGCGAACCGAGACGGGCCAGGTCGACGATCTTCACGTCTTCCACACCGACCACCGAGTGCGGGTTCCCGAGCGACACGTGACGAACGGGACGCATCGGGTCGCACTCGAGCGCAGCCCAACCGTCGGGTTCGACGAGATCGGTCACCGGACCCATGTCGACGCGCACCTGGATCGTGTGGGCATCGGACACGGCGATCACCTCTGCGCTGCGGAGCCCGGCATCGGTGTCGATCTCATAGACGGCGCCGTTCGACCCGCCCAACTTGCGGTGCGCGGCCTGAACGAGACAGCGAATGCCGTTTCCACTCATCTCGGCGAGACTTCCGTCGGCGTTGTACAAACGCATGTCGAGACGGTCACCACCAGTGGCGAGAAGCAACAACCCGTCGGCGCCGATGCCGGTCGTGCGGGCGCACCAGCGTTTCGCCAGCTCGCTCCACGCAGCACCGGGGTCGCCCTGGTCGAGGTCGTACACCAAGAAGTCGTTCCCGAGTCCGTGGTGCTTGGAGAGATGAACGACCATCGAGCGCAGACTACGCCAATGCCGCCGCGACGACTGGTGCGATTTCGTCCACCGGATCACCCGAGACGTCGATCCATCTGATGCGCGGGTCACGTCGGTACCAACGTTCCTGGCGCACCGCAAACTGCTGCGTGCGCAACACCACTGTTTCGAGCGCCTCGACGAGCGTGCAGCGGCCCTCGAGATGGTCGATGACTTCTTTGTACCCGAGTGCCTGTCGTGCGGTGCGGGACAGGCCTCGCGGATCTGCGAGAAGTGAACGCACTTCGTCGACGAGACCCCGCTCGACCATGACCCTCACTCGTTGGGCTATGCGACGGCGCAACTCGTCTCTCTCCCATCTGATCCCGATCTGCACCACATGGGTCGGCGGGTACGTGGCGACACCGTCACCGAACGAACTGAACGGCATGCCGGAGCCGAGACACACCTCGAGCGCTCGCACGATTCGCCGACGGTTGTTCGGCTCCATACGACCCGCCGCAACCGGGTCGAGCGACACCAACCGCGCATGAAGCACCGCCGTGTCGGGTTCCTCGTCGATCTCGGCACGGATCTCGGGCCATTCACCCGGGAGATCGAGGCCGTCGACGGCGGCGGTCACGTAGAGCCCCGTTCCCCCGACGAGAATCGCCCGTGCACCGGCCCGCGCGACCTCGCGCCGGGCCGCGCCGAGTTGGTCGTGCCACATCGCCACCGTGTGACGCTCCCACGCATCGACCGAGTCGAGACAATGGTGAGTCACCCGTGTCCGGTCGTCGCTGGTGGGCTTGGCAGTGCCGATGTCCATTCCGCGGTACACCTGCATCGCATCGGCAGCCACGATGTGCACTTCGAACGAGGCGCCCGTTGCCACCGCCATCGCGACGTCGCTCTTGCCGCTCGCCGTCGGCCCGAGTACGACCACCGACGGCTCGCGGGTGGCGTCCATGTCGCGGGTCGTCAACCGATCGATGCGACGGGGATTCGCACCTTGTGGGTCGCATCGGCGATCACCTCGACGAGTCGCCCCTCGAGATAGTGCGGCGCTCCGCGCGTGATCTCGGCAGTGGCATAGGTGCCCGGCCGCAGCACACGGTCGGTGCGGAAATGGACGAGCTTGTTCTGACGTGTACGCCCGGTGGTGACCCCCGGATCGCGCTTGCTGACGCCTTCGACGACGATCTCTTCGATGCGGCCGACCCGCGCCTGGTGACGCAGCAATGCCGAACGCTCGACGACGGTTCGAAGACGCTCGAAGCGGTCGGCCACCACCGCCGGGTCGACGAAACGATCGACCATGGTGGCGGCTTCCGTTCCCTCACGCGGGGAGAAGATGAACGTGTACGTCGAGTCAAAATCGGCTTCTGCCGCAACCTCGAGAGTTCGCACGAAGTCGTCGTCGGTCTCGCCAGGGAACCCCACGATGATGTCTGTCGTGACCGCGAGGTCGGGCATGAGGCGGCGTGCCTCAGCGAGACGCTCGAGGTACCGCTCGGCGGTGTACCCGCGGTGCATGAGCGCAAGAACCCGGTCGGACCCCGACTGGAGCGGGTAGTGCAGGTGCTCACACACCACCTCGGTCTCGGCCATCGCGGCCAGAACGTCGGTTCGCATGTCCTTCGGGTGTGGGCTCGTGTAGCGCACCCGCCTGATTCCCGGCACCGAGCCCACCGCGCGCAACAACTCGGCGAATCGCGGCGCCACACTCCCCTCGCCCGTCTCACGGCGTTCGGCAACGGCGAGGTCACGACCGTAGGAGTTCACGTTCTGGCCGAGAAGCGTCACCTCCGTCACGCCGTTCGCGGCCAACGACCCGACCTCTGCGACGATGTCGGCCGTCGGACGCGACACTTCCTTGCCCCTCACCGCAGGAACGATGCAGTAGGCGCACGTGTTGTCGCAGCCGATCTGGATCGTGACCCACGCGTTCCACGACGTCTCTCGCCTCACCGGCAGTGCACTCGGGAACAGGGCGTGATCGTCGATCACTGCCTCGTCGAGGATCTCGGTCACGGGACCATTCGATCGCGCTTGTGCGAGCAACTCCGTTGCGCGGTGCACGTTGTGCGTCCCCATGACCACGTCGACCCACGGAGCACGGTCACGCACTCCGCCGCGGTCTTTCTGCGACAGACACCCCGCCACCACGATGCGACGTCCGTCTTTGGCGTCCTTCCAGGTCTTCAGGTGCCCGAGGGTGCCGTAGAGCTTGTTGTCGGCGTTCTCGCGGATGCAGCACGTGTTGAGAACCACCACGTCGGCGTCGGACTCGTTCTCGGCACGCTCGAGTCCGTCGGTCTCGAGGAGGCCCGCGATTCGCTCAGAGTCGTGTTCGTTCATCTGGCACCCGAAGGTGCGCACGACGTACTTCCCCGACTCGTTGGTCACCCCCGAAAGGCTACCGACACCGGTCAGACCAGATCACTTGGCAATGACCGCCCGCGATGTCACGTAGACCCACTTGCCCTTCGTCTTCCTCTGCAGCTGCACGAGAAGGAGTTGGTTCTTGGAGGCCTTGACGGTGACCGTCGCAGATGCCGTGCCCTTCCGCGCCGACACCGTCCCGAGGCGCTTCACAGCCACCGTCGTCTTGGACGTCGACTGCGTCACGACCCACCGGCACGACACCTTCTTGCAGGCAGAACCCGACGCCGAGAGCGCAAGTCGGTTCCGTCCGCCGGCGACCTTCGAGACCGAGACTCTGCTGCTCGACTTGCTTCCGACCGCGAACCGAGCCGGCTTGGTCTCCGCGAGTGCACCCGCCCGGACACCACTCGATCCGACGGACTTCCCGTCGAACCGCACGCCCTCGACGGTCAGGAAATATCCGGCAGTTCCGTTCGTCTCGGTAGTCCACCGAGTCCATGCCGGTGCACCGGACGTTCCACCGTCGCTGCGGAGCACCTTCATCGCATCACTGGAAGGGAACTCCGGTGCCGCAACGGCATCGGCGGTCGCACCGAAATAGTTGACGAGCGAGACATCCGAGACGAATGCCCAGAACTTCGCTTCGTTGGCTTGGCCTTCGAACTCGTTCATACCGCTGATGCCGTAAGAGAAACCGAGGGCCGGCGACCCCGCCGGCTGTGCAGACAGCGACCCGATGTCGGCATTCGACGATGCAAACAATGTTCCCGTGAAGACCGGGTCGACGCCGGTGTCGTCGAGACTGAGCACGATGTCGGTCTTGAGAGCCTTGACCGGGGTGAAGCGGCCTCCGTAATTCTTTGCCGCCTCGGTCGGGTTGCAACCCTCGACCGGGACGCGGTTGTCACACACCATGCTCGGGCCGGTCGTGAGAACGAACTTGAGCCTCACGACAGAGCCCGCCGTTCCCGGGTTGGAGACGCTCCAATAGGTCGGCCGACCGTTCAACCACGTCCACCGGAGGTTCTGACCCCACGTGTTCATGTTGATCGACACGTCGAACTCGGTCGTATTGAGCGGATCCTTGATCAGATCGAGAAGCCCGGCTGACAGCGGCTGTCCACCGCTCGTGGTCGGCGACGAGAAGTTCTGGCCGATGCTGCCCGGGCCCTTGACATAGGCGATGCTGGCCCCCAGCCGGTTCGGGCTCGAATAGCAACGGCCAGATGTCTCGGTCTCGCCCTTGGCCTTGTTGCACACGTTGTACGCCGCGATGACCATGGTGATGTCGCCAGGGGTCGACGAAGGAGCGGTCGCCACGGTGCCGTTCGAGACGTACGTTGCGGTTTGCTTTGTGCCGTCTGGCTTGGTGACCGTGGCAGAGAGATCCGTCACGTACGGACGGCCACCGACACCGCCGGTGACGTCACCCCACAGCCCCGCCCATGTCTGGGACGTTGCCGTTTGGTCGAGCTCGGTCTGGGAATTCGTACCGTCGTTCGTCCACGCGGTGTTCGCGCCGACCGAGCCTGCGACGGTGGCACACGACACGGCCACGATCACACCGACAATCAGTCGCTTTCCCATGAAGAATCCCCCTGTGCCGGCACCACGAGGTGCCACACAGAGGGACACTACACCGCGGAGAGACTCCGCCTGTCGGGGTCAGTCGAGGTCGATCGGCTCTTCGTCGGCCTCGCTGAAACCGGCCTCTTCCTCGTCGCCGACGCCGGCCGTGGCGCGTACCTTGGCCTCCATCTCCATCATGATCTCAGGGTGGTCGTGGAGGAAGTTCTTCGCGTTCTCACGGCCCTGGCCGAGCTGCTCACCCTCGTAGGTGAACCATGCGCCCGACTTCTTGGCGATGCCCATCTCGACGGCGAGGTCGAGCAGCGCGCCTTCGCGGCTGATGCCCTTGCCGTACATGATGTCGAACTCGGCCTGGCGGAACGGCGGCGCCACCTTGTTCTTCACGACCTTCACGCGGGTGCGTGAACCGACGACCTCGGCCCCGTCTTTGATCGCCTCGATGCGGCGGATGTCGAGACGGACCGACGAGTAGAACTTCAGCGCACGGCCACCCGGAGTGGTCTCGGGCGAGCCGAACATGACGCCGATCTTCTCGCGCAGCTGGTTGATGAAGATGCAGATCGTGTTCGACTTGTTGAGATTCGCCGTCAGCTTGCGCAGGGCCTGGCTCATGAGGCGGGCCTGCAGACCGACGTGGCTGTCACCCATGTCGCCTTCGATTTCAGCCTTCGGCGTGAGCGCCGCGACCGAGTCGATGACCACGACGTCGAGTGCGCCGGAGCGGATCAGCATGTCGGCGATCTCGAGTGCCTGCTCGCCCGTGTCGGGCTGCGAGATCAGCAACTGGTCGATGTCGACGCCGATGGCCTTGGCGTACACCGGGTCCATCGCGTG
>VFQT010003576.1_pt1 | contig 14001 bp, 12 predicted proteins | sample 3512381 | NCBI WGS metagenome assembly VFQT01 (sample SAMN10412376, study PRJNA504923) | tailings metagenome | isolation source: Relicate 2 Philex TSF3 active mining site | place: Philippines: Tuba, Benguet | collected 2017-08-29 | reverse complement strand
AGAGCCCCGAAGAGCAGGGTCCAAAGGCTCACGAAGGCGACGGCCAGCGTGACTTCCGAGATGCCGTGGGTCACGCGATAAAGGGCGCTCGCCGGGTTGGCATAGGTGAGTGCGGTGTCCGAACTCGACCGGTAGCGGGACTGCAGCGTCCTTCGCGCGGCGTCGAGGTTGCGCTCGAGGGTATCCTGCAGCTTGTCGTCGGGCCCGAGGGCGAGGGCGCGCTTGTAATAGAGAATGGCCGATCCGTAGGCACCGGTTCGAAAGTAGGCGTTGCCGAGGTTGTGGTAGAGCGCGGGGTCCTCGATGTGGAGGTCGCTCACGATGGCGGCGTAGGTCTCCGCAGCCTCCGCGTAGCGTCCATCGAAGTAGGCCCGATTGCCGGCCGCGAAACGCGACTCTGGCGTGTCATCCCCGAGCGCAGCGCCGGAGATTCCGAGCAGGGTCGTGAGGAGGAAGACGCATCGAGCGCCGTGCCTAAGGAGGTGGGCCATCACTCAGGGCCTCCGTGTCGGTGTGACCTTGTCGAGGTCGTCGATGAGGCGCCCCACCCGGTCGGCGGCCTCGCGCATCTTTTCCGCCGCGCTACCAGAGGGGGCGAAGCGCGCGAAGTCGCAGTTCTCCATCTCGACGACCCAGCGGTCGATGATGGCGCCATCGTAGCCAGCCGTTCGTGCGGCCTGGCGGACTTCGCCGTGGGTCATGCCGGTGGCCGGGATGTTGGCGCGCTCCTCGAGGTAGCCGCTGAGTGTGCGCGCGAGCTGACCGTAGAAGTCCTTCACCAGGCCGTCGCGGAGCGCCTGTTCGGCGGCCTTGAGGCGCTTTCTCGCGTTGCCGAGCGCGCCGCGGGTTGCCTTGAGATGGGGGTTTTGGCGGTCGCGGCGGTCTCGTCGATGTCGAATCTCGAAGGTGAGCCAGAGGAAGAAGGGCACGCCCAGCGCGACCAGGTAGAGCGGGTCCCGAGGGACGGACGAGGGCTTTTCGGATCGAAGGGTCGTCTGTTCGACGATCGGCCCGACGTCTTCGCCTATGGCGCTCGCCTGATCTACCTCAGCGCTAACAGGTGCGCCCGTCGCCTCGAGTGTGCGTCCCTCGACCTTGACGGATTGGAAGCGCTTGTCGACCGGATCCCAGAAGTCGAGCTCCAAGGTCGGCGAGACGAGATTGCCGGGCTTCTTCGCGGCGACGAGCCACTGGAAGACGCGCGTTCCCGACATCCCGGTAAGCGATTTCTCGACTCGGTCTTCGGAGCCCCCCGAGAGCGGAGTGATCTCGAAGTCGTTGCTCGTCGCGAGCTGAGGGGCTTCGAGCAGCTGCAGGTTGCCGCGCCCCGAGACCTCGGCCCGAAGTACGAGCCTCTGGCCGGTCTTCACGCGAGTCGCTTCAGTCGCTCGATCATCGAGTAACTTGGCTGTCAAACTAAACGTGCCGACGTTGCGCGGGGAGAACCCCTCGGGGCGTCCTTCCGTCGGGACATCGGCGATGTCGAGGTGGAAGGGAGAGGTCGACCTCAGGACGCGCTTCGTCTGCGCGAGGAAGCCTCCCTCGGACACCGGGATGCGCATGCTCGCCGTGTCGATGAGGACGCGACCGGCCTTCAGAGGTGTCGCGATCTGTGCGACGAGCGGAAACACATCGAACTGCGCGCCGCCTAGCGTCTTGCGCTCAGCCGAGCGTGCGGCATCGACCTTCAGGTCCTCGACGAGGAGGCCATCGAGCTTCGGGTTCTGGACGAACTCCGGATTGTGCACGTTGAGCTCGGTTCGAACCCAGAGCTGAAGCACGATGGGGAAGGGCTCGCTCACATAGAACGTCGTGCGAGGCAATTCCCAACGAAGAAATACTGGGTCCTTCGCCAGGCGCTCGAGGTCGAGAGCCTCGCTCGCGGACACCGGATCCGGGGGTTTCGGAGCGGTCACCGTGACCGTGATGGCCGGCGCCTCGGCGACGAGTTGGCCGTTCACGAGGGCCTGAGCCTTGCCAATCGTCAGAGTGCCTGCGCTTCGGGGTCTCAGGAGGAGGGTCTGGGTCACCGAACGGCTGCGGCCGACGTTGATCGAGGTCTGGCTCGACTGGCCGAGGATCTCGAATTGCGACAGGTCTGGCGAGGCGAGCTCGGTCGCACCCGAGACCGATATCTCGAGCGTGAGCTCCTCTTCCAGGCTCATCGTCTGCCGGTCGACCTTCATCGAAATCGAAGGTGAGCCCTGGGCCCAGGCCGTTGGAGCCACGTACATCGCGAGGCCCATCAGAACGAGCAACGCGAGGCCTCTCTGCGCATTCAGAGCAGCTCGGCCCCACTCTCTTGTCGTCTCGTACACCATCACCAGTCCTTGAGCGGCTTCTGATTGGCGAGCGGGGACTTCTTCGCCGCGTCGCGAGCCTGGAGGTTCTCCGGGTTCTTGTCGAGCTTGTCGAGGGCGTCCTTGAGCGGGCTCTGCTCGTCCTTCTCGTCTTTCTTGTCTTCGTCCTTCTTTTCGTCGTTCTTCTTCTGCTCGTCCTTGTCCTGCTTGTCCTGCTGCTCGTTCTCGTCACCCGAGTCGCCTCCTCCTCCAGAAGGCTGGTCGAGCCTCAAGAGGTAGAAGTTCTGCTGCTCGGGTGAGGAACCCCGGATTTCCAGTCGATAGACCTTGGCGGGCGCAGGCTCCGGGGCCTGCGCGGACCCACCCTGGGCCTGGTTCTTGTCGTCCTTCTTTTCTGCCATCGGCAGCGGCACGACCTCTGCGTTCTGGCTCGCCGACGAGGTGCGGCTGTTCGCAATCTCCGTGGTCCCGACCTCATCCCAGAGCGTCATGTCGAGGTCTCCCTGACCGTGATCGAAGGTCATCGAAATGATCTCGGGTTTTTCGCCCGTCGACGTGAAGCTCCACCAGTCGGCATCACCCGGGCAGACCCGCGCAAACACCACAGGTGGCCCCTGTTGCTGCTGCTGAGGCATGCCCTGAGCCTGCTCGGGCGGCTTCGAGGCCTCAGCGAAATCCGTCGCAGCCTCGACGCGGTCATTGTCCTCGAAGCGGTCATCCCCCTCGGGACACGGCGGAACGACCTCGAATTGCAGCGAATATCGCCCTTCGAAGGGCTCTGTCTTGTCCTTGCCAAACCCCGTCGCAGCCGACTTCGTGCGCACGAGGTAGCGCCCTGGCCCCGGCGTCAGCAGCGTCGACACCCGCGCCTGCCCCGCCGGAGCGCCCGTCGCCCTCACCGTGCCGGTCTCGTCATAAATCTCCACATCGAGCGCGGGCACCGGCTGCGCGTCCTTGTCCTTGTCGCCTTCTTCTTTCGGCTGGTCACCAGGTTGCGCATATAGGAACAGGCTCTCGCCCTCTGCGAGGACGAGCGAGAACCAGTCCTCGTCGCCAGGACAGCTCTTCAGATCCGGCAGCGGTCCGGGCGTCACGGTCTTCGCCTCGCCCGCGCTGTCGTTGTCCTCCATATTGTCCTCGTTCTTGCCACATGCCGGCCTCACGACGATCTCGAGCCCATACGAGACCTCGTCGAAGTCGAGGTTCTTCTCGTGAATCCGCCACGTGCCAGCCTCTGCCCGCCCCACCGTGAAGCGCACCTTCTCGCTCGAGGTCAGGAGCTCGCCCATGCGACTCCCATCGGGTCGGATGAGCTCGATTTTGAGACGCCCCGCCTCCTTCGCCGCGGTCGCCGATAGCTCCACTCGGTCGCCCTCCGCGAAATCCACCCGATACCAGTCCTCGTCGTCAGGACACGAGAAGAGCTGCTGCCGAAACCTCAGCACGTCCTTGTTCGGCGTGGGCGCAGCCCCATCCTGCTGGGTCGCGTTCGGCTCGTCCTCTTTCACCTCGAGCGGCTTACTCATCGCCTGGCTGTCGTTGTCCTCGAAGCTGTCATCGCGCGTCGTACACGGCGGGTCGACCCTCAAGAGCGCCACTTCGAGGTTCCTCTTCGCCTCGGCGTCCGTCGGGTCGAGGACGAGCGCATCCTCGAGGAAGGTCACCGCGAGCTTCCACTTCTCCATCGCGGCCTCTGGGATCTTCGGCGCCCCCGATTCTTCCGCCTTCCCCGCGTCAGGTGCCGTCGCCGGATCGGGCGCGGGCTGCGGCATCCTCTCGAGGGCGAGCGCCTCACGCGCGTACGCGATCCCGAGGGCCGCTTTCACGCGCTGCTCGAAGGCCTTGTCCTTCGTGTCGAGCGCCTTCAGAAGATGGTCTGCCGCCCCCGCATGGTCCCCCGCGAGGCTCGCCGCGAGCCCTCGCACGTAGTTCAGCGGCGCGCTCTCGGGCAGGCTCTGCGCCGCCTCGTCGTAGTGCGCCTTCGCCTCGTCGACCTTCCCCTCGAGCAGCGCGCGATTGCCATCTTCGACCCGCCCATCCGCGGTCTCGAAGGTTTTGTCGCATGCACCCGTTATCCCCGCGACGCCTGCGACGAACGAAATCCACCAGGACGTCTTCATCATGTGCGCCTCCTCTTCCTGCGACCCGAGAGCCACATCTCGAACACGAGCAGCGCGAGCGCTGGCATCACCGCCCACTCGAAGCGCTCCTCGCCGAGGTCCTGGTACACGGTCGCGTATTCCGCCTGCTCGAGCTTCGACAATGCTTCTAAGAGCCCCGTCCCGAGCCCGTCAGGCCCGAGCAGGAAATAGTCTCCGCCGGTCTTGCCCGCGATGTCCTTGAGAAGCTTCACGTTCAGGCTCGAAAAGATCGGCGTGACCCCGTCAGGCCCTTTGACGGTGCCTTTGACCTTGCCCTCGTCGTCGATCTCGAGAACGGGCCGTCCCTGCGCCGTCCCGACTCCGACCGTGTACACCTTGACCCCGCGCTTGGCCGCCTCCTCTGCGGCCGCGAGCGCATCGCCCTCGTGGTCCTCGCCGTCGGTGAACAGCACGATGGCCTTGTGCTTCGCGCCCTCGAAGGGGTTGATCTGCTTTTCGTAGGCGTCCTTTTCGCCTTCGACCGGGACCTTTTCCGGGAATAGAGTCGCGAGTGCCTGCCCGAGCCCGCGCCCGATGGCCGTCCCGCCGCGCGGCATATCCTCGATGCGGAAGGCGTCGAGGTCGTTTTCGAGGACCGCGAAGTCTCCAGTCAGCCCCGTCTGCTCGAAGGCGAGTCCCGCAAAGGGCACGAAGGCCGCGCGCCCACCCGAGAGCGCGTTGAGCGTCCGGTGGATCTCGTGACGCGCCGCGCCGAGGCGGTCTGGCACGACGTCGGTGAGCTTCATCGACTTCGAGGCATCGACGACGAAGACCACGTCGATGCCGAGGGCCTTCACCTCGTCCTGTGATGCGCCCCAGCGCGGCTTCGCGAGCCCGACGACGAGCAGGGCGACCGCGAGCGTGACGAGCGTACCGCGCAGGACATCGCGCGACATCGGCGCGACATCGAGGAGTCGCCCCAACGGCCCGCGCTTAGAGACCTCCTCCCTGCGCGCATGCCGCCAGAGGATCCAGTAGATGAAGCCGAGCGCGAGGACAGGCACCGCGATGGCCCACAGCGGAATCCCGTCGTTGCCCCAGGAGAGCTCGTCCACGCCAGCGAGACCAAGGATATGTAGCATCGGGAGCGTCATGCCACCACACTCCGGAAGAGGGTCATGCGCAGCGCCCACTCGAGCAGGATGAGGCCGAGCGCGATAAGCAACGGCAATTCGAAGACGTCGACCTCGGGGGCCTTGATCTCCGCCTGGAACGCGGTCTTCGCGAGGTCGGCGACGTCCTCCTTGAACTTCTCGCCGCTGTAGCTTTCGTAGTACTTGCCGCCCGTCGCGTCGGCGATTTCTTTCAACAGATCGGGGTCGATCGGGAAGGGCTCCTGGGGCGCCTCGTAGGCGGGCAGCCCGCCCGCGGTCTTGAGCTGGCGTCCGAGCCGGTCGAGCTGTGGGACATACATCTCGCCCTTGCCGCCGACCTGGAAGGTGTAGGCGCGCATGCGCTCTTCCGGAGGCAGGTCGCGCAGGTGGCGCGAGATCGAGGCGGCGGGCGTCGAGCCCCCGGTCTCCTTGCCGTCGGTGATGAGGACGATGACCTTGCTCTTCGCGTCGCTCCGCTGGAGCTGCGAATAGGCGCGTCTCAGCGCATCTCCGATGGCCGTGCCTGCGCCATCGATGGTGCAGCCGTTGCTGCATCGGCCGTCGTCCGTGCGTGCGCCCTGGTCGAGGACGAGCTCGGAGAGGCTGCGAATGAGGCGCGCGTGGTCGTGGGTGAGGGGGTAGCGGACCCAGGCCTCCTGGCCGAAGATGACAAGGCCGATCTGGTCGGCGCCCGCCTTGTTGCGCTCGACGATGAACTGCTTCAGCACCTCGCGCGCGATCTCGAAGCGGTTCTTCGGGATGTCCCCCTTTTGCAAGGTCTCGAGCAGCGTCTTCGCGGGCATGTCGACCGCGTACATCGAGCGCGACATGTCGAGGACGAGCATCATCGCGACGCCCTCGCCCCGTCGGACCTCGGCGCCCACGACGCGAGGACGCGCGAGCGCGACGATGAGCGACACGAGCGCTAGGACGCGCAGGAGGTCCGGGACCCACCAGAGCGTGCCCTTGAGGCTCGGGATGAGCCGCAGCGTGCGCGTCGATGGCACCGGCACACGGCCGCGCGCTCGGCGCGACGCGATGCGCCAGATGGCAAACGGCAAGAGCAGGAGGAGCAACAGGAACCAGGGTTCGCCGAGCGTCATCGCGGGGCCTCCCCAGAGCGGGATGGAGTCGATAGGGAACGTGCGCGCACGACCTCGGTCTCAGCGATGAGGTCACCGAGCCTCAGCCCGAGCGGATGCTGCCTCAGGATGAGCCATTCGAGGGGCAGAGCGACGGGCCAGAGTAGGAGTAAGATGTTACGCGCAATGCGCATTCTTGCGGTGGTGTGGGTCTGTCGCGCATCGCGCCTGACGATGGTGATTTGCAGCAGCCTCTTGCCCGCGCTGCGGCCGAAGAGGTCACGCCCGACGAGCAGCAGCCCGAGGAGCACGAGCGCGGTCCACCCCCACTCGAGGGCGCCGCTTACCCAGAGCCCACCAAACAGCATGAGCGAGAGCCCGCCGAAGAGGACGAGGTCGATGACGCCCGCCCAGAAGCGCTGCCGAGGCTTTGCGGGTTCGGCCCGCTCGAAGACCTCGACGACCTTTGGCGGCTCCCAGGTGTCGAGAACGATTTTGCGCACGATGTCGAGGGGTCGCCGCGCCTCGGATTCGCTGGGGACGAGGCGCGCGAACTTCACGAGGTCCGCCTCTTTGAGCAACGCCTCGATCTCGATGGGCGCCACCCCTTTCAGGTCGAGGCTTGGCAGCGCGGTCTCGAGCTCGCGTGTCGTCATCTCGAGCGCGTCGATGCCGTAACGCCCGCTGATATATTCGCGCAGCGTGTCGATCGTCGCCGCGAGGCGCTGGTCTCCTGGCAGCTCACCCGCCGAGCGCAGGTCGATCTCCGTGAGCCGCTCGAGCGCCCGTTCATTCGCGGGTCGCGGTGGCGGCGGAGGCTTCATCGCCTCGAAGCGTTGCCGCAGCCCGAGCAGGACGAGCCAGGTCCCGAGCGCCGCAAACACGATGGCGCCGCCGACCGTCAGCCCCCAGACGAGGAGCCAATTCGTCGTGATGACATCGACGGGTTCAGGCGCCTTGCCGAGCTGGGGCGCGTTCTCGTTTTCGAGGAAGCCCTTGACCGAGACGCGCATGATCTCGGTCGAGACGCTGCCTTCCTTTCCCGTTGCCGTCCGATAAGGGACCTCGATCGCCGGGATCTTCTCCACCCCGAGGCGGACGGGTAGGATCGTCCAGCGCCAGGTCAGCGTCTTCTGCATCCCCTCGACCTTCTCGGTGCCAGGCTCGGGCTTCACGATCTCGAAGGTGCCAAGGGCTGGCAGCATCGGGACGAAGAGCTCCGTGCCCCGCCCCGCCCTCGCGACGAGCTCGAGGACGAGAGGCTCACTAAGCTTGACCTCTAGCGGCCGCCCATCGGTCGGTGGCGCGCCTGCCTTGAGCGCGAGGGACAGGGTCGGCGTCGCATCGTCTTTGGCGACCTCGCCGGCATCCGGAGCGGCTGTTGGCGGGGTTGTGGGCGCCTGCCCAAGTAGCAGGGCTGTCAATAGGATGGCGATCAACTGCGCCTCCCTCGGAGCTCGAAGAACTGTACGAGGGCGCGCGCGTAGCTGCCCCCGGTCTCGACCTCGATGGCGTCGAGCTTCATCTTGCGGAAGGTCTCGGTGAGCTGCTTCGCATGCGACGCGTACTCAGCCGAATACCTCTCGCGGAAACGGCGCGAGTCGGTGTCGACCCAGACCTCGCGACCCGTCTCGAGGTCGTGGGTGAGGACGAGCCCTAGCTTCGGCAGGTCTCGTTCCATCGCGTCGCGGACGACGATCGGCACGAGGTCGTGGCGGCGCGCGACGATGCGGAGGGCCTTCTCCCAGGCAGGCGTCGGCTCTAGAAAATCCGAGATGACAAAGCAAATCGACTTCCTCGACCCGATGCGCGTCATCCAGCCGAGCGCCTCTTCGATGCGGGTCCCGCGGCCTTTGGGCTTGTGGGTGAGCACATCGGAAATCAACCTCAGGACATGCTTTTTGCCCTTCTTCGGAGGCACGATGTGCTCGACCGTGTCCGTGAACATCGCGAGTCCGACCCGGTCGTTGTTCTTGACCGCCGAGAACGCGAGCAGCGCCGCGAGCTCGGCTGCAACCTCCCGTTTCATCTGGAGATTCGAGCCAAACCTTAGAGATGCCGACGCGTCCACGAGCAGCATCACGGTGAGCTCCCGCTCCTCCGTGAAACGTTTCACGAACGGCTCGTTCGACCGCGCCGTCACGTTCCAGTCGATGAAGCGAATCTCGTCGCCAGGCTGGTAGGGGCGGACCTCGTCGAAGCTCATCCCGCGGCCCTTGAAGACCGAGTGGTACTGCCCCGCGAGCTGCTCGTTCACCTTGCGATTCGTGACGATCTCGATGCGTCGGATGCGCGACATCAGCTCGCGCTGGTCGACCTGCGCGTCGATGTCCACGTCGATAAGGTCTGAACTCCGCACGACCTCTTCGCGCAAGGGCTCGTCCTTGCGCCTTCTCCACTTTTCGAACAGGCGTTTCATCATCGCCTCGCGGGACTCAGGGGACCTCGACGAGCTCGAAGAGGCGGCGGACGAGGTCGTCCGAGTTCAAGTTCTCGGCTTCGGCCTCATAGGTCGGTATGACGCGGTGCCGCAGGACGTCGAGGCCAATGGACTTGACGTCCTCGGGCAACACAAAGCCGCGGTGCTTCAAGAACGCGTGGGCGCGGGCGGCGCGGGCGAGGAAGATGGTCGCGCGCGGCGAGGCGCCGTACTCGATGAGCCCCTTAAGCTGCCCCTTGCCGACGGTCGCGGGTTCGCGCGTCGCAAAGACGAGGTCGACGATGTACTGCTTGATGCGCTCGTCGAGGTACACCTGCGACACGACGCTCTTCGCCTTCGCGAGGCGCTCGAGCGTGATGACCGGCTTGGGTTCGCGGCCCATTTCGCCCGTCATCATGTCGAGGATCTTTCGTTCCTCGTCGCGGGTCGGATAGCCGACGACGACCTTCAGCATGAAGCGGTCGGTCTGCGCCTCAGGCAGCGGATAGGTGCCCTCCTGCTCGACCGGGTTCTGGGTCGCGAGTACGAGGAAGGGGTCGTCGAGCTTGAAGGTCGCTTCACCGATCGTGACCTGCCGCTCCTGCATCGCCTCGAGCAGCGCCGATTGCACCTTCGCGGGCGCCCGGTTGATTTCGTCCGCGAGGACGAGATTGGCAAAGATCGGCCCCTTGCGGGTCGCGAAGTGGCCGGTCTGCTGGTTGTAAATCATCGTGCCGACGAGGTCGGCGGGCAGCAGGTCGGGCGTGAACTGGATGCGCTGGAACTTCGCCTGAATCGCCTGCGCGACCGTGTTGATGGTCGTCGTCTTCGCAAGCCCTGGCACGCCCTCGAGCAGCACGTGACCACCGGTCAGAATTCCAATGAGGATGCGCTCGACCATCGCGGTCTGCCCGACGATGGCCTTCTGCACCTCGGCCATGACCTCCTCGACGAACGCGCTCTCGGCCTTCACGAGGTCATTGACGACTCCGATATCTGCTCGCATCACACCACCTCGAATCAAATCATCGCAGGCACGGCCCTTCGTGAGCCCGCCACCCGCGAACCTGTGTGTGTTTCAGGTATGTCCCCAGAGGTCGCGCGAACCTGACAGGCCGCTCGACCCGGCACTCAACTCGACGGGTTGCCCATAGATTCCCAGCGCCCCGCTCGCTGGTCGCGCTTATAAGGACGAACGCCTGCGTGTGCAAGATGGTCCGGGTGTCGAGGCAGGGCGGTCGCAAAGTCCACACATCCCCGGTCGCCTCGGCGGTCGGGGCGCTTGCTCGCTGCCGGCATGGCCGGCTTTAGGCTTCGCAATCATCCCCGACACGCGCTCGGCGCCCTCCCGCTTCGATGCTGCGACTTCTCGATAATGCGATTGCCCTGGGTGTCGAGGAGGGGGCAGCCCGGTCAGTGCGTGTGCCGCCTGATCTGCGCGGGGTCCTCGGTCGTGTGGATGACCTTGCCGCACTCGAGGCAACGGTAGTCGATGCGCTTCGGGGCGGCCGTCACGCCGAAGAGTAGGGTCAGGTTCGCAAAGAAGCTGTACTGCGGCTCGGTGATGACGGACTCATCGAGCGGCGTCTTGTGACATCCGCAGGCGATGGTAGCTGGGGTCGGTTCGCTGCTCATGGCGCCATCGAATGGGAGGCCTCGCGAAGTGTCAACCTGAATCGCGCACCAGCGATGCGAAGTCCGCCGGAAAATGCACGAAAAATAAGTATCTCGTTTATCGAGAGACTTCAGGGGCGCGCCATGTCGTGGACCCAACGCAGATAGGGTTCCGAACCCTCCGCGATATCGAGGGCGATGATCTCGGGCACCGTGTAGGGATGAACTTCGCGGATGCGGCTCTCGAGGCGCGAAAAACAGACAGTTGGACTTTTCATGACGAGCAGCACTTCGGCGTCGTCCTGGATCTCGTCCTTCCACCAGTAGAGGCTTCGCACCTGCGGCAGGATGTTCACGCACGCGACGAGCCTGTCCTCGAGCAGCGCACGGGCGATACGCTCCGCGTGGTCTGCGGGACAGGTACAGAAGATGACGCGGGTCTCGGGCATGGGTAGGGTCTCCGGTCAGACTTCGTAGACCCCATTCTGGGGCGGAACGGGTGGAATGCTAAACCGTCGGGGCCTCTGCTGCCAATGCGCAAAAATCCGCCATCCCGACCCCCCGTCGACGTACCCAGACGTACCCAAAAGGCACTTGCGTTGTGGGCCCGATTCGGCTAGAGGGCGCGGTCCGAGCACGGAGAAGAACGCCATGAGTTCCCTGACCGCCGAACTTCACAACGATGTCCGCCTCATCGAGCGCAACCTCGCCAAGGGTTTCGTCTCTCGCGCCGAAGTGGCGAAGCGCAACCGTGACCTCGCCGACGCCGCCGAGAAGGGCGAGTGGGTCGACATCGAGTCGAGCGACGACTCGAACGACGAGGACTGAGCCATGGCCTCCCCGGCAGAGCGCGGCGACATTGACTTCTCGGCCTTCATCATATCGCTCGGGTCGAACGTCATGCTCCAGCTCGATAAGGGCAGTGAGCTGTACGACCTCGGTCTCGCCCGACAGACCATCGAGATCCTCGCGATGCTCGAGCTGAAGACCGCGGGTAACCTGACGACGGAGGAGACCGACCTCCTGCGCGGTCTGCTCTACCAGACGCGCCTTGCCTGGTCCGAGGCGAGCCGCGAGGTCGGGGCAGGTTCGGCAGCATCCAAGCGCTGAAACGCGCCCTTGCGGATGCATCTGTTTCCCCAGAGCGAACGGGGCGGCGTCATGCCCGCCCTCTTGTCGCTTGCGCTTTGCGCAAGTTGCTCCGATTACCGCAAGGCCGACTACTTCGAGCCTCCCCTTGTGGATGCGCGAGGGCCCTCTTTCGATGAGACCCAAACCCTCCCCGAGCTGGCTCCAGTCTCGGTCGAGCTCGTGCCGAGCTTTGTGGGGCTCTTCCGACGGCTGTCACCGTCTGTCGTCAACATCTACACGCAACAGCTCGTCGAGCGCGACCGGCGTGACGCGCCCGAGGCTGGCGACAAGGGCGAACTGCCAGAGGTCGGCACGAGTCTCGGCTCCGGCATGGTGTTGGACCTCGACGGGTACTTGCTCACAAACGCGCATGTCGTTGAAAACGCGTCTGAAATACGCGTGCGATTCTTCGATGAGACCGAGCTGCCCGCGCGCCTTGTCGGTCTCGACCCGGTCCGCGACCTCGCGGTCATCAAGGTCGACGGGGCGAGCGCGCTCGTTCCTGTGACCCGCGGACGCGTCGACTCCCTCGAGGTCGGTGCGTGGGTCGTCGCCATCGGCAATCCCCTCGGGCTCGCGCACACGATGACGAAGGGGATCGTCAGCGGCAAGGGGCGCAGCGAGCTCGTCAACGAGCGCGTCGGCTATCTCGATCTCATCCAAACGGACGCCGCCATCAACCAGGGCAGCTCCGGAGGCCCGCTTTTCGACATGCAGGGACGGGTCGTCGGTGTCAACACGGCGCTCAGCGCCGAAGGCGAGGGGATAGGCTTCGCCATCGGCTGGGATGCCGTCGAGGAGGCTCTTCCCCGCCTCATGCAGGGCGGGCAGGTGTCTCGAAGCTGGCTCGGCGTCTACGTGCGTCAGGAAGGGGCGGACACCGATCGCGGTCGCGTCGTCGTCGATGGCGTCGTCGACCAGAGCCCTGCCACCGCCTGTGGTCTTATGCCGGGCGATGTCATCCTATCCCTCGACGAGCGCCCGGTCCGTAATGTCGCCGAGTTCCGCCTGAGGGTCGCGAGCGCCGTCGCGGGCCGCGACATGCCAATCGACCTCGAGCGGCGGGGTTTGCCCTTGCGGCTCATCGCCCGTCTGGAGGAAGCTCCCAACATTCGCTGAGCCCTCCTCCTCGAATCCGAATCCTCCCGAATCCCGGAGTTCCCCGCACATGCGCTTCGACGACTTCACCGACGCCGCCCGCCGCCTCATCGAGGAGTCCAACGCGACCGCCATCCGCGAGCGCCACCCGCATCTGACGGCCGAACAGGTCCTCTTGAACCTCGTCGACACCCGCGATTCTGACGCGACGCGCATCCTCGTCTACCTTGGCGCGCCGACCGCCACCATCCGTCAAGCCCTCGCGGACGAGCTCCTCGCCATGCCCCGCAACGCACAGGAGCGCATGGTCATCTCGCCCGTCCTCGTGCGCATCTTCGAGCAGGCCCGCGCCAACGCCCGCGCGGACGGGGCGGCCTCGACCTCGACCGCCCACCTGCTCGGCGCCCTCTCTTATGTCACCGGGACCCGTGCCCAGGCGGCCCTTGTCCACTCTGGCGTCACGGCGGAGGCGGTCGCTCGCGCCGCCCGCTCGGTCAATCGCGGCGAGACCGGTGGCCGACGCCCCGACCCCGGACATGGCGTCGAGACCCGCGCTGCAAGCGGTGCTGCGGTACCTGCTGCCCCTTCGTCATCTCGCATGGGTGACACCGTGCAGGGCGCGAGCACACCTCTTGCGAGCAACCCCGACAGCGTGCTCTCCCAGTTCGCAGTCGACCTTACCGCCAAGGCCGCTGCGGGCAAGCTCGACCCCGTCATCGGGCGCGAGGACGAGCTCCGCAGAATCATCGAAATTCTCGGCCGCCGCCGCAAGAACAACCCCGTCCTCATCGGCGAGCCCGGCGTCGGCAAGACCGCCATCGTCGAGGGGCTCGCGCAACGCCTCGCCTCGGGTGATGTCCCCGACGCACTCCGCGGCAAGAAGCTCCTCGCCCTCGAACTCGGAAGCGTCCTTGCTGGCACGAACCTTCGCGGCGAATTCGAAGAGCGCATGAAGAAGATTGTTGCCGAGATCCGTGACTCCGCGGGGCAGATCATCCTGTTTATCGACGAGCTCCATGCCCTTGTCGGCACAGGCGGTGGCGGCAAAGGCGGCATCGACGCGGCAAGCCTGTTGAAGCCCGCGCTTGCCCGAGGGGAGCTCCACACCATCGGCGCGACCAC
>VFQT010003575.1_pt1 | contig 14009 bp, 9 predicted proteins | sample 3512381 | NCBI WGS metagenome assembly VFQT01 (sample SAMN10412376, study PRJNA504923) | tailings metagenome | isolation source: Relicate 2 Philex TSF3 active mining site | place: Philippines: Tuba, Benguet | collected 2017-08-29 | reverse complement strand
TTGCAGGGCGCCTGTTTGTCCGGGAATCCGCTGATGTGCAGCGCAGCCCCCCCCCCGCTCGTGCCTCGTTCCCGTGCTCGTGCTCGTGCTCGTGCTCGTGCTCGTGCTCGAAAAAAAGCCACCGTTTTTCTCCTCCTGCGTGTTCGATGACGAGTACGAGCACCATTTCATTGAGCACGAGCACGAGTTGGGGTGAAAGAACGAGGGCGGGGGGCGACAGGAATTGCAAGGTGCTTTCGGAGAACTCTGGCTCCTGCAACCCGTGAAGGGTACTTCCCTCACGAAAAGGTGTTCCCCGTGCCCCGTGCCCCGTGCTCGTGCTCGTGCTCGAAAAAAGCCACCGTTTTTCTCCCCCTGCGTGTTCGATGACGAGAACGAGCACCAGTTCATTGAGCACGAGCACGAGCACGATTTGGGGTGAAAGAACAAGGGCGGGAGCGACTGGAATTGCAGGGTGCTTTCGGAGAACTCTGGCTCCTGCAACCCGTGAAGGGTCCTTCCCTCACGAAAAGGTGTTCCCCGTGCCTCGTGCTCGTGCTCGTGCTCGTGCTCGTGCTCGAAAAAAGCCACCGTTTTTCTCCCCCTGCGTGTTCGATGACGAGAACGAGCACCAGTTCATTGAGCACGAGCACGAGCACGATTTGGGGTGAAAGAACAAGGGCGGGAGCGACTGGAATTGCAGGGTGCTTTCGGAGAACTCTGGCTCCTGCAACCCGTGAAGGGTCCTTCCCTCACGAAAAGGTGTTCCCCGTGCCTCGTGCTCGTGCTCGTGCTCGTGCTCGTGCTCGAAAAAAGCCACCGTTTTTCTCCCCCTGCGTGTTCGATGACGAGAACGAGCACCATTTCATTGAGCACGAGCACGATTTGGGGTGAAAGAACGAGGGCGGGAGCGACAGGAATTGCAAGGTGCTTTCGGAGAACTCTGGCTCCTGCAACCCGTGAAGGGTCTTTCCCTCACGAAAAGGTGTTCCCCGTGCCGCGTTCCCGTTCCCGTGCTCGTGCTCGTGCTCGTACCTCGTGCTCGTTCCCGTGCCTCTTTCTCGTGCTCGTGCTCGTGCTCGTTCCCCGTGCCTCGTGCTCGTTCCCCGTGCCTCGTTCCTCGTTCCCCGTGCCTCGTGCCTCGTGCCCAGCTTCGAAATTTGATTCATCGCCCTGTGTTTCTCGTGGGGAATACGGCATGCGAGGGGTGCCAAACCGCAGTGATTTCAGGTTTGATCCGGCGTCCGGGGCGCCGGCGTTGCGTTTTGTCCCCGTCGTTGCGGGCAGGCTCAGGCCGGGGTGTTCGGGTCCATTCGTGGTTCAAAAACCGCTCCCTCGGTTGCGGGAAAAACCCGCGCCGGGTAGGCTGGGGCAGGTTTTTCGAACCGCAGGGTTCATGTTTTTCCGAATTGTACAGACTCCTGACTGATTGACATGAGGTAACCACCATGGCACGAAATACGACTCGCCGCGGATTCATCGGTGCATCCGCTGCGCTGGGAACGGCTTTCTGGGTTGCGCCGCAGACATTTGCCCGACCGACCCGGTCTGCTCTTGAGGCCCTGACGGCGGCCTGTGTGGGCGTGGGCGGCAAGGGTGACAGCGACAGCAGCCACATCGCCGACCAGGACGTTGAGATTGTCGGCATTTGTGACGTTGACCGTCGGACTCTGGAGAAAAAGTCGAAGCAGTTCAAGAAGGCCGAGCAGTTCACGGATTTCCGGGCGATGCTGGACAAGCTGGGTGACAAGGTGGACATCGTCACCGTCAGTACTCCGGACCACACTCATGCGGCCGCGGCGATCAAAGCCATGAAGATGAAGAAGCACGTTTACGTGCAGAAGCCGCTGACGTGGTCCATCCGTGAAGCGCGGATGATGCGCGAAGTCGCAGCGGAAATGGGCGTGGTTACTCAGATGGGCAACCAGGGCACATCAGAAAACGGCCTGCGGGAAGCCGTGGAAGTTGTTCGCTCGGGAGCTCTGGGTGACGTGACGGAAGTCCATGTCTGGACGAATCGTCCGGTGTGGCCGCAGGGGATTGGCCGTCCGAAGAGTGAAGACAAGGTTCCTGATACGCTGGACTGGGAATCGTGGATCGGCCCGGCTCCGATGCGTCCCTACAAGGAAGGCGTGTATCATTCGTTCAACTGGCGTGGCTGGGTGGACTTCGGCACGGGTGCTCTGGGCGACATGGCGTGTCATACCTGCAATCTGCCGGTGATGGGATTGAATCTGTGGGATCCGGTGGCGGTGACTGCGGTCAGGAATCCGGGGATTGTGGAAGGTGAGACATTCCCGGGTGCCTCGACTCTGATGTTTGAGTTCCCTGAGCGCGACGGGTTGAAGGCCTGCAAGTTTTACTGGTACGACGGTGGCAATCTGCCGGCGGACGAGTTGATTGCGAAGCTGCCGGAAGGTTTCCGCAAGCGCGTGGCTGCTCAGAAGGCCGGTGGCGGCCGCACCAGTGCAGCGCTGCTGGTGGGTTCGAAGGGCATGCTGTTGTCTGAGAACGACTACGGTGCGGCCTACACGCTGCTGCCGGAAGAGAACTACAAGGACTTTAAGAAGCCTGAGCCGACGATTCCGCGTATTCCGTTCAAGGGTGGCGGTGACGAGCGTCAGAAGTGGGAGTTTGTTGAGTCGGTGCGGGGCAACTACAAGCCGGGCACGCTGGGCAACTTTGGCTACGCCGGCCGTCTGACGGAAACCATTCTGGTGGGGAACCTTGCGGTGCGAGCCGGCGAGGGGACTCGGATTGAGTGGGACGCGAAGAATCTGGTCAGCACGAACCGTCCCGAGCTGAACAAGTACGTGCACCGTGAATACCGCAGTGGTTATTCACTGTGATCTGACAACGTCTGATTGAATGATCAGGAAGCCCCGACCGTCAGGCCGGGGCTTTTTTGTTGTGTGCGGCTCAGCAGGAGCTTCGCCCGCCCAAAAACGCCGGCGGTGGAGTGTCGCGTTTCGCTCGGCGAAACGTCCAACCTCGATTTGCAATCGTCCGAATGGGACAATTCCCTGTCGCCAGAAGACTGATCAAAAGAACACTAACGCGACAAAAGTCGTGCAGTGGAGTGTTTTGCTTCGCGGTTGGTGTTGGTTGCACGGGCTGTGCCGGGTGCCATTGTCGGGATGCTGCATTTGCTCCGGTTTTAGCTCCACATTTTTGCCCAACGCGAACCGAAGAAAGAGCGTAATTTGGCCGTGGGCACCGTTGCGCCCTCAGTCTGTCCCGATTTTTCGGTCATTCCGGCGTCTTTGCAGAGCGAACAAGGTTATGTCAAACGCGGTTATCGAGATCCGAAATCTGTCAAAGATCTACCGGGACTTCTGGGGCCGGAAGAAGGTGCAGGCCGTCAAAAGCCTCAGCATGGACGTGATGCAGGGCGAGGTATTTGGGCTGCTGGGTCCGAACGGGTCCGGCAAGACCACGACGATGAAGATGCTGCTGGGGCTGTTGTTCCCGACATCCGGTGAGATGACGATTCTGGGCAAGCCGGCCGCGGACGTGACGAAGAACGAGCGGATTGGGTATTTGCCCGAGGAGTCTTACCTGTACCGGTTCCTGAATGCCGACGAAACGCTGGATTTCTATGGTCGGCTGTTCAATATGTCGGCTGCCGATCGGGCTCGCCGGGCCGACGAGCTGATCGAAATGGTGGGTCTCGGCAAGGCTCGCCGCCGCCAGCTCAAGGAATACTCCAAGGGGATGACTCGCCGTATCGGTCTGGCTCAGGCTTTGATCAACGACCCGGATCTGGTGCTGCTGGACGAACCCACCAGCGGGCTTGACCCGATCGGGACGAGGGAGATGAAGGACCTGATCATTCAGCTCAAGGCTCAGGGCAAAACCGTTGTGATGTGCAGTCACCAGCTGGCCGACGTGCAGGACGTGTGCGACCGGATTGCGGTGCTGTTCCAGGGCGAATTGAAGGTGCTGGGTCGAGTGGACGAGCTGCTGGAGCTGCGTAACGAAATGCAGATGCGGACTCCGACGCTGTCCGACGAAGCCATGGCCGATATCCGGCAGGTGCTGAAGAAACACAATGTGAACGATGTGGAATTCAGTCGCCCGAAGGCCGACCTGGAACAGCTGTTCCTGCGGACGGTGCGTGAGAGTGGCGAGCGTCCGGGTCGACGCTTCTCGACCGAAGAAGTTGCAGCCTCCGGCAGGGGCTGAAATTGAGTTGGCAGTTGTCAGTTGCCAGTTTGGGGGCGGTCCGGAACTGAGCACTGACAATCGACCACTGAGCACTGACCAACGAGAACCGAAAACTGGTATTTTTCTGACCAGCTGGAAGAGCGGCATATGGACTTCGATGTTCGGCCCTACAACTTTACTTCAGCGACGACGTCGTGGCTGATTCTGCTGGCAATCCTTGCTGCGCTGGGTCTGGTGCTGCCGCTGGCCAGTCTGGCGGGTCGCGGCGGTGCGGCGGGTCTGGTGGATTTTCGACGCGGCCTGATCAGTTATCTGGAGGACCTGTTTTCGCTTTCATTTCGGCGAATTGCAGCTCTGGCCAGTCTGACTTTAAAGGAGGCCGTACGTCGCAAGGCCCTGCTGGTCTTTGTGATGTTTGCGGTGCTGCTGATGTTTGCCGGCTGGTTCATCACGGATTCGAACGAGCGAGCCGAGCTGCAGGTCAGTGTGCATGTGACCTTTCTGCTGACGGCCATTTCGTGGCTGCTGCTGCCGGCACTGATTTTTCTCAGCTGCTGGGCACTGCCGGAGGACATCCGGCTGCGATCACTGCACACGGTGGTGACGAAGCCGGCGCGGCGGATGGAGATTGTGATTGGCCGCATGGCTGGCCTGGGTGTGGTGGTGGCTATTCTGCTGGTGGTCATGGGTGTCATTGGCCAGTTCTGGCTCAGTCGCCGCATCCCCGAGAATGCTCGCAGTGCTCTGCAGTGTCGCGTGCCGCTGTTTGGCGAGCTGTATTTCATCAGTTCGGAAGGTCAGCCGCAGGAAACCGGTTTGAACGTGGGCGATGTGTGGGCTTATCGGTCGCACATCCCGGGCAACAGTCGAGCCCGTGCGGTGTATGTGTTCCGCGGTGTGGACGAATCCGCCCTGACTCGCAATGACAAGGGCGAGGAAGAGTTGCTGCTGGAGTGTCGTTTTGAGGCGTTCCGCACGGTCAAAGGTTCGGAATCCAGCATTGTGAAGGGGATTTCCGCTCAGTACACGTTGTCCGTGAATCCTCGTGAAGAGGCCTTCGGGATGCTGGCCCAGTCCGAAGCGACGCGAGCGATTGCCGATGCGCTGCGTGAGGGTCAGTACAACACGGCTTCAGCCGAGCTGAAGAAGCTGACGGAACGCATCCGCACTGCTCCGGGCGAACTGCGTCCGGCGGACTATTTTGGTCTGCATTTTGGAATGTTCGTATCGGGAACAGTCCTTGACAACCGCAAGGACCCGGCGTTGGGCAATCTGGGCAAGTTGTTTATTGAGGCAGCGTTGACGGGCGAGGGCGTGACTGCGGCACTGCAGCAGCAGGAGCGTGGTGAAAAGGTTGAGATTCCGTACGAGGCGTTTGCGGCGAAGCTGGATCTGGTGGCGGACGGTCTGACGGAGCGTTCTGCGGTGCTGATGGAGACTCTGCAGCGTATGGAGGTTCCGCTGCCTTCGTTCAACGTGTCTGAATATCATGACCTTGATGAAAGCTCGACCAACCTGACTCGCGTGCCCCGGCGGCTGCGATTTGTGGCGGACTACGAGACTTTGGGCCGTTTCCTCGCCGCCGAGATTGCTCGTAAGAACGACGCCGGTGGTTTGCTGGCTGATGGCGGGTTAAAGGCCAGCCTGACGGAGGAGCTGGTGAAGGAATCAAAGATTTCGCAGCTGAATGCTGAGCGTCTGGTGGCGGTGCTGGGCGAGCAGCTCACCGCGGGGACTCTGGCCGTCGATGCCGGCAAGCTTAAGGTTGCCGACGGACGCAGCTGGTATTTGTTTTTCGACGATCTGATCCGTCGTGAGCAGCTGGTGAGTGAGGATACGGAAGGCTGGATGATTGAAAAGGACCTGCTGCAGGATCTGATTCAGGATCAGAATGGCGACCGCTATCTGCGGGTGGAGGTGGCCTGCATCAACGATCAGATGTATCTGGGTATGGCTCGTCCTGACCTTTTCATCCGCAAGGCTGACCAGCCGTTCTGGGTGGGTTACTGGAAGGCGATTCTCAGTATTCTGCTGATGCTGCTGCTGATCATTGTTCTGGGAGTGACGGTCAGCTGCGTGGTGAAGGGTCCTGTGGCCCTCCTGTTTACTCTGACATTCTTCATCGTGGGGCAGTTTTTCCATGACTTCATGATTCGGAAGCTGGCGGGTGTGGAGAAGGGCACGGGCACAGTGGAATCGATGATTCTGATCGCGCAGCACCGCAATCCTGAGGTGGGGATGGACGTGTCGGAAGCGACGCTGAATGTGGTGCGGGCGGCCGACCAGGGTCTGGACGGGGTGCTGCGTGGATTCAGCATGATTGTGCCGGACTTTGCGGTGTTCAATCGTGCGTCGATGTATGTGGAGAACCGGTTTGACGTTCCGTTTCGGGATGTGCTGTTGCCGTCTGTGGTTGTGTTTTTTGGCTTTCTGATTCCCTGTATTCTGATTGGCGGCGCGCTGCTGAAATTCCGTGAACTGGAGGCGAAATGAGCACTGTGAATTCACGTCAGCGGAAGATCTGGTACGGCGTGGGCATACTGCTGCTGCTGGGGCCTGTGGTTTACCTCGGCTTCCCGGCTCGGCAGACAGCCGGGGCGGTGGCGGATTCTGGTGGTCTGGGCGTCCTGTCGCAGAAGCGGCAGCAGTACGACCTTGGCGAGGCGACTCTGGGCAAGGTCGACCCTTCCAGTTCAGCCATGAACCTGCTGCTGCTGGGGCTGCGGGGTCCTGCGGCCACGGTACTGCAGCTGAAGGCGATTGACTATCAGGAGCGAAAGCAGTGGGCGAAGCTGCGGGCCACCGTGGATTCGATCATTATGCTGCAGCCTCATTACGTGCAGATCTGGAAGTTCCAGGGCTGGAACCTGGCCTACAACGTCTCGCGCGAATGGGACAAGGTGGACGACCGCTTCTACTGGGTGAAGGAAGGCATCAAATTCCTGATTCTCGGGACCAACAGAAACCAGACCGTGCCGATTCTGTTCCACGACGTGGGTGAATTCGTGCAGTCGAAGATGGGCGTGTCGGACGAGAAGAAGTTCTTCCGTGAGTTCTTCGTTCGCGACCCGGACCCGCGATTCAAGACCACCTCGGGCGAGCCAGGTCCTGACCGCACGATCAATCCGGACGGCAAGGACAGCTATCTGGTGGCGTATGACTGGTTTGTGCGGGCGAACGAGAAGGACGACAACGACGGCGTGATTGGCGTGAAGGGCAAGACTCATGTGTTCTTCCGCCAGGGTCCTGCGCGAGCTTTGCTGTACTTCGCGAAGACGCGAGCTGAGAAGGGGTTGTTTGACGAGCACATCCCGGCGTGGGATCGGGCGTACAAGTCGTGGATGGACGATTACGGCAAGATGGACTTTCTGGGACTGGACGACAAGAAGTACCGCCTGAACTGTACGGAGGACGAACTGAAGGCTCTGGCGGAAGAGAACGGTGTGACGCTGCAGGAGCAGCGCCGCATCTGGGCTCAGAATCTGGACATGACCAACTTCCGTCAGTGGCGAGACATTGCTGATCTGGAGCGAACTCCGGAGATGCTGGAAGCACGGCGATCATCTTTTGAAGGCAAGAAGGCGTACAACGAAGGTCGCAACAGTGACACGATGCTGCCGGATAAGACCGTGCAGATTTCGGATTCGCAGAAGTCGCTGGAAGCTGCTATGACTCAGTGGGCAAAGCTGGCTGAGAAGTATCCGAACATGTTCATTGACGGTGACAATGTTGAGGACTGTCTGCTGCTGGTGCAGTATTACCGAGTGGTGTGTCAGCTGAATGGTCGGAACATGCCTGATTCGTATCCATTGAAGGATATCTGGGACAAGCATCCCAGCCGTCATCCGGACGCAGAGCGTAACTTCCTGATTGAGACGCGTCTGCAGCAGCGGAAGTAAGGGCCCTTTCCTGGCGGCTCGCGGTCTGTTTCACAGTCGCGAGCCGTTTTTTATTTGCGTGAGGTAGCTGCGTGGCAGTAGGACCGATCTTTGAGCGGGAAGTCCTGACGACTCCGCGACGTCTCAGCCACTACATCATGCGTGCGGGGTTTGTGGCCGGGCTGCTGATACTGTTTTACAGTCTGCGGCAGGCAACGATCGGCTTTCAGGACGTGGTGTTTGCGGGTGACGTCGCGTCGTTCAGTGCGCTGGTGTTCAGAGTCTTTGCACTGCTGCAGCTGACGCTGAGCCTGTTCTTTGCGACATTGTTTGCGGCCTCCGTAGTGGCTCAGGAGAAGGACCGAAAGACTCTGATCCTGCTGCTGATGACGGACCTGCGCAACTACGAGCTGGCGCTGGGGAAACTGCTGGCCAGTCTGCTGAACGTGGGCGTACTGCTGGCGGCATCGTGGCCGGTATTTGCGCTGCTGCGGCTGCTGGGGGGCGTTACGTGGCAGCAGATTTTGTGGTCGCAGGCGATCGTCTGCGCTGCGACTCTGGCCGCCGGCGCCTGGGGCAGCCTGGTGGCATTCTGGCGTGAGAAGACGTTTCAGACGATTGCGATCAGTGTGTTGGGAGTGGCTGTGTTTCTGCTGGCTGCGCATGGTCTGGGCGTGGTCCTGGGTGGAGCGGCGGCGGTACTTTCCCCATATGACGGTCTGCTGCAGGTGCTGAATCCGCTGAGTGTGGATCGTCCTGGAGTGCTGCAGGTTTCGGCGTGGCCGACGGTGCTGGCGATGCTGGTGCTGGCCGCGGGATTAAGTCAGTTCACAGTGGTGATGCTGCGACGCTGGAATCCGTCAAAGGAAGTGTATCAGGGAGTGCTGGAAGCGACTGTTCCGGGGTCAGCGGAGGATGCGGCAGCGGAGGAGGCTCGGATTCCGTCGACGGTGGTGGCCGGGGCACAGCGAAAGCATCGGCAGGTCTGGAATCAGCCCGTGATCTGGCGCGAAATGCGGACTCGAGCCTATGGTCGCCGGATGATCTGGATCAAGCTGTGTTACGTACTGCTGGCGGTGCTGGTGGCTGCAGTTTCGTGGGCGCGGCCGGAGTCAGGTGTTGGGGGGGGTGGTCTGGTGCTGGGCATGGTTTCAGCGCCGGCGTTTGCGGTGCTGGGTATCGGGATTCTGAGTCTGCTGCTCAGCAATGCTCAGGCTGTCACTTCGATCACAAATGAACGCGACGGCAGGACGCTCGAGATTCTGCTGGTGACGGACCTGCGTCCGTGGGAGTTTATGTTTGGCAAGATTGGCGGCGCCGTCTGGAATGCTCGTGAAATGCTGCTGCTGCCGTTGCTGCTGGTGGCGGCATTCTGTGCCGGCGGCGTTATTCCTCAGCTGACGGTCGAGAATGCGATTTACGTCTCAGTGGGCTACACGGTGCTGACTTTGTTTGCAGTGGCACTGGGGCTGCATGCAGGGCTCAGTTACGAAAATTCGCGGCAGGCGATTGCTCACAGCCTGGGCACAATGTTCTTCCTGTGTGTGGGCATCTTTGTGTTCATGCTGCTGCTGGTTGAGGCGCGATCGTCGTTTGCCATCCAGCTGCAAAGTTTCATTCTGTTCATTGGCTTTGGCAGTCTGGGATTGTATTCGTCACTGACGCATCGCAACCCATCAAATGCCCTGACCATGGCATCGCTGCTGCTGCCCTTTCTGACGTTTTATGCGATCACGGAGTTTCTGCTGGGCGGCAATCTGGGCGTGTGTTTCTGGATCTGCATGGCCTACGGGTTTGCGGCGGTGGCAATGATGGTGCCAGCGATGAACGACTTCGACATCGCGCTGGGCCGGAATGCTCAGGAGTGAGCGTGTGGGGCCACGGATGGAGGGTTGTTTTGGGCCACGGATGAACACGGATTTTCACGGATAAACGCAAAGGGCCGTTGGGGTTGAGGCTTGGAGAGGTCCTTTATCTGGTGTTGCGCAGCGGGGCTTTGCCGACTGTTTGACTCACGCGAAGCCGCCAGGGGAAACGCTCGGGGATCTTGAATGTCTGTTCTGCGGCACGGATGAGATGGAGGGTTGTTTTTAGCCACGGATGAACACGGATTTTCACGGATAAACGCAAAGGGCCGTTGGGGTTGAGGCTTGGAGAGGTCCTTTATCTGGTGTTGCGCAGCGGGGCTTTGCCGACTGTTTGACTCACGCGAAGCCGCCAGGGGAAACGCTCGGGGACCTTGAATGTCTGTTCTGCGGGACGGATGAGATGGTATTTTTTGTACCCCTCATGGACGCGAATTTTCGCCTGCGAGCGGTCCGGAGAAGGCGGTCCAAACTGGTGTGTCCCCCGGCAGCGCCCGACATCGCCCCAGGCCGGAATGCTCAGGAGTGAGCGGGATGTTTTTGCAGCCCTGACAGGTCCTGTAAGTCGTACAGGTCGTACTGGACCTGTACGTCAAACAGGACTTATCAGCAGCAGCAGCCAGCTCCGACGCAGCGATCGTTATTTGTCGTCGTCCTTTTTTTCCTTGTCATCGTCTTCGCGATCGGATTCCGGACGCGGCTGATCGGCCGGTTGGTCACTGCGTTCTCCTTCTGGTTTTGCTTCGCCGTCAACTTCGACGTCGGGGCGTCGCGGACGAACAGCTCCGCCCTCAGGTCGGTCGCCCTGCTCGCGCATTTCGCGGCCTGGCGGGCGACCTTCACGCATGCGGGCTGCCATGCCGGACTGCAGCTCCTCGCGATCCACTCCACCGTCCTTGTTTTTATCCAGTGCTTCCATCTGCTCACGCAGGAACGGGGGCAGTTCGTCACCACTGAGCTTTCCGTCCTTGTTGACGTCCGCCCGTTCCATCATCTGACCGAAGAATTCTGCCGGATTGCCGCCTCCCGGGGGCCGCCCGCCTTCCGGTCCGCCCTGTCCTGGCTGCTGCAGTCGCTGGGCTGCCATCGCCTGCAGCTCGCCGCGGTCGAGAGCCCCGTCCCTGTTGGCGTCACTGCGTTCCAGCATGGGCTTCATGCGTTCCGGCAGTTCGTCACCGGACAGTTTGCCGTCGCCGTTGGCGTCCATCGCCAGCATGCGTTCCAGCATGGCGCCCGGACCACCCTGGTTATTTCCGCCACGACCACCGCCAGGCTCGCCCTGAGGAAAGCCGCCGGGGCCCTGAAAGAATCCGCCACCGCCAGGCATACCGCCACGACCAAACTGCCCCGGCATGCCTTCCATGTTCGGCCGCAGCTCGGAGGCGTCCAGGCGTCGATCCCGGTTGCGGTCCAGTGTCTTCAGAGCAATGATGGCCCCGTCAATTTCCTCCTCAGACAGTTCGCCATCACCATTCTTATCAATCGCTGCCAGCAGCGGATTCGGAAACATCCCGCGGAATCCGCGACCGTCCTGCGGCCCACCGAAACCCTGTCCGCCCGGCGGTCGACCTTCAGCGCCGCGACGCCCCGCTTCGGGACGTTCGCCTTCCGGACGCCCCCCTTCCGGACGCTCGCGACGTTCGCCCGGCGGCCGATCCGGTTCACGTCTGTCCCCTTCCGGACGTTCACCTTCACGGCGTTCACCTTCACGCTGTTCAGGAGCCGGTCTGTCGCCTTCACGGCGACCTTCTTCCGGTGGCTGGGCGGATGCGGATACGGGAGCTGCCAGGGCGAGGGCCAGCAGCAGTTTGACCGGTTGGACAGGCTTCATGGGAAAGTCCCTGATTCAGGATGTGCCGGAAACGAAAATACCTGCTGAGAATAACCCGCCTGAACCCTCGGGAGACCGGGAAACTGGCGAATTTTACGACGAACTGACAATTTCGGAGAAAAAAGTCTGTCATGCATGGGGGGCGTGCTTGTTTGAAACGCCGCGGCCATTTAAGGTCGGGGCAGGTCTGCAGTACGGTCGGTTCGGCGTGTTGAAATCAGGAGTCAGCAATGCGGCATCGCGGTGTTTTTGTGCTCAGTGTGGCAGCGTTGTGTACGGGACTGCTGGCAGACAGCCAGGCACTTCAGGCGGACCAAAAAACGGGGACACTGGACATCTACTTCATCGATGTCGAGGGCGGTGCCGCCAATCTCCTGGTCACTCCGGAGGGTGAATCGCTGCTGATCGATTCCGGTTATCCGGACAATCAGGGTCGGGATCTGAACCGTATCGTGAAGGTGGCGAAGGACGTCGCCGGGCTGTCGCGGATTGACCACGCGATGGTTTCACACTGGCATCTTGACCACTTCGGCAATCATGCAGCTCTGGCAGCTCAATTCGGTATCGGCACATTCTGGGATCGCGGGATTCCTGACAGTCTGTCCGAGGACCCTGGGTTTCCGGATCGGATTGCGGCCTATCGTGCAGCTTCGCAGAATCAGTCGCGGGCGCTGAAGGCCGGCCAGTACGTGCCGTTGAAATCCGGCCAGACAAAGCTCAGTCTGCGAGTTCTGTGCGCCAGTCGCGAAACGGTCGTGGGCGAGGGTTCCGAGAATCCCTTCGCTTCCCGCCATCAGCCTCAGCCGGATGATCCCAGCGACAACTCGGCCAGTATCGCGCTGCTGGTGAAATTTGGCGAGTTTCGTTATTTGACATGCGGCGACCTGACGTGGAACACGGAAGCCAAACTGATGATTCCCAGAAATCCGGCCGGGCGCATCGACCTGTTCATGGTGACTCATCACGGTCTGCCGGTCAGCAACAACCCGGTTCTGGTGCTGGCCCTGGACCCTGTTTCAGCCGTCATGTGCAACGGTCCGAAGAAGGGCGGTGCCGAATCCACACTGAAGACGCTGCGGGAAGTGCAGTCGATGCAGCAGTGGTTCCAGCTGCATCGCAACGTGGACCTTGATCCGGCATTGCAGGCACCGGCGGAGTTCATTGCCAACAGTGTACCGACAGCCGACTGTCAGGGTCAGTGGGTGCTGGCACGGGTCGCAGCGGATGGCAGCAGCTACACGATTCAGATCGGCGCTGATGGCCGCAGACACGAATTCAGGACTCGAAAAGAACACTGAAACGCTGTCAGTGTTCAGTTGCTGTTGGGACGGGGGCGAAGCGGGACTGAGTGGAGGCGGGAGTGCGAATACTGCTGATCGCCGATATTCATGCGAACTGGCCGGCCCTGGCGGCGATTCACGAGCGATTTGACGCGTGCCTGTTTCTGGGTGACGCGGTGGATTATGCGGCGGATCCGGTACCCTGCATTGAGTGGCTGCGGCAGTATGCCACGGCTGCGGTGCGGGGCAATCATGACCATTCGCTGGCGCAACGAGTGCGGGTGCGACCGGCTGGCACCTTTCGCCGCATTTCAGCGGCCCTGCGTGATCATCATTACCGAGTGTTGTCGGACGAGCATCTGACGTGGCTGGCTGAGCTGCCGGTGCAGCAGTACGTCCAGCTCGATGGCCGCCGCTTTCTGCTCCTGCACGCGACTCCGCGCGACCCCATGGACGAGTACCTCGAGGCGGATGCTGAACAGTGGCGGCAGCGGCTGGAGCATGTGCAGGCGGATTTTGTGTGCGTCGGACACACTCATGTCCCGATGCATCTGCAGTTGGGACATCTTCAGGTGATCAATCCGGGCAGTGTGGGTCAGCCGCGTGACGGGGATCCGCGGGCTTCGTATGCGATTATTGACGGGGGTCAGGTGGAGTTTCGGCGTGTGGCGTATGACGTTGACTGGACGGTCCGTCAGCTGCGTGACGCGGGCCTGGAGCCTCAGATTCTGGCAGCGGCCGAATGGGTATTGCGGAGCGGCGGCGGTGCTGCAGAACCGCGGAGCTGATGGGGGAGTTTTCAGTTTTCAGTGGGCTGTGGGCTGTGGGCAGCCTGACTGGGCGTCGCGACAGGGGGGATGTCGCCCCCTCACCCCCGGCCCCTCTCCCCCTCGGGGGCGAGGGGAGGATTGGGTGTCAGTGGACAGTGAGTGTGGCGGGGGGCGACGTGATCTGCGGACAGAATCGGCAGCTCATCTTCGCGGCTTCGCGGCTTCGCGTGAGCAATCGC
>VFQT010003574.1_pt1 | contig 14010 bp, 7 predicted proteins | sample 3512381 | NCBI WGS metagenome assembly VFQT01 (sample SAMN10412376, study PRJNA504923) | tailings metagenome | isolation source: Relicate 2 Philex TSF3 active mining site | place: Philippines: Tuba, Benguet | collected 2017-08-29 | reverse complement strand
CATGACTCGCTCCACCGTGCTGCTTGCCGTCACCCTGCTCGCAGGGCTTGCCGCAGCCTCCGGCTGGCGCTCGGCGACACCGCAGAGCGCCCCGCCGGATCGGCTGCGGATCGCCACCTGGAACCTCGAATGGCTCATCGCCCCTGAGGATTTCCGCGCGCTCGCCCGCGACTGCGTACCGCGGGACGCCTCGCCCGGCCCGCGGCGACGTTTCATCCCCTGCAACGTCGCAGCCGAGCACGAACGCAGCACGGCCGACTTTCGCGCCCTCGAGCGCTACGCACGCCTGCTCGATGCCGAGGTCATTGCGCTTCAGGAGGTCGACGGCGAACGCGCTGCCCGCCTCGTATTCCCGAACCACGATTTCTGCTTTACGCAACGCGAGGGCGTGCAGAACAACGGTTTCGCCATCCGGCGCGGTCTCGCCCATCGCTGCGGCGAGGACTGGTCGACGCTCTCGCTCGGCGGCCGAGTGCGCAGCGGCGCCGAGTTGATCCTCTTCCCCGGCTCCGCTCAGGAGATGCGCTTGCTCTCCGTGCACCTGAAATCCGGCTGCCCCCGTCGACCCCTCGACGATCCGCGCGATGCCTGCGAAACGCTCTCCCGGCAGGTTCCCGAACTCGAGCGCTGGATCGACACCCAGGCCGCCGCGGGCCGACGCTACGCGATCCTCGGCGACTTCAACCACGACCTGTTGATGACACGCGGTCCAGCTCGCAACGATCAAGGCCAATTGCGCAACCTCTGGGCCGAAATCGACGACGGTGAACCCGCCGGTGCACGCCTCATCAACGTGGCGGCTGGTCAGCCTTTCGTCAACTGCTCCGCCAGTCAGAACTACTCGAGCTACATCGATCACGTCGTGCTCGGCGAGTCACTCGCCGAGTGGCGTGTGCCCGGTTCGTTCGTACGACTGACCTACGAGACGCGCGATGCGCTGCAACGCAAACTGAGTGACCATTGCCCGGTGGGCGTCGACCTCGCACCTCCGCGGTCAGGCGCAACCTCTGCAGGAGTTCAGCCATGACGCTCGATACCGTGTTCGAAGGCGCGACGGTATTTGATGGCACCGGGACCGCGCCGTACACCGCCGATGTCGGCGTGCGCGATGGGCTCATCCAAGAGATTGGCACGGTGCGCACCGCGGCCACCGAGCACATCGATGCGCGCGGCGCCTGGCTGACCCCGGGCTTCGTCGATCTGCACACGCATTACGACGGGCAAGCGAGCTGGGATCAAACCTTCAGCCCGAGCATCCATCACGGTGTCACCACCGTGCTCTTCGGCAACTGCGGGGTCGGCTTTGCGCCGCTCGGCGGTGGCCCTCGCGAGCGCGCCATCGACAACCTGATCTCGCTCATGGAAGGCGTCGAGGACATCCCGGGCGCCGTGCTCGCCGAGGGCGTGAGCTTCGACTGGCAGAGCTTTCCTGAATATCTCGATGCGCTCGAACGCCGGCCACACAGTCTGGATTTTCTGGTGCAGGTACCGCACGACCCGTTGCGTATGGCGGTGATGGGCGAACGGGCGCTCGAGCGCCAGCCTGCCACGGCCGAGGACGTTCAAGCCATGCGGGTGCTGCTGCGCGAGGCGCTGGAGGCGGGCGCCGCGGGCTTTTCCACCGGTCGCACGGACAACCATCGCACCACCCGCGGTCTGCCGACCCCTGCGGCAGAGGCCAACGCCGCCGAACTCATCGGTCTCGCCTCAGCCTTCGAAGGCCTGAAGCATGGCGTCGTGCAACTCGTCAGTGACTTCAATCTGCTCGAAGGCCCGGAGGGCTTCAGCGCCGAGTTCGATCTGGTTGAAACCTTGGCGCGTCACAGCGGGCGCCCGCTCTCGATGACCTGGATGCAGCGCGACCCCGGCGCCGAACAATGGCGGGCCATCCGCGCGCGTACCGAAGCAGCCGTCGAGCGGGGACTGCCGCTGTGGCTGCAGACGAGCTCCCGCGGCATCGGCGTAATCCTGGGTCTCGATACGAGTTTCCATCCGCTGATGGGCTTCCCCGGATACCTCGAAGTTGCCGCACTGCCACTGGCCGCGCGCGCAGCCGCACTGCGCGACCCGGCACGCAAGGCGCGTATCCTCGGCGAACGCTCGGGACGCCTCGCGGGCGATGGCAGTGCGATTCCTCCGATCGTCGATCTGATGCTCGCCCGCATTGAACTCATCGCCGGGCGCATGTTTCCACTTACGAGCACGGGCGCCGATGGCAGCCTGGCGGTGGACTACGAGCCGTCGGTCGCCCAGAGTCTGCTCGCGGTGGCTCGGCGCCGGGGCTGCAGCGCCCTCGAAGCCATCTACGATCATCTCGCATCCGGCTCGGGCGATCAGTTGATCCACTTCCCGATCTTCAACTACAACGACGGCTCGCTCGATGTGGTGCGCGAGATGCTGCAGCACCCTCGCGCGCTCTACGGCCTATCGGATGCCGGCGCCCACGTCGGCACGATCTGCGATGCGAGCAGCACCACGTTCCTGCTCAGCCACTGGTGTCGCGATCGGCAGCACGGCTCGCTCGAGGCCGCACAACTCATCGAAATGCTGACGCAGCGCAACGCCAGGCATTTAGGGCTCACCGATCGCGGGCGCATCGCCTGCGGCCTACGCGCTGATCTGAATCTGATCGACCCGGCTCGACTCGCGCCGGGTGTACCGCAACTCGTCAACGATCTGCCCTCAGGCGGCAAGCGGCTGCTGCAGACCTCGTTGGGGTATCTCGGTACCTGGGTACGAGGCCTGCCCGTGATTCGTCACGGCGAGATCACTGCACACCGGCCAGGCGCGCTCGTGCGGGCGCACTGACCCACCAGAACTCACGCAATCAACCTGTTGCCCTTACGGGCCGCTGCGCCACGCCCTGCAAAATGCGTCGAGTTCGCTCCGAGAGTTCGACTCGCACAACGCACCCACCGACACCTGCTCGGGCGCCAGAGTCTTGCGCACAATGCGTGCCGCCGTATCCAGAGTAACCTCGAAGCGCACCCCTGGAACAGACTCCGCTGAGCGCTGCGGTTGCTCAGCATCCACCGGAAATACCACGCCCTGTATGCGTACCGCCTCACCGTCGCAGGCGACGGACTGCACCACCGAGGCCTCGGCGAGATCGGTGAGCACGACTTCACTCGCGCTGCCCTCGAGCAGGGCCTCATCGAAGCGGCCTACCGTCAACTGATAGCCGTCCTGCACCGTCCACACGCGCCCCGCGCAGCGCGCAACCCAGCCACTCGTCGGTAGCTCGAGCCCCGATGCCTCCGATGTGCGCCAGGTCACGGGCACCGTATCGGGCAGACTCTGCTTTGCGAGGACTCCACCATCTGAATCGCGATACTCGAGCCGCCAACGCTGCACGCCGGCCGAGCGTTCGACGACGATCGTATGCCGTCCCGATGATGCGGGATCAAGGGCAAGCGATACGCCAGGCGTCGTCGACCCCGCACTCGATGAGCCGGTCTGTGCAGAGCCCGTCAACGTCAAAGACTGCGGAACAGGCGTAGCGGTGCTTGAACCCGCTGTAACCGTCAGGGTCGTCACGCTGCCCGCCGCTGACGTCGTAGCCGCGCTCGCGGCGTCCACCCCGACAAAGCGCACTTCGACGGCTCCCTCTGCGGCGCTTACCGGCACTACACTCGTCGGCATCAAGCCGTTGCGCCGCGGAAACCCGCGTGAAAACTTGCCAGCTCCGATCGACGTCAGATCAAGGCGTCCCTGCTGCGATAGCCGGGTCAGATACATCGATTCAACGAGCACCCCTGACTTGGCGCCGCGCACATCGAGCGTCTCCCACAACGCCGAGGTCACGGGGTACGCCGCGCAAGCCTCGCCGAGATCACAGATGAAGAGGTCGTTGTCCACATCGGCACCAACCACGAGCCAGTACTGGCCAGGCTCGACATCATTGATTTGCGCCGTCGCCGAAGGACCATTAGCAACTACGTTGGCCTCCGCAACGACCGACTCGTTCACCGGGTCATAGAGCAGCGCATACTGCGCGCCACCGCTGCCGACATAGGTATCCGGCTTACGGGCGACAATGACCTTGAGGGTCGAGGGCACAGAGAGCCCATTAAAGGTCGCGGTAAACGTCAGCACGGCCTCGCTCGTACCAATCGGTAGCTTGCTGCGATCCACGGCGAATGCAATCCGATAATTGCGCGCATCAATGGCCGTCGCCGATCCTGGCGAGCTGATCCAATCACGCGAGGCAGACACCTTGATGCCGGTGAGCCCTGCAATGTCACCGGTGAGCGTCAGCGTCACTGTGGCGAGGCTGCTGGTATCACCAAAGTCGAGCGTTCCAGGACTAAACGAAATCTTGAACGGCGCCGACGGAATCACTCCGGTCTTCGCCGTAGTCAACGCGCGTACAGTGTTGATCGCACCGTAGCCATAAAAAAGATCTTTACCCGTCTCACCGATGTCGTCCGTCAAGGCGCCTGCGGCGATATAGGTGTCGACGAGTGCAGGCGTGAGGTCGGCCTTCACGCCCTTCATCATCGCGAGCACACCCGCCACATGAGGCGTGGCCATCGAAGTGCCGAGCGAACTGCGATAAGTGAAATTGATCGGGCCGTCTCCCTCGCGGGCAATGTCAGTGCTGAACACGCCGATGCCGGCATCACCACCCGGAGCGGCCACATCGAGTGCGGTACCACGATTCGAATACGAAGAAATCTGCTTGAGGGATCCCAACGCAGACACAGCAATCACGCCATTGCAGTTGGCGGGAGAGCCGACGAAGGAAAGGCTGCTGTTGCCTGCTGCTGCGACCACCATCACACCGGCCGCGCGAACCTCATTGATCACCTGCTGATAGGACGATGAGCAGTTCGACGAGTCTGATCCCAGACTGAGATTGATGATGTCGGCCTTGCGCGGTGGCTGTAGGGTCGTGAGCCCTGCGGCGTAGCGCATGCCCTCGATGATGTCGCTGCTCGAGCCGCTGCCCGTGGCGTTGAGAGCGCGCACCGGCAGGATCTTCGTGGTCCAGCCAACACCCGTCACGCCCTGCGCATTGTTGCCCCGCGCCGCGACCGTACCGGCGACGTGGGTTCCGTGAGAGGTGCGGATCGACGAACCGCTGCGAATGATGCCGGGGTCAGACGGGTCGTTGTCGCGCCCATCACCGTCACCTGACGGATCGCTCGAGACGAAGTCGTAGCCTCCCAACAGATTCTCGACGAGATCGGGGTGGCGTGCGACGCCCGAGTCGATCACCGCCACCACAACGTCCGGGTTACCGGTGCTGATGTCCCAGGCCGCGGGCAATTGGATGAGATCGTAGTGCCACTTCTGCTTCGGGTACTGCGGGTCGTTCGGCTCGGCCAACGTGCGCATGATGAAGTCAGGTTCCGCGCTCTGGATGCGTGAGTCCTTGCGCAGTTCGCGTATCGCACGCTGCGTGAGCCAGCGCTGACGCTGATCCTCCGAGGCGAACTGCCCCCATGGCAGCGTCTGCCGCTTCGGCGGGGCCACCGCCACGGTGAACACCGAGTCGATACTGCCAGAAAGAATCTTGAAATCAGTCATGGGATCAGCGAGTTCGTCGACGTCGCGCAGCGGCGAGTCCCCGGCGCCGCGCCCCCCGCCGCGCAGTGCTTCGCGGGCTTCGGGCTTGAGAACCACGAGCGCCTGATTTGGCACGAGATCTACGGACAGCGTCGAGCTACCGAAACGCGAAGCATTCGTCGCCGAATCCGACACCAGCAAATAACGGCTCGACCCACTGAACACAGACACGACGACGATGTACTCGGCACTCGTCGGTGCGGTCACCACCTCGAGAATATTCTCACTCTCCGATGCATCGACGAGTGTGCCCGAGGGCGTGTACAGGTAGAGATCCACGTCATCGAGCGCGCCATCACCGGACAACTCGAGTGCTACCTTCTGTCCTTCGAGAAGCGAGACGCGGTAGAAATCCTCCACATCGCCGACGCGCTGCAACTGACCGTTGGGCCCGGTCAACGGTTCGTTGACGTAGCCGCCCACCGCGAAGGGCCAGTTGAGGGCTTGGGGCGCATCGCTGCCGTTATCCTCGAGTCCGCCGTTGGGATCGTTCGTGTCGCTGTCGGTCTGGATGAAGGAGGGAGTCAGCAAATTGAAAGACAGCGACGCCACCGGCGCCGTGGCCTTCAGTGCTACGGTCCGCACCCCGCCGGGCGCGTTGGTTGCAATGCGCAGCTGCGCACTGCGCTCACCCGAGCCGATTGGCACAAAGCGCACGGCGATCGTGCAGGTCTTGCTCGACTCCAACGTGGCGGGGCAATTGTTCGTCTGGGTAAACTGCGCAGCGTGGGCACCGGAGAACGTGATCTCGCTGATGCTTAGGGCGACCTTGCCGCTGCTGGTGAGCACGATGTCGCGGGTCGTGCTCATCGATCCACCCGCGGTCGTACCGAAGTCGATGGCGCTCGGGCTCAGCGACAACGCAGGCGCGAGCACTTCGACGGTGGCCGACCTGCTGACCGAGCCCTCGCTGTTGCTGCACGTGAGAGTGTAGGTGCGAAAACCGCTGACGGTCGGAGTGACCGTCGCGGTGTTGACGCCGGTAGTCGCCGACTTCGCGCCCTGCCAGTCTCCCGAGGCCGTGCAGCTCACGGCACCGCCTACGGTCCAGCGTAACTGGGCACTGGAGCCCAGCGCGATCTGCGTGGGCAGGGCTGTGAACACCAGCGTCGGCACCGCGCCCTGAACCTTGACCGTTGTAGACGCCGACACAGAGCCTGCGGGTCCCGTACAGGCCAGGGTGAAGCTGCGATCACCGGTCTGCAGGAAAGGCTCCGTGGTAAAGGAGCCCGACTTGCCGCGTGATCCATCCCACGAGCCGCTCGCCACGCAGTCGGTGGCATCCACGGTCGACCAAGACAATCGCGTACCCGAACCAAGCGAGACGATCGCGGGCGTGGCCGTGAAGGTGAGTTTGGGTGCCGCAGCCACCGCGAGCGAACGCGTGACCGCCGTGGTCCCGCCCGCGCCGGTGCAGGTCAGGGTGTAGGTCTTGGTACCCCGTGTCAGCGAACCGATCGTCTCGGAGCCTTGGGAAGTTTTCTCGCCACTCCAGTTGCGACTCGCCCGGCAACTGCGCGCATTGCTGGCGGTCCAGTTCAGGGTGACCGCTCCTTCAGGACTGACCACCGCATCACTCAAGTTGAACGTGAGCACGGGCGGCGGCAGCACGCTGACATTCACCGACTGAGAGACCTCGCCGATGTCGTTGACGCAACGTAACGTGTAGTCGTTGGACGGGTTCGTCAACGTGCCGGTGGATTGCGAGCCGCTCGGCTTCTGCTCGCCCGACCACGCGCCGCTCGCCGTGCAGGAGGTGACATCGGTCGCCCGCCATCGCAGCGTGGTGCCCTTGCCCGTCGCCACCTCGGGGGCCAAAGCGCTGAAGGTCAGTTGCGGCTTCGGCAGGATGGACACCTTGACGCTGGCGCGGCCCGACCCGCCCGGCCCGGTGCAGGCCAAGGTAAATGTCTTCGTACCTTTGGCTGCAGGGACCGACTCCGCGGCGCCCTGGGTCGCTTGATCGCCACTCCACGCGCCGCTCGCCTTGCAGCTCACGGCATCGGTTGCACTCCAACGCAAAGCTACGGCCTTCCCCAGTTCAATCGTCGGTGCAGCAGCCGTGAGGGTCACCACCGGCGCCGCCACAGCCTTCACCGTCACGGTGCGCGAGACGCTGCCCCCGACACCCTCGCAACCGAGCGTGAATTGGTTCTCGCCAAGCGGCAGGGGACCGGAACTGCGACTGCCAGAGCGGGCCGCGGTGCCCTCCAGGGTGCCTGACCAAGCACCACTCAGTGTGCATCGGGTCGCACCGCTCAGCACCCAACTGAGCCGTGCCGTACGTCCCACGCCCACGGTCGACGCTGCAACAGACAGGGTCAGCGCAGGTGGCGCCGGCTGCGCCCGAAGGGGACCCGCCCACCAAGCCGCTGTCGCCAGCAGGGCCAGCAGGGAAAGGGCTGTGGCGGGACGACACCGCATGCGCCGACTATACCCCTTCGGAGTACTGAAAAAAGAACGGCCCCTTGCGGGGCCGTCCACTCATCAGGCTTGGAGGTCGGTCTTAGAAGCCGATCGCGATACCGGCCGAACCGCCCGTCTCGTCACCGGTGGTGGTGACACCGAGCTTGAACTTGACGCGCTCGCTCACCACGAAGTCCATGCCGAGGGCCGCGGCGGTTTCGCTCGCGAAGGTACCCACGCCAAGGCCGAGGCTGAACTTGCCGTAGTTCACGGTCGGGATCGCAGCGAGGGCCATCGCCATGGCGATACCCTGACGGCTTTCCTTGGTGAGCGAATCCACGCGCTCGCCCAGCTGGGTGACGCGGGTGTTCACGGTGTTGATGTTGTTCTGCAGGGTCACATCCGCCGCGGTGCGCGCTGCGACCTCGGCATTAATGTTGTTCTGCAAAGTCGTGTCGGCCGCCTTACGGTCGGTCACTTCTTTATCGATGTTCTGCTGCAACACGACGTCGGCGGCCTTGCGGTCCGTGACCTCTTTGTCGATGTTGGCCTGCAGAACGACGTCCGCGGCCTTGCGGTCGGTCACTTCCTTGTCGATGTTCTGCTGCAGCACGACGTCCGCGGCCTTGCGGTCGGTCACTTCCTTGTCGATGTTGGCCTGCAGAACGACGTCCGCGGCCTTGCGGTCGGTCACTTCCTTGTCGATGTTGGCCTGCAGGGTTGCGTCCGCGTCGAACAATTGGTCAAAACCGTCGACGATGGCCTGACCCACGTCGTCCTTGCCGATCAGGGTCGCAGCCTCGGCACAGGCCTCGCTGTCCGGATTCGCAACGCACTCAGCGGCAGCCAAAACGGCTTTGGCCGGATTCTTGGCATTCTTCGGATCGGTCAGCAGGTCGTAGTTAGGATCCTCACCCGGAGCCAGCGGCTTTTCGGCTGCTGCGACCAGCGTGTTGTACTCGGTCTGCTTGGTGGTGAGTTCTTCCTCTGCGGCCGTCAGCGCGGAACGGTCCGCCGCCGGCTCGAAGTTGGTGACCGCGTCGGTCGCTTCGGCGAGCGCTGTCTCGGCATCACCCACGGCCGACTCGAGACCCTCGATCGGCTCGCGGGCTGTCTGCAATTCAGCCAACTTATCGCTGTAGGCGGTCGACTTCGCGTTGTAAGCGACGACATCCTCATCGTCTTCGTTGGCGGCCACATAATCGGCAACCGTCTGACCCGCGGCGGTCGCTTTAGGAATCAACGCTTTTTCGGCCGAGTTAAGTTCGAGCGCGGCGGCTTCCACCTGCCCCTCAAGATCGACGATGTCGGCCTTGGCGTCGGCAAGTGCCGTCTTGGCTGCCTCCAGCTCAAGGGCCTTCGCGGCCTCTTCTAGCTCCAATACGGCCAGATTTTCCTCGTCTTCCGCGACGGCCGCATCGTACGTCTCCTTCTCTCCGTCCACGGTTTCCTGGGCCGGATCGAGCTCGTCGGTCTTGTACGCTGCAGCGTCGAGTTCAGCCTGACACTGTGCGCGGTTCAACCACTTTTCATAGGTCTCCGTGCACGCATCGCCCGCATCGACTGCGGCTTTGTATTCATCAACGCTCTTCGGAACATTGAGCGGTGTGGACTGTGCCAACGCCGAGGTGGACAGCAACGCTACGGACAGCGCGCCAAGTCCAGCCGTGCCGACGAACTTATTGAATTTCATCGTGAGACCTCCAAGCCCCTTCTTGAGAACTGTTTTCCTGCGGAAACCAAAACCGGCCGAAGGCAGGTGCCAAAGCGACCGCAACTACCTCACTTTATATGTCATTTTAACATACTAATAACGTATAAAAAAATAGATAGTTAAATTACGCAGGTTTCTGCTTTCGAACAACCGTTTGATGGAGCGTCAATGCGACGGCCCCTGACGGGGCGCATCGTGGCCGCGAGGCGGCGGGGAGCACCGACGGACAGGCGGCAACGTTCGGCGGTTCACGCCGATGGAACAAAGCTAGGGGCGGCCAGTAAGAAGACGGCGGGGCTCGTTCCCTTCCCGTGACGCCGCGCAACCGACTCCGATCCGCCATCGGACGGCGGACCCGCGCCTTACGCGTATCCAACTCGACGAGCACCGGCCGACACCGAACTACGCGGCAAGATTGAAAGTCAAAATGTAATCACGCTGCCGTCGTAATTGACGACCTTGTCATTAGAGTCGAGCGTCATGCGCTCGATCACCTGCATCATCCCGCGCACGCTCTGCTCCGCGGCGATGCCTCGCCCGGGAAACCCCGAGGCGCGAAGCAGATCAGTCTCCACCATGCCGGGCGCGATGATCCCGACCATGAGCCCTTCGCCCCGCCAATCCGCGGCGAGCGACCGATAGCCGTAGAAATCACCGCGTCGTGCCGTCTGCGCGGACGATCCGAGCCCACTCGACATGCCGAAGACCTTGCGGGTCTGGCCAACCAGCAGGTTGGACTTGAAGGCCTCGGAGACCTTTAGCGCGCCAAAGGTGTTGGCATTGATAACGGCCAGAAACTCGGACTGATCAAGGCCGCCGATCTTCTGTTTCGACACATCACCTAACGTCCCGGCATTGTTGATGATGACGTCGATGGGTTGGCCGCGATATTTGGCAGCCAGAGCCTCGATGGCCGCCGCCGGGTTACGCACCGCGGCGATCACCGTCCAGCCCTGCGCAGCGTACTAGCGCACGAATTCGAGCCCGATACCGCGATTGGTACCCGTAATAAGGACCGTGGAGGCCTCGACGACCCCAAAAAGCACCCACCCTACGAGGGCCGCGAGCAGTCTTTTTCCGAACATGATCCCCTCACCTCGGCTGCACTTCTTTACGCAATGATGGGCGTATATAATGGGTGGTTTACCCGACCCCTTGCGGTCCTGCAACCACCATCACCGACCTTATTACTGGAAGCTGCCATGCCCCGTACAACTGCCCTTGCCGACATCCGCAACATCGGGATCATCGCCCACGTCGATGCCGGAAAGACCACGACGACCGAGCGCATTCTTTATTACACCGGGCGCAAGCACACCATCATCGACATCCACGATACGAAGGATCTGAAGACCTCGACCACGACGGACTACCTCGAGCAGGAACAGAAGCGTGGCATCACGATCCAGAGCGCCGCGGTGTCGGCGTTCTGGCGCAAGAAGAAGATCAACGTCATCGACACCCCGGGGCACGTCGACTTCACCATCGAAGTGAACCGCTCGCTGCGCGTGCTCGACGGCGCCGTGGTCGTGTTCGACGGCGTGGCGGGTGTGGAGCCGCAGTCAGAGACGAACTGGCGTCTGGCCGACAACTACGGCGTGCCGCGTATTTGCTACGTCAACAAGATGGATCGTAGCGGCGCTTCGTTCACGCGCTGCGTCGATATGATCAAGAAGCGCCTCGGAGCGCGTCCGCTGCCGATCCAGATCCCGATCGGCTCGGAAGATAACTTCAAGGGCATGATCGACCTCGTCGAAATGAAGGCCCTCGTATGGGACTCGGACGACAAGGACGCAGAGTGGCAGATCCTCGAGGTCACGCCGGACATCGCCGATCGCCTCGGCATCGCCGTGCCGACCGATCGCGAGATCCTCGCCAAGGCCGAGCAGTACCGCAAAGAACTGATCGACACTTGCCTCGAGATGGACGATGCAGCCATGGAAGCCTATCTCCTCGAAGAGAAGGCGCCCTCCACCGAGACGCTGCGCGCCTGCCTGCGCAAGGGCACGATCACCGGCGCCTTCAACCCGGTGCTGTGCGGCTCGTCCTACAAGAACAAGGGTGTGCAGCAGGTGCTCGACGCCGTCGTCGACTATCTGCCGGCGCCGACCGACGTCGAATCGATCAAGACCGTGGATGCCGACGGCAAGCCGATCGGCGAACGCGTTTGCTCGGACGACGAGCCGTTCGCGGCGCTCGCGTTCAAGGTCATCAACGATGCCTACGGCGCGCTGACCTTCGTGCGCGTGTACTCGGGCGTACTCACCAAGGGCGCTTCGGTCACCAACTCCACGCGCGGTAAGCGCGAGAAAATCGGCCGCATGGTCGAGATGTTCGCGAAGGAAGCGAACCCCATCGAAGAGGCCCGCGCAGGCGACATCATCGCGCTTGTTTCGCTCGCCGAAACCGACACCGGTGACACGCTCTGCGACTCGGATAATCAGGTCGTGCTCGAACGCATGCGATTCCCCGAGCCCGTGATCAGCGTCTCGGTGCAGCCGAAGGTCAAGGGCGAACTCGAGAAGTTCAACGCGGCGCTCGGCAAGATGGTTCGTGCCGACCCTTCACTGCGTCTCGAGACGGATCGCGAAACGGGCCAGACCATCCTGCGCGGCATGGGCGAGTTGCACCTCGACGTGACGCTCGATCGTATGCGCACGGAATTCAACGTCGAAGGCACGATGGGTGAGCCGCAGGTGGCCTACCGTGAAGCCTTCACGCGCGCAATCGAAGAACAGTACGTCCACAAGAAGCAGACCGGCGGTTCAGGCCAGTTCGCCGAAGTGTGGATCAAGTTCGAGCCGCTTGAGCGCGGCGCCGGCTTCGAATTCGTCGATGCCACGGTGGGCGGCTCGGTGCCGCGCGAATATGTGCCTTCGGTCGAAAAGGGTCTGCGCCTGCAGATGGAAGAAGGCGTGCTCGCCAAGTTCCCGACCGTCGACTTCCGCGCCACTCTCTTCGATGGCAGCTACCACGACGTCGACTCGAATGCCCTGACGTTCGAAATCGCCGCCAAGGCCTGCTTCCGTGAGGGCATCCGCAAGGCCTCCCCCGTGCTGCTTGAGCCTGTGATGAAAGTCGAAGTGGTGACCCCGGGCGATTACCTTGGTGACGTGATCGGCGACATCAACCGTCGTCGCGGCTCGATCCAGGACCAGCTCGAGCGTGGCACCAACATCGCCGTCGTGGCGACCGTGCCGCTGTCGGAAATGTTCGGCTACATCGGTCAGCTGCGCGCCATGTCGAGTGGTCGCGCCTCGTACACGATGGAGTTCTCGCACTACGATCTCGTGCCGCGCAACGTGGCCGAGAAAGTCGTCGAAGAGACCAACAAGCCCAAGAGCTGATCGACTCGAAATGGATCGGCATGTCGTGCCGATCAACATAAAAAGGGGGGCTTCGGCCTCCTTTTTTATTTGACGTACTGCGCGAGCCCTTGCAGTACGAGATCATCGACACGATCGTGCGCGTGCTTGAGATCCTTCGCGATCCCGCTCGCGCCGCCGCCAGTCAGAATCACCCTCGGGTTCGAGCCGATTGCCGCTCGCGCCTCGCGGCGCGCTCGCTCGATCATCGCAGCGACACTTTGTTTGGCGCCCTGCTGCACTGCGGCCCGAGTATCACGGGCAAAGAAATCCGAGTGTGCAGGCTCTTTGAGACCCTGTGCGCGCCGCGCGATACCACCGGTCCTCCCCAGCAACGATGCCACCATCATCGAGGGTCCCGGCAAGATGAGTCCGCCGTGATGATGACCGTCACGGGTGACAAGATCGATCGTCGTGGCTGTGCCGACATCCACTACGAGCAACGCTGACGCACGCGGAAACAGCGCTCGTGCACCGATCATCGCCACCCAACGATCAGCGCCTAAGCGCCACGAATCTCGATAGCCGTTGATGAGCCCGTCGTGCTGCGGTTCGCTCTGCACGAAGCGCGGTGCGAACCCTGTCGCTTTTCGCACGGTCGACTCGAAGCGGGTGCGTAATGACTCAGCGGCCACGCTGACCACCACGACGGGCACGCCTGCTCGCAGCGTCGCAAAGCGCGCCTGATCGTGTGACACCGCGCGCATCGGCCCAAGCTTACCGTTACGGTCTAGCACGGCCCACTTGAGCCGCGAGTTGCCAAGATCAACGAGCACCGTCATCGGCGCACCGACACATCGCCCGCGATGATGGTCTCGCGTGAGCCATCGTCACGCTCGAGAATGAGCGCGCCTTGCGCATCGATGCCGCACGCGATACCGCGCCGCTGGCCATTCACATCGGCGACGACGATGGGCTGGTTGCGCAAGACATCAGCGGAGTTCCACTGCGTTT
>VFQT010003572.1_pt1 | contig 14017 bp, 12 predicted proteins | sample 3512381 | NCBI WGS metagenome assembly VFQT01 (sample SAMN10412376, study PRJNA504923) | tailings metagenome | isolation source: Relicate 2 Philex TSF3 active mining site | place: Philippines: Tuba, Benguet | collected 2017-08-29 | reverse complement strand
GTTACGTGCCCCAAGAAGGAAACTCGATTTGCAATACCTAGAGTCTGTGCCAGCTTCTTCAGACGCTCGCGCTCACCACCATCTCCAACCAGCTCAACGCGAAGGTTTGAGTGCTCGCTCAAGCTCGCAACAGCCCTAAGCAGGACATCGACTCTCTTTTCGTCATCTAAACGGCCCAAAAAAAGAGCAATTGGATTCTCGTTCTGCACTGCTGAATCGTTGGCAAACCTTGATGCGTCAATTCCACAGCTGATTGCAAGAACCCCTGTTACTCCTGCTGCTTTTTCTAGCAGTTCAGCTGCGCGCTTGGTTGGTGTGGTGACTGCATCCATCTTCCGAAGAATTCGTCCAGCATCTGCCCAGACCACCCGCATGGCCCAACCGTGAAGAAACTTTGGAAGTAGCGAATACTTAATTAGGTTCTCGGGCATGATGTGGTTTGTTGCAAGGACTTTTATGTTGCGTCTTTTTGCTGCTTTATTGGCAAATCTTCCGACCATCAGGTGAGATTGGATGTGGACGGCAGTTGGTTCTATGTCGTCCAGGATCTTGCCGATTTTTCTTGTCATCCCCCATGGCTCTGGCCAACGAAGAGTCTTGTGCTGCGGCACTCGGTGACTTCTAAGTCTGTGAACAATCATGTTGACGCCATCGTGCTCTTCAATTCTTGGACCTTCAGATGAGTCAAAGGCGGGAGCAATGATGTGAACTTCATTACCATTGCGAACTAAACCACCTGCCAAACGTTCAGCGAAGCGGGCAGCTCCATTGATGTCAGGAGCAAATGTGTCACAGGCCAAAACGACTTTAAGTGGTTTGGTCATTGAGTTCTTTCACCTACCAATTGGGGGTGGACTTTTGAAAGCATCAGGACTCCAGCCATGGCAATGGCGCCAGCGAATATGAATCCTGTGACTTGAGTGACATCTGCCTTAGAAGCCTCACCCAAGATAACGATACCGATTCCAACCGCAACAGCTGGGTCCACCACCGTCAATCCGGCAATCACAAGGTCTGGCGGGCCAGAGGCGTAGGCATTTTGAACAAACCAGCCTCCTAAAAATATCGCACCCAGCAAAGCTCCTACCGCTAACAGTGTCAGGAGGTTGTAGTCACCTTGGTAAATGCGTTGTATCACCACTTTTGCCAGCGATGCCGTGAATCCGTATAAAACCCCAGCTCCCAAGATGTATGCAAGCGGACCAACATTTCCCTTTGACCATGCAAAGGAAAGACCAAAGACCGCCAGCAGCAGAATCATGATTCCAACCACCTGCAGCAGCTTTTGATCACTCATCTCTGTCGAAACGGCACTGGTGGCGGCAAGTGATACGAAAGCGGCAACTCCAAGCAGAATGATGGCAATTGCCATGAGTGTCTTTGAGTCCAGTTTCACCTTATAGATGCGTGCATTCATGACGGAGGTCATGATTAGGGCTAAGGCACCAATTGGTTGAACCACAATCAATGGGGCCAGTGCCAAAGCTCCCAGCTGAAACATTGCAGCGAGTAGCAGGAAGGAAGTGCCAGTTAGCCAACGCGGACGCCTAATTAGATCGAGAATCTGTCCAAAGCGAAGAGCCGAAATCTTTCTAGTCTTTGGAACGTAATGCTTTGTGACCGCATCATTTTGAAACTGTGCGCCTAGTGATAGGAAGAAAGCACCTAGCACTGCTAGCAGTATTGCAATTGCCCGGACTACTTCGGGGGTCAGCAAGCAAACTCTCCTAAGGGAAATCAGCTGTCTCAGCCTAGACCAAGGGGCTTGAAACAAAGGTAAATTTGACCTGTGACCATCCTGCCAATTCGAATTACAGGCGATCCTGTCCTGCACACTAAAGCTGAGCCTGTCCAGGAAATCACGCCTGAAATCAGGGCACTAATTGACGACATGTTTGAAACCATGGACGCAGCCCCGGGAGTAGGACTCGCAGCACCTCAAATTGGCGTTGGGCTAAGAATTTTCGTTTATGACTATGAATTCGAAGAAACTCGACTGCGTGGAGTGGCAATCAACCCAGAGCTGAAAATTTCAGAAGTCGAAGATGGTGAGCCTGATCCAGAAACAGAATCAGAAGGTTGCCTATCAATCCCAACCGAGCGCTTCCCGCTAAAGCGAGCGCAAGAAGCCACGCTCAGTGCATTGGATGAAGTCGGCAACAAGTACTCGCTAACGGTGCATGGCTGGATGGCCCGTATTTTCCAACATGAATTTGATCACCTTGAAGGAATTCTTTACGCAGACCGACTATCTTCCCCCTTTAAGGAAGAAGCCAGAAAGGCAATTGAAGAATATGGTTGGGGCGTTCCCGGAATTAGTTGGCAGCCAGGCGAGGACGATTTAGAACCCTAGCAGTCTCAGAATTCCTGCAACTGCTGCGCCAGCAATCACTACAAGAATGTATGGCGCTCGCAGCCACAACATCAAAGCAGCCACCGCAAGAGCTGGCAGCCTTGCATCCACGACAACTTCACCCTGCGTTGTGAAGCCTTGAATCATCACCATCGCAGCCAATAGAGCAACGGTGACGCGCTCTGCAAAGTCTTTGAATTTATCTGTAATGAAACGCTCTGGAATCAAGTACCCCAGAAGTTTCCAACTGTAAACAGCCAGCGAAGCAATAATCACGCTAAGAATCATTTGCGCGCTCCTAGCGGAATTAAAGCAACAGCTGCGGCCAGCAGAATTGGAATGCCTGGCGGCAGAAAAGGCGTGGTTACAAGTGCCGCTGCTGCACCAAGAGCTGCGAGGCGCCAGTTCTCTCGAAGCCTCGGCCAGAGCAGTCCTAAAAATGCTGCCGCTGCCGCTGCATCTAATCCCCACTGCTCAACCGAGCCCATGAGATTTCCAGCGAGTGCACCAAGTAGTGTCGCAAGGTTCCAAAAAACAAAAACTGCTACGCCCGTGAGCCAGAAGCCAGCTTTTTGCGATTTACTCTCCGACTGCGCAGCTGAAACCGCGTTTGATTCATCGATGGTCAACTGAGCTGCTAGCAAGCGAAGTAATCCTCTTGGTCCAATCACACTCGTGAGTCTCAGCGCATAAAAAGAGTTGCGGATGCCCATCAACCAGGCACTGGTGATTGCTGTGACTGGCGCTCCCCCAGCCGCCAAAACTCCCACGAATGCGAATTGCGATCCACCTGAAAACATCAGCAGACTCAAGATCATCACCGAGAGAATGTCTAGGCCTGCTGCTACGCCAATGGCTCCAAATGAAATTCCGTATAGGCCAGTCGCGATTCCGACAGACAGAGAGGTGGAGAGGACCTGTTTATTCATTTCCACCTTCAAGAAAGTGGCTCCCCGGCTTGGACTCGAACCAAGAACCCTCCGGTTAACAGCCGAATGCTCTGCCAATTGAGCTACCGAGGAATGGCCCTGCGGGCCTAGGAAAGATTAGCAGATAACGGGCTTAGTTCATAAGAGAACGTCGCTCAGCCTCTAAGTCAACCAATTGGCGCTGAATAGCGACTTTCTGGTCTTCGCTAGCCGCTAGTTCGGCTCTCCTAAGGGCTGCCAATAAATCGGTCTTTTCTCTATCGAGAGCCTTGATCATTGCAGCATTCACAATTCCTAGGCTGTACTTTCCTAAATCGGCATCACTTTTCAGTGGCAAAGGTGCAAGCGCTAGCTGCCGCACGACAGCCTGCAATCTCTCATCGACTGAGGTTGCCAAAAGGTTGGCAAAACTTGGCTCCGATAAACGATCCGAATTCTCTAGCACCACCTCAAGTAATGCCTTGTAATCAGCAGTTGAAATGCCAGCAGCCTGCATTCTTCTTAGTTGTGCAACGCTAAATGCCGTGGGGTTTTGAACCAGGACCTGCATGATCTGAGTTTCCAGTTTGTCGGCAATTGGCTCTGACGAGGGAAGTGCTTCGGAAGTTCGAAGCGGCTCAACCTTGGCTCTTGTTGCCTGGTTCTTGCTTCCCCCGACCATGGCAGCTACATCGGTCACGTCGAGTGATACCCACTCGGCGAGCATTCTTGTGTAGCCCGAGCGCAAGGCCGGGTCCACGATGTCTGCAACCACTGGTGCAGCTGCCCTGGCTGCAGCGACTCGTGAGTCAATGTCGGAGAGATTAAATTGTCCAAGTCTGTGTTGAATTACGAATTCAAAAAGTGGTTTGCGATTCTTTAGCATTTCAACCACTGCCGAATCACCCTGTTGCTGGCGTAAGTCAGAGGGGTCAAGGCCCGCCGGCCCACTTGCCACGAAAGTTAGTGCATTGAACTTACTTGCATCTCCGTAGACCTTCAGAGCCGCCTTCTCGCCGGCAGCATCTGGGTCAAAAGTAAAGACGACTGAAGCTGGATCGGTTGACTGTCCAAGCAATCGGTTAATTAGTTTTATGTGCTCTTCGCCAAATGCCGTGCCACAGGTGGCTACCGCCGTTTTTTCTCCAGCCAGGTGGCATGCCATCACATCTGTGTATCCCTCAACTACAACGACCTGTCGCTTACTTGCTATCTCACGTCTTGCCAAATCAAGCCCATACAAAACAGTTGATTTGTGATACACAGGTGTTTCGGGAGTGTTTAAATACTTAGGGCCCTGATCTTCTGCATAGAGCTTTCTTGCACCAAAACCCACTACCTGAGAATTCGCATCGCGAATCGGCCAGAGCACCCTGCCTCGAAAGCGGTCATAGTAGCCTTTTTCACCTTTACTGAGCAGCCCAGCTAGAGCCTGATCTTCGAGCTTGAAACCCTTTTCAGTTAGGTGTTCGGATAAGTTTTGCCAGCCTTTGGGAGCGTAGCCAACTTCAAAGTCGGAAATGCTATCAAGATCGAATCCACGAGCAACTAAGAAATCTCTAGCTGCCTTGCCTTCTTCGCTTTGCAACTGGGCCTTGTAATACTCGCTGGCTGCTTTGTTGATGCTCAAAAGTAGATTGCGATTTGAAGTCTCTCGTTCACCTTCCTCGTATGTGAGCTGATAACCCGTTCGTTGGGCAAGTTTCTCAATTGCCTCACCAAAACCAATTTTGTCCATCTCCTGAACAAACTTGAAAGCATCTCCCCCAACCCCGCAACCAAAGCAGTGATAGAACGCTGGATTCGATCGGACATGGAAACTGGGCGATTTTTCGCCATGAAACGGACACAGCCCCTTGAAAGAACCAGGACCCGCTGGCTTAAGAGATATGTAAGAGCCAATCAGTTCAACAATGTCTACTCGATCTTTGAGAGCTTCGATGTCTGACTGCTTTACCCGTGGCATATGGAAATCCTATGCTCGAAGCTCAGCATGCAAAGCGATGGCTGCGGGGTCGGTAAGAGAGGCTACTGCGTCAACTATCGCTCGTCGCTTACCCTCCTCATTTTTTGCACTTAGCCAGGCTGCTTTGCTGACTGGATCGAGGTGTTGACCATTTGTAGCCAGAAGAGTGTCAGCTAGCTCAATCAAAAGCAGACGCTGACTTTCATAATAAGGCTGCCTCTCATCGTTAGTCATAATTTGAGCCGCGACTACGCCCTTCAAGACTGCAATTTCACTCTGCACATCTCTCGGAACAATCAGGGACGCTTGGTAACGAGCAATCTTGTTGCTTCCATGCGAAAAAACAGCGTCGATAGTCCTTTTTACAAAAGACCCAATTAGATCACTGGTGAGGTTCTTTAGAGTTGCTAGATCTGCCGGGGTTTGTTTGAAGCTGACGAGCCAGTTGGGGTTTGATTGAAGTCTCGCTAGAGCGCCATCTATTTCAACTTTGCTGATCTGACCGCCTGACCACTTGCCAATCTCATCCAATAGCTGAGGTTGACTCAACGGTTCATTCAAAATCTGAGGGCTAATTAGTCCTTCGACAATAGCGTCCTCAAAGTCATGAATGGAATAAGCAACGTCGTCGGCAAAGTCCATAATTTGAGCCTCGACGCACTTCTTTCCAGCTGGTGCTGAGATGCGCATCCATTCAAAGACCTCTAGGTCGTCCGCATAAACGCCGAACTTAACCTGATTGCCGAACTTTGCTGCTTCGGCTAGCTGCCAAGGGTACTTGGTCGCAGCGTCAAGTGAAGCCCTGCTTAGATTGAGTCCCCTTGAAGTGCCGCTGCTATCGATGATCTTTGTTTCGAGTCTGCTTAGGATTCGAAAAGTTTGTGCATTTCCCTCAAAGCCACCAATGTCTGCTGCCCAAAGATTTAGCGCGCTCTCGCCATTGTGACCAAATGGTGGATGTCCAATATCGTGAGCTAAACAAGCGGTGTCAACTAAATCGGGATTAGTTCCCAGGGCAGTTGCTAGTTCTCTTCCCACTTGTGCCACCTCAAGCGAGTGAGTTAGGCGAGTTCTTGCGAAAGCTTTCGAGCTGGGCGAGAGAACTTGGGTTTTGGCAGAAAGTCTTCTGAATGACGATGAATGTAAAACCCTGGCACGATCCCTAGCAAATTCTCCACGGCCAGGTGTGGCAGATAATGGCTGGGAGACAAACCTCTCACGATCAAAATCGCTGTAGCCAACTTCAAAGTCTGGATTACTCATACACCACCAGATACAGATAGTTCCGCCAGTTGCAATTGGTTGCGATGCTCATCGCTAAGAGACCTGGATTCCAGCCACTTGTCCGGCAAAGCACATGACTTGGCACTGCCTAATCTTCCACGCGGCCCCTCTGCTTCGTCCTTTGGACATGGCAGTGATCGATCAAGAGTTGCCAAAAGCGAAGCAATCTCCTCCAAGGAATTAGCCAGTGCGAGTGCAGCTCTAAACTCACCGCCGACTGGATAGCCCTTGAAGTACCAGGCAACGTGTTTTCGAATATCTCGGCAAGCTCTTCCCTCATCTTCAAAGAACTCAGTCAGTAACTCAGCGTGCCGATAAAAGGCATCAGCCACCTCGCCTAAATTTGGAGCAGTAGTCTCGATCTGCTTTTCGTCACCCGTTAGGTAATTCAAAATGGCTTTTTCTAAATCGGCAAATAGCCAGGGCCTTCCGAGACAACCTCTTCCAACCACTACCCCGTCAACTCCGGTCTGCCTCATCATTTCAACCGCGTCACTGGCTGACCAAATGTCGCCGTTACCCAGAACTTGAGTGTCGGGCAGGGCTTCACGAAGTTTGCTGATCGCAGACCAATCAGCTTGGCCGGAGTAGTAGTCCTCCGCAGTTCTGGCATGCAAAGCCACTGCCGTTACACCGGCATCCCTGGCAGCCTTACCAGCTTCCAGATAGGTCAGGTGGTCTTGATCAATTCCTTTGCGCATTTTGACCGTAACTGGAACTTCTCCGGCTGAATCAACAGCGGCTTTTACGATAGAGGAAAACAATTCTGATTTCCAAGGCAGTGCTGCACCACCACCTTTTCTTGTGACTTTGGGAACTGGGCAACCAAAGTTCAAATCAATATGGTCAGCGCGGTCTTCATCAACCAACATTTTCACAGCATCCGAGATTGTCTTTGGTTCAACGCCATAAAGCTGAATTGACCTGATTTCTTCTGATGGGTGGTGTCTAATCAGTCGCATGGACTCGGGTGTTCTTTCAACCAAAGCTCTTGAAGTAATCATTTCTGATACAAACAAGCCGCCACCGTGCTCGCGACAGAGCCGACGGAAGGCTGTGTTGGTTATTCCGGCCATGGGGGCAAGCACAACTGGAACTTCAATCCTGTGCTTACCGTATTGAAGAGCCAACTAGCCCAACAGCCTTTCTGAGATAAATGACTTAACGTGATCTAAAGCTACGCGCTCTTGCTGCATGGAATCGCGATGGCGAATGGTTACCGCTTGATCAGTCAATGTGTCGAAGTCGACGGTTATGCAGAATGGAGTGCCGATCTCGTCTTGGCGACGGTAGCGTCTACCAATTGCACCTGAATCGTCATAGTCGACATTCCAGTTCTTACGCAGATCAGCAGCAAGCTTGTCCGCAATTGGATTGAGTTCTTCATTTCGGCTGAGCGGTAGCACTGCTGCCTTGACTGGGGCAAGACGGGCATCAAGGCGGAGGACGGTTCTGGTGTCCATGCCGCCCTTAGTATTTGGTGCCTGATCTTCGTGATACGCATCAACTAGGAATGCCATCAGTGAACGAGTTAGGCCTGCCGCCGGTTCAATGACATAAGGAGTCCAGCGCTTCTCTTCAGCAGGATCAAAATAGCTCAGGTCCACACCGCTGTGCTCGGAGTGGGTTTTGAGATCAAAATCAGTTCTATTGGCAACACCTTCCAACTCACCAAACTCGCTGCCTTGGAAGCCGAAGCGATATTCGATGTCGACTGTTCGCTTTGAGTAGTGAGAGAGTTTTTCCTTCGGGTGCTCAAACAAGCGTAGGTTATCGGGGTTGATTCCCAAATTCACATACCAGTTATAGCGCTCTTGGATCCAATATTCGTGCCACTCTTCGTCTTCACCAGGCTTCACAAAAAATTCCATTTCCATCTGCTCAAATTCTCGAGTTCTGAAAATAAAGTTGCCAGGAGTGATTTCATTGCGGAAGCTTTTTCCCATTTGACCAATTCCAAATGGAGGCTTCATACGAGCCGCGTTAAGAACATTGTTGAAATTGACAAAAATTCCCTGAGCAGTTTCAGGTCGCAGGTAATGCAGACCAGACTCATCCTCTACTGGACCCAAAGAAGTCTTAAGCAAGCCATTGAAGTTCTTTGGCTCTGTCCAGATCTCCTTATTTCCGCAATTGGGACATGGCACTTCAGCTAGCGAACTAGGAGCACGTCCCTTTTTCTCTTGGAAAGCTTCTTCTAGATGGTCTGCACGAAATCTCTTGTGGCAGCTTGTGCATTCGATTAGCGGGTCAACAAAAGCCTCAACGTGACCGGAAGCTTCCCAAACCCGCTTTGGCAAAATAATTGAACTGTCTAAACCAACAACGTCATCACGACCAGAAACCATCGACTGCCACCATTGGCGCTTGATGTTTTCTTTCAACTCCACGCCTAGTGGGCCATAGTCCCAAGCAGACCTTGAACCGCCATAAATTTCACCAGCTTGAAAGACGAAGCCCCTCCGCTTGGCTAGCGAAATGACAGCATCGAGCTTTTGGGTAGACATAAACCAACCTCTGGGATGGAAAACGCTAGTTTATCGGCCTGTCTTCGGCTGCGCCGAAACGTCGGTCCCTGCCTTGCATAATCTCAATGGCTTCCCAGAGGGTCTCCCGCGTGAAATCTGGCCAGAGCTTGTCTAGGAACACCATCTCGGCATAGCTCGACTCCCAAAGCAGAAAGTTGCTGAGTCTCATCTCGCCACTGGATCTCAGAAACAGATCGACATCAGGCATGTTTGGAATGTAGAGCTCTTTAGCAAACCTAGCCTCAGTCACTTTTCCAGTGAATTCACCGGCTAGAGCTTTATCAACCAGACTTTGAGCTGCGTCGAGAATTTCCTGCCTTCCACCATAGTTAATGGCCATATTGAGGACTAACCCTTTGTTTTTTGCAGTTAGTCGCTCTGCTTCTTTGAGCTCGCTCATTACGGAAGGCCAAAGCTTGCGCTCAGCACCCGACCAGCGAATTCTCACACCCCACTCCATCAATAGATCTCGTCGAGCTCGCAGGGTTTCTATGTTGTAAGTCATGAGAAATTTGACTTCTTCAGGTGAGCGTTTCCAGTTTTCAGTGGAGAATGCGAATGCAGTTAGGTTCTTAACTCCGACTTCGATGGCCCCTGCGACAACTTCTAGGAGGGCAAGCTCGCCTGCTTTATGTCCCTCAGTTCGCTTGAGGCCTCTTTGATTTGCCCAACGACCATTTCCATCCATCACAATCGCAATGTGATTTGGGACTTCCTTGAACTTGGGAGGTTTCCTTGTGGGGTCAAAGAGTTTCATGATCGCTCCACAAAATTCATTGACTTCAATCCCTTCTCAAGCTGCCACTGAGTGTATCCAGCAATTGAACCACTGACACTTTTTCTAGTTTGCTCGGAAGCTTTCAATACTTCTTCCCAATTGCCAGCAAGCAAGTTTTTCATGTGATGAATACCTGCCGAACCTAATGAAATCGACCCCGGCACTGAGCAGCTAGCGCATGTCACCGCTCCAGTTTGAACCGAGAAAACGGTTGGTTCGGAGCCGCAGTTCACGCAAGATGCCAACGAAGGCACCCAGCCGGAGAGAGAAAGAGATCTAAGCAGGTATGAATCAAGTATTTGATCTGGTTCAATTTCTCCTTGAGCCAAAGAACGAAGTGCTCCTACAACCAGTAAGTAATGCTTCTCGCTTGAAATCTCACGAGTGAGTCGCTCGGCGGCTTCAACAATCGCCGAAGCGATTGTGTAGCGCTGATAGTCCTCGATAATTTTTGTTGCGTAAGAAGCAAGTTGCTCAGCCTGGGTGATGGTATCTAAGTTCTTACCCTCGTATAGCTGCAAGTCGACAACCGTGAACGGTTCCAGCCGTCCACCGAACCTGCTTGTAGTTTTTCTAATGCCTTTGGCAACAGCACGAATTTGTCCGTGCTGACGCGTGAGTAGAGTCAAAATGCGATCAACTTCACCCAACTTATGGGTTCGAAGTACAACCGCCTCATCTCGGTAGTTAGGCACCTGATAAGTATTCCAGCGCTAGCCTGCGTTGGATGTTACGGCAAGCCGCAGTGCCCTATTGACGGCGCTGATAATGGCCTTCAATGAAGCAACAGCGATGTCACCATCAATACCAACACCCCACAGGGTCTTCCCTGCAACCTCAAGCTCGACATAGGCAGCTGCATTAGCGTCACTACCTGTGCTCATGGTGTGCTCGATGTAATCCAGCAAACGAATCTTTACGCCTTGCTGTCCAAGAACATCAATGAAAGCAGAGACCGGACCGTTGCCCTGTCCTACGGCTGCTAGCTCGCCATCGCCATCTCTCAAGACAATTTCAATCTTGACGACGCCATCCATTTCGCTTTCGCTGCGCAGTTTTTTCAGCTCAAATCTTCCCCACTTCAACTCTTCAACAGTTGCAGGTAGGTATTCGTCTTGGAAAATATCCCAGAGCTGTTCCGATGAAACCTCGCCACCCAGGGTGTCGGTGTGGGCTTGCACTACCTTTGAAAATTCAATCTGCAGTCTTCGTGGAAGGTCGAGCTTGTGATCTGCCTTCATTAGATAGGCAACGCCGCCCTTGCCGGACTGGGAGTTGACTCGAATAACCGCTTCATAGCTCCTACCAACGTCCTTCGGATCGATGGGAAGATAAGGCACTGCCCAAGTGAATTCATCAACTGGCTTACCAGCGGCTTTCGCATCTTTTTCAAGATGTTCAAAACCCTTCTTGATTGCATCTTGGTGGCTGCCGCTAAATGCCGTGTAAACAAGATCTCCGCCATATGGACTGCGCTCTGGCACTGGCAGTTGATTACAAAACTCCACAGTTCTCTTGATTTCATCGATTTTGCTGAAATCAATCATTGGGTCAACGCCTTGACTGAACAGATTTAGGCCAAGGGTAATTAGATCGACATTGCCAGTACGCTCGCCGTTACCAAACAAGCATCCCTCAATTCGATCCGCGCCAGCCATGTAACCAAGCTCCGCCGCAGCAACCGCAGTTCCGCGATCATTGTGTGGGTGAAGCGAAAGAATGATTGAGTCTCTTGGCTGAAGCCTGCGAGACATCCACTCAATGCTGTCGGCGTAGACGTTAGGTGTAATCATTTCAACGGTTGCCGGCAGATTTATGATCATCTTCCGCTCAGGAGTTGGCTTTATGACATCAATTACTGCGTTGCAAACCTCAAGCGCAAATTCAAGCTCAGTGCCGGTGTATGACTCGGGAGAATACTCGTAAAAGACATTGGTGCCTGGCAACTTGGACTCCAAAGATAGACACAGAGCGGCTGCGTCAGTGGCAATCTTTTTGATTCCTTCTTTGTCTTGTCCAAAAACCACTCTTCTTTGAAGAACAGAAGTTGAGTTGTAGAAGTGGACAATCGCATTCTTGGCTCCCTTAAGGGATTCGTAAGTTCTCTCAATTAGGTGATCTCTTGATTGGGTCAAAACCTGAATTGTGACATCCTCAGGAATTAGATCTTCCTCAATCAATAGACGAACGAAGTCGAAATCTGTTTGCGAAGCGGAGGGGAATCCAACCTCGATTTCCTTGTAGCCCATCCGAACCAAAAGCTTGAACATCTCAAGCTTGCGCTCTGGGCTCATTGGATCGATCAGCGCTTGGTTACCATCGCGCAGATCAACAGCACACCAGCGTGGTGCCTTGGTTATATGTTTGCTTGGCCAAGTTCGATCAGCTAGTTCGACAGCTATTTGTTTGTGAAAAGGCTTATAGCGACCAAAAGGCATCTTTGAAGATTGTTGATTGTTTTTCATTCTCTCTGCTCCTGAATATGGGGATTTGGCCGCAACTGGGCTCCGCGACGAGAATGGGCCGGAGGATTAGGCCTCGTCGCGGCCGCTAAGCAGGAGAGCGAAACGCATTACATAGAGGCTAGCACTGTCTTTGCCTCTTCGCTAGAACCCCATCCGTTCAAGTTTTTTGGGGTCTTGTTGCCAGTTGGCCGAGACCTTTACCTGAAGAGATAAAAAGATTTTCTCGCCGAGTTTTTCCTCGATGGATTGCCTAGCTTCGGTGCCAATTGTCTTGAGTAGAGCGCCGCCCTTGCCAATCAGAATGCCTTTCTGACTGTCTCGCTCGACCCACATGCTGGCAAAAATTTTCTTCTCTTCATAATTGATTTCATCGACAGTTACGGCCAGCGAGTGAGGAAGTTCTTCTCTCAGGCGCTCCAAAGCTGCTTCGCGAATCAGCTCACAAATCCAGTCTTCGAAGCTCTCATCAGTCAAGGCGTCGTCTGGGTAGAGCTTGGGACCCTCGGGGACATTCTCAATCAGTAGCTGCAAGAGAGTGTTCAGCTGGTTACCGCGAATTGCCGAAACCGGAATTATTTCATCCCACTTCGCCGCTTGGGATAACTCAAGTAAATGCTCCGCTGTTTGCTTTTTGTCAGCTAGTTCTTCTTTAGTAACTATTGCAAATTTCTTGGGCTTCGTGAATTTCATTATTTCCGAGATGATCATTTGATCACCGGGGCCTAATTTCTCATTGGCTGGTGTGCAGAAGCAAATTACATCAACCTCGGTAAGTGTTTCTTCAACTACGTTGTTGAGTCGTTTTCCCAAAAGAGTTTTTGGTTTATGAAAGCCAGGCGTATCAACGAAAATGACTTGTCCGTTTTCCTCGGTTCGAATGCCCCTAATTGCTTTTCTAGTCGTCTGAGGTCTAGAGGAAGTGATGGCAACCTTTGATCCCACCAGTGCATTAGTGAGAGTCGATTTACCAACATTGGGTCGGCCGACGAAGGCAACAAAGCCACTTCTGTAATTAGTCATCTGACGGGAGCTTTCTTACCTTGATTGAGAGAATCCTTCCTCGACGAGCATCCACCCTTTCAGCCGTTAGCTCAAGACCCAAAATTTCAACGATTTCTCCCCCAGTCGGCAGATGACCGGTCGCCTTGGTGAGCAGTCCACCGACAGTGTCGACGTCTTCATCCTCAAGTTCCATTTCACAATGTTCAGCCAGCTCATCCAACGTAACTCTTGGGCTCACTCGATAAACGTCATCACCAATTGGCTCAATGCCAGTGGTTTCTCGGTCATACTCGTCGGTAATTTCTCCTACTAGCTCTTCAATCAGATCTTCAATAGTTACCAGACCGGCAACGCCACCGTATTCATCAGCAATGATCGCCATCTGTGTTCTCGACAGCTGCATCTCCTGGAGCAATTCAGAGACAAGTTTGGTTTCTGGAACAAAAAATGCGTCTCTAGCGGCATCAGCGGCAAGTTTTGTTTGTAGCAACTTTGGATCTTGCTGAACAATTCGAGCGATGTCCTTTAGGTAGAGAACGCCCTTTATGTCGTCGACATCCTCTCCGACTACGGGAAGCCTTGAATATCCTGAGGACACAAAAATGGATAGAGCCTTTTCCAAAGACATTTCCGCATCAGCGACTTCAATGTCGACTCTAGGAACCATGATTTCTCGAACAAGCGTTTCTGAAAACTCCTCGACCGAGTCGAGTAGCTCTTGCTCATACTCTTC
>VFQT010003571.1_pt1 | contig 14019 bp, 10 predicted proteins | sample 3512381 | NCBI WGS metagenome assembly VFQT01 (sample SAMN10412376, study PRJNA504923) | tailings metagenome | isolation source: Relicate 2 Philex TSF3 active mining site | place: Philippines: Tuba, Benguet | collected 2017-08-29 | reverse complement strand
AGCAGCACCGCGATGCCTTTCAGGTCATCGGGACCGCCGGTGCGCTTCAGCGGAATTTCTCGCTCGACGTTGTCCTTGTTCTTCACGTACATTTTCTCGTTGATCGGCGTCACGAAAAATCCCGGGCAGATCGCATTGACCTGGATGTTGTGCTGCGCCCACTTCACCGCGAGGTCGCGGGTGAAGTTGACCAGCGCGCCCTTGCTCGCGCCGTAGGCGATCGAATTGTAGGCGGCCGGGTTGCGCCCGACCAGGCCGGCGATCGAGGCGATGTTGACGATCTTGCCGCGCTTTTGCTTGATGAATTCGCGGCCGAAGGCCTGGGCGCAGAGGAAGGGCGCGGTGATGTTGAGGTCGAACACCTGCTGCCAGCGCTCCAGCGGCGTGTCCTCGGGCGGCGCCACCCAGGCGCGGCCGGCGTTGTTGAACAGGATGTCGACGCGGCCGAACTTCGCCAGCACCGCGTCCTTCAGTTTTTCGACCTGGTCGGCCTTGGTCACGTCACAACCGACAGCCAGCGCCTTCACACCAAGCTTTTCGATCTGGCCGGCGGCTTCTTCGCAGACCTCGGTGCGGCGCGAACAGATCACGATATCGGCGCCGGCTTCCGCCAGGCCCTTGGCCATCTGCAGTCCGATGCCGGTGGCACCGCCGGTGACCACGGCCACCTGCCCAGAGAGATCAAATAGCTCTTTGACTGATGACATATGCAACTCCTTGTTTTAAATCATTAATTTTATGAGGCATTTCGGGAAAACTATTTGTTTCCCCTCACCCCAACCCTCTCCCCGCAAGCGGGGCGAGGGAGAACTTCTTCTGATTTGGTGATCTCAGTCTTTTAGCAGCAGCCCGGCGATGATGTTGCGCTGGATTTCCGAGGTGCCTTCGTAGATGCGCACGATGCGCGCATCCCTGAAGGTGGTTTCGATGCCGGCCTCGCGCATGTAACCCATGCCGCCGTGGATCTGCACCGCGGCATCGACCACGCGGCCCAGCGCCTCGGTGGCAAACAGCTTGGCGGTCGACGCCTCCATGGTGCCGCGCTCGCCGCGCATCAGCGTGTCGATCGCGCGCTGCGTCAGGCCGCGCGCCGCATCGCGCGCCACCGCCATGTCAGCGAGCATCCACTGCAGGCCCTGGTGTTCGGCCAGTCGCTTGCCGCCCTGGCTGCGCGTCTTCATGTATTCGGCGGTACGCTCGATCAGCTTGTCCATCATGCCGCAGCAGCGCGCCGACACCGTCACCCGTCCGGCCGTCAGCGTTTTCATCGCCTGCACATAACCCATGCCTTCGGCGCCGAGCAGGTTCTCCGCAGGCACCTCGCAATCGGTGAAGGCCAGCGGCGCGGTAGTGCAGCCATGCATGCCCATTTTCAGTTCGTTCCTGCCGACGCTGAAGCCCGGAGTATCACGCTCGACCACAAACGCCGAGATACCCTTGATGCCTTTCGACTTGTCGGTGATCGCCATCACCGTGAACACATGCGCCGGGCCGGCGTTGGTGATGTAGATCTTTTCACCGTTGAGCACGTAACGGTCGCCCTTTTTCACCGCCATCGTGCGCATCGCCGCCGGATCGGAACCCGCCTGCGGTTCGGTCAGCGCGAAGGCGCCGATCCACTCCCCGCTGGCCATCTTCGGCAGGAACTTGTTTTTCTGTGCGTCACTGCCCAGCGCAACAATGCCGGTGGTGCTGATGCCGGTGTGGTTGCCGATCAGCGTGGCGAAACCGTAATTGGTGCGCCCCATGACTTCCTCGATCGCGCACTTGCCGGCGAGATCCAGGCCGCTGCCGCCGTACTCTTCCGGAATGGTCAGCCCGAACAGGCCCATGTCGCGGGCGAGCCGGATCAGGTCATCGGGGATCGCGTCGTTTTCCTCGATCCAGCGCGAACGCGGATCAACTTCATCACGGACAAACTTCGCGACCTCATCGCACAGCAGGCGGACTTCTTCTGAAACAGCCATGGCTCAGCCTTTCATGCGGATCAACGCATCCGCAGCCTTCACGCCTCGGCCCTTCGGCATGACGATCAGCGGGTTGATGTCGAGTTCACCCACCGAATCTTTCAGGTCAACAGCCAGCGCCGACAGCTTGACCAGCGTATCGACCAGTGCATCCACATCGGCCGCCGGTTTGCCGCGCGCGCCGGCGAGCACCGGATAACCCTTGATCTCTTCGACCATCTCGCGCGCCATCGCCGGCGTGATCGGCGCGAGACGGAAGGACACATCCTTCAGCACCTCGGCGAAAATGCCGCCCAGCCCGAACATCACCGCCGGGCCGAACAGCGCGTCGTTGCTGATGCCGACGATGGCTTCGATGCCGCCGCCGACCATTTCCTGCACCAGCACGCCGTCAATGCGTGCATCGGCCTTGTAGGCTTTCGAGTTGTTCAGGATTTCATCGTAGGCCGCAGCGACGCCGGCAGCGTCGGCGACATTGAGTTTGACCGCTTTCGCCTCAGTCTTGTGCGAGATGTCGGCCGACTGCACCTTCATGGCCACCGGGAAGCCGATCTTCTGCGCTGCCGCCACCGCTTCGTCGCGGCTTTTTGCAAGCTGCTCCTGGGTCACCGCGATGCCGTACTTGGCGAGCACCTGCTTCGCCGCGTATTCGGCGACATCGCCGGTCTTGCCCTTGAGCATCGCCTGCGCCGACGGGCGGCTGATCACCGGCGGCTTGTCACTTTTCTGCGCGGCGTTGCGGCGCTTGGCGGCTGCATACCAGGACAGCGCGGCCAGCGCGCGGCCGCAGCGCACCGGCGACTTGTAGTGCGGGATGCGCGCGGCATCCAGCGCCGCATAGGCCTCGGGCGCCACCGCATCGCGGGCGCTCCACGAAATGAAAATCGGCTTGTCGGTGTTGGCCGCGGCGGCGACGATCTCGGCAGCTACCTTCTCCGCGATCTCGCCCTGCAGCGAGGCATTGATCATCGCGATGCAGTCCACACCCGGATCGTCGTCGATGGCCTGCAGCGTGCGGTTGATCAGCGTGAGGTCGTTGAAAATCGCCGCGGTGACGTCCACCGGATTGCCGACCGAACCGTAGGACGGCACGAAGGCCTTCAGCTTGGCCACGGTTTCCGGCGCGAGCTGCGCCATCTGCATGCCGCCGGCGACGACTTCGTCGGTCATCAGGATGCCGGCGCCGCCGGAAATGGTGATGATCGCGACACGATTGCCGCGCGGCAGTCGCTTCGCGCGCAGCGCATGGCCGTAGTCGACGAGGTCCTGGATGTCGTCGACCTGGATGATGCCTTTCTGCCTGAATGCCGCCTTGTACAGCGCCATCGCGCCGCCGAGGTTGGCGGTATGCGACGCCGCGGCCTTCTGCCCCTGTTCGGTGTTGCCGACCTTCCACATCAGGATCGGCTTGCCGGCGGCGAGTGCCTGGTCGCCGACATCGAGGATGCGCCGCGCGTCCTTCACGCCTTCGATATAGGTGCCGATGATCTCGGTCTGCGGGTCACGGATGAAGTACTCCATGAAATCCAGCGTCGACACGCCGATCTCGTTGCCGGTGGTGACCATCTGCCGGAACGGCAAACCGCCGTCGAGGGAGGACAGGTTCATCACCGAAAAACCGAAACCGCCGGACTGCGACACCATGCTCACCGCACCCGCGGTGTAGTCGGCGTTGAACACCGAACCGAAACCGGCATAGACCCTGTCCGCCGGGTTGATCATGCCCTGGCAGTTGGGGCCGATGACACCGATGTTGTATTCACGCGCGATGTCGGCCAGCTTCTGCTGCATCGCCACGCCATCGCCGCCGGTCTCCGAAAAGCCCGAGCTGAAGATAATGACGTAGGGAATGCCCTTCTTGCCGCAGGCGGTCAGCATGTCGGCGACACGCGAGGCGTTGACCAGGATCAGGCCCAGTTCCGGCGTCTCCGGCAGCGATTCGATCGACGGCCAGCATTTGACGCCGAGAATGTCCTGGTACTTGGGATTGATCGGGTAGAGCTTGCCCTGGTAGCCGTGTGATACCAGGTGTTTCAGTGGCTGTCCGCTGATGGTGACGAGGTCCTGCGAGGCGCCGATGATGGCAATGGATTTGGGGCTGAAGAAACGCTCGATGTCGGTACGCATGAGGGAAGGGATTGTTGTTTTGCGTTGCGGGAGAGGGGCCGATTATACGCCGCGGGTTTCACCCGAAGCCGCATGCTAAGATCAATCCGGACCGCCCGAGAGACCATATTATGAGCACCACCGCAGCAGCCGCTTTGCCCCCGCGCACCTTCCGCGACGTGTGGCTGATTTCCGCCGGCCACGGCCTGACCCACTGGTATCCCGCAACCTTCTATGTGTTGCTGCCGCTGATCGGCAAGGAGCTCGGTCTCTCCTATACACAGATCGGCCTGCTGATGAGCATGCAGCACATCGCCGGCGCCATCTCCAACCTCCCCGGCGGCATGCTGGTCGATGCCGTCGGCAAGAAGGGCTACCTGATGGCCGCCTCGCTGTTCTGGGTCGGCTTTCCCTATGCCCTGATGAGCCTGACCAACAGCATGTGGATGCTCGTGGTGTGCGTGATGCTGGTCGGCATCGGCAACAACATCTGGCATCCCGCCGCGATCCCGACCCTCGCCCACCGCTATCCGCAGCGCAAGGGCCTGGTGCTGTCCTTCCACGGCATGGGCGGCAACGTCGGCGAGGCGATCGCACCGATGGTCGCCGGCGCGCTGCTCGCCTGGTTCAGCTGGCGCACCGTGGTTGTCATCAACATCGTGCCCGGCCTGGTGATGGCGACGCTGATCGTGGTGCTGGTCGGCGCGCTGGCCACCACCCGCGCGCAGGATGAACATGATGTCAATGCCAGCGGCGGCGAACCCTGGAGCCTGAAACAGTACCTCGGCGACCTGATGAGCCTGCTGCGCAACCGCGCCCTGATGCTGATCTGCGTCAGCGCCGGATTCCGCACCCTGACCCAGACCGGCCTGCTGGTGTTCCTGCCGGTGTACCTCGCCTATGAGCAGGGCTATTCGCCGATCGCCGTCGGCGTATGCATGACCGTGCTGCAGGTTGCCGGCCTCATCGCCGGCCCGATCGCCGGCCACCTGTCGGACAAGGTCGGCCGCCAGAAAGTCGTGCTGTCGAGCATGCTGCTCACCGGCGTCACCATCATCGGCATGGTGTTCGCCGGGCAGTCACTGGCCTTCATCGTGTTCGTCGCGCTGGTCGGCTTCTTCCTCTACGCGATGCGCCCGGTGATGCAGGCCTGGGCGGTGGAAAACACGCCCAAGCGCCTCGCCGGCACGGGGGTCGGGCTGCAGTTCACGATCCTCTCCATCGGCGGCAGCATCGCGCCGGCCACCTTCGGCATCATCGCCGACACCTGGAACGTGTATGCCGCGTTCTATTTCCTCGCCGGCACCATCATCGCCGCCAACCTGCTGGTCTTTTTCGTGCCCCACGGCAGCCGCGCCACGGCGGCCTGAGCGCGGTGTGGCAGCCTAAGCGCAGCATCGAACTGGTCGCCGGCACCCCCGCCGGCGGCGGACAGGACCGCCCCGCGCGCGCGCTGATCGACCGGCTCGCGGCCGACAGCCTGGTCAGGCAACCGATCAGGCTCAGCAACATGCCGGGCCGCGGCGGTGGCAACGGCTGGGATTACCTGCGCCGGCAGCACGGCAACCCGCATGTGCTGGCGATCAGCTCGCCGACGCTGATCACCAACCTGCACCTCGGCGTCAGCGACTACGACCACGGCGCGCTGACGCCGCTGGCCAACCTCTACACCGAATACATCGTGTTCGTGGTGCGCGCGGATTCTGCGCTCCGCGATGCCGGCGACCTCATGCGCCAGCTCACCGCCGGATGTCGCATCGCGCTGGCCACCGCGCTCGGCAACACCAACCACATGGCGCTGGCGCGCGTCACCCGGCACGCCGGCGGCGATGTGCGCGCGCTGACGATCCGGGTGTTTGAATCGGCACTGCACGCCGTCGACGATGTGATTGCAGAACGGGCCGATGCTGGCGCCATCACTGCGGTGAGTGCGGCGCCGGCGATCGCCGATGGCCGGCTGCGCGCGGTGGCCGTGTCATCACCGCAGCGGCTGCCCGCCGCCTTTGCCGATACCCCCACCTGGCAGGAACTTGGGGTCGACTGCGTGGTTGGCACCTGGCGCGGCGTCATCGGCGCGGCGGACATCCGGCCGGAACAGGCCGAGTACTGGCGGCAGGCGCTGCGTGCCGCAACCGGCGCGCCGGCATGGCAAGCGCTGCTCGACAGCCAATACTGGTGCGGGGACTGGCGCGATGGCGCACCGCTGCAGGAATTCCTCGACCGTGAACGCAGCGTGCTGGGCGGCGCCCTGCGCGAGCTGGGCCTGAAAGCCTGAACCGGGGTGACGGCGTCCAAGGTGACTCTGTAACTATTTGTTTTTATTGATATTTTTGTATTTACGCCGGCAGGTGTGGTATTCTTGCGCCCCCGCAGCCTTCGGCGGCCCGCACCGGCCGCCCCATCGGAGTCCCCCGCAATGAAAACCGAAGTGCATGTCCACGGCAGCGTATTCCTGTGCAAAGGCGTGCGCCTCGCGCAGGTTGAACTCGCGCTGCGTCCCTGGCTCGATTACGTGGACGCCGACCACCTCGCCGATGCCAAGAGCCTCGAGCGTGACGAGCCGGGCATCGTCTACGACGCGGGCGAACGCGTGGTCAGCATCTGCTGGACCGGCGAAGTCGGCCGCAGCTTCCACAACAAGCTGACCGAAGCCTGCAACAGCCTGGGCCCGCTGACCGAATACGCTTCCGAAGTCGAGGTCACCTATTACCCCGACAGCGGCGAAGACGAGTTCTACCAGTTCTTCGTCGGGCCGACGCAGGAGGCGATCCATGAATTCCGCCGCCAGTGCGTGGTCGAGGATCTCGGCCTGATGCTGTCGCGCCACCTCGGCAAGGCCGAAGTCGAACAGGTCACCGAGATGGTGACCCGCATGTTCGACGCGCACAAGCCGGAAAAACCGGCGCCCGACAGTGGCACCACCTCGACGGTGATCCCGCTGCACCCGCGAAACCGCCACCTGCACTGAGGCCGCTGCACCGGGCGCGCTCAGTCGCGTTTTGGCGCCTCACCCAGCCGCAGCGCCGGCATGCGCAGCCCGAGAAATATCCCGGTGAAGCGCAGCACCACCACGACCGCCATGCCGAAGTAGGCGGCAGCCGTGCGTTCCAGTCCGATGGACTGCAGGCCCAGGTAGACGATGATGCCGGCGAGCGCAGCGGTGGCGTAGATCTCGCCGTCGCGCAGCAGCAGCGGGATTTCCGCCAGCAGCATGTCGCGCAGCACGCCGCCGGCGACACCGGTCATGGTACCGAGAATCACCGCGATGATGCCGCCGTAACCCGCCGTTTCGGCAATGCGCGCGCCGCTGATCGCGAACAGCGCGAGGCCCAGCGCGTCGGCCACCAGCAATGCGCGCAGCGGAATCTCGCGCACCCGCACCACGAGCAGCGTCAGCAGCGTGGCAGCGATGATCGCCCACAGGTAGCCGGTATCCGCGAACCAGAAAACCTGCCGGTCGATCAGCAGGTCGCGCAGCGTACCGCCGCCGATCGCGGTGACCGTGGCGATCACCAGCACGCCGAACCAGTCGAGATGCTTGCGCCCGGCGGCCAGCACGCCGCTCACCGCAAACACGGCGACGCCGAGGAAATCCATCACCTGCACCGGCGTGATCGGAATGTTCATCGGCTCCAGCTTATCAGTTTGCCGCACGCAGGATCGGCGGCGTTGCGCCCGCCGCATCCTGCGCATTGCGGTCCGGTCAGGCCTGGCGCTTCTGCAGCGCGTCCTTGCGGAAGCTGATGGTCGCTTCGGGGTCGACCTTGACATGGATGATCGCCGGCTTGCCCGCCTTCAGCGCGTCGCGCAGCGCGTCGGCCGTCTCGCCGGGCGCCGTCGGGTGGTAGCCGTTGCCGCCGGTGAGCTTCATGACCTCGTCGAAGCGCGGGCTGTGCACATGCGCGCCGATGTAGCGGCCGGCATAAAAGTCGCGCTGGTAGGCGATCTCCGAACCCCAGGTGCCGTTGTCCATCACGATGCCGATCGCCGGGATGTTGCTTGCCACCGCAGTGGTCATCTCGCCCATGGTCATGCCGAAGCCGCCGTCGCCCATCAGCGAGATCGCGCGGCGGTGCGGCGCCGCGACCTGCGCGCCCAGCGCCGCCGAGTACGAGAAGCCGACCATGCCGCAGTCGAGCGGCGTCAGCAGCGCGGGCGCCTCGTAGCAGGGCAGCTGGTCTGTTGCTTGAAACCCTGTCGTGCCGGCGTCCAGCGTGAAGATCGCGTTGCGCGGGGCCGCCTTGCGCACCTCGGCATAGATCACGTCCGGATGCATCGGCGTGCCGTCGCGCGCGCCGGAGGCTTCGCGCTCCGCCCACAGCGCGGCGCGTGCCTTGAAATACTGCTCGTTTCGCGCATGCCAGGGCGCGGCCCCGGGCGCCACCGGCGCCATCAGCCCGAGCAGGCCGTCGATCACCGAACCGGCGTCGGCGGTCACCGCCAGCGCCACCGGGAAATACCGCCCCAGCGCCATCGGATCGATGTCGACCTGGATGATCTTCGCCGAGGCCGACAGGTCGGTGTGCTTGTAGAAGGTGGTGTTGAACCCCAGGCGCGTGCCGAGCGCGATGATCAGGTCGGCCTCGCGGGTGAGCTGGCTCGCCACCGGATTGCCGCGCGGGCCGACGCCGCCGCCGTGCCACCTGAGGTCCACCGGCAGGATGTCGGCATGCCCGGCGGAACTGGTCACCGGGATCTGCAGTTTCTCGGCGAGCGCGGCCAGCTTCGCGCTGGCGCGGGACCACTTGATGCCGGCGCCGGCGTGGATCACCGGCTTTTTCGCGGCAAGGATCATCCGGCTGATCTCGGCCAGCGCCGCGGCGTCCGCCGCGGGGGGCAGGCTTGCGGCCGGCGCATGCATCGGCAGGTGCACGCCGATGTCGTGGTTGAACAGGTCGCGCGCAATGTTGACCACCACCGGGCCGCGGCGTCCGGAATTGGCGATGCGGAAGGCCTCGAGAATGAATTCCGGGATGCGCTCCGGCCGCGGCACCGTCATCACCCGTTTGGTCACCGGCAGGAACAGCGTGTTCTGGTCGATCTCCTGGAAGGCGTCGCGGCCCAGGTGCTCGGTCGATGCAAGGCCGGTGATCGCCACCACCGGCGAGTAGGCGAATTTCGCCTGCGCGAGGCCCAGCACCATGTTGGCCGAGCCGGGACCGGCCTGGCCGCAGATGAAGACACCCGGGGTCTGGGTCACGCGGCCGTAGGCGTCGGCCATGTGCATGCCGCAGTTCTCGTGGCGCACGCCGATGTACTCGATCTCGTCCTTGAGGTCGTACATCGCGTCATACATTTCCAGCGTGCTCGACCCCATCAGGCCGAACACCTTTTTCACGCCCGCAGCGCGCAGCGCCTCCAGCGCGGCAACGCCGCAACGCATCGTTTTCGTGCTCATGCTTCCTCCGTTGAATCGTGTATCGGTGAATCGTGAACCGGGTTTATTTCTTCAGCACTTCGGGATTGGCGACGTTGATCGGCGCGCCGGCGGCAAAGGCCAGCAGCTGGTCGACCGCGGTGCCGTAGTAGGACTCGTAGGTTTTCTCCTCGACGTAACCCAGGTGCGGGGTGCACACCACGTTGTCCATCGCGATCAGCGGATGGCTGCCGCCGATGACCGGTTCCTCCTCGTAGACGTCGATCGCGGCGCGACCGGGACGGCCGGCCTTCAGCGCGTTGACCAGCGCATCCTTGGCGATGATCGGCGCGCGGCTGGTGTTGACGATCAGCGCGCTTTTCTTCATGCGGCCGAGGTCCTCGGCGGTGACGATGCCGCGGGTGCCGTCGTTGAGCGGCAGGTGGATCGAGATCACATCCGACTCTGCAAAGAACGCCTCGCGCGACGGCGCGACCTCGTAACCGGCTGCTTTCGCCTTGGCGGTGGAGCCTTCGCGGCCCCAGCACCATACGCGCATGCCGAAGGCCTTCCCGACGTTGGCGACCAGGCTGCCGATGCGGCCGTAGGCATACACGCCCAGCGTCTTGCCGGCGAGTCCGGTGCCGACCGAACCCTGCCACTGGCCGTTCTTCATGCGCTGCGCCTCCTGCGGGATGCGCCGCAGTGCGGCGAGGATCAGGCCCCAGGCCAGTTCCGCGGTGGGGTTCGGGTTGCCGCCGCCGCCCGCCGAGACCACGATGCCCTTCTCGGTGCAGGCGGCGATGTCGAGGTGGTAGACGTTGCGGCCGGTCTGGCTGATCAGCTTGAGCTTCGGCAGCTTCTCGATCACCGTGCGCGGGATTTTCGAGCGCTGCTGGGTCAGCACCAGCGCGTCGGCGTCCTTCAGCCGCTCGGCGAGCTTCGCCGGGTCCTTTTCGGTATCGGTGTACACCAACAGCTCGTGGCCGGCGAGTTTCTTCGCGCACTCAAGGCTGCGGAAGGCATCCTGGTAGTCGTCGATGATGGCGATTTTCATGGGGTCTCCTGTGGAATCGTCGGTTCGTGAATGGGGGCCCGCGGCCTCAGCGCCGGCGGCTGAGCATGCCGCCGGCGCCGAGCATGGCTGCGTTGGCGAGGAACACCGGCGTCACGCCGAAGGCGGTACCGACGGCGCCGAAGAACAGCGGCACCGCAAGGTGGGTCAGGTTGTTGATCGCCATTCTCAGGCCCAGCGCCTCGCCGGAGCGGCCCTCGGGCGCGCGCGCGTAGATCATCATCAACGTCAGCGGCTGGCCGCAGCCGGTGCCGAGGCCGAGCAGGAAGGCGATGGCCGCGAGCAGCAGCCCGCTTTCGACCAGCGGGAACAGCAGGTAGGTGCCCGCAGCGATGAAGATCGAGGCGGTCAGCACCTGCTCCTCGCCGAAGCGCTTGACGATGCGCGGCATCACCACCCGCACGGTGAACGCCGCGGCGGCGAACATCGCCAGCACCGCGCCGATCGCCGAGGCCGACAGGCCGATGGCGTGGCCGTAGACCGGCATATAGAACTGGAACAGGTCGATGGCCGTGAGGATGATGCCGCTGGTGATCAGCGTGCGGCGCAGCGGCGCATTGCCGAGGAGGCCCATCGCATACACCGCCTCGTCCTCGCCCTTGACCTTGCCGCCGCTGAGGCCGGCAAGCCGCGCGCGCGCGGCGAACATGATCCAGGCGGACGCCGCGGGCAGCAGCGCGATGCCGAGGTAGGCCCAGGCATGGCCGACCGAATCGATCGCGAAACCGGCGATCAGCGGGCCGACGAAACCGCCGCTTGCAATCACCAGGCTGAAGTTGCTGAAATTGCGGGTACGCTGCTCCGGCGTGCTGAGCATGCCGATCAGGTTCTGCACCGAGATGTTGTAGAACACGTGGGAGGCGCCGATCAGCAGCGCCGAGACGTAGAGCATGGTCAGTGTCGGCAGCGCGCCGGGCAAGACCAGCGAAACCGCGATGCCCAGCGAGCCCAGCGCCAGCGGCCAGCGCACGCCGAAGCGGTCGGCGAGCTTGCCGGCGTAGAGCGCGAGCAGCATCGGGCACAGCGAATAGAGGGCGACGATCACGCCGAGCATGATCTGCGGGGCGCCCAGTTCCAGCGCGAACAGCGACACCAGCACCTTGCTCGCGCGGAACGCGCTCATGTTGAGCAGCACCACCAGCAGAACGACATGGATCGACATGGCGGGATTCCGCGGCTTCAGGCCGGCTCGCGCCGGCGCGCGTACCAGTTGCCGGCGGCAATCACCGCGGCGTTGACCCAGAACACCGGCGCCAGGCCGAAGACCGCGCCCACCCCGCCGAACACGGCCGGCACGACAACATGCATGGCATTGTTGATCGCAATGCGCAGGCCCAGCGATTCACCGCCGCGCCCCGCAGGCGAGTAGCGGTAACAGAGCATCACGGTCAGCGGCTGGCCGAGGCCCATGCCGAGGCCCAGCGTGAAGCAGATCGCGGCGAGCACCACGGCGCTGGTGAACAACGGAATCAGCGTGAACATCGAGGCCGCGAGGAACAGCGCGTAGAGCAGGGTTTTTTCCTCGCCGTAGGCGCGCACCAGCACCGGCAGCACCGCGCGCGACACGAAGGTCGCCGCGGCCGCGGCGCCGAGTACCATGCCGATGGCCGAGGCCGACAGGCCGATCTGGTGGCCATACAGCGGAATGTAGAGCTGGAACAGGTCGATGCCGGTCATCACAACCGCGCCGGCAATCAGCACGCGGCGCATGTTGGTATCGCGGAACAGGTCCATCATGCGCTGGCCAGCCGGCGCAGGCGCAGGCTTGCGGCGGATCGGCACCCGTTTCGCCAATGCAATGATCGCGACGATTGAAGTCGTGCTGAGCAGGCCAAGCGTCAGATAAGTCGGCACATGGCCGCCATGGTCGATCGAAAATCCCGCAACCACCGGGCCGACAAAATCGGCAACCGCCACGATCAGCGCATAGTTGTTGAAGTTGCTGGTGCGCGCCATGCCCTCGCCCAGCGACCCGACCAGCGACTGGAAGGCCACCTGGCCGAGAATGAAGCCCAGCCCGGTGATCGTTGCCGCAATGAACAGCAGGGGCAGGCTGGGCGCAAACCAGGGCAGCACCACGCCCACGGTGCAGACCACCATCCCGGCGATGATGGGCACGCGCGAGCCGTAACGGTCGGCAATGCGCCCCGCCATCACCGCGAGCAGCAGCGGAAACACGCCGTAGGTGGCGAGCAGCAGCCCGATGTGCAGGGGTGTGGCGCCGAGTTCCAGCGCGTAAAGCGTGTTCAGCACGCGCACCCCCTTGTAGGCACTGTTCCACAACAGCACCACGAGCATGATCTGGTAAATGCTGATGAGGCGGGGCGGGATGCCGCCCGCTGCGGATTGATCTGTCATGGGGGTCACTGATTTTACCGCAGCAGGGCGCCCCGGCCCGGCACTAGTCCATGAAGTAGAATCGCGCTTTCCCCGCAGGACATCATGGCCTTTCCCTCGCTGCGTGCCCTTCGCCACCGCAATTTCCGGCTGTTCCTCGCCGGCCAGATCTTTGCCCTGATCGGCTACTGGATCCAGATGGTGGCGCAGAGCTGGCTGCTCTACAAACTGACCGGCTCGGCCACGCTGCTCGGCGTGCTGTCCTTCGCCAGCAGCCTGCCCATCCTGCTGCTGGCGCCGGTCGCCGGCTGGTGGGCCGACCGCTGCAATCTCCACCGCACGATGTTCGCGACCCAGATCCTCGAACTCGCACAGGCGGCGATCCTCGCCACGCTGGCACTGACCGGCGTCCTGCAGCCCTGGCACATCATTGCGCTGGCGATGATGATGGGCATCCTCGTCGCGGTCGAACTGCCGATCCGCCACGCCTACCTGCTGGAACTGGTCGACGGCAAGGAAGACCTGCCCAACGCCATCGCCCTGACCTCACTGATGGCCAACAGCGGCCGCATGGTCGGCCCGGCGCTGGCCGGTGTCCTCATTGGCGTGCTCAGCGAAGCCCACTGCTTCCTGATCAACGCCTTCAGCTACATCGCGGTGGTGATCTCCTTCCTGCTGATCCGCGTCCGCGCCCAGCCACGCGAGCCGTCGAAGCAGCCGCTGCTGGCGGGGCTGCGCGAAGGTTTCGCCTACGCCTGGAACCTGCTGCCGATCCGCGCCCTGCTGCTGACCCTGTCGGTGGTGGCGCTGCTCGCCGCGCCGTACTCGACGCTGATGCCGGTGATGGTGCGCGAAGTGTTCCACGGCAACGCCGATGTGATGGGATTCCTGATGAGCGCCTCCGGCGGCGGCGCCATCTGCGGCACGCTGTACCTCGCCTCGCGCAAAAACGCCCGCGGCCTGGTCCGCCTGATCATCATTGCCGTGCTCGCCGCAGGCACCGCGCTGGCCCTGTTCGCCCACGCACCCTCGGTGTGGATCGCGCTGCCGCTGCTGTCGGTGGTCGGCTTCGGCATCCTGGTGACGTCCGTGTCGGTCAACACCATCCTGCAAACCATCGTCGACGACGACAAACGCGGCCGGGTGATGAGCCTCTACACCGCAGCCTTCCTCGGCGT
>VFQT010003568.1_pt1 | contig 14027 bp, 12 predicted proteins | sample 3512381 | NCBI WGS metagenome assembly VFQT01 (sample SAMN10412376, study PRJNA504923) | tailings metagenome | isolation source: Relicate 2 Philex TSF3 active mining site | place: Philippines: Tuba, Benguet | collected 2017-08-29 | reverse complement strand
GGATAGAACCCGCCGGCGTTGTGACGGTAACTGTTTCAAAGGGAAAGGAGCGATTCCTCATTCCAAATCTGATCGGCTTGAAACCAGATATCGCTCAAGAGCTAATCGACGATAACAAACTTGTCGTCGGTGAAGTGACGGAAGAGTTCTCGAGTGATTATGCGAAAGGTCTGATTATTCGGACCGATCCAAGCGCAGGTCAGCGAGTTAAGCGCGAGAGCGTAATCTCGCTCTTCATCTCAAAGGGAATCGAACAGATTGCCATCTCAGATTACAAAGGGAAAAGCGGCGAACAAGCCCTAAATGAGTTGACTGAGGCTGGCTTCGAAGTCGATACCAAATATGTCTATAGTGAGGATCTGCCGCCGGGCGCAGTGATATCCCAGACTCCTGGTGCAACGGAGATCGATAAGGGAAGCAAAATAACGCTCTTCGTTTCTCAAGGAAGTGAATTCGTCTACATTCCAAAAGGCGTTATTTCTAAATCACCTAAGGATGCAAGGACAGAATTGGAGAACCTTGGACTTGTCGTCAAGACCAAGCCGGGTGGCGGAAAGACCCGAGTCACTCGTATTTCCCCAGCGCCTGGTACGAAAGTCAAACGTGGCTCGACGGTTACCATCACGATAGGGTGATGAGATGTCCAAACCTAGAATCGGTGCCCATGTTCCAACTTCCGGTGGAATGGCCAAACGATCGATTGAGTACGCCTCGACGATAAAAGCTGAAGCCATCCAAGTCTTCGCCTCCAATCCAAGAGGCTGGGCGATGCCGGAACCGAACCCAGATGCAGATTCTGCCTTTCGCTCTCGCGCCGAAGAATTGGATATCGAGACTTATGTTCACGCTCCATTTCTGATCAACCTCGGTTCGCCAACTGAGGGGACATATAAGAATTCACTGGCATCGACGGCATATTCGCTCCGACGCGGTCGTGAGATTGGGGCGCTCGGCGTCGTAATTCATACTGGATCGGCTGTTGAAGAAAGCCACGTGAAGAAGGCCTGGAGACAGATTCACGATGGCATGATGCCAATCCTTAATGGACTGAAGGCGGATGACCCATGGCTACTTCTTGAGCCGACTGCAGGCCAAGGGCAATCGTTGGTTAGGAAACTTGACGATTTGAATAACTACTTCGAGGCCCTGGAGTGGCACCCCAAAGTAGGAGTCTGTCTTGATACCTGCCATGTCTTTGCTGCTGGACACGATATCAAGAGCAAGGGCGGGATGAAGAAGACGATCGACCTTCTAGTGGAGGTAGCTGGAAAAGAGAGAATCCAGTTGATCCATGCCAACGATTCGATGGATGTCCTTGGTTCATTGAAAGATCGCCATGAGAATCTAGGTGAAGGTGAGATTGGGGTAAAACCCTTCGAAGAGTTGATGGCGCACCCGGCGGTTGCAAACGCGCCACTAATCCTGGAGACGCCTGGTGAGGAACCAGAACATGGTCGCGAGGTAGCGCTCCTGAAGAAGTTAAGAGGACGGTAGGTGGCGCTCCTCCTCGCCCCTTGGGCATTACTTGCGGTTGCTGCCATGTGGGGAATCTCCTTCGTCTGGATGAAGGAGATCCTGGATCAACAAGATGTCTATAGCTTCTTAGTCTGTCGCTTCCTAGTAGCAGTAGTTGCGATGTTGCTGATAAATCCAAAAGTAGTTCGATCAATCAATAGCAAGATCTTGTTGAAGGGTGGACTGACGGGAGGCGCTCTTGGCCTCGGCTACATACTCCAAACTCTGGGCTTGGAGCGAACTACTCCAGCAATCACCGGATTCGTTACCGGGCTTTATCTCGTATTCACGCCAGTTATCGGCGCGCTCTTACTGAAAGAGCGGCTACCGAAGGCGACTTGGGGGTTTGTGGCCCTGGCAACTATCGGCCTTGGCGTACTTTCGATTTCAGGTTGGTCGATCGGCTCTGGCGAACTATTTGTTCTACTTTCCGCCCTGCTTTTTGCAGCACATATCTTGATGCTTAGCGCTTGGAGTAAGGATTTCGATACCTATGCCTTGACCTTAGTGCAGTTATCAACCTGCACAATAGTTTCAGCTATCCCAACTGTGATAACTGGGTTCACACCACCTCCTGATCGACAGGTCTGGGGTGTAATTCTCTTCACCGCGATCTTTGCAACTGTATTTGCTTTCATCATCCAGACTTGGTCGCAAGCGAGAATCTCAGCGACGAAAGTAGCTGTCATATTGACCATGGAAGTAGTCTTCGCCGCTCTCTTCTCGGTTGCTTTGGGCGCCGAACCACTCACGCTCCGTATCCTCATCGGAGGTAGCCTCGTTCTGATCTCAATGATCGCGATCGTCCAACCCCGGCTTTCCAGGACTGTTGGATGACTGAGAGGATTACCCAGTGATAGTCGATCTCCGCTCCGATACCGTTACAAAACCAAGTGCCGCGATGCGAGCTGCGATTGCTGCGGCTGATGTCGGTGACGATGTCTACCACGACGATCCAACCGTCAATTCTTTGGAAGAACGGGTAGCCGGTTTATTCGGTAAAGAAGCGGCAGTCTTCACTCCTACTGGTTCACTTGCCAACCAACTTTCCATCCGCACATTGGTTCGCCCAGGTGAGGAACTGCTCTGTGAAAGCAATTCACATATCGCCAGGGCTGAGTTAGGCGCGGCAGCAGTATTTAGTGGAATAACAACGCGCACTTGGAGTGATTCGAATGGTCGTCTTGATGCGGAACGAGCGCTCGAGATGGCACGGCCAAACTCCGGGCCCTATCTAGTCTCAACAACGGCAATAGCAGTTGAAAATACCCACAATTTCGGCGGCGGGACTGTGCAACGGTTGGAGGAGATCAAGCGGCTTAGAGCTGGAGCCGATCGAATGGGATTGGCGCTCCATCTCGATGGTGCGCGGATTTGGAATGCACACATAGCATCAGGAGTCTCGCTAAAAGAATTCGGTAACTATTTCGACACAATCAGCGTATGTCTATCTAAGGGCCTTGGCGCACCGATTGGCTCTTTAATGATTTCAACTCAAGAGCGAGTAGCCGAAGCCCGAGTGTGGCGAAAGCGTTACGGAGCTGGAATGAGGCAGGTAGGAATCCTTGCAGCAGCCGCACACTACGCCTTGGATAACAACATCAGCCGGCTTGCCGAAGACCATCGACGCGCAAGATTCATCGCTGAGTCTTGCCATCGTGCCAGTTCTACTGTTATCAATCCAGAAGATGTAGAGACCAATATCGTCGGCTTGGATCTAAGTGGTGGATCGATGAATGCTGCAGATTTCGCAGCCGCTGCACGTGCAGATGGGGTCTGGGTAAGTGCGCTCGGGCCTAATTATCTTCGACTCGTAACTCATATGGATATTTCGGATAAAGATGCGGAAAGAGCCGCTGAGGTACTTACGAAGTTACTTAAACGCTCCTTCATGGTTAAGTAACCACTCTTTCGCTTTCAAACCATAGGCGTAGTTTCCTAAGGCGCCACCCGTTCGAACGATTCGGTGGCATGGGACAACTAACGCAACCAGATTCCGGGCGCATGCCGTGCCAGCTGCGCGGACAGCCTCAGCCGAACCAGCACGCTTTGCCAGATCGGCATATGAAAGTGTTTTGCCAGCCGGGACTTTGCGCATCGCTTTCCAGGCTGATTGCGAGAACTTCTCCCCCAACTGTCTTACTGAAATGCCATCGATTGCGCCAAGTGAGCCATCGAAGTAATCCTCCACTAGATCGGTGATTACTGGAATCCGCTTCTCAGTAACGAATTTGCGCCCTTGATCAATCTTCTCTAATCGACTCTGCAACGATGCAAAACTCTCGAAACCGGATGCTAGAAGTAGTTGCTCATGCGAAATCAGATATAGCGAGCCAATTGGAGTCTTCACAACGGCTTGCGATAGCACGTTGTGAGCCTACGCTACTTACGGTCGCGAAGCATCTCCGCTAAGAGGAAGGCAAGTTCCAAGGACTGCGTGTGATTCAAGCGTGGATCGCAGGCGGTCTCATACCGCATCGCCAGATCCTCATGCGAAATCTCCGCGCCGCCGCCAACACACTCGGTAACATCATCGCCAGTCAATTCAATATGAATTCCACCGGGATGGGTACCGAGGTTTTGATGCACTTCGAAGAAGCCACGCACCTCATCAAGAACATCATCGAAACGACGGGTTTTGTAGCCGCTCGGAGCCTCATAGGTGTTTCCATGCATCGGGTCACAGACCCATAGAACTTTTGCTCCGGACTTTGTAACAGCGTCAACAAGTGGTGGAAGGGCTTCGCGAATCTTCCCAGCGCCCATGCGGGTTATAAATGTGAGTCGGCCGGGCTCGCGATCAGGATCGAGGACATTGATCAGATTCAGGGCATCAGATACCGATGTTTTCGGTCCGAGCTTGACTCCGATTGGATTGCGAATCTTCTTTGCAAAATCTATGTGGGCGCCATCCATTTGACGGGTGCGCTCACCAATCCAAAGGAAATGCGCAGATACGTCATATGGCAGACCAGTGCGAGAATCAATTCTGGTGAGCGCCTTCTCGTACTCAAGGATTAACGCCTCATGCGAAGAATAGAAATCTACGGTCTTGAACTCCTCGGGATTGATTCCAGCCGAGCGCATGAAGTCGAGAGCTCTACCAATCTCATTTGCCATGGCCTCATAGCGAGCTCCGATATTTGAATCCTTTACAAAACCTTTGTTCCATTCATGCACCAGTCGTAGATCTGCGAATCCACCCTGAGTGAAGGCGCGCACCAGGTTTAGCGTTGCAGAGGAGGTGTGATACACCTTAACTAATCGATTTGGGTCTGGACGGCGGGCTGCCTCGGTGAACTCCAAATCATTTACCGCATCGCCCCGATATGCCGGTAACTCAATCTCGCCGCGCCGCTCCAAATCATTGCTCCGCGGTTTTGCGAACTGTCCAGCCATTCGACCAACTTTTATGACTGGAAGGCTTGCGCCATATTGCAGGACTGCTGCCATCTGCAAGATTGTCTTGATTCGATTGCGAATGGAATCCGCTGTTGCTCCCTTAAATGTCTCTGCGCAATCACCACCCTGCAGCCAGAAGGCTTCACCATTAGCGGCTGCTGCGATCCGTGCCTTTAAGTTGTCGCACTCGCCGGCGAATACCAATGGCGGGAGCGCCTTGAGCTCCGATACCGCAGTAGAAAGTTCTTCCCCATCCGGCCAGGCTGGCTGTTGCGCAGCAACTAGCGAACCGTCGAATAGCTTCTCGATGGACATTGGCTAAGAGTAAGGAGTTTCTGCGGTATCTCGCTCCGGGTTATCCGAAGAAGACCTCTGCCTCTGCGAGTAGGCGTGGATCGACCGTCTTTAACTTCTCAGTGGCCGAAGCGAGTGGCACGCGAGCGATATTGGTTCCGTGGAGCGCAACCATCTTCCCCCAATCGCCATCATGGGCAGCTGTGATCGCATGTAAGCCAAATCGAGTAGCGAGCACTCGGTCAAATGCGGTCGGCGTACCGCCACGCTGGATATGACCAAGTATCGAGGTTCGGGCTTCTGCGCCGGTGCGAGATTCAATCTCCTTTGCCAACCACTCGCCGACGCCAGATAACTTCACATGGCCGAAGGCATCAAGACTCTGGTCTTTGGTGACCAGATCGCCGCCTTTCGGTAAGGCGCCCTCAGCTACGACAATGATGGGTGCATATGACTGTTGGAATCGAGATTCAACATACTTACATACTTTCTCGATATCGAAGGGCACTTCTGGGATCAAGATGCAAGATGCGCCACCCGCTAATCCAGAGTGAAGAGCGATCCATCCTGCGTGGCGACCCATCACTTCGACGATTAACGCTCTGTGATGGGACTCAGCCGTTGTGTGGAGTCGATCAATCGCCTCAACAGCGATGTTGACCGCGGTATCAAATCCGAAGGTGTAGTCAGTGTTGTTTAGGTCATTATCAATCGTCTTTGGCACGCCAATGACTTTGACGCCGAGAGCATCGAGTTTGGTTGCAACCCCAAGAGTGTCTTCGCCGCCAATTGCGATCAAGGCATCCACATTCATCTTCGAAAGATTCTCTTTGATCCGTTCTACACCATTCTCTATCTTGAATGGATTGGTGCGCGAAGAACCCAAGATGGTTCCGCCTCTCGGCAAGATACCGCGCGTCGCCTTGATGTTGAGTGGCATGGTCAGCCCCTCAAGTGGCCCCTTCCAGCCATCGCGAAAACCGATGAACTCGTAGCCATACTCTTTCTCGCCTTTTCTGACTACAGCTCTGATGACCGCATTCAATCCCGGGCAGTCGCCGCCGCCAGTGAGCACACCAAAACGCATAAGAATCTCCGATTTAAGATGGGTGATCGACGTTGATCCAGGGCGAAATCTTACCGCCTCCCCACTACCCTTTCGTTGATGGCAAAGCGCTTGATTTATGTCGCCCACGATAATCTCAACCTGGCCAAAGGTGCACTAGCGAGCGCCTCGCCAAGTACCGATGAGATTGTTCTGATTGAAAGCGCTCGCATGCTAAATAGCGCTAGGTGGCATCGCCAACGACTCTTCTTCATGCTCTCGGCGGCTCGACATTTCGCAGCTGAGTTGACCAGGCTCGGATACAAAGTTCACTATCTGAAGGCGAGTGATACCGCTTCTGGAATCCTGAAATTAAAGCATGATTTTGCGGAGGTAATCGCTGCCGAACCATCTTCCTTCCGACTTACCAAATCACTAAGTTCTATTGGGGTGAAGTTCATAGCTAATGACTTCTTCATGACCTCGCGCATTGAGTTTCGGAATTGGGCGGAATCACAGAAATCATTGAAGATGGAGAACTTCTACCGGTGGCAACGAGCGCGACTCGATGTATTGATGGTCGGAGCAGAACCAGAAGGCGGCCGATGGAATTTTGATGAGGAGAACCGACTGGCGCCTCCAAAGGAGCCCCATCCTTGGCCAGACTATCCGCGCTTCGAGAGAGATCAGATCGACAATGAAGTGATCGAGGAGATTGCAAACCTCAATCTGGTCGGTTCGCTATCTGAGCAGACTTGGGGAACTACCCGGCAAGCGGCTCTCCAACAATTGGACTTCTTCTTATCGAATTCTTTCCAAGATTTCGGACCTTATGAAGATGCGATGACCAGTAGGTCCTGGTCTCTTTACCACTCGCTATTGAGCCCGTATCTCAATATTGGCTTATTGACCGCAGATGAAGTTGTCGATCGCGCCTTAGACACTTTTCGTAAGAAGAAGATTCCAATCGCTTCATGTGAAGGTTTCATTAGACAGATAATCGGATGGCGAGAGTATATAAATGGCATCTACTGGTTCTTCGGCGAGGATTATCGAGAACATAACCAACTAAACTCGAAGCGCCGATTATTGCCATTATTCGAAGATGCATCTGCGACCAAGATGAATTGTGTTTCGACAATCGTCAAAGAGATCGAGAATCGCGCCTGGGTTCACCACATTCCACGATTGATGGTGCTAAGCAATCTCGCTGCCTTAGCGGATGTTCGGCCAGATGAATTCTTGGCCTGGATGCGTCGCATCTTCATAGATGCAGCCGACTGGGTGATGGTTCCTAATGTAATCGGTATGAGTATGCATGCCGATGGTGGCCAAATGTCCACTAAGCCCTATGTGGCGGGTGGGGCCTACATCTCCCGAATGTCCAACTACTGCAAAGGCTGCGCTTATGATCCCAAAACCCGAAGCGCTGATGACTCCTGTCCGTTTACTACTCTCTATTGGCATTATCTAGATCGAAATAAGGATCTATTCAAGAAGAATCATCGGATGTTCCAGCAGTATTCGGGGCTGCGTAAATTGAAAGATCTCGATGAAACGATAGCTCGTGGCGATAACGTAATTGATGGACTTCTCCGGGGCGAGATTTAGCGGGTAACTGTCGCGCCTTTACCAACTACAACTATGCCATTCTCGGAGACGGTGAATCGCTCTCTATCTCTAGCTAGGTCATAACCAATCTTCGCTCCTGGCTCCACCAGTACGTTCTTATCCAGGATTGCATTCTTGATCTGGGCTCGATCTCCGATTCGCACAGAAGGCATCAATACCGAGCCTTCTACTCGGGCATCTCTACCAACCCAAAGATCATACGAAGCGACCGTTCTATGTATCTCGCCTCCGGCGATGATTGATCCAGCGCCAACCACGGAATCGAAGGCGATGCCGCGCTCGGAGAATTTCGCAGGCGGTAGCGAAGGCGGGTTCGTCAAGATTGGCCACTGCAAGTTATAGAGATTGAAGATTGGATGCACCGAGACGATATCCATATGCGCGTCGAAGTACGAATCTATCGTCCCCACATCGCGCCAATATCCTTTATCGCGTTCGGTCTCGCCAGGAACGGCATTGTTGGCAAAGTCGTAGGCCTTAGCAACCCCGGCTTTGGTCATAGCCGGAATGATGTTCCCACCGATATCGTGACGACTATCCAAGTCCTCGGAGTCGAGGATCAGCGCTTCTTCCATCGCATCGCGCCGAAATATGTAATTACCCATGGAGACCAGTGAAAGTTCCGGATAGCCCGGCATGGCTGGAGGGTTCGCCGGCTTTTCGTGGAACGCCTTTATCGTCACACCATCTTCGGCTAGTTCGATGACGCCAAAATCTGAAGCGGTATTACGTGGAACCCGGATTGCAGCTACCGTTACGCCCGCACCAGTTGCAAGATGTTGTTGGTACATCTGGTCTGGATCCATTCGATAAACGTGATCTGCACCAAATACCAGAATGTGCTTTGGATTCTCGTCGTGGATTAGATTGAAATTCTGAAGGATTGCGTCGGCGCTACCGGTGTACCAACGTGGCCCCAATCGCTGTTGGGCCGGGACTGGCGTTACGTAATTACCAAGTAGATTCGACATTCGCCAAGTCGTTGTTATGTGACGATCAAGCGAATGTGATTTGTATTGGGTTAACACCGCTATTCGGAGGAACCCAGCATTGACTAGATTGGAGAGAACAAAATCCACGAGCCGATATGAACCACCAAATGGAACAGCTGGTTTTGCTCGATCGGCCGTAAGTGGCATCAAGCGCTTTCCCTCGCCGCCAGCAAGGACGATACCGAGTGGTCTATCCAGGCGCGCCATGCGCTAACGATACTCTTAGCAGATGACCCGAGAGAAGCGAGATTTCTCGGTAGCGATGCTCACTCGAGAATGGCCGCCGAGAATCTATGGTGGCGCCGGCGTGCACGTCCGAAACCTGGTAAGCGCGATTCAGGATGTGTCAGGCGTAACCGCAAACGTCCATTGCTTTGGCGAGCCACGCTCTGATGCGCAAGCCCATGAGCTCATCACTGAGCTTGCCGGCACGAATCCGGCGCTTCAGACGCTTCTAATAGATGCCGATATGGCCAAGTCTTTGAGTGGTAACAATCTGGTTCATTCACATACTTGGTATACGAACTTCGCGGGCTATTTGGCACAACGCTCATATCGGATTCCTCATGTAATCACAGCGCACTCGCTAGAGCCACTCCGGCCTTGGAAAGCCGAACAACTAGGTGGCGGATATCAAATCTCATCATGGATTGAACGTATTTCATATGAATCTGCTGATGCGATTATCGCAGTCAGTGATGGAATGAAGCGGGATCTACTCGATGCCTACCCCGCCGTAGATCCCAGGAAAGTTCATACGATTCGCAATGGCATCGATATCCGGAGGTTTGCTCCAAGAAGTGACTCTGCGCTTTTGACTCGACTTGGCATCGCTGAGCCATTCGCGCTATTTGTTGGACGAATCACACGCCAGAAAGGATTGGCGCACTTACTCCGCGCTTGGCGCGACATTAGTCCAGAATTTGGACTTGTTCTCGCTGCTAGCAGTCCTGATGAACCAGCTATCGGAGCTGAAGTGGAGATGCTGATTGCAGAATTGCAAAGCACTCGACCCAACGTTATCTGGATAAAGGAGATGCTCCAGCATGAGGATCTGGTAGCTCTACTTACCGCAGCGCGCACTTTTGTCTGTCCATCAATCTATGAACCGCTCGGAATCGTGAATCTAGAAGCGATGGCATGTGAGACTGCAGTGGTAGCTAGCGCTGTCGGAGGTATTCCAGAAGTCGTCGTTGATGGTGAGACTGGTTTGTTAGTCCGCTTCGATGAAGATACATTCGAACAAGACCTGTCTAAGGCAATTTCAAAGGTAATGAGTGATGAAACTCTCGCAACGCGTTATGGCAGAGCCGGCCAGGTGAGAGCGGCCGCGCAATTTGGATGGGATAAAGTCGCGGAATCAACCGTCAATCTGTATCGGAGTCTCATCTAGTGTCACGAAGAGGTTGGGCGCTTTTTGCCCTAGTGGGCGTACTTTGGGGTATCCCATATCTATTCATGAAGGTAGCAGTAGCTGAGTTATCGACTCCGATGATCGTGTTCGTCAGATTGATTATTGGCGCCGCGCTATTGCTTCCAATTGCATTAAGAAGAATGAAGTTAGCCCAACTCCGCCCCTATTTGAAATACATCGCGCTATATGCAATCCTCGAGATGGTCATTCCCTGGACATTGATTACGAGCGCGCAACGCGATCTATCTTCGGGGGTCGTCGCACTTCTAGTTTCTACCGTCCCTATCTGGGCAACGCTCTTTGCGCATCATTCCGGCGATTCGGAAGCTGCACATCGCACTCGTATCTTTGGAATCGCAATCGGCTTGATTGGTATAGCGCTACTTGTTGGGATAGAGAGTTGGAGTGATTTTGGAAATCTACGTGCGCTTGCGCAAGTGCTGATTGCATCAGTTTCCTATGCCTGGGCGGTCAACATGGTCACTCGAAAGGTATCTGGGATATCGGGTATCGCTATAAATGGCATCGCAATGGTTATAGCGAGCTTCATCTTCTTGCCATTCGCAATAACCACTTGGCCAACCAGCGCACTAAGTATTGAGGCTACCTTGTCAGTCATTGGCCTAGGCGTCTTGTCCACCGGCTTGGCATTCTGGATCTTCTTCGTACTATTGGATGAAATCGGCCCAGCGCGCGCCTCACTTGTGGTCTATCCGAACACTGCGGTAGCAATCCTTCTCGGGATAATTCTCTTGAGCGAGCCAATTACGCTCGCAATCATCATCGGATTACCACTAGTTCTAATTGGCTCTTACTTCGCTAGCCGCCAGCCAAGCACACAACCTATCGTTGGATAAAACCCAACTTTGAGAGCGCTTTGGCATCGCGCTGCCAATTCGGTAGAACCTTCACGTGAAGTGAAAGGAATACCTTCCGGTCAAGCTTCAACTCAATCTCACGACGAGCCTTAGTTCCGATTTCCTTGAGATTTGCTCCTTTGTTTCCGATGATTATCCCTTTCTGGCTGTCGCGCTCGACAATCAGTGAAGCGTGAATATCAAGGAGCTTGCCCTCTTCTCGCTCCGACATTTCATCGACTACCACTGCGATGGAATGAGGGACTTCCTGTAGAAGATTCGAAATGGTGGCTTCTCTTATCAACTCTGCAATCTCATCTTCTAGCTCTTGATCAGAGGACATTTCTTCCGGATAGAAGGCAGGTCCCTCTGCCGCACGATTGGCTAGAAGTTCGATAAGCAATTCGACCTGCTCGCCCGTAATGGCTGATAATGGAACAATCTCATCCCATTCGAATCCAGCTCGTTTCGCAAGATCGCTTGCTGCGATTAGTTGCTCTGGGACGCGCTTCTTCTCGACCCGATCCACCATCGTTACGACACAGATCTTTAGGGCGCTCTTCTGTGCGGCTATCATGGCTGCGATATGTCCATCACCGCTGCCAACTGGATCGGTCGCCGGGATACATTGAACGATGATGTCTACGGAATCGATACTCTCGCTCACCACATCATTTAGCGCCCCACCAAGCATGGTCTTCGGTTTATGTAGGCCAGGGGTATCAACAAAGATGAGTTGGAACTCTGGCCGGGTTACTATCCCCCGAATCGCCTTTCGGGTCGTATTTGGATGCTGTGAGGTAATAGCTACTTTCTTCCCAACAAGGGCATTTAACAGAGTCGACTTCCCGGTATTCGGGCGACCTACGATGGAAATGAAAGCAGATTTATGCGTCATTAGCGCAAAGGGTACATCGTGCGGTTGCAATTAGTTCCATCGCATCAGGAACCGAGGTCACTATCTCCGCACAACGCTCACCAATCAGGCGATGACAGCCATCGCTGGTTGGAGAAGTTATTGGGCCAGGCACGGCAAGGACGATTCGGAGTAATTCCGCTGCATCTCGCGCCGTCCTTAATGAGCCACTACGAAATGCAGCCTCTATGACGATAGTGCAGCGGGCTAATGCAGCGATCAATCGATTGCGCGTCAGGAAGCGCTCTGGCCGAGCGGGTTCGTGTGGCATTACCTCTGAAATCAATGCGCCACTCTCGCCGATCTCTTCGAATAACCGCTCGTTTCCCGATGGGTATCGCACTCCGATTCCTGAGGCCAGAATTGCGACGGTTCTCCCCTCTGCAGCGAGCGCCCCTCGATGAGCGTGGGTATCGATTCCATATGCGCCACCGCTTATGACCGCCAAGCCTCGATCTGCGAATCCCGATGCGAACTCACTTGCTACTCGTGCGCCATAAGTAGTCGGATTTCGCGTTCCAACAATTGCGACGGAATCGCATCTGGGCAGTTCCCCGATCGCAATAAGACCAATCGGTGGTGCAACCAAATCATCTAAACCGTGTGGCCATTCGGCAGAGTCCGGGGCGATGAATCTACCTCCGCTGACGGTAAGATCATCCATCAACTTTTCAATCGACTGTGATTCGAGGCGTTCCCTTGCTCGTATCGCTGCGCGCTTGCTCGATACATAGCAATTCCCAAGAATTCGAGCGACTAGTTCATCCGCCCCATAAGCTTCAAGCTCGTTGCTCCAGAACTTATCTCCAGGTTCTAATGCCGCAAATAACCTTAGCCTTGATTCATTCATCTGTAGTGTGGCCCATTCGAAGTGAAATCGCACTCTTTATCTCGAGATCTCCTGGAACATCCCGCTCTACGAGATCAGCAAGGCTCCAGGCAGTGCGAAGAATTCGATGGAAACCTCGAGCTGAGATCTCTTCCCGATCCAAAAGATCATGGAGTATCCGCATTGCGCTGCGCTCCGCCCGAAATTGATCTCGGAGCAAACGAGAAGGTATCTCTGAGTTGAGAGTGAAACCTAGACCGGCGAATCGAGTGGCTGCGCGCCGTCGAGCTCTCGTCACGCGCACCTGGATCTCGGCGCTCGACTCTGGAAGCTCTAGCGACGATAGGTCTGCTCTCGTTGGGGGCTCTACCCGAACTCGGATATCCACGCGATCCAATAGCGGCCCAGATAGCCGTCCAAGGTATCGACGGATTTGGAGTGAACTACAACTACAGCCTCTCCCCCGACCGGCAAACTTCCCACATGGACAAGGGTTGGCCGCCAAGACCAGCATGAATCGGGCTGGGAATCTCGCGGTTCCATGAGATCTGGTGATTGCTACTTCGCCGGATTCAAGTGGCTGTCGGAGTGAATCCAGTAAGCCGCTGGCGCACTCAGGGGCTTCATCAATAAATAAGACGCCTCGATGTGCAAGTGATGCGGCTCCAGGCCTTATCTGAACTCCGCCACCCCCTATCAGTGCTGGAATCGTCGTCGCATGATGTGGTGCCACAAAGGGCGCTGAGTTAGAGATTTTTGTTATGCCGCTCCAATTTCCTGCAATCGAATGGATTCCTGCCACTTCGAGCGCCTCGGATTCGATTAAGGGCGGCAGGATTGTGGGAAGTCTTTCCGCCAGCATCGTCTTACCAGCACCTGGAGCGCCGACCATGAGGAGATGATGGCCACCGGCAGCGGCAACTTCGACCGCTTGTTTTGCATCGGACAATCCGGCAACCTCACTAAAGTCTCTGCCTAATTCAATTGCTGCCTCGACTTCCAATTCTTCACGGATAATCTCCTGCCCCGTTCGGATGAAATTGAGCAACTCTGCCAGAGTTGCAAAACTGCGGATTCTCATTCCTTTCACAAGTAAAGCCTCTACTCGATTTCCGAGCGGCACAATCGCTT
>VFQT010003566.1_pt1 | contig 14031 bp, 8 predicted proteins | sample 3512381 | NCBI WGS metagenome assembly VFQT01 (sample SAMN10412376, study PRJNA504923) | tailings metagenome | isolation source: Relicate 2 Philex TSF3 active mining site | place: Philippines: Tuba, Benguet | collected 2017-08-29 | reverse complement strand
AGGATTATCGGGCTGCTGTGGAGGAACGTTGCATTGCGGTCATGACTGCGTGCTCTTTTCAGGATCTCACGGGGCAGAGAATCAACAAAGTCGTCGAGCTCCTGCTGAAGCTTGAGGTGAAGCTGGCGGGACTGGCCGAAGCTCTGGGAGAGGATCACGAGCTGCCCGAGCATGCAGGCGAAGTCGATGGAGACGGCGAGCTGCTCAATGGACCGGCTCTTCCAGGAGAGGGCGCCGACCAGAGCGAGATCGACAGGCTGTTTGCCTGACGAACCAGCGGCTTGAGCCAGCGTCTCGCCCCGTCTTTCTGGCTCGTTCTCCCATCTCTTCAACTACACTTCCCAGGTCGGTCCATATGGGCTGCACGACCGCGCGTGTGTCGGGTGGAATTCAGACGCTTCTCCAGACATAGCCCTTTTCGGAAGGCGGCCTTCCGCCTTGCGCGGGCCTGCGCAATTCCTGAACAGCGCCACAGCCTGAATTGATTGAAGCTTCGAAGGCGCTGCATCTTCCCACGCGGGACAGCTGACACGCAGCACTCGCTGCGCAGCGCGCTCGACAAGGGGGTCGCTCTTTCCCGCGGCGCCTGCCCCTGTGCGCGCGCGCGATGGCAGCGGAGCACCTGATGAGATGTGCGCGGGGCACCGCCTGCGGCGCGCTGCTCTCTCAAAATTGCACCAAACGTTAACTTTGGACGTGCATTTGTAAACACGTTGAGGGAACGACAGAATGACGTTTGCGTCGAGAATGCCAGACGATGAAGCCATCCGGCTTTCAGCGTTGCAGGAGTACCGCATTCTCGATACGTCCGCAGAGGAACGCTTTGACCGGATAACGAGTCTGGTCGCGAAACTCTTCGGCGCTCCGATTTGCCTGATCTCTCTGGTTGATTCAGATCGTCAGTGGTTCAAGTCGAGAGTTGGGCTGGGAGTGACCGAAACCCCCCGGGAGCATGCGTTTTGCGCGCATGCGATCCTTGAGGACGATGTTTTTATCGTGCCCGATGCAACCGAGGATCTGCGCTTCGCCGCCAACCCCCTGGTTGTAGGTCCACCCTACGTTCGTACCTATGTTGGAGCGCCGCTGATCGCCAGAGGCGGCGTCCGGCTCGGCACGCTTTGTCTGATCTACACCGAGGCAACCTGCCTGCCGAGCGACGTTCTCGGTCAGCTGAAGCAGTTCGCAGCTATCGTCGTTGACGAAATGGACCTGCGATACAGCCTGAACGAGCTCGCCAGAAGTCGAGCGGATGCCTTGTATATGGCCAGCAGGCTCGCGGTCGAAATCAGGAAATCAGAGGCCGCCTCGAAAGCGAAGAACACCTTCCTCGCGACAATGAGTCATGAAATTCGCACCCCGCTGAACGCAATTCTGGGTATGGCTCAGCTGTTGAGAGGCGCCGCACACGACGAAGCCGACACCGACAAGATTGAGACGATCCTCGGTTCGGGAAAGGCCTTGCTGGCGCTTCTCAACGATGTGCTCGATCTTTCCAAAATCGAAGCGGGGAAACTGGAAATCCATCCCGCGCCAGGAGATATCCGTCAGGCGGTGCGGCAGACATGCGATCTGTTCGAATCGCAGGCGCGTGAAAAGGGGCTCGCGCTCAAGCTGGCGGTCAGCAAGGACGTTCCAGGCCACCTTTCATTCGACGATTTACGCGTCCGGCAATGCCTGATGAACCTGATTTCGAACGCAGTTAAGTTCACGCATCGGGGGGAGGTCCGAGTAACTGTCTCCTCACGACGGGCCGCCAGCGGCAATGTCAGGATGATCATCGAGGTCAGCGACACCGGCATCGGGATGAATGAACAAACACGATCGCGCCTCTTCGAGACGTTCTCTCAGGGCGATGCTTCCACGACCAGGCGATACGGAGGAACCGGGCTCGGTCTGGCAATCGTGCGCAAACTGGCCCGGCTGATGAACGGCGATATTCTTGCTCAGAGCGTCGAGGGCAGGGGCTCCCTGCTGACGCTTGAGTTCCAGGCAGAGTCCCTGTCGTCTCCTGAGAGTCTGCACTCCAGACCGTCCGCTGATCCGGAGCCAGCGGTCTTCGACGATTCCCCGGTCGCCGGCGCGACGATACTGGTGGCTGATGACAATGAGATAAACCGAAAGCTCATCAGGCTGATGCTGGCTTCAGAACATTGCAACGTGATCGAAGCACAGGACGGACTGCAGGCCTTCGCCAAACTGGCGAATTGTTCTGTCGACCTCGTCCTCCTCGATGTCCAGATGCCGGTGATGGACGGCGAGGAAACGATCAAGCGGATTCGCAATTCGCCAAGAGAGTGGCGCGATGTTCCGGTGATCGCCCTGACTGCGAACGCGTTCCCCGGAGAACGCGAACGCCTGCTCGCGCTGGGGATGACGGAATTCCTGGCGAAGCCTGTCGATCAAGGTGCTCTGATCTCCAAAATAGAGAGCCTGCTGATCAGCCGGTCTGGCATGCTCGAAAAGTGCGCGTGACATCGTACCTTGTTTTGCTCCGGCCGCTGAAGAGACCAGAAAGCGCCGAGGCCGGACAGCAAGTGCATCTTGATCTGTGATTGATGTCCGGGCGAGGGCAGGAGCCTGATGGCCATGGTTTTGACGAAAGGTCAGTTTAACCGTCTATGTTCAGGGTATGCCGAAAGCTCAGTAGAACCGTCTATGGTTAGCGTGCCAGTGCGCTGACGCCCGACTGGTTCACCCCTTTCTAGCCAACGCAAAAGGAAGCTCGGGCGAATTGGCTTAGTTTGCGGCGCGATGCGAGAAAGTTCGTCTGTGACCTCTTTCGACCAGGAAATTCAGGACCTGACACGGACAGGAACCTGGGAATGGAATATCGCGGAACAGACGCTCGTGTTATCCGCGGAGGCCTACAGGATTTTCGAGATCCATCCCGCAAGACCCCTCGCGCCATCGGAGATGATAAAGTTTCGTATCGCCGCGGCGGATGCCGTTGAGCCAAGGGTTCTCCGCGAGGCGCTCCGATCAGGTACGCCTTGGAGAGTTGTTCATCCTGCACTTACCGCCCGCGGCCGCGAGATCTGGATAAAATCAACAGGACACGTCGAGCGCGTTGGCGGTCGAACGATCCGTATCTTTGGCCTGTTGCAAGACGTAACGGACGAACGCAATGCACAAGCTGAGATCGATCGGAGCAGATCGCTGCTCGAAGAGATGTCGGTTCTGAGCGGAATTGGCGGATGGGAGTACGATGCCGCCACAAAGCGCATTCACTGGTCAAAGCAGACGCGCCGCATCCATGAAGTTGATGACGCTTTCGAACCAACGCCCGAGTCGTTGCGATCCCTCTTCGCGCCTGGCGCCCTCGAAGTGCAGGAGGCATCTGTTCAGCGGGCGATGATGTCGGGTCTACCATCCGAGTGCGAATATGATGTCGTTACCGCAAGAGGACGCACCATCCGCGTTCGAAACATTTGCAGGGTCGAACAAAGAAACGGCCATATCACGCGCCTTGTCGGTACAATCCAGGATATCACGCGCCAGCGTGAGTTGGAGAACACGCTCGGTCGAGCTGAACGATTGCTGGAAGACATTTCCCGGCTGACGCGGGTGGGCGGGTGGGAGGTAAGCGCTCTGTCCGGAAAGCTCATCTGGACGAGCCAGGTACGAGAGATATTCGAAGCAGACAGTTCTTTCGAGCCAACATTGGAGGCCATGTCGAGGCTCCTGATGCCTGAGGCCCTCGACATGGTGAACAGCGCTGTGCGTGACGCACTGGACCATGGCCGGCCATTCGACATCGAGTTCGACGCAGTGACGCATCGCGGCAATGAGCTTCGACTGCGCAGTAGCGGCCGTCCCGAGCTCGCCGATGGCCGCATTGTTCGCGTTATTGGCACTCTCGAGGATGTCACCGCTCTAAGAAAGAAGGAAGCAGAGCGTCAACGGTACGAGGTCCTGAACGATCAGGTTTCACGCCTGTCTGGGATTGGCGGCTGGCAGTTCGACATGCGGACAAGGGAAACGGTCTGGTCCCCGCAGGTTCGGAAAATCTTCGAGGTAGACGACACGTACAATCCGCCTCTCGAAGATCATCATAAGTTTGTCGCTCCCGAGTTCAGTGAAGCGGTGGCGCTGGCCCGCAGGCGGGCCATCGTGGAGGGACTGGCTGCCGAGATCGACTTTCAGGGGATCACGGCTACCGGGCGCAGGATCTGGGTGCGGAACATCTATCAGGCGGAGCGGGTCAACGGGCGAACAACAAGACTCTTTGGTACGGCTCAGGATGTCAGCGCAGTCAAGGCGGCCCAGGCCGAGCTGGATATCCTTCATGCGCGCTTGAAGACAGCGATCGAGGCTGCCGAACTTCGCGTCTGGGAAATTGATCTCGAGACCGGAATCCTGAAGTGGGATCCCCACTTGCCGCCTGTGTTCACGTTTCCCGGCCTGACGCAGACTCTTGTGGCCACGGCGGCGCTGGACTTCCTCCACCCCGAGGATCGGGATGAATTTCACCGCGCGATCAGGGGTGTGGTCTCAGGAGATCGACCGTCCTCCTGTCGTGTGCGGGTCCGTGCAGCCGAAGGGAACTACCGCCATATGGAAATGAGGATGCGCTCAACATTCTCCAACGACCGACGAGTGATACTCGGTGTTTCGCGGGACGTGACCAAGGAAGTGACCCTGACCGAAGACCTCGTCAGGAAGCAGCGCGAGGCCGAGGAATCTTCTCTTGCCAAAGGCCAGTTCGTCGCGCGGATGAGTCACGAGATCCGCACGCCCATGAGCGGTGTCATCGGCATGCTGGAAGTTCTACTGCGTGCTGAAGTGGATGAGTCCCGGCGAGCGCATGCGGCAATCGCGCTCAAATCAGCGCGCGATCTGATGTCGGTTCTTGACGATGTCATTGATGTTTCGCACCTTGAGAGCCGTCACCTTTCGATAGACAGGGTCCCACTCAGAATTCCGACGATTGTCGATGATGTCATCACGCTGTTCGGACCCCTCGCTCGCGAGAAGTCGCTTGAGCTGACGGCTGAAGTTGCAGGTTCCACGCCAGATTGGGTCGAGGGGGATCCGCGGCGGTTGCGTCAGGTTCTCACCAACCTCGTTGGCAATGCGGTAAAGTTCACCGATATCGGAAAGGTCGCGGTTTCGGTTGGCTACGATGCTGACCAGCAGGTCGCACACTTCAATGTGCGTGACACTGGGGTGGGTATCCCCGAGGAATTTGTCGACAAGATTTTCGAGCAGTTTTTCCAGGTCGATTCATCGGCGACGCGCAGACATGGTGGGTCCGGCCTGGGCCTTGCCATTTCAAAGCAGCTTGTGAACATGATGGGCGGAGCGATCCAGCTCCAAAGCAGGATCGGAGAGGGAAGTGCATTCCAATTCACGATAGCTGCGCCGATGGCGCAAGCACCGTCAACGGAACGCGCAGGACCGCGCGAGGCGCCGAGCAAGCGCCTCAGTGTACTTGTCGCGGAGGACAACGCCGCGATGCAGCAGATTATTCGTGCGCTCCTTGAGTCTGATGGGCATCACGTTTTTGTCGTGTCGAATGGCCGGGATGCGGTTGCCGCAGCTGCAAGTCAGACCTTCGATGTGATTCTTATGGATGTCATGATGCCCATCATGGATGGCGCAACAGCTGCGCAGCGGATTCGCGAACTTGGTGGGCGTGCCGGCGGAATCCCGATAATCGCCCTCACTGCCAACGCGCTTGTTGGCGATCGTGATCGATATCTGGCAGCAGGGATGACGGACTATCTGTCAAAACCCATCGACGTGCCATCTCTTTTCGCTGCTCTTGCAAGGGCTGCTCCCCAGCAGTGAGTGCGATTTTTCGTGTTGGCCGCGAGCAGGCTTGAGACAACGACATTGGGGGCCGCCGTCTGTGGAAGGCCCCTCTGAACAAGAAGCAATTGCGCATCTACAGATTGACGTGCGGGTTGCGCACAGGTGTTCGGCTTCAGATGATTACTTTGTCGATAACTCTTGTTGGCCTCCGAGGTCAGATCTCTTCAAGCAAGACCTGCCTGCGAACGACAGATGCCCGTTTCACGCGCGGTCCTGGCTTCGCGGGAGGCCGAAAGCGCCGAAGAATCAGCGCTTGTTTTTCCGCAATAGAACCAATTGAAGAATACTCGCGCCGTATTTGACTTCTGCCGTCGCCAGCAAACAATGAGTACCCATGGAGGGGTTTCCAGGAGCGGCGGTACACGCTGCTAGAATCACCAGGCAACACGTGTTGCAAGCTGCTCCCCGCGGGGTCAGGTCACATTGATATAAGTATGCGCAATGCCTGTTCCATTGTTCTGGATGCCGCGCGCAACCCAGTCGCGGAACTCAAACGTCACGCGATAACGGCCAGGACGCGTCGGCTGGATGATCAGATCGCGGCGTTGGGCGGTGCAGGTCTCAAGAGCTGTACCAGCGGGGAGGAAGACTGGCCTCGCCCAAGGCTGTTTCGGATCGCCCAAGGGCCGCCCGTCAATGCCATAAATCGTAGCGTCAAGCCCTTCAATCATCGTACGGACAATTGAATAAGATGCGTTGAGGTGGCGCACGAGTATGCGCTGGCCGACCTTGGCGTTGATCACGACCCGTCTGTCCGTCTCTGTGCGGGGCGCAGCAACACCCGAAACCATGAAGTATTTAGGTTCGAACCTGTCGAGGCCGACGTCGTCTCCGCACATGCCGGCGTCGTGGTTCATGTTGTGCCAGCGCGGATCGACATCGTCGGGGACCCAGAAGGCTTCGACGTCATAGGCCGGTCCATTCTGGTAGAGCTTGCCCGGGCCTTCCGGCGGGTCGACAATCAACAATCCATACATGCCGTACTCGAAATGCAGCACAGTGTTCTTGTGGCAATGGTAGAAGTACGTCCCCGCCGAATGCGGCTGGAACTGGTAGGTATATCTCTCTGCCACCTCAAAGGACACGTGACCAACACCGTCATTGTAAGTGCTGGAGTTCATCCCGTGGTGGTGGATGGTGTGATGGTTCTTCTTGGCGTCCAGCGTGGAGTGGACGATCTGGCCCTGGCGGACGCGGATCGGCTTCGAAGGGAACATCGTCTTGGACATGTCGTCACGCGGATCGCTGAAGATCCAGAACTGGACGGCCTTGCCATCCGGCATCGTGATATTGAGCGTCTTGGCGCCGTCGCGCACGAAGCTGATGTCCGGCGTCAGCCGGTCCGGCGTGGGAATTTGCCGGTTAACGACATCGCAGCCAAAGGCGGCGAATTCCGCGGGATCACGTACGATAACCATCAGACTGCAACTCCCCGGCTCGGCCCCAGGAGTTCCCAGTGCGTCACCATTCCCTGCGGGTACTGGCCGCCGCTTGCGGTCTGCGACATTTCGATATGACAGTGCATTGGATAGAGAAGCGGCCACGGCTCTTCCTTCGGAGGCCAGGCGCCCGCCGGAATCTCATCCGGCTTCTTGAATGGAAGCAGAACGTCCTTGCGCGACAACGGCGGCAGCATCCAGGTGTCGAGCTCGAACACGTTGGTGTTGTAGACGCACTTGCCTGTGCTATCGACATCGGTCAGTGCAAAGACGTGATTGCCGTGAATGTGTGGCCCATGCGTGCAGAGTCCTGCATTGAGCGTGCGGATCAGGCAAGGTTCGCCGACATAGCCCTTGGGCACGATCTGCTCGTCGTGCGCCGAGCCGTAACCTGAAAGCCCGTTGATCGTGAAGTAGCGGGGCCGGAAGAAATAAACCGGCAGGCTGATGTCAACGCCGCCGTCACGCTCGACGACCTTGTTGATCGCAGGATCAATGCTGCTCATCAGCCAGATGCGATCCCGGGAAGGAATGGACGGATCCCACTTTCCGCCCGGGAACTCACCGCGTCCCATCTCGTCGAAGATGGCGCTGAGCGCAGGCGTCAGTGCTGTGCTCTGATAAGGCGTCGGGCTGCCAGACGGCGTCTGGTTGGCGGTCCCAGGCGTCACGATGAAGGCGCCATGCAAGCCAACGACGCGACCAGCGGCGCCCTGAGTGTCTTCGTGATAGATGTGCGTGCCGGCCTGACCAGCAATGAACTGAACCGTTGCAGCTTGGCCTGCGGGGATCACCGGGAACAAGCTTTGTGCGTAGCCTGTGATGGCAAAGCGTCGCGGACGACGCGTCTTGTTGACCAGCCTGATCTGGACAGCCGACCCGCGAACGACGCGCAGCGGCGGACGTAGTGCGCGTGTCACAGGATCCCTATAGGCCATGGCAAAGATGACCTCGCCATCGATCATCTCTTCGTAGATCTCCTCCATGTGGAGTTCGAAGCTGATCGGTGACCGGGACTGGGCTTCAGCCTGCCGATCAAGCTGTTGTAGGGTAAAGGCTGTTGTCAGTGCGCCTGCACTGCCATAGGCGACGAAGTCTCGTCTGCGCATAACCCACCCAACCACTGCCGTATGTCTACCGGCGAGTTGCCCCTCACCAGCTGCTGAGCGAAACAACACGGACAAAGTCCGTGTCTTGCCTGACCCCGAAAGGTGATACGATGTTCAGTACGAAAAGGATCTCGCCCATGCGTGCGACAAAGGAGCTCACGGATCGCCGTTCGGCCCTGAGCCCTTGCGGCGAAGCCTTCGACGTATACCTCGAAACTCAGTTGGCGCCGCTGATTGACGAGGGCGATGCCGGCATCTTCGACGACTCATAAGGCCCACAGACCCCCCAAGAGCCGCCGACACTCTCGCCGCCGGGGGCACACGGGCCCGCTTGCTTCCCGAATACTGATCCAACCTCAATTCCGTCGAGACGGCCTTCACAAAGCTTTGGGCTCATCCGCGCAAGGCAGCTGTTCGAACAATAGACGCGTTCTGGCGCGCTGGTCTCACTCTTCACGCCAGAACAATGCTGGAACTTCTTCGAGGGGCGCCGCAATCTTGTCGATCAATAGCCCGGCGCTCCATCTGCGCAGGGAACTGCGCTCTTTGAGTATCCGTGCCCAGCGGATCACACTGTCCATGCGCAGTTACAAATCGCGGAGCGGGGGCCACCCACAGACAGAAGCTCCGCCCCGGGGCATGACGAAATCCACCTGATTGCCATCGGCGACATCAGCAAGCATTGCCCCGTGCCCACTCCTTTGCAGGCGGACAGACTTGATATTCGAGATTCTCTATGCCGACGTGTAATGTTTGGAGCGGAATCAAAAGCCGATGGCCAGGGCGTGGCCGGAGTGGCCGGTCAAGGCGCTTATCATGGCGAGCAGCTCGCGCGCGTCGACTGGCTTAGAAAGATAATCGGACATTCCCAGTGCCAGGAATTTCTCGCGGTCACCGGGCATGGCATCCGCCGTCAGCGCGATCACCGGGACCAGCCTCCAACTTTCGCTGCTCTGCCTGATGCGCCGTATCGTTTCCCGTCCGTCCATGACGGGCATGTGAATGTCGAGGAGCACGAGGTCGAACGTACTCGAGGCGAGGGCGGCAAGTGCCTCCTTGCCGTTGGTCGCCTCAACGATTTCCGGCCCGTGCGGAGCGAGGAACAGCTTGATGACCTGTCGATTGATGGCGTTGTCATCCGTTAGCAGTACGCGCAGGCCAAGAAACCGACGATCCGAGGAGTAATGACGATCTGATTCATTCGGGTTTGTTGTGATGCTCGGGTCGCCAGAGTCGAGAGCCTTCGACCTGAAGGTGAGACGGAAAGTGGATCCCCGGCCCTCATGGCTCTGAACAGTTAGGTCACCCCCCATCATGCGCGCCAACTTGCGCGAAATCGCAAGACCCAGGCCTGTGCCTCCGTAGCGTCTCGTTGTGGCTCCGTCTGCTTGCGTGAAGGATTCGAATAGTCGTGACTGCGTAGCCTCGCTCATGCCAATGCCTGTATCGGAGACGGTGATAGCCACCTCGAAGTCGCCATCTGCCTGAGGTTCGGCTGACAGGAAGATGCTGACCATGCCTGCGTCGCTGAACTTGATTGCATTGGACAATAGATTGCTTACGCACTGACGGACGCGAGTCGGATCGTAGCTTAAGCATCTAGGAAAGCTGGCGGCATGATCGATCCTGAAATCGAGGCCCTTCTCTTTGGCTTGGGCTTCGAAGATCCGACTGGTCTGCTGCACGGTAAAGGCGAGGTCTCCCTTGGTTGTCATAATCTCAAGCTTCCCAGCTTCGATTTTCGACAAGTCGAGCACATCATTCAGCAGGACAGTCAGTGCGCGCCCGGACTCCACAATAATGGCCGCCTTATCCCGTTGCGTGGGTGAAAGCTGGTCATCAAGCAGTGACTGCGCCATGCCGAGAATGCCGTTCAAGGGCGTACGTATTTCGTGGCTCGTATTGGCCAGGAATTCTGCCTTGGCGCGGGTCCCGGCCTCCGCACGCTCGAGCGCTTCCCTGAGGTCGCGCGTTCGCTCTGCAACCGCCGCATCGAGCCGTCTCGCCTCCGCCTCAAGTTTCAGGCCAGCGCTGAACAGCTGTCGACTCTGGACTTCCAGCAGCAGCTCCGCACTTTCGCGAGCCGCCCTCTCACGCATGTAGCGGGCGCGCGAAACCCTTGCGTCGTCAGAGGCCCGTTCCGGCATTCCTTCACCTTGATTCCGACCGGCGGGAGATACGAAACTCAGCGATTCCCAGCTCGGGGGTTGATAGGTCAGTGCAGGTAATGGATGCTTCCTCGCCGAAATGTTCGAGGCACCCCTCGATGAGGCCGTGGCAGAATTCGATCAAGCGGCGCGAAGAACTGTAGGTCATCACGAGAGTGTCGTTACCCTCCCTATAGGTCTCGAAGGTAGGGAGTTCGGATGCGGGATTTAGCTTGCGCACTTCAGCGTGGACTTCGCTCTCTATCGATTCCAGCATCGAGAAAGCATCATGCTGTCTTTCGAACAACGCTGGAAAGAGTTCGGTAAATCGCCGCAGCATCCAATGTCCGAATTGGCGGTGAAGGCTGGCGACCGAGCTGGACGTAGCCGCACTGAAACCGTTGATTAGATGTTCCAGCTCAGAGGCCGGATACGTCCCCACGGCCGTATAGGCTCCATTGGTTGAGAGTGGGCAGCGCGAGATCACAGCATCCACCGCGTCCTCTCCAATGGCCGCATCGGCCATATTCAACAATTCGACAAAGACAACGCCCTTCACTTGGATCACTGCCCTTCACTTGGATCACTCCCGGAGCAACGTTGCCTGAGAAGCGTTAATTTCGGTCTACGCAATGGTAACGATTTCCCCAATTTCAGGCTCGTCGCATCCGTTAGGAGGTCCGGGTTCAGCGTCGGTAGCGTAGCGTCTACAATGCCGGAAATAGCCTGGCTGGTGCAACATTACGCCGAGGCGCTCAGACCAGCAGCGAGGACGTTCGCGCTCCACCGGCAGGGGCTGCAACGAGCGGTGATCTGGATCGGCAGGAACATCATCTGTCCTGGACTGGGGACGCAGGGCGATGGCCATCAAACGAAAACGAAGTCATCGCATGGGGACGACTCCCGCGCCGCAATAGCCAGTTGAGCACGACAGTCTGATCTGCTGCGTGCGGACCAGTGAGCCGCCCGTGCCTTCGGCGACGCCAAGGTATACTGGATCTGACCTTCGATTTCCACACGGGCCCGCCAGCACGTCCGGAATATCGAGGCCGGACACATGTCTGCACCCGATCCAAGTCCCCTTCCTTGTCCTTGCGAGAGTCCATTTGCGCCGGAGGGGCCGTCGATACGGGTGGTCCAGTTGCCGGGTGATGCCTATCCAGCGCGAATGCTCGTTAGCAGTCTGGGCGAGGACGGTGGCATGATGACTGGAGGTGCGTCGAACGCCCTGCACAAGTGTGCTCAGCTATCCTGAACATCCCGCCCCCGTTGGCTGAGGTTAACCGACGACCGTCATCTGTTTACATCTTAAGCTCTTCCTTAACCGATAGCTGCGATTGTCCCGCCCGTCGATTTCAAGGGGGATTCTTCGATGGGTACGACGTCGCTGCAATCATCTGCGGTCAAGGTCGTGGCCGCACTGTTTGTTGCCACTGCGGGCGTTGGCGGCGTTGGCGTCTGGTCATCCCTTGCCCTGGAGAAGGAACTCATCGCGTCGGAAACTGCGGCGGCCGCGATCAGAAATCATCTCGAAGCAGACATGATGCACGACGCGATTCGCGCGGACGTCCTCACTGCCGTCCTCGGCGTCCTGCGAGGCAACCAGGGCGATATTGCTGCCGCCGCGGTCGATCTTGATGAGCATTCGAGCCTATTTCAGTCTGTTCTCGAAGAAAATGATCGTCTGGTCGAGGATCCGGAACTGCGAGCCCAGATCGCTGCGGTTCGTCCGGAAATCGAGGCGTACAGGAATTCGGCTGCGCAGATCATTGATGCTTCAAATCGGAGCTATGACGAGGCGCAGTTGCTGATGCCTCAGTTTGTCGCCAGCTTCGAGCGCCTCGAAGGAGGCATGTCCGGGATCTCCGACCTCATCCAGCGGCTATCGTCCGAGCAGAGGGATGAAGCGATTGCCACGGCGCTGATTGCCAAGCTCGTGATCGGGGCGGCGATGCTTGCCTCGCTGGTGCTGGTCGGCGGTGTCATTTTTGTGACGCGTCGTCACCTGATCCGGCCGATCGAGGATCTGACCGGAACGATGGACCGAATGGCGGCAGGAGAGACCGAGCTTTCCATCCCGCATCACCAACGCACTGATGAGCTCGGACGCATGTCAGCTAGCCTGGAGAATTTCCGGCTGACGATAGAACAGCGTCGGGTGCTGGAGGAAGAGAGCAGACGCGAAACCGAAGTTCGTATGCAGAAAGAACGCGAGGCCGCTGAAGAGCGAGAAAAAACTGCCCGAGCGCTTGAGCGGGTGCAGGCGCAGCAACGCGCCGACGCGGAAAAAGCCGCAGCAGAAAGCTCGCGCCGTGCAGAAGAACTGGATCAGCTCGCCAAGTCGTTCGCAAGTGTCTTGTCCCAGGCACTCGAAGTCCTGGGACAAGAGGCTGGAGCGCTTGCGCAGGACGCTGCTGCGCTTGAAGAAGCTGCGCTGACGGCTCAGCAGAGCACGGCCATCGCTTACGATTCTTCCATGGCGGCTTCCATCTCGGTGGACCAGATCGCTCGCGGCGCCGGCGAACTGAGTGCCTCCGTTGGCGAGATCACGCGCCAGATGTGCGAGACGTCAGGATTGGCCCGTGAGGCCTTGACCAAGGGAGCAGGCGCCAGCGAAACCTCGCAATCTCTGCTCAATGTCACCCAAAAGATTGGCGATGTGGTCACGATGATCAGTGCGATCGCGTCCCAGACAAACCTGCTGGCCCTTAATGCCGCAATTGAAGCGGCGCGAGCCGGAGAAAGTGGTCGCGGCTTCGCGGTTGTGGCCGCAGAGGTGAAGCACCTTGCCTCCCAGACCGCCAAGGCCACCGACGAAGTCGCAGCGCTGATTCAGGAAGTTCAAAGCGTCAGTCGGCGCAACGCCGACGACGTCGGCGCCATCACCGAAATGATCGTGCGCGTTGAGCAGATCAGTACTGCAATCAGCGCCGCGCTGGAGGAGCAGAACGCTGCAACGTCGACAATCGCAGCTGAAACCGGCACAATCGCCCGAAATTCAAACGCGGCGGCTTCGATGGTCCAACAGGTCAAAGGAACTGCCGATACCTCGCTGAATGCAAGCTCCAGCGTGCGGGATCGCACGGCCGCTCTGCGCGAAAAGACCCAGCAGATGCGCGCGGCAGCCAATGAGTTCTTCAGCAGGCTCCGTGCAGCTTAATGCGCCAGTGGCCGGTGGGGCGCGCTCATCCGCCCATATCGCGGCGGGGCTTTGTGTGAGTGCGCCGCTTGGTGGTCTGAGCCTCGCCCCAGCCGGAAACGACACGCCACCACAATTACTCCGAACGAAATCATCACCGGTTGATGTCAGCCTTACGCGACCTCGTCTCGCGTAGGGTCGTAGTTGTCTGTCGGCACAGACCCTGCAGTGACACGAAGCTCGCACGAACGCCACCGCTCCAAAGTCCGAGAAAAAATGCGGTGCGCTCATTGCACCGTCGCTTCCGCAACGACCGCTTCTCTGGCCAGAGTCTGCCTCATGTAAGCCGATACGCGTTCAAGTGCGTTTCTTCGCAGGTTCAT
>VFQT010003565.1_pt1 | contig 14034 bp, 14 predicted proteins | sample 3512381 | NCBI WGS metagenome assembly VFQT01 (sample SAMN10412376, study PRJNA504923) | tailings metagenome | isolation source: Relicate 2 Philex TSF3 active mining site | place: Philippines: Tuba, Benguet | collected 2017-08-29 | reverse complement strand
GCGAGGGCCTGTGCGGCGCGTTTCGGCCGGGTCATTTCGATGGCGTCGCCACCGTCGTCGCCAAACTGTTCCTGCAGACCGGAGCCGATCTCGCGTTTTTCGGCGAGAAGGATTTCCAGCAGCTTCATGTGGTTCGCCGCATGGCGCGGGATCTGGACATTCCGATCACCGTCATCGGCTGTCCGACAGTCCGCGAAGAAGACGGGCTGGCGCTCTCTTCGCGCAACGTCCGGCTCTCACTGGCGGAGCGACTGGCTGCACCGAAGCTCGCGTCGATTCTGCACACAGCAGCCGGACAGATCGCCAACGGAGCGCCGGTCAGCCTGACACTGGCTGAGGCGCGCGCTGCCATCCTTTCGGCAGGCTACCGGGAGGTGGAATATCTGGAATTGCGAGCAGACGCCGATCTTCGGCCTTTGAACGCACTTTACTGTCCCGCGCGTCTGCTGGTGGCCGCCTGGCTCGGCAACACACGACTGATCGACAATGTCGAAGTTGTTCCCCTGCTGTCGCTTAGCAGTTAACCGAAAGAATGCGCCGGTTTGGTTCGGGTTGACCATTTAATCATGAGAATATGGGCTGCGGGATTCTCAAATTAACTGCAATTGCAGGGAAGGCCTCGGCCGGTGGGCTTGAGCAGTTCGCCCTGCGGCTTGGTTAAACGGAGCCAGTCCGCCCAGTTATCTGGCTGGAGCACGACCACCTGACGATCATGGTAGGGCGCGACGTCCGGCCCTGGACTCGTCGTCAGCATCGTGAAGGAGGCTGGGTGATTGCCCTGGGCCTCACGCCATAGCCCGGCGATGGCCATGAAGGGGGCTCCGATCAGGCTGAAGCGATGTTTGGTTTTGGGGTACTTCTTGCCGGTGAATTCGTAGAATCCCGATGCCGGGATCAGGCAGCGCTTGCTGTCGGCGAAGTCTCGCCCTTCCGATCTAAAATTGAAGACCGGCCCACCCCTGGGCCCCGATGGCGGGAAGCTGAAGTTCATCTGGACGAGTTCGATCATGTCGCCGGCCGCACGCATGACCGGTCCCATATCGTTGATCCTGATATCGTCCGCCTGGGGCAGATCGAGTTCTGTCTGTTGCGTTGGTATCTCCAGCTCCAACGCCTGCATCATCTGGCAGTATTCAACCCAGCGAACGTGTTGCTCATAGGCATTGCACATCCGGTAAGGATAGCGTGAACTTCAAAATCTTTCGAGGGGTGGGGCGTCTTCCTCCGGAACCGGACTGTCGGCGAAGCTGAAGCCCCGCGGTGCGGGTCTTCACCCTCCGGGCGTCCATCCCTGACGCGGGCAGGGGCATTCGTGCAGTTGGGGGGAGTGCTTCTGAGATGCTGAGGGCGATTTTGGCGTGGGTAGAGAGGCGGCGTGCGATCCGTCGCCGATGGCGGGAAGACGCCAGGCGCCTCGTCCGTCTCCACGGCCCGACTGCCTATTATGAGGCACAACGGCTTGCCGCAACATCCCGCGCGATCGAAGACGGCCAGTTCCTCCACTGGGCAAAGGTAGCTGCCGAGGTGGCGCGGATAGAACCGTCGGCCGAGATGGATATCGACGTCGTCCGGTCGATTGTCGATCACGAACTTCGTCATCGAGTTCATTCGGATCCTGAGCCATGACACGAAGAGGCGGGTCGCCGCGACAATACTGAGGGCACGTCAAGCCCGGTCTCTGCAATGGCTCTCTGCTACCGGGAAGGATGCGACTGGGTGCGGATCCATCCACGCGCAGGTCCGCCCCCGCTTGCTGTGCTGGCTTCCTGGTCCAGGTCCGTCCTCCTCCAATCAACCCACAAGGGGTCCGCTACGCGAGCGTGCGGCCGCTGCGGCTTCGCCTGCGCGGTGATTGCGGCCGGGCCCCGGACCCGACGGGCACCAGAGCGGGGATCGGCCCCGCCCATGGACGGAGCCCTTCAATGTCGCACGATCTTTCACTCGCACAGAACCATGCCTGGAACCTCGCCCGCACCCTGATGGTGCCGGTTATTCTCTTCAAGGTCGACGACGAATACGGCGTCATGCCCGCCGACGAACTCGACGACGCCGAAATCGAGCCGCTCTTCGAATACGATCCCTACCAGGGCGGTCGGCCGGCTCATTGAGCCGGCCTTCCTCGCGCGCCAAGCGCCCGGCCGTCTGAAGGCCGGGTTGCGCGTCGCATCGTCCTTTCCCTGCTGGTGGCGGGACGCCACGAGCCCTTATTGGGACGAGGTTTTGCCGCTTGCGCCGGGAAGCCCGCAAGGGAGGCTGCGCCGCCCCGGCAAGCCGGTGCGCCCCTGCGGCCTTCCGGCTTCGCGGCCGACCTCGAGGCCTGCCGGAAAGGTAGACAAACAGATCTGGACAAGGAAAGGGCCGGACGCCCCGCGGCGCCGGCGGGATTGACCCATGGAGCAGCATGAAATCGAGACATTGCGAGACAAGGTGCCCTGCGCCGCCGTGCTCGAGCGCGAGGGCTGGACGGTGGACGTCAAGGAGAGCACCACACGCGCCGTGAAGTACCGGCGCGGGGCAGGCGAGATCATCATCGTCATCCACAATGGCAGGGGCTGGTTCGATCCACTCTCGGATGCCAAGGGCGACGTCTTCACCCTCGCCGGTCACCTGGCCGGTATCGCCTTTCCGGCGGCCGTCGAGGCGGTTCGCAGTCTCGTCGGCTATGTTCCGGCCACGCCGTCCTGGAATTGCCCGAAGCGCACAGGCATTCCACTTTCGATCACCGACCGATGGCGGCGCCGACGACCTCCAACCATCGGGTCTCGCGCCTGGCGATATCTGGCAGATGAGCGTGCGATCCCAGTATCCATTCTGCAGGCCGCTATCGCACAAGGCCTGCTGCGCGAGGGGCCGAGCGGCAGCATCTGGACGGCGCATGTCGACCAAACCAGGCAACTGATCGGTTGGGAAGAACGCGGCCCCCAGTGGCGCGGCTTCTCCACCGGCGGCAGCAAGCAACTGTTCCGTCTCGGCAACGAGGCTGCGCTTCGGCTCTGCGTCACCGAGGCGGCGATCGACGCCATGAGCCTTGCCGCACTCGAGGGCATGCGTGCCGACACCCTCTACGTCAGCACCGGGGGCGGGTGGTCGCCCGTCAGCGATAACGCGATCCGGTCGATCGCCTCGAACCCCGACATATTGATGGCCGCAGCCACCGACAACGATCGGCAGGGCGAGATCTATGCCCGTCGTTTGCAGGAGATCGTGCGTGAGACTGGGTGCCGGTACGAGCGGCTGCGGCCATCCACGCAGGACTGGAACAGCGATCTGAAAGGACAGGGGAAAGGAAACCCGGGAGTGGAAGGGGATATCAGAGCGGAATCGCTGCCGCATGCCCGGCCGTCGCGTCAAGGGAAGCTGCGCCCGGCTGGCGCCGGCCCTTGACCCGCCGGACCGGAGAGGCGGCCGCGGGAATGGGTGATGAGAAGGCATGAAGGTGATGATCCGGTCGGATGGACAGGATCGCGCTTGATGCCGACGGACGACAGGAGCCGCCATGATCACCCAAACTTCCTTCCGCAAGGTCTTCGAGGGCGTCGCCACGCGCCAACAGATGTTCCATATGTTCGATCGCCATGGCCCGGCGCCGATGAGCAAGGCACGCCTCACCGGCCGCCTCTATGACGGCGAGTGGTTCGAGATCGGCCGGGCCGAGCACGACTACATGTTCGAGATCCTGCCGCCGCTCTGGATTCGCGGCGACATGTTCGCAATGCGCGAGTTCATGACCGGCTCGATCACCAGCGTCTTCTTCGCACTCTCGATCGATGGGCGGCCACGCTACTTCCACGCCTATTGCGATATGTCGGCCAAGGGTTCGGCCGAGCGCATGCGCGATGTGATCATCGAGCGGGAATCCCGCCCCGTCCGTGCCATGACGCGCGCGGAGCGGCTCGACCATATCTGGAGCACGACCCATGCCGACTATCGCGGTTATGCGGGTGAGCGGTGGCCCGAGGCCGACCAGGACAAGCGAACCGTGCTGGTCTATGGCGGCGGCCAAGGGACGGTCCTGAAGCTTCTGGACGATCTGACCGCCCCCGAGATCAGCGCCAAGCTGCCGGTCCATCTCCGCTACCTGCCCGCCGCGATTGCAGCCTGATCGGAGGCTGTCATGTTCACATTTCCTATTCTCGGCGTTCGCAAGGTCATCGAGCGCGGCATCGCCGATGCCGCCGTCAATGGGGGATTTCGCAATCCCTACTACGGCATCAAGCCCGGTAAGGATGAAAAGCCGGGACTTTGGCTGGTCGGCGATCAGGGCGTCTATCTCCTCTCCAACGGCAAGCTCGCCGAGGGTGAGCGCGCCCTCGTGATCTATTCGGATGAATGCCACCCGGTCGGCAATCCCGACTGGTGGCACTACAAGAACCGGCATTTTGGTGGTGACGACGGCATCGAGTTCCTCGACGCTGAAAGACTGATCCCGCTGTTCGACCGGAACACGCGCTGCACGCATCTGCGCGTGCAACTGACCGAGACGGACGTCTCGCTGTCGCTGATCGCCCGCTAGCCCATCCCACAACCCCGTCAGCGTTTCGCGCGGCCGCACACGCGGGTCGCGTGATCGCGCTCGCCATAATCCCAGGAGATATCCCGTGTCCCACGACGACCCCTTCACGCTCGACCTGTTCGGCAATACCGCACTTTCCTCAGGTCTCGGCCTTGGCGTGACCGCCTTTTCCGACAGTGCGGCCAACGATCCGGACGATGACGACCCGGCCCCGCATTCTCCCACGCCTGCCGTGCCCGCCACGGCGGATGCTCAACTCTTGCGCCGGGCGCCCAATGGCGAGAACTTCCATCTCGCCGGCACGCGCGGTCTCGCCAAATCCTGGCGGGAGCGCGCCCGCGACAACATCGCGGCGATCCGGCTCGCCGCCTCGATCGTCGATGAGCAGCGTCCGGCCTCGGTCGACGAGCAGGCCGCGCTGATCCGGTTCACCGGCTTCGGCGCTTCCGAGCTCGCCAACGGCGTGTTTCGTCTCCCAGGCGAGCTTGAGTTTCGCGAGGGCTGGGCGGACATCGGCGCCGACCTCGAGGACGCGATCGACGGCGGCGACTACGCGTCGCTCGCCCGCTGCACCCAGTATGCGCACTTCACCCCCGAATATATCGTCCGGGCCATCTGGTCGGGCCTGCAGCGGCTCGGCTTTCGCGGCGGCCGTGTGCTCGAGCCCGGTGTCGGCACCGGACTGTTTCCGGCGCTGATGCCGGCGGCGCTACATCCCGTCACCCATCTCACGGGCGTCGAGATCGATCCGGTTACCTCCCGGATCGCCCGTCTGCTGCAGCCGCGCGCCAAAATACTCAATCAGGATTTCGCGCGGGTCGATCTGCCGGCGCATTTCGACCTGGCGATCGGCAATCCTCCCTTCTCCGACCGCACCGTGCGCAGCGACCGCGCGTTGCGCGCGCTCGGCCTGCGCCTGCATGACTATTTCATCGTGAAGGCGGTTCGGGCGTTGAAGCCCGGCGGGCTGGCCGCCTTCGTGACCTCGAGCGGCACCATGGACAAGGCCGATGGCCGTGCACGCGGGACGATCGCGGCTGCGGCCGATCTTGTCGGCGCCATACGTTTGCCAGGGGGCAGCTTCCGTGCCGATGCCGGAACCGATGTCATCGTCGACGTCCTCTTCTTCCGCAAGCGCAAGGACGGAGAGGTGGCGGGCGATCAAGGCTGGCTCGATCTGGCGGAGGTGCGACCACTGAGCGAGGACGACGGGGGTATCCGGGTCAATCGCTGGTTCGCCGAGCACCCCGATATGGTTCTTGGCGAACATGCGCTGCGGCGCGGCATCTACGGTACCGACGAGACCTATACCTGCCTACCGCGCCCGGACGTCGATCTCGACGCCGCGCTCGCGACCGCGATCCAGGCGCTTCCAGAAGCCATCTATGACGGCAAGCCGGAAGACTGCGGTCCCGACGTAGACGACAGTGGCGACGACCCGGCATCAACTGCGACTATGCCGAACGGCGCGACCGCTCGTGAAGGCAGCTATTTCATAGGCAAGAACGCCGCCCTGATGCAAATGGTCGACGGCGAGGCCGTGACCATCACCGTCAGGAAGGGACGGGGAGGGGACGGCGTCTCCGACAAGCAGGCCCGCATCATTCGCAAGCTGATCCCGATCCGCGACGCCGTGCGCGAGGTGCTGAAACTCCAGGAATTCGACCGGCAGTGGAAGCCGGCGCAGGTCAAGCTGCGCATTGCCTGGTCGAACTTCGTGCGTGAATTCGGGCCGATCAACTTCACCACCGTCTCGACCACCGAAGACTCAGAAACCGGCGAAGTGCGGGAGACGCATCGCCGTCCCAATCTCCAGCCCTTCCTCGACGACCCCGACTGCTGGCTGGTAGCATCCATCGAGGACTACGACCTCGAGACCAATACCGCCCGGTCCGGCCCGATCTTCACCGCGTCATCGCGCCGCCGCCGCCGCCGATCATCACGTCGGCCGCCGATGCCCTCGCCGTCGTGCTCAACGAACGTGGCCATGTCGACGCCGATCACATCGCGGAATTGCTGCATCGCGATGTCGCCGATGTCGTTGACGAGTTGGGGCAGGCGATCTTCCGGGATCCGACGTCCGGTTCCTGGCAAACCGCCGATGCGTATCTCTCCGGCGCCGTTCGCTCCAAGCTCGCTGCCGCCGAGGCCGCCGCTGCGCTCGATCCAGCCTTTGCCCGCAATGTCGAAGCGCTCAAGGGCGTCCAGCCCGCCGATCTCAGGCCCTCCGACATCACCGCCCGCCTCGGCGCACCCTGGATTCCGGCGACCGACATTGTCACATTTGTCAAACAGACGATGGATGCCGACATCAGCATCCATCACACGCCCGAACTTGCATGCTGGACGGTCAGTGCGCGCCAACTCGGCTGGAGCGCCGCCGGCACGACCGAATGGGGCACGCATCGTCGCGATGCCGGGCAGCTGCTGTCCGACGCGCTCAATTCCTCCATCCCGCAGATCTTCGACACGGTGAAGGACGGCGACACCGAACGGCGCGTCCTCAATACCGTCGAGACCGAAGCGGCCAAGGAAAAGCTGCAGAAGATCAAGACGGCGTTCCAGAAATGGATCTGGAGCGATCCGGATCGCACTGACCGATTGGCGCGGCTCTACAACGACACCTTCAACAACATCGCGCCGCGAAAATTCAACGGCGACCATCTCCTGCTTCCAGGCGCCTCCGGCGCCTTTTCTCTTTATGGGCACCAGAAACGGGCGATCTGGCGCATCATCTCGGCTGGCTCGACCTATGTCGCCCACGCCGTTGGCGCCGGCAAAACGCTCTCGATCGCGGCGGCGATCATGGAGCAACGCCGCCTCGGGCTGATCAACAAAGCCATGCTGGTCGTTCCCGGCCACTGCCTGGCGCAGGCGGCCCGCGAGTTTCTGGCGCTCTATCCAAATGCCCGGATTCTGGTCGCCGACGAGACCAATTTCGTCAAGGAGAAGCGCCATCGCTTTCTGTCGCGGGCGGCAACCGCAAATTGGGACGCGATCATCATCACCCATTCGGCGTTCCGCTTCATTTCGATTCCCTCGGCTTTCGAGCAGCAAATGATTCAGGACGAGCTCGAGGCTTACGAGGAGTTGCTGACCAAGGTCGACCGCGAGGACCGGCTTTCCCGAAAGCGCATCGAGCGCATGAAGGAGGGGCACAAGGAGCGGCTGGAGGCGCTGTCGAGCCGCAAGGACGATCTGCTCACCATCTCCGAGATCGGCATCGACCAGATCATCGTCGATGAGGCGCAGGAGTTCAGGAAGCTCAGCTTCGCCACCAACATGTCGACGCTGAAGGGCGTCGATCCCAGCGGCTCGCAGCGGGCCTGGGACCTCTACGTGAAATCCCGATTCGTCGAGACGAGAAATCCGGGCAGGACGCTCGTGCTCGCTTCCGGCACGCCGATTACCAACACGCTCGGCGAAATGTTCACCGTGCAGCGGCTGATGGACAATGCTGCTCTCGCAGCGCGCGGACTGCACGAGTTCGACGCCTGGGCGTCCACCTTCGGCGACACCTCGACGGAACTCGAGCTGCAGCCGTCCGGCAAATACAAGCCGGTCACGCGCTTTGCCCAGTTCGTCAACGTCCCCGAGCTGATCGCCATGTTCCGGTCCTTCGCGGACGTGGTGCAGCCCGCCGACCTGCGGAAATATGTGAAAGTTCCGGAGATCGCCGGCGGCAAGCGGCAGATCATCACGGCGGAGCCGACCACTGCCTTCAAGGCCTATCAGCGTCACCTCGATGATCGTATCAAGGCCATCGAAGAGCGCGAGGGTCCGGCGCAGCCCGGCGACGATATCCTGCTCTCGGTCATCACCGATGGCCGCCATGCCGCGATCGACCTGCGCCTGGTCATGCCGGCCATGGACAATGAGGATGACAACAAGCTCAACGCGCTTGTCCGAAACACCTTCCGCATCTGGCAGGAGACGGCCGAGAACGAATATGTCCGCAAGGACGGCAAGCCCTTCGACAAGTCCGGCGCCGGCCAGCTCATCTTCTCCGATCTCGGCACCATCAATGTCGAAGCCTCCCGCGGCTTCTCGGCCTATCGCTGGATCCGCGACGAGCTCGTCCGCCTCGGTGTGCCGCCGTCGGAAATCGCCTTCATGCAGGACTTCAAGAAGTCGGAGGCCAAGCAGCGGCTGTTCAACGAGTTCAATGCCGGCAAGGTCCGCATCCTGATCGGGTCGTCCGAAACCATGGGCACCGGCGTCAATGTGCAGGCGCGGCTGAAGGCGCTGCACCATCTCGACGTTCCCTGGCTCCCCTCCCAGATCGAGCAGCGCGAAGGCCGCATCATCCGCCAGGGCAATCAGCACGACGAAATCGGACTCTATGCCTATGCGACGCTCGGTTCACTCGACGCCACCATGTGGCAGAACAATGAGCGCAAGGCCCGGTTCATCGCGGCGGCTCTATCGGGCGACACGTCCATTCGCCGCCTCGAGGATATGGGCGAGGGGCAGGCCAACCAGTTCGCCATGGCCAAGGCCATCGCATCGGGCGATCAGCGCCTGATGCAAAAGGCAGGGCTTGAGGCCGAGATCGCCCGTCTCGACCGGCTCCATGCCGCCCATATCGACGACCAGCACGCCATCCGCCGCCAGGTCCGCGACGCGGAGCGCGAGATCGAGCTTTCGAGCCGGCGCATCGCCGAAATCGGAACGGACATCGCGCGTCTGGTGTCGACCGCTGGCGATGCCTTCACAATGACCGTCACCGGAACCTCCTTCACCGAACGCAAGCTCGCCGGCCGCGCCTTGATGAAGGAGATCCTCACCCTTGTTCAGCGTAACCGCTGTTCTCAGGCCACGGCCTTGAGTGGCGCTGGGGCATAGGCCCATGGCAGCAGGTCGTCGATCTGGTTCTGCGGGTGACCGGCGACGATGCGGGCGATGACGTCGGCGAGGTAGGCGAACGGATCAACGCCGGTGAGCTTCGCTGTTTCTATGAGCGAGGCGATCGTCGCCCAGTGTTCGCCGCCGCCGTCGGAGCCGGCGAAGAGCGCATTCTTTCTATTGAGGGCGATGGGACGGATACTGCGCTCGACGACGTTGGAGTCGATCTCGACGCGGCCGTCGTCGAGGAAGTGGGCGAGCCCGGCCCAGCGCGACAGTGTGTATCGGATGGCCTCGGCTAGTTTGCTCTTCTGGCTGACCAGCGCGAGCTTCCCGCGCAGCCATGGTTGGAGGGCATCGATGACGGGACGGCTTCTCTCCTGGCGCGCGGTTCGCCGTTCTTCGGGCGAGCGTCCCCGTATCTCGCTCTCGATCCTGTAGAGCTCGGCGATGCGCTGGAGTGCCTCCGTGGCGATCGGCGCCGGGCCGGACTGGGCCAGTTCGTAGAAGCGGCGCCGGACATGCGCCCAGCAGAAGGCCAGGCTCACGGCGTTGCGCTCGGCCAGCGCCTGGTATCCGGAGTACCCGTCGACCTGCAGGATTCCGACGAACCCCTGAAGATGTCGCAGCGCCTGCTCGGCCTTGCGGTCGGGTGCATAGAGATAGGCGACGCCGGGCGGATCGATCCCGCCCCACGGGCGATCGTCGCGCGCATAGGCGAACAGCTGGCCAGTCTTCGTGCGGCCGCGCCCGGGATCGAGCACTGGTGCGGTCGTCTCGTCGGCGAAGAGCTTGTCGGACGTCTTCAGCCGCTCGAACAGTCGTTCATGGACAGGCCGAAGCAGGAAGGCCGCCTTGCCGACCCAGTCGGCGAGCGTCGAGCGGTCGAGGTTCACGCCCTGGCGGGCATAGATCTGGGACTGGCGGTAGAGGGGAAGGTGATCGGCATATTTGCTGACCAGAACATGCGCCACCGTCGCCTCGGTCGGGATGCCGCCCTCGACGAGGCGTGACGGAGCCGGCGCTTGCACCACGATCTCTTCGCAGCTCCGGCAGGCGTATTTCGGTCGGCGCGTGACGATGACGCGGAACTGGGCCGGCACGATGTCGAGGCGCTCGGCGACGTCCTCGCCCATGACGTGCAGCATTCCCCTGCAGCACGGGCAGACCTTGTCCTCGATGTCGACGACCTGCTCGATACGCGGCAGGTGCACGGGCAGCGCACCGCGGTTGGCGCGGCGCTTCCTGGCGCGAGCCTCGCGCTTCGCAGGATCAACGGCTTCCTCCGCAGCGAAGCCTTCAGCCTCAACCTGCTCGGCCTCTTCCAGGCCCAGCAACAACTGCTCGACGGGCAGGCTCTCGGCCCTGCGGCCGAAGCGGTGACGCTGCAGTTCCTTGATGATCTGGCGCAGCCGCTCGTTCTCGGCGCGCTCGGCCGCAAGCATCGCCTGAAGCGCGATCGGATCGTTGGTCAGAGGGGCGGCCGGGTTGCTCACAAAGCCGATTCAATCATGCATTCCAATGATTTGCCAGCGTCCTCACTCGCCCGCGGAATCAACTTGCCGCGACCGGCGTGCGCGTCTCGCGGGCATCATGCACGCGCCGCCAGTCCAACCCCTCCAGGAGCGCCTGCAACTGTGCCGCCGTCAGCCTCACCACGCCGTCGGTGATCGCCGGCCAGCAAAACTTCCCGTCCTCCAGACGCTTCGCCAGCAGGCACACGCCGGTGCCGTCGAAGTAGACCAGCTTGATCCGGTCGGCGCGCTTGGCCCTGAAGACGTAGATCGCGCCGGAGAACGGATCGGCGCCCATCGTCTCGCGCACCAGCGCGGCCAAACCTTCGGCCCCCTTGCGGAAGTCGACCGGCTTCGTCGCCACCATCACCTTGACCGCGCCGGTCGGGCCAATCACGACGTGACCTTCAGCGCGCGGATTACCGCCGCAATGGTGGCAGACGATGCGCCGTCACCGATCCGCACCGTGACGCCCGAGGCCTCGACCTCGATCGCCGCTGTTCGCCGTCGCGGCGCACGACGCTTCGCCCGCGGCGTCGTCGGCTTCTTCGGCGGCGCGGGCTCTGGAGCCACCACCGCCGGCACAAAGGCCAGCGCTTTCGCGTCTGCCTCCGCACGCTTGCGGGCCTCGCGCCGCCAGGTGAACAACTGCTGCGGCGTCAGTCCATGCCGACGTGCCACGGCACAGACCGTCTCGTCCGCCTCATAGCTTTCGGCAACGATCAGGGACTTCTCCTCCGGCGGCCATTCACGTCGGCGGCCTGCACCGGTGAAGATCTCCAGCCGGCGAACCGGTTCCTCGTTCCTGGACTTAAGTGTAAGCTCTGAAATCGTCATATGTCGAAGCCCTCAAAGGCTTCCAACATCGTCACTCACGCCCCAGCGCGAAAGGTGCCGCCGGCACACCGCTTACTGTTCAGCTCAGCCAAGAGGGCGAGGTCGTCATAGCCGCGATTGGCGGCTTCGACCTGGAGTTCTCAGGCGAGCGCTTCGGCCGGGACGGGTATCGCTACACCACGGTGCTGATGCGCTCCGGCGCCGACTACGAGATCGACCTTGCCGTCACGGTCACGCCGCTCGGCGCGATTGCTCGCCTCGAGCATGCTCTGTCGAACTTCGAGGGCGAGCAGGATAATTATCGCTGTCGGCTGGAGGATGCCCGCCGGCGTGTAGCCTCCTATCAGCCACGTATTGGCGAAACTTTCGCCTTCGAGGCCGAGCTTGAACTGAAGCGGGAGCAGTTGGCCGATCTCGAAGCCGATCTCGCCGCCAGCACGGATGACGGTCCCGGCGTTGTGGTAGGGGCGGCTGATCATGCGACCCGCCAGGCGGCATGAATGGAAACCCGCTTTCCCGCCCTAAACCTAAATGCGGTTCTTGAGATCTTCGAGGCTGGCAAGCTGCTGGCGCCTGCTGGCGACGGCTTCGCCAAGCAGCGCCCCAAGCTTGTCGTTGTACGCCTCGCTCTGCTTTGTCGAGGTTTCCACATATTCGCGCAAGAGCTGCTCCTGGCGATCGATCTCCCGCTTCAACGTCTCGGCGTCGTTCCGACCTGACATGCCGATAATGACCCGCCGGTTGCTGATTTCGCCATGAGGCAGGGTGGTTGAGTATGGATTGGTCCGCAACCTAAACAGGCCAGGGTCGCCGGAGAACGCGAAGCTACGAGTTGCACGAACTCCGTCGATCTCCACCATCCCGTCAAACATGTCGTGGACCCGCACGCGTGCCTCCTGCGCGTCCTTTTGTGGATTGTCGAAGTCCACCTTTAGCGGGGCGACACGAGCCTCGGGCAAAAGGGCGTGCACGATCTCCGCGTCAGACTTGATCAAGTCCACCCTGCTGACTTTCTGGCGGACGTGGTTGCCGACTGCGCCCTCCTGTGCGCGCAGGTACCGGTCGAGCGACTCTTCGAGAAACAGTACGTTGCCGATGATCATCGGACCTCCTATAGGCGCCGCGTAACGCGTGTTGCAGATTGATCGGGACTCACGAAAGCGCCTTGCGCAATGATCGAAGGAGCGCCTCGGCGTCATCGATCTTTTTCAGGATGTCGGGGTCGCCCTTGAGATCCTGCAACGTGGTCCAGGGTACCCCCTTCATCGCTTCAACCGCGGCCTCCAGATCCCCGGACAATCCGCCCTTTGGCTTCTTCTCGGTGGGTCCCAGACGCAACATTGCAGAATCGAGATCCCCCGCGTCGCTGAGGAAATGCGCGCGTGCCACCGGATCGGGGAGGATCGATCGTAGTTTGCGCAGGTCCTTGGAGTTGGTTATGCGCTTGTCGTTCACCTTCTTGACGACGGCGTCGACGATGCTGGGAGTGAACAGCTTCTTGCTGACGCCCATCATCTCACGCGCCCAGGTGATGGCGGCGCTTGGGTCGCGAAGGCTGGTGAACTTCTCCGACAGCTCGAAAATATCGACCAGTTTGTCCAGTTCCCGAACGGTGATTCCGAGTATGTTCGCGGCGCTGGCGCGTCCCATCAGGTCGACAAGGCGGTAGGCCACCATTTCCTTCTCTTTGGCGTCCCATTCCTTGCGCTGCCGATGGATATAGATCCACGCGCGAAGCCGATCCTCGTCACTCAGTGTGCGGTCGGTAACCTCGATGGGAAGCTGGCGGAATTCTTCTTTCCCCTGTTCTACCAAGGCCCGCGAATTCGTCCACCGGCGATCGCCATCGATGATGCGAAACTTTCCGGGGAAATCGGGATGGGGTTCGACGAGTAGTGGCTCGAACAAACCGCCATTGGCTTCGATCTGCCGTTGCAGTTCTTCGTCAACCTTAGGCCCGAGCCTCGGCTGCTTGTCATTGGGAAGGATGGAGTCGATGTCAGCCTTCGTGCGGTACGTCCGAAGAACGGTACGATCGAGCCGGCGCTCCTGGAGGTTAACGACGTTGTCGCGTTCGCGACCCGCCATCGGGACGGGGTTATTCATTATCCTGCTCCCACACCCCCGCCGTGCCGATGATCGTATCGATCTCATTACTCAGCTCAGCGCGCACTTTCTGCACCGACCGAATGAGCTCGCCCTGACGCTTCCAGACAGATTCGTGCGCCTTCTTTTCCTTTACCTGGATGTCGAGCAGGTCGTCCGTGTGAGTGTCGATCCGGGCAATCAGATCGGTACAGCGCTCCGAGGTAATGAAGTCATAGA
>VFQT010003564.1_pt1 | contig 14036 bp, 13 predicted proteins | sample 3512381 | NCBI WGS metagenome assembly VFQT01 (sample SAMN10412376, study PRJNA504923) | tailings metagenome | isolation source: Relicate 2 Philex TSF3 active mining site | place: Philippines: Tuba, Benguet | collected 2017-08-29 | reverse complement strand
GGGCGATGTGCTGTTGCTGAGCAAAGCCCTAGGTACAGGGATTATCGCGACGGCGGCCAAGCGCGGTATTGTGGAACCGCAAGCCTATGCCACAGCCGTCGCCTCGATGAAGCAGCTGAATCGCACGGCTGCCGATATTGCCCGCTTGTACGGTGTGCGCTGTATGACTGATGTGACAGGGTTTGGTCTGCTCGGGCATGTGCTCGAAATGGCAAGAGACTGTGCCGTGCGCATCGTGTTGCATGCCGAGCAACTGCCTGTGTTGCCCACCGCTCAGGCACTTGCCGAAGCGGGTGTAGTGCCAGGTGGTTTGGGACGCAATCGCATGTATTTGTTTGAATCGGGTGTTGAAGTGCATGATGATGTGCTACCTGGATTACTTGATGTGGCGGTAGATCCGCAGACATCGGGGGGATTGGTGATGGCGTTGCCAGCAGAGCTTGCCATGGTTGCGATTGCGGCAGCCGCGCAGCAAGGGGTGACGTTGACTGAAGTGGGACGTGTTGAGTCTGGGCACGGTGTGGTGCTCACGAAATAAATCGTGGCGTATGCCTACCAAGAGAAAGTGTGCGTGTAATGAGCAACGTGAAGTTGAGTGAGCGCTTGAATCGGTTGACGCCATCGGCCACAGTGGCGTTGGGTGGTAAGGTGGCAGCCCTCAAGGCACAGGGTATCGACGTGATTTCGTTTGGGGCTGGCGAGCCTGATTTCGCGACGCCCGACGCCATTAAAGCGGCTGGTATTCGCGCCATCGAAACCAATCAAACGAAATATACGCCAGTAGGTGGACCAGCCGAATTACGCAAAGCGGTCGCTCAGCGGATTAGCGCGGATTGTGGTGTCAACTACACCGCCAATCAGGTGACCGTCACCAATGGTGCCAAAGAATCATTGTTTTTGGCGTTTTTGGCGCTCTGTGATGCGGGGGATGAGGTCATTATTCCAGCTCCGTATTGGGTGAGCTACGTCGACCAGGCCAAAATTGCCGGCGCCGAGCCAGTCATCGTCGAGACGACTGCCGAAAGCGGATTCCGCATGACGGCGGCCCAGCTGGCAGCCGCCATCACCTCCAAGACGCGTGTGCTGGTGTTGAATTCCCCCTCGAACCCCACGGGTGCCGTGTATACGGCGGCCGAGTTGCGCGCATTGGCCGATGTGGTCAAGCAACACCCCCAGATCGTGGTGATGAGCGACGAAATCTACGACGCCATCGTGTATACCGAGTATGCCCGTTGGCTACGGGTTGCACCGGACATGGTCGATCAGACGCTGGTCATCAATGGCGCCAGCAAAGCATTTGCCATGACTGGGTGGCGCATGGGATTTGCTGTGGGGCCGCAATTCATTATCGCTGCGATCAAAGGCAAACAGAGTCATTCGACATCACACACCTCATCGATTACACAAGCAGCCGCATTGCCAGCATATGATGGTAGTGTCGATATGCAAGCCGAAGTTGCCCGCATGGTGGCGGCCTTCCGTGAGCGGCGCGACGTGATCGGTGAATTGCTGACGTCGATTCCCGGTGTATCACTGAACGTGCCTGATGGGGCGTTCTACGTGTTCCCCGATGTGCGTGGATTGCTGGGCAAGCCGCTGGCATGCGGTGTCACCTGCCACACCGATGAGGAGTTGGCCATGGCGTTGCTTGAGCACGCTCACATCGGTGTGGTGGGTGGTTCATCGTTCGGTGCCCCCGGGTTCATGCGCATGTCGTATGCCACCAGCATGGAGCTGATTCGTGAGGGCATGGCGCGATTCCGCAAAGCTGTTGTCGGCGAATAAATATTGAGTGGTAGCGCCATGATTGCTCTAGCAATTGTGGCGCTATTTTTCAGCTGCGGTATAATCAGCGTATTCACTTATTATGCAATGGAGCATACACCATGATCTATGAATTGCGCACCTACTGGGCGGCACCGGGCAAAGTTGATGCGTTGCATCAACGTTTTCGCGAGCATACTTGTCAGCTGTTTGTCAAACATGGGATGACGATAGTCGCGTTTTGGTCGCCAGATGGTGGCCGTGAATTGCACGGTGATTTGGTGTATCTGATGGCATATGCCTCACAGGCCGAACGTGATGCCTGTTGGGATGCATTTCGCGCTGACCCAGCCTGGCATCAGGCCAAAGCATCCAGTGAAATTGATGGTGTACTCGCGGAACGTGTCGACAGTGTGATGCTCACGGCTACTGATTATTCTCCACTGCAATAAAAAAGGATGACGATCATGCATGTACTCATCATTGGTGGGACCGGGACGATTAGTCGTGGTATTGTGAAATCACTGTTGAGTCGTGGCCACAAGGTGACCGTCTACAATCGTGGCCAACGTGTTGATCAACCCCCCGCCGACGTTGAAGTGATTGTCGGCGATCGGCGTGATCGTGAGCACTTCGAACGTACATTGTCGGCACGATCGTTTGATGTGGCCATTGATATGATTTCGTTTACTGCTGAAGACGCCGCATCGACGTTGCGTGCGGTGCCTGGCGTGTCGCAGCTCATCCAAACGTCGACGGTGATGACCTATGGCCCGCCATTCACTGGGTTGTACCAGGACGTGGATGCCCCTTTGCATGGCCGTCATGATGGTGGCTATGGCAAAGGCAAAGTCGCGGCCGATGAATTGTTGTTGGGGCAAGCGGCTGTACCGGTGACCATTGTCAAGCCGTCATTCACGTTTGGTCCTGGTCAGCCGTTGTTTCGTCAGGTCGACTGGCGTACCGATTGGCTCGACCGCCTCAAAAAAGGCAAACCCATCATCGAAGCCGCTGAGGGGTTAAATTACTTCCAGTTTTTGCCGGCCGCTGACGCTGGCGAAGCCTATGCCGAGCTGTGTGGACTGCCGAGTGCCATCGGCAAAGTGGTGCATGTGGTTAACCCGCAAGCGCTGACGTGGCACGAGTGGCACGGTCTAGCGGCGAACGCACTTGGTGTGAAGCTCGAGACGGTGTCTGTGCCGTGGGATATTTTGGTGGCTGCTGATGCCCAGCGTTATAGCGCTCTGACGACCTGCCTGGGGCATAATCAGGTGTTTGCAGCCACGAGTTTGCTCGAATTGGTGCCGCACTGGAAGCCACGCGTGTCTTTGCAACACGCCGTCGCCGAGACAATCGAATGGCTCCAGCGCAATCAAATGATTGCTGATAGCGATCTTGACCCGCTCGAAGATCGTATTATTGCGGCGATGCGTCAGGTCAAAGGCACGTTTGTGTAATGCTATCAGTAAATCTCCAATCTATAGCAATAGTTATACAGAAAAGGATGTTGGAGTGAAGGATGTGTTGGCGCGTATGCGCAATTGGCGAGGATTCCGCAAACAGCTATCATCCTGGCAGTTTTTGATATGGGGAATGTTGGCTTTTGGCTTGCAGTACATACAAATTCCATTTGTATTTAATCTTCAAGATGATTTTTGGTTGTGGTATGGTGTGCAACGCCTGGCGACAGGCGAAATACCAATCCGCGATTTTCAATCATATGATGCTGGACGGTATGTTGTTACGCTGTTGTTTGCATTTGGGCAAGATGGACTATTTGGAGTACGACTTGCTCAAGCGACGATCGGCGCCTTGATTGTTGGCTTGGGTGTGTGGTTTGTGCAACGTAGATCAGATGTATCGCCGTACCTGCTGGTGCTGACTGCTGTTGTGTTGTTCACGTGGTTGTTTCCACGGCATAAATTCTATGACATCGCGATATCTGTGGTGAATGTGCTCTTTGTGTGGATGTTGCTTGATCGGCAAACTCGTGCACTTCGGTTGATGACAGGCATGATGGTTGTGGTGTCTTTGCTCGTCAATAGAAATCACGCATTGTATCTCGTTGTCGCATTGGGGATGTGGTTGGTGTGGCAGTTTGTGGCACTCCCTACTTCGCAGCGTTTGACACTACGACAATTTGCTGAATTTGTGATGGGTGGTTTGGGTGCTGCGATTGTTGTCGGGGTCATTGTTGCACTAATCCCCGGATATATTGACGCATATTATCGACATAACATCCTGATTTTCCTTGAAGCTGGCGCTACCAATTTGGCACGACCCATAACCTGGCCATGGCAAGTTGATGTAGCAACGATATTTACCATCAAAGGCCTGCGAAGCATGATCTTTGCATGGATGTTGGTGTTGATGATCGGGGCAGGTGTTTTTGGTTTGGTGTGGGAGTATTGGCACACCCGACGTACGCAACAAATACGACCACAATTGCTGGCACCTGCATTATTTATTTTGCCGTACAGTCATCATGTGTTTTCACGTACTGGCGTAACACATTATGCCCAAGGTGTCTTCCCACTTGTGCTGTTTTTGGCGGTATTTGCGGTCCACATGTTGATAGATGTTTCAACATCACGTTGGAAATCAGTCGGTGTGTGGACGGCGTTGACGGTGTGGGTAGTTGCTTCACTTGTCGTTGCCTATCCACAACAGCCTGTTGTGCGCTGTGCGGGTTCTTGTGAACCTGTTGAATTTGCCGAAGGTCAGACGTTTTGGGTTGATAAAGGTACTCGCAATGATTATGAACTGTTGCAGAGTTGGCTTGAAAAATACCAGGCAACACAGTCGTTTGCAGTGTATTCACAACGTCCCGGTTTGTATGCCATGAACGGAATCCAAGCTCCGGTCTATCACACCTATATCGCCTATCGGATTTCTGATGATAAGCAAAAAGAAGAAATCGCTGATATCGATCGTGCAGGGGTGCGGATGATTATCATCGGCAAAATGGGAGTCGATGGGCGCGCTGATACGGCGTTTCGTAATACCAATGCCATGACGTTTGCACACATTCAAGCAAACTACACCGTCGTCGAATATACCAAGCACTACGAAGCATACCTGCGTAACGAGTTTGTTCCATAGTGCTTGGAATGGTTTAGACTAGCCTAATTGTTCACGGAGCCATGGGATGGAATGGGCTCCGTGGACTTCATGGCGGCCCTCAAAGTAGTCCGTTGCGATGTGCTGACTCGCACCAAAGACGCCAAACACCTGCCGAGCGTGTTGTACCCCCTGTTTGACTGCGCGAATGGGGAAAATCGGATCGCGTGTGCCGGCTTCTACAAACATGGGACGTGGTGCAATTAATCCGGCGAGATCGGCCATTTCGCCGAATTTGGCGAGTCCAGGCACGAAATTACATGAACAGTGGTGCATCGCCAATAGACTGTCGCGAAATGTCGAAAAATACCCACTAATGACACAGGCCTTGATGCGTGTGTCGATGGCCGTCGAAAAGAGCGTATGCATCCCGCCCCCCGAAATCCCCATGGCGCCCAGCCGCGTGATGTCGAGATCGGCACGCGTGGCAAGATGGTCGACCAATTTGAGGGCGTCATGCACGCGCATGCCGAGTGGCGATACCCCCAAATGAAATGCCAGCATGGCAGTATGCTGGCAACTGGTGGGCACGGGTTGACCGTTGACGGTGTCGAGATAAGCATAGTCGTTTTGGCGCTCACCAAAGCACGAAATCTCGGGAGCTGCTACGGCGACACCCTGTCGACATAATGCAACAGCAAAATCACCATGATACCCATTGGCGGTATGACGTTCGCTGCCGTCTTCCCACAATCCTACAATGTCGGCGACGCCGTAGCCGTGCCCGTTGAACGCCAGCACCGTCGGCAGTGGTCGTGATGCCCCTTTGGGGAGCAACAGATACCACGGCATGATGCTGTATGGCCCGGTGCGGAGCAGATATTTGTACCGCACATAATCGCCTTTGTCGACGGTCTCGATCAGACTCACATCGGCAGGGGCATCTGGGAAGTCGGCCAAACTGAGGATTTGTGCCAGTGCTTGGCGGGTCTGTGTCTGCCAGGCTTGCGCATCGGCCTGCGTCTGGGCGCGGAAGGCGTGGGGTGCGTGGGCGGGGTCATACATGGGCCACAAGCTTTGTACTGGTTCAAGGTGATGCTGAGACATGGTGTGCTCCTTTGCCGGTGATGAAGCGTTTATTCAGCGAGTGATTGTGTGGCGACTCGTGGATTTGCGCGCCCACCAATCCGCAAAAATGCGATTTGGCCATCTGCATTGCGTACAAAATCCCCAATTTCGCCTTTGCGTGGCTCGTCGAGCACCATGAAGCGATCGGGACCCACGAATACGGCCTTGACAGCTGGGACGCTGGGGCCTGCAGGCGTGTGTGGAGTGGGGAATCCGGGTCTTGGCTCTTCTTTGATGAGGAGTTGTCCATCCACCAATGCCCGTACCTCGAAGCGTGATAACGCATATTCGTAGGTGCCCACATACGCGGCGACTTCTTCGTTGCTGAGCATCAGTGGTACCGTGACGGGTGGTGTGTATTCTAAAAATAACTCGAATGCGAGTTTGACGGCGCTGTCGCCGATAATACTGCCGAGATTGCTGTTGGTTAGTACTGCTATTGCAAACTGTTGATCTGGCACAAAACGGAAGGTCGCCTTCTGGCCGTTGGTGGCTCCGCCATGCCCGTAGCTGGTCATATCACCATGTTGATTGATAAACCATGTCAATCCCATATCGCCACGCCCACCAGCACTGACCTGTACCTGTTTCATGGCGTGTAGACTTTCAGGTGACAGCACCTCTGATCCATCACCGCTGTGGAATTGCGCGTAGCGCATCAAATCGACGACAGTGCTCAGGACTCCGCCGACCGGATTGGCGGCTCGCCCGATGGCCCACGGTTGTGCGATTTTGACATCGTTGCCCCAGTGCAAGTGCCCTGCCACGTAGCGGCGCGTGAGTAGCGCATCATCAGGGTAAAACAGCGATTGCGTCATACCGAGTGGCTCAAAGAGTGATTGATGGGCTACGTGCTCGTAGGGTTTTTTGGTGATGACCTCGATGATGCGCCCTGCGATGTTGAACCCAGTGTTGTTGTACGACCACAATTGCCCCAATGGAGTAGTCTGTGGCAGGAAGCTTAAGCTTTTCACCATCCGCTCGAGGGCAGTGTCGCCGTTGCCGAAATCGTTGAAGTAGTCGCCTACCCAGCCACCCATGTGCGTGAGCAAATGGCGTGTGGTCAACTGTTGGGTGACGGTCGCGTCTGAAAGCACCAACTTGGGAAGGTAGTGGCGTACCGGTTTGTCGAGGTCGAGCTTGCCGCTATCGACCAGCTGCATCAGCAGTGTGCCGGTCATGGTTTTGCTGATTGACCCAATCTGGAAGAGCGTCTCAGCGGTAACTGGCAACGGGTGATCGATGTTGGTAACACCGAACCCGGCCTGATGCATCTCATTGCGATGCCATACTGCCACACTGACACCTGGCACTCCGAGGCGTTTCATTTCGGCGACAATATGAGCGCCTAGTGCCTTGAAACGCTTGTTTTTGATGCTCTTGAGCACACGTGACCGGTTCATTTACAACCCCCTTTGTTCTGCACAACGTAAATTATCGTCAGTTGGTGCTGTGTCTTGCGTCATGGGGGTGCTGTGATAACGATGTATCACCGCATCCATGGCTTCATCGAGGAGCATGGCTGCCCCCAAATCTGTATCATCCACCATGTCACACCCACAATCCACCCACCACAATGCTGGTGTGGTCTGCTGTGCTGTCGATTCGTTCATGCCTGATTCCTTCGCTTGGTATGCATGTCATTTCTGCGCATTGTGCGATGACTCTGTGTGCCGAGAACAGTGCCACGATGGTATACTACTTGCGGTGATTCGTTTCGTAGTGTGAGGGAGAGTAAGCAATGGCGCGTATTCCTGTATCAGTACAGTTGTATTCTGTGCGCGATGATGCCAAAAACGACCTGTCTGGTGTGCTTAAAGCTATTGCCAAGATGGGCTACGATGGTGTGGAATTTGCCGGATTTTATGGCCATGATGCCAAGTCGGTGCGAGCCATGCTCGACGAATACGGGCTCAAGGCGTCGGGGGCTCATGTCGGCATGGAAACACTCATGGGTGACGAACTTGCGGCTTCGATTGAATTCCACCAGACCATCGGTAATCAGTTTTTGATCGTGCCTGGTCTCAATCATCACTATACCACTTCACGCGCTGGTTGGTTGCAGGCAGCCCACATTCTCAACGACGTTTCCAAGCAACTCGCCCCGCACGGTATGCAGACGGGTTACCACAACCACTGGATCGAGTTTTCGGAGCTTGATGGCGAACTGCCATGGGATACGTTCTTTGGCAATACCGATCAAGCAGTCATCATGCAGTTCGATACCGGTAACGCATTGTTGGGCGGTGCTGATGCAGCTCCATTCTTGCAGCGTTACCCGGGCCGCGCCCTGAGTGTGCACCTCAAAGAACACTCACACACCAACGACAAAGCCTTGCTCGGCGAGGGGGATGTGCCGTGGGAATATGTGCTGAATTTGTGTGAGACTGTCGGTGGTACGCAGTGGTACGTGGTCGAACAAGAAAGCTACGCATACCCGCCCATGGAATGTATTGACCGCTGCCTGCAGAACTTGCGCGGCATGGGTCGTTAGCTCATATGTTGTGCGTTGCCCGTGCAGTACCATGGTACGGGCAATGCACCATGGTTGCACCTGCATCAGCCCTACAGGGCACTTTTTTTGGAATAAAAAGGAATTGTGGACGTGGTACAGACCTACCAAGAAGCACTTGATTATCTCTATCGTTTCATTCCGAACCCAACGCATCGATCAGATCCCAGCGAAAACCTGGTCCGGACGCGCGAATTGCTCACCGCATTGGCGGATCCGCAGCGCCAATTCGCGAGCGTGGTGATAGCTGGTACCAAGGGTAAAGGCTCGACGACGGCCATGATTGCACAGATTGCTCGTGCGAGCGGTCTGCGCGTTGGCATGTGGACATCGCCACATTTACACTCATACCGCGAACGTATTCAAGTCAATGGTGAGCCTATCAGCCAAGACGATCTGCTGGGCTATGTCCGTCGTGTAGAACCACTCCTGCAGACGTTCGAACTCGAGGCCGGGCTTCCAGCCACATTCGCCATTGGGTTCGCTATTGCTATGCGCTATTTCGCTGATCAAAACGTCGATATCGCCATCGTCGAAGTGGGTCTAGGTGGTCGCTACGACTCGGCAAATGTGCTGACTCCCGTGATCTCGGTGATTACTTCGATTAGTTACGACCACATGGAACTGCTCGGTGACACTATTGATGCCATTGCCATGGAAAAAGGCGGTATCGCCAAATCAGGCGTGCCGTTGTTGGTGGCACCACAGCCCTATGCCGCCTTGGTGACGGTGGCGGCCTGTGCCGCTGAAGCCGGTGCACCCTGCGTCGTCGTCGACGATGCCGGTACGGGTGGTATCCGTGGCTACGACCCTGCCGACGAGCGGGTACGCGGTCCGATTCCTGAATTGTTTGACCCGTTTGATACGTACACGGGCCCTGCAACTGCGAACTTGCACGGCGAATTTCAACTCGAAAATACCCGTTTGGTGATTGCGGCGGCCCTGTTTTTGCGCCGTGCCGGCATCAATATCACTGATGATGCGATTGCGACGGGCCTTACAACGGTCACGTGGCCAGGTCGCTATGAATATGTGACCACCGGGCGGGCCGCTGTATTATTCGATGGCGCCCACAATGTGGATTCCGCAGAGCGATTGGTAGCGTCAATCCGGCGTGACTTCGTAGGGCGCAGAGTGACGTGTGTCATTGGTTGCTCCAAAGACAAAAGCGTTGATACGATGGTGCCGATTTTTGCGAGTATTGCCGATCAGGTCATTGTAACGGCGTCGCGTCATCCGCGTTCACTCCGTGATTTGGGGTATTTGCGAGATTTGGTGGTGGGTGCACGTCCGGATATTCAGGTGATTGGCATCGATGACCCGGCCGATGCGCTGCATTTTGCCCTGCATCATGCGGAAGCCGACGAACTTATCGTGATGACCGGGTCGTTGTTTGTGGTGGCAGCTGGGCGTGAAGTGCTTGATTTGCCGCGTGTTGTTGACATCCTGTAGGGCCTGTTTGCGCATCACACACGCATGTTGGTATAATCAACAAGAAGTGCAATGCATGGCTTTACGTGGAAACGTGTAAAGTTGTTTTGAGGAGTAGCATGGCGACGACATCAGATTTGCGCACCAACGTGATTATTCGCTGGAACGGCCAGTTGCATCGCGTTACTGAATTCCACCACCACGCACCAGGCAACTGGCGTGCCATGGTCATCATGAAACTGAAAAACATCCAGTCTGGCAAGACCATCGAAGAGCGTGTCCGCGCCGGCGAAGACCTTGAGTTTGTGCGTGTCGACAAGCGCTCGATGCAGTACTTGTACCGTGACGGTGACAATTTTGTCTTCATGGACAACGAAACCTTCGAGCAGATCGAATTGACCGAGGATACCATTGGCGATGGCGCAAAGTTCCTCAAAGATGGTATGGAATGTGACATTTTGTTCTATGACGAAAACAGCATTCTCGGCGTCGAAGTGCCCATCTTCGTAGAGCTCTTGGTCACCGAGGCTGCCACCGCACTGCGTGGTGATACTGCTACCAACGTCAACAAGCAAATCACGCTCGAGACGGGTGCGCAAATCACCGTGCCGGCCTTCATCAACGAAGGTGACATGTTGCGCATCGATACGCGCACCGGCACTTACATCGAACGCGTCAAGTAGTTGTACGTGTGCGAAGTTCTTGGCACCGCAGAGGTCGGGCATTGCCCGACCTCTGCGGTGTTTTGTGCTCATTGAGCATGTGCGCGTACACGCAGATGTATTCCGAAGCGTGGGCGTATGGTGATACTGGGCTGTGTGTTGATGTACTGCCATGGCGTGAGTCGCCATGATCCGTGTTGAAGCAGCATACACAAAATAATCGTGCTTTCGATTTGGGCAAACTGTTGCCCGATGCATAGTCGGGGTCCACCTCCAAAGGGGAAATAGGCAAATTTGGGCAGTGTTTGTGCAGATGGCTCTTCCCATCGTTCGGGGAGGAATGCGGTGGGGTTCGAGTACCACCGTGCGTCACGATGCATGGCGAATGGGCTCATGTTGACGGTAGTGCCAGCCGTGATGAGGTAGTCACCGAGCCTGACATCAGTCGTGCTGGTGCGTGACACAATGAACGCCGGTGGGTACAAGCGCATGCTTTCGCGCACCACATTGGCGGTATAGTGCAACAATGGGATGTCTGCAAACGTCGGCGCACGTTGCCCGAGTACACGCTGGATTTCGTTTCGCATGCTCTGCAGAGCCTGGGGGTGCCGATGTAAGGGCCACATGCTCCACGAAATTGCCAGTGCAGTGGTCTCGTGACCAGCCAAAAACATGGTTTTGCATTCATCGCGGAGTTGTTGGTGGCTCATGCCTGCCCCAGTGTCATCACGAGCTGCCAGCAACATGCCCAGTAAGTCGGATCGTTCAACTCCAGACTGTAGGCGTGCTGCAATGATGTCGTCGATGACTTGATCTAGCGTTTGCGTGGCGTGTTGGTATGCTACGTGTGTCGGTGCAGGTGATCGTGTCAGCCGTTGCCAAGTGCGGTCGATGTCGTTTTCACTAGCGAAATACGCCATGATGGTGTCTAATGCAGTGCGAATGGTCTCGTGTTGGTGGGGCGACAAGTCATCAAACAGGCTGCCTGCCACGATGTCGAGCGTCAAGTCCATGGCCCAATTTTGGATGTCGAGTGTGGTACGTGCAGGGAGCTGTGCCAAGCGCTGTGCGGTTTTGTCTACCATCAGCGTTACATAATCAGCGATACGTTGGCGGTGAAAGGCGGGTTGGGCGATGCGTCGTTGCCGCAACCAGAAGTCACCATCGTTGGAGAGTAGCCCGTTCCCGAAGACATCACGTGCATGATGCTTCAAAAACTCATCTTTTTGGAATGATTTTTGTTGGGTGACCAGCACTTCTTCGATGAGTTGGGGATGAATCACAAGGATCCAGGCATATTCACCGAAACGATATTGCGCAATATCAGTGGCAGCCGAATGTGCTTTTCGCATCCAATAGAGGGAATCAACAAAGAGCGAGTAGAGCGATTCCCAACGGGTAATCGGCGCAACGGTCGTGATTGATTTTGTCATATCCTCTTCGTCTCGTATGAACGAAATCTATGTATCTCAACTATTGTACAAGAGCTCGTATAATACGTGTATGCATACAATCATGTTGTCTACGACGCAGATGCGTCACTGTGAATCAGCATTTCTAGCAACGGGGATTGCGGCCGATGCCATGTTGCGGCATGCAGGCCAGACGTTAGCACGGCAGTTGCACGATACAATTGCCGCTCAGCAGTCTATCGTTGTATGTGCCGGCCCCGGCAACAATGGGGCAGATGGATTGGTGATGGCCGAGGTGTTGCGCCAGTGTGGGCACCGCGTGTCGGTCTGGTACTGGCGCAAACCCGATATGTGGTTGGCGGCTCTCGAGGCGCAGGGCATCCCCTGCCACCCCGGCTTCGCGGCACATGATGCACCACCGCCGCTGGAATCAGGCTCAATCATCATCGATGCCCTATTGGGCATTGGTGTTAATCGCTCTGTGGTTGGGGATTTGGCGGCGGCGGTGCAGTGGATCAATCAGCGCCCGCCCGCTGCTGTGTGTGTGGCCATTGATGTGCCGAGTGGTTGTGACGCCGATACTGGGGCCGTGCACAGCGTGGCGGTGCGCGCAGATCGCACGCTCTCGGCCGGTCCGTGCAAGCAAGGCCTCTGTTTTTTACCGGCCATGCACTATGCCGGTCGCATCGACGTCTGTGATGTAGGCATCCCCCTGATCGATGGAGTGCAGTATGCGCGCCGTTTGTCGGCCACTGATATTGCTGCGTTGCTGCCCGTGCGGCGCAGTGATGCCCACAAGTACCAAAACGGCAAAGTATTGCTCTGGGCAGGCTCTGCCCAGTATCCTGGTGCCGCTGTACTAGCTGCTACGGCGGCATTGCGCAGTGGCGCCGGTTTGGTCTCATTGGCTGTGCCAACCGCCATTGTCCCCTTGGTGTGGCAGCAGCCCGAGCTGACATTGACGACTATCGACGCAGACATCGTAGCCACATTGGCCGCCGTGTCTGCGGATGCCCTGGTGATGGGGCCTGGTTTGGGGCGTGCCGTCGATATGGTGACAGCCGTGCGACAGCTGTGCGCTACGGCGTGGTTTGGCCAGCGACCGTCTGTCATTGATGCCGATGCACTGACCATCTTGGCCCAAGCGGCAGACTGGTATACTCATCTGCCGGCGCGTCAGGCCGTGCTTACCCCTCATCTGGGTGAATTGCGGCGCTTGTGTGGAGGCCAACTCCCGGTTGGTCCTGCTCCAGCGATTGCCAGTCAGTTGGCACAGCAGTGGCAACAGGTGCTTGTGATGAAGGGGAGTAGCACGGTCATCGCCGATGCTGATGGTCGTGTGGCCGTCTGGCCATACCCCAACCCGGTGCTGGCTGTGGGTGGTAGTGGCGACGTGCTGACCGGCATCATTGCCACCTTCCTCGCTCAAGGCTTGTCGCCCTTTGCCGCAGCTTGTGCTGGCGTGGGCTTGCATGGTCTGACGGCTGCTGTCCTGCGCGCCGAGGTCGGCGATAGTGGCGTGCTGGCCAGTGATATCGTGGCATACCTACCACGTGTCATGCAGCGCCTGCGCACGGGTGCTAGCTTGCCGATGATTGATGACACAAGGGGAATGCTCCATGCCAATCTATGAATATCGCTGTCAAGCATGTCAAGGGCGCTTTCAGAAGCTCGTGCGCGGCTTTGCCGAGCCGCCACAAGTGACGTGCCCACGTTGCCAGAGTCACCATGTGCACCGCCTCATTTCGCAGGTAGTACAAGGGCGGAGTGCCCAAGATGCTGCTCAGCATACGTTGAGTGGCCTGGCAGAGGCGAATATTGACGAAAACGACCCACAATCGGTGGCGCGTTGGGCCAAAGAACTCGGCCGCACCCTGGGTGAAGACGCTGGCTCTGACTGGGACGACATGGTCGATCAAGTGCTCGACGAAGAGCGTCAACAAGACAATGATGGTCGTAATCAGGCTGGTGGTGACGATCTAGGGTGGGCCTGATGAGGATGAAAGTGGAGTACGTGTGTTATGCCTGATTTTCACCATACCGCCGTCGTAAACCCCGACGAATTCG
>VFQT010003563.1_pt1 | contig 14036 bp, 13 predicted proteins | sample 3512381 | NCBI WGS metagenome assembly VFQT01 (sample SAMN10412376, study PRJNA504923) | tailings metagenome | isolation source: Relicate 2 Philex TSF3 active mining site | place: Philippines: Tuba, Benguet | collected 2017-08-29 | reverse complement strand
CGGATAGAACTTCGATTCCTTGATTGGCCCCTTACCATCGAGTGGACGTCCAAGTGGGTCGACGACGCGACCGATCAGACCTTCACCAACTGGCACCGATGCGATGCGACCGGTACGACGTGCTTGATCGCCTTCCTTCACAAGCGAGTCATCACCGAACAACACGCAGCCAACATTGTCCTCTTCAAGGTTGAGAACCATGCCAACCACGCCATTCGGAAACTCAACGAGCTCGGAGGCCATCACGTTTGTGAGACCGTACACGCGCGCTACACCGTCACCGATTTGGAGGACAGTGCCCACTTCATATACATCCGTCTCCTTCTCGAATCCTGTCAACTGGCGACGAAGAATCGCGGAGATTTCATCTGGACGAACTTCAGACATGCGATTGAATCCTTTAGAGTTTGTTCACGTCGTAAGTGGTTGATTACGCTACCGCAAGCTTGTCCTTGAGGACATGCAGCTGGTGACGAATCGATCCGTCGAGCACCTGATCGCCAACACGGATCACTGCACCACCGAGGATGGTTGGATCTGTGTCGTACGTTGCTATAACGGTTTTCTTGAGTCGAGCTGTGAGCGTTGATTCGAGTTGCGAACGCTCTTGTGCGCCGAGTTCAACTGCTGATGTCACGCGAACGCGCTGAATGTTCTTGCGATCATCAAGCAATGCACGGTATTCCATCACGATTTCACGCCAGAGGTCACCGCGCCCCTTTTCGATGATGAGTTTCAGGAACTCCATTGTCAGAGGGTTGATGGTAGCCCCCAACGCATCCTTCAGCACGGCAAGCTTTACCTGCGCATCGATGATCGGGCTGCGCATCATCGCACGGAAGTCAGCAGAGCTTGCGCCCATCGACTCGACCGTAGCGAGATCCGTCGCAACCACGTCATCAAGCTGTTGTTCAATCGCCGTTTCGAGAACTGACTTCGCGTAGCGGCGTGCAATCTTCAGAGTTGACATTTAGTTCTTCGAGAGTTCGTTGACGTAACCTTCGACGATACGCTTGTGATCGTCGCCCTGGAGATTGCGGCCAAGCAACTTCTCAGTTGCATCCACAACCAACGTTGCTACTTCAGCACGCAGTTGCTTGATGGCTTCGTCCTTTTGACGTTCGATTTCACGCTGCGATTCGACAAGCTTCTGCTGCTTGACTGCCTCGGCATCGTCAGCTGCCTTGCGCACCATCGCTTCGGCTTGCGCCTTGCCTTCGCGCACGATGGCCATCATCTCTTGCTGTGCACCAGCAATCCGCTCCTTGCTTTCGGCAAGGATCTTCGTTGCTTCTGCATTTGCCTTTTCTGCATTCGCGATTGCGTTGGCAATCGTTTGCTCGCGTGCTTCAAGACCAGAGCGCATCGGCTTGTAGAAAAACTTCGCGATGATGAACACGAAGATGGAGAAGTTGACAAGGGTCCAAATGATCAGACCCGGGCTCATCTCAAGAAATGAAGGCATGGCAAGACGAGAATTACGGAGTGAAGGAATGTCGATGGTTGTCGGCGACGCGCGGAACCCGTGCATCGGTCGTAGAGCTCACATCGTGAACCCTACGACCGACCCCGTACGTGCGGGGTCGTGAATTGTCGTTGCGTTAGCTCTTAACAGCAAGAAGGATGCAGATAACGCCTGCGAGAAGTGCAACACCTTCGATAAGGGCTGCACCGATGATCATCGTTGTACGGATGTCACCAGCGTTTTCTGGCTGACGGCTTGAGGCTTCGAGAGCAGCAGCCGCAAGACGACCGATACCTGTACCTACGCCGAATACTGTTACGCCAACACCAAGACCTGCTGAAAGCCAAGCAAATGCGACTGCTTCCATTGTGTAAACCTCCAGATGATGAGAATGTGAATTGGTTTCGAAATCAGTGAATCTTAGTGCGCGTGTGCATCGCCGTGATGATCATCATGTGCATGATCACCGAGAGCAAGACCCACGAACACTGATGCGAGCATAGCGAAGATGTACGCCTGAAGGAAGGCGACAAGAAGTTCAAGGAGGTAGATGAACACCGAGAACGCAACGCTCACAGGTGTCACCATCCAGCTCTTGAAGAAGAAAATGAGTCCAACCAACGACAACAACACGATGTGTCCAGCTGTCATGTTGGCGAACAAACGAATCATCAACGCGAACGGCTTCGTGAAGAGCGAGATGATTTCAATCGGCACCATGATTGGGAACATGTACCATGGAGCGCCACCCAACAAGTGATGGAGCCACGACTTGATACCGGCATCCTTGATGGCAACGAAGTTGACGACGATGAACGTGGTGAGCGCAAGCGCGGCTGTAACACCCAACGCACCGGTAGCTGCGTGGCAACCAGGCATCAGACCAACGAGGTTCAACGTGAGAACGAAGAAGAAGATGCCAAGGATGTACGGCATCAGGCGATGAGCACGTGCTTCGGTTCCCACGTTTGGACGCACAATCTCGTCGCGCACATACAGCACGAGCGACTCAACAACGTTCTGCAGACCCTTCGGTGCTTGCAGTGCGTTCTTGATGTAGCGTCCACGTGCGATACCAAACACGATCGTCGCAATCAGGATCGCGATGAACTCGTACGCAACGAAGTTGGTGATCGATAGATCAAGCTTCGGGCTGGCACCAGTTGCCGTTGTGACGATGTGATGCTCGTGATCTGGGTGATGCATGGTGTACACACCCGCTTCCTCCATGGCATCAACGTTAGGATACACATGGAATCCGTTGTCGTCCCACAGCATCACAGGAAGGATCTTGTAATGACCGAAGAAGATGTTCAGCTCGTGGTGGTCACCCAGCGAGTTCAGCAGCGTGGTGAAAACCTCGCTACCCTCGGGATTGGCATGACCATCAGCGCCGTGCCCTTGGTGGGCGTGCTGAAGTGAATCGGATTGTGAGGTCGCGGTATTGCTCATGGGTGTACGAGTACCAACATCAGGTCAGAGGTTTTTTTTTTCAAGAGATCCGTCACCGGTCTGCGCGATTGCCGCTTGGCGTTCTCGTATGACCGATGAAAAAAAAAGATCTCCGCGAGGAGAAGCACAAACATTGAGATCGCAAACGTGAGTGAGAATGCAACTTGATGCATGTTCAACACGCTCAGACAAAACCATGCGCTTGCCATCACGATGATCGCGCGAACACCAAGACTTCCGAAGATCATTGCGAGAAACACGTTGAGGTCCTTACCAAAGGCCATACGCGATACAATCCATCCGAGCGCTGTGTTGATCACACAGATCCCCAACGCTGTTAGGACTGCCGCCAAAGGCCCCGCAGGTTCCACGCTGTTATGTTCCCCAATGATTACGGTACTTGATCGTTACGCTGTGTGCGTTTCCCAAGCTGTTGCACAGCACGAAGAAACTGCACGAGTCCGACGATTGATCCAACAACAACACCACCGAGGAGAACCCACGGTTGCGTGCCATATGTTTCATCAATCCACCACCCAACAAGAGCACAACCACACACCGCCGCTGCAAGCTGCACCCCAAGTGTGAGATAGGGTGCGAGTTGTTGCATAACCGACTCGCGTTGATGCATGGTTTAGACCAACGTTAAATGGCGCGCAAAAATAGGTCGTAGAGGGGCTAAAAACCCAATTCTCGTAGTGTACCGAGCACAGATTCCGTGTAGATGTTCACGGTTTCTCCATACCAGCGTCCGTCAGGGATAAACTGGATGGCTCCGTAGGTGGCTGGGTTGAGGGGTTGAATGGGGCTCGTAGCGACCACACTTGTCTCGTCGGGACGGAATTCATTGTCCACATCGTAGAGGGCAATGGTGCAGCCGAACTCGGTGATCGACTGCTCGTCGACGGGGGCCCGCTCGTAGCCGAGCAAGACGAATGGGATACGCACCTTAACGACGTAACCCCCTGTGCGTGGGGCAGTTACGACGCGGACACGCTGCACGGCAGAGTCCTGCGCAGGGTCCAAATCATCGGTCGTTTTAACCTTGATCGTTGGTCGTCGATCGCCGAAATCGCCAATCTGAATCGAGAATGCGTAGAGTCCGCTGTCGGTGCTGGACCGAGGGGTAATGCTGGATCGTTTGACACTCTGCACGTAGCGCGAGCCGCCGAGCTCGTCGGCCGGAGTCACATCAAACCAAATTTCGAGCCGATCAGCCGGACAGGTGTCGCACCACCCGGTAATGATGGTCGAGTCCTTGACGTTCACCCGGATGTAGAGATAGTCGTTGTCGTACACCACACGCGCTCGCAACGACGCGTCACCCTCGTCCGACCACCAGAATGCGCCGTTCACAACGTGTTTGATGCGCGATGCAGCGATCTCAGGAACATACCCGGCATACACCTGACGTCCGCGGCCATAGGCTGGGATCACAGTGTAGTCTGTTGCAAACGCAAGGTCGCCGTCGTTGGTGATAAAGCGCTCCTGCGTCTCGAGTGTCTGGTACGACCGGAAGGTCTCGTGTCCAAAGGCCTCGATGCGGTCGCTCACAAACTCGTCGACGAGCACGATGCTACCCTCGCCGAAGCGATAGCCGCGGATCATCCAGTCGTCACTGCGACGCTTCTGCGTTACGTAACACGTCTGCTCCTTGATCACCACGCCAACTTCCAGAGGAAGGTCGATATAGGTGAACGGTAGCTTGCCAATGTTGACGAGAAAACCCTCGGTATCGACGAAGAGGTAGACCAGGTTCTCGCGTTTGCGCGTGCCGAGCACATTCACCGACACGGCAAGGTCGTAATTGCCATCACCGCTGAAGTCCCCTACGTCCCATCCCCAGATGCGATAGGCCGATCCCTGTGGTAGGGCCGGACGAATGTCCTGGATGAGTTCTTCAGCAAAGTAGGATGTCAGGCGTCGTGAAAACTCGTCATACGTCATGCCGCTTTGGGCCGACAGCACAGGAGCCATCAGCATCAGCGTAGCAGCATAGACGAGGAAAAGTCGACAACGAACCACAGATGTACCTATGCGTTGGTTGGGGCAGCAGCGAGGACTGTGTCACGCACGTCAATATGGCTTGCACGAAGGCGCGCACCATACTGCGCAACAACCTGCGCAGATGCGTACGATGCCAAACGTCCAGCGTGCTCCGGGTGGTGGCGATGCAACACACCGTACAGGAAGGCACCAGCATACATGTCGCCAGCACCTGTCGTATCGACAGGCTCCACCTTGTACGCAGGGATCTCTACATCATGTCCGTTCCAGCGCACACGCGAACCATGAGCCCCTGCCGTAAGCACGGCGTTCGGGAATGTTGCTGCGAGGTACGCGTACGCATCCTGCACCGACTCGGTCTGAGCCAACCCTGTGCCTTCACGCTCGTTGCAGAACACAAGATCTGCGTGCTGCAGCACCGAGCGCAAACGATCGCCAAACACATCGATGATAAAGCCATCAGAACAACTGATCGCAACGCGTGTGTCGTGCTTCTTCGCGTAGAAGAGTGCGTGCTCTACAGCTTCAGCTCCGTTATCGTCGGTAAGCTTGTAGCCCTCGATATAGACCCATTCGCTGGACTTAATGAGGTCCTCGCTGACGTGTCGCGGAGAGAACTCTGTATTCACGGCAAGCGTCGTGTTCAAGGTGCGCTCGCTATCAGGTGTAATCAACACCAGGCATGATCCTGTTGTTGCCCCCTGCACTTGGTCGGCATTGAGCACAATGCCGAGGTCCTTGAACTCGGACGCGTAAAAGTGTCCGAACTGATCGGCGCCCAACAACGAAGCATATGCAGCACTTCCACCAAACTGCGCGAACGCGATTACGGTGTTAGCTGCAGATCCGCCGCTACAACGATGCACATCGCGATCGCTGAGCGCGTGGATCATCTCGTGCTGACGTGCTGGTTCGGTGAGCGTCATTGCTCCCTTGGATACACCAAAGGCAGCTAGCTCGGCATCTGTGACGCGGTATTCGAGGTCGACAAGGGCATTGCCGATGCCCGTAAGGAGGATGTTTTTCACGCTGCGAAGATACCCGACAAGCGCATGATCTCCTCACACAGAGCAGGAAACTCCATGTCGGCAGCGCGCGCAGCCATCGGCACTAGACTCGTCTCGGTGAAACCCGGGATGGTGTTGACTTCCAAACAGAACGGAATGTTGTCTTCACGGAGTCGGAAATCAATGCGACTATACGCGCGGCACCCAAGGACATGATGCGCTGCAACCGCGAGGTTGCGCACGTGGTCTTCAACTTCCGGCGTTAGATCTGCAGGACAGTGGTACTCGGTCTTGCCCTTGGTGTACTTGTTCGTGTAGTCGTAGTAGCCTTCCTTCGGCGCAATCTCAATGATCGGCAGTGCTTCGTCGCCCAAGACGGCAACGGTGAGTTCGCGACCAGAGATATAGCGCTCAATGAGAATCGTCGATGAGTACTGTCCGGCAATGCGCACAGCCTCACTCAGCGAATCCACGTTCGGCGCATCAAGAATCGTCATACCGACCGTCGATCCCTGATCATTCGGCTTCACAACCAAGCCACCTTCGATCTCGGCCATCACCTGATCAATCACCGCATGATCGTCGGCTTGCTCCGGCGTGAGCGTTACCCATGGCGCAGTTGGAATTCCGGCTACTTGGAAGAGCATCTTGGAGAGCCCCTTATCCATGGCAGCTGCACTCGCGAGCATCGTGCTACCCGTGTACGGAATGCCACGCAGATCGAGCAGCGATTGAATGTAGCCGTCCTCGCCGTAGCGTCCGTGCAAGAGGATGAAGGCACAATCGATGCCATCAAATGCCGCTGAGGCAACGCACTCCATCAACGCGGCTGGTCGAAACGCGGCAAGCTCCTCGTCGGTAACCGCACGCGGTGTTGCAGCCGCTACTTCTTCGTCGCTCAGGATGCAATTGGCTCCACGCGATGGATCAATCGCAGAGACGGTGTGACCAAGCGAGCGAAGCGCGTTGATCGCAGCACGTCCGCTGACCATGGAGATGTTGCGTTCGGGACTGATCCCGCCGAGAAGCACGGCAATGTTCATGAGGCATCATAGAGATTGCGAAGAAGCTTGACGTCGTCCCACGTGTACTTCTTCCATTCAGGATTCCGCAGCAATGCCGCGGGATGATAGGTCACAAGCGTACGAATGCCATGATAGTCGTGGATCTTTCCACGAAGATTTGTCATGGACTCTTTGTTCTTAAGCAAGGTATTGGCGGCCGTGAGACCAAGCGCGAGGATGAGCTTGGGCTTCACGATCTCGATCTGCTTCCACAAGTACGGCTCGCACTGATCGGTTTCACCGGCAAGGGGCTTGCGGTTATTGGGTGGACGGCACTTGAGGATGTTACAGATGTAGACTTCATCGCGCGAGAGCTCGATGGCTTCGAGGATCTTGGTCAGCAACTGTCCTGCACGTCCGACAAATGGCAAGCCCTGTTCATCTTCATCAGCACCCGGTGCTTCGCCAACAATCATGATGTCGGCATTGGGGTTTCCACTACCGAAGACAAAGTTGGTGCGAGTGTGTCCGAGTGGACACTGCATGCAGGTACAAATCTGTTCGTTGAGTTCCACAAGCGTTGTCGCTGCGGCCCAACTCGCGGTTGAATGCTGTGCAGGCATCTCGATGATCTCCGTTGCTTCCGGTGCGTGGTCGACTGCTGACTCTGCGCTGACATCAACGACGAGCGTTGCAGGGTCGGCAGGCACCACAAAGTGGTGCGTGCCGTACATCTGCATCTGCTGTCGGAGATACGCGGTGAGGAGCGTTGGATCGAGTGCCACAGTTCTTGTTAGTCTTCGTGCGCTTCCGCCTCTTCGTGTTCTTCAAGAGTGTCGCCACCCTTTGTCTTTGCAAGAGCAAACACCACAGTGCTCGTCTTCTTATCGAGCTTGCCCTTGATCGACGCCCCCTCGGTGAACGTCCCCTTGAGGAGTTCTTCGGAGATCGGATCCTCGACAAAGCGCTGCAACGTTCGGCGCAACGGACGTGCACCATACTTTTCGTCGAAGCCCTTCTCGGCAAGGAATTCCTTTGCCGACTTGGCAAGATCGAGTGTGATGTTCTTTGCTGCCAGACGCTTGAGAACGCGCTTCAGCTGTAGGTCGATGATCTTGTACATGTCTTCCTTCTTCAGCGAACGGAAGATCACATACTCGTCGATACGGTTAAGGAACTCCGGATTGAAGAGACGCTTCATGGTCTCTTCAACGGTGCTCTTCATGTTGTCGTAGTCATCCGTTGCAGTGTCGGCAGCGAAGCCGATACGGCCACCAGCTTTGACATCACGCATACCGACGTTTGACGTCATGATGATGATGGTGTTCTTGAAGTCGACGCGACGTCCAAGTCCGTCCGTGAGCTGTCCATCGTCGAACACCTGCAGCAGGATGTTGAACACATCAGGGTGTGCCTTTTCGATTTCGTCGAGCAGCACGATGGAATATGGCTTACGACGCACCTTCTCGGTGAGCTGTCCACCCTCTTCATATCCAACGTAGCCCGGAGGCGCGCCAACAAGGCGAGACACAGTGAACTTCTCCATGTACTCCGACATGTCGATGCGGATGAGCGCATCTTCGCTGTCGAACATGTAGCGTGCGAGTGCCTTTGCAAGCTCGGTCTTTCCAACACCTGTTGGACCAAGGAACATGAACGAACCGATTGGACGGTTCGGATCCTTCAGTCCTGCACGTGCACGACGAATAGCCTTAGCAAGGTGCTCAACGGCCTCGTCCTGACCAATCACTTGTCCGCGCAGTTCTTCCGCCATCTTGAGAAGCTTCGCTGTCTCGCCTTCTGCAATGCGGTTGACAGGAATACCCGTCATCATCGCAATCACATCAGCAACGTCTTCTTCCGTGACGTCAAAGACAACATCGCCCGACTTGCTTTCCCATTCTTCTTTCGCGGCTTCGAGGTCGGTCTGGTGCTTCTTCTCGAGATCGCGCAGACGTGCTGCCTCCTCGAAGTTCTGCGACTTCACAACCGAGTTCTTCAGCACACGTACTTCTTCAATCTTCTCTTCCAGCTCAAGCACTTCCTTCGGAACCTTGATGTTGCCGAGGTGCACGCGTGCACCAGCTTCATCCATCACGTCGAGCGCTTTGTCTGGTAGGAATCGGTCAGTGATATAGCGATCAGCCATCAACACGCAAGCACGCACAGCTTCTTCGGTGTAGCGAACACCGTGATGCTGCTCGTAGCGCTCCTTCACGTTGGTGAGGATCTGCATTGCTTCTTCAGCTGTCGGCGGATCTACAACGATCTTCTGGAATCGACGATCGAGAGCGCCATCCTTTTCGATGAACTGACGGTACTCGTCGAGCGTCGTGGCTCCGATACATTGGATGTCGCCCCGCGCCAAGGCAGGCTTGAACATGTTGGATGCATCCAGCGAGCCCGAAGCGCCCCCTGCTCCAACGATTGTATGAAGCTCATCGATGAACAGGATCACATCCTTCGCTTTTTCAAGCTCGTTCATCACAGCCTTCATGCGCTCTTCGAACTGACCACGGTACTTTGTGCCAGCAACGAGAGCTGCGAGATCCAACGTAACAATGCGCTTGTCGAACAAGACGCGCGATACTTTGCGATCGATAATGCGGAGCGCAAGTCCCTCGACGATGGCCGTCTTGCCAACACCAGGTTCTCCGATGAGAACCGGGTTGTTCTTCTTGCGGCGGGAGAGCACCTGAGCAACGCGCTGAATTTCCTTGTCACGTCCGATCACCGGATCCAGCTTGCCTTCAACCGCTAGCTTCGTCAGATCACGTCCGAAATTGTCGAGCACCGGCGTCTTCGCACGCTCTGGAGCAGCCTTTGTGCGGCCGCTTGGGAGCCCCTTTTCAGGGCGGGCCTGACCAGATGTTGGACGTCCACTGAGATAGGCGTCGAGCTCCTTGCGAACGGCATCGTAATTGACCGAGAATTGCCCGAGGATCTGCGCCGCAATGTTGTCCTCGTCGCGCAGCAACGACAGCAGCAAGTGCTCCGTGCCGATCACGTCGGACTTGTACAGCTTCGCCTCGAGATAGGTGATTTTCAGCACCTTCTCGGCCTGCTTGGTGAGCGGAATGTTCCCGATCGTAAGCGGACCGCTCATGGAACGCACTGTATCCTCGACAGCACGCTTCAGCTTCCCAAGCTCAACGCCGAGATTGCGCAGAATCTTGATGCCGATGCCCTCACCCTCGCGGATAATGCCCAAGAGCAGGTGCTCGGTACCAATGTAATCGTGACCGAGACGCAGTGCTTCCTCCCGACTAAGGCGGATAACATCTTGTACTCGGTTGGAAAAGTTGCCTTCCATGGCAGGTATTCCTTAGGGAACGGTGAACATTCCTTCCTACGACGTACAGCGCGCAGTTCTGTTACGTTTCGGCACGGAAATATAGCTCCCACCTCGCGCCCGAGGGGGCGGAGATTATGCACATGAATACCTGCGATCGAGTGCTGCTTACTCGTACAGCTTCTTCACTTTGCCGATCGAGACGACCATTGTTGGCTGTGCTGGGGCTGTTGGCTTTGCTGCTGCAGGAGCCTTGCCCTTCTTCTTGGTATCGGCCACCGGCGCGGCACCAGGTGTGGCAAGAGGCGTCACAACGTAGCTAATACGGACATCACCCATCTTCACTGCCTTGGTAAGCTCCTTGACGGTAGCGATACGCTGGGCAACAAGGTCGGTGTTCGGATCCGCTGGATCGGCTGGACGTACTGGCTCCGGTGGAGCAGTCTGACCCTTCTTGAGCTTCTTCGTGGCCTTCTTCCAGGCTTCAACCTGCTTTGCATAGTCAGCATCTGTCTGCGCCTTAACCTTGCTGAGTTGATCCTCGTCGGGTGCGACTCTAATGACAAGATTCATTTCCTGGTTCGTTCGGAGCAAATCACTCACTTGATCAACGGCAGCCTTACCTGCTGGCGTCAGAGTAGCTGCATTGCGATCGAAGGCACCCACGACGGATGCAACCTGTGTACCCTCAACAACTTCACGGACATTGATATCCTGCTTGACGACCTTGAACTTCTGTGACACCGGAATGTCAACGATCACTTCCTTGCGATAGACGTTGTACCCAGTACATGCGAGCTTGTGGGGGCCTGACTCCGAAAGGGTTTGCAGGTAGGTACCATCCTTGCTGTTGGATGAGATGGAAATGCGCTTCCCTGATGGCGTCCAGATGAACATCTTACACCCGATCGGCTTCCCCGTGACGGAGTCACGAATGATACCTTCGAGGTTAAGGTTGGCTTGCTGAGCCATTGCTGCGGTAGCTACCAAGCCAACGGCTCCAACGACTACCAGAGAGCGAATGCGTGCAATCATTCCCACGTGATCATCCCTTTGCTGAGTTGAGAAACTTCGCGATCCCTGCCTTGCAATCGTCTGTCTGACGTGCAAGTGCGTTCATAACGGTTGCGTAGTGCAACCCTGCCTCGAGCGACATGCTGTGTACCGACTCGAGCATCATTTTGCTCATGGCCATGGCCGATGGACTGTTGGCGGCAATCGCCTTGGCGATCGACATCGTCGTTGCCTCCAGTTCGGCATCATCAACAACGTGCGTGATAAGGCCCAACCGCTGGGCTTCCTCCGCACCTATGTTCTCTGCTGTTAAGACCAACCGCCGTGCCTGCGTGTCGCCAATCTTGCGCACGAGGTAGACCATCACGATTGCCGGAATGAAGCCGATGCGCACCTCGGAGTACCCAAAGAGCGCTCGCTCGCGTCCAGCCACGACGATGTCGCACACCGTGGCCAGCCCGCATCCTCCGGCAATCGCCGCACCGTGCACCATGCCGATCACGGGCTTTGAGCACCCGACGATCGATTGGAACATGTCCTTGAGGTCAGTCGAATCGGCAAGGTTTTCGAGAGGCGAGTTCTGACTGATCTGCTGAAGGTAGGCCAGATCAGCCCCGGCACAAAAGGCCGGACCCTCACCGCGGAGGACGATCACACGGATGTCTGGGTCGGCGCCCATAGCCGTGAATGCCTGATGCAGCTCCGAGACGAGCTCGGCACTGAGCGCATTACGCTTATCAGCACGATTCATGACAATCGTGCCAATGCCATCAGCGATTGATGTGAGTACGAGATCCATGACCGACAAGATACGTCACACGCTCGATCAGCGCGTAATCACAAGGGGCCATGCACGACTCGTAATTCCACCGCTCAGTGTGAGGTTGCTCACAGAGTAGACGTAATAGACACCTGCTGGAAGTCGGCTCACGTTGAGGACGACAAGAATCTGTCCACCGGCAACGGTTTCAAACGTCACCTCCTCAACGCGACGACCTTGCGCATCATACACGGCAAACGTCGCTGGTGATACCGTGATCGATCCCGACGGGATATAGACGTAGTCAGTTGCTGGCATCGGAAACGGCTTCCCGGGCTCGCCCGCAAAGACGCTGTCGGCAGGATCTGGGAAGGTGCCTCTATTCATCAGCGTGGTCACACCTTGTGTTGATGTATCCATGGTGATTACATGACGGAACATGCGTCGATGACCAGGCATGATTGGATTAGTAAATCGCATACCAACCACGGCCGCTACGTCGTTCACGCTATCGTACGTCACCGGCACAGGACTCGTGAGCAGCCACTGCTTTCGTGCTTGTGAGAAGCCGTTATACGTGGTCGTGTTGTCGATACTATTCAACACCGGCACAGCATCCGAAACCGATGCATACACGTTGAGTGCAACAACTGGACTCCTCGGGTCTGTACTCGCAACCCAACAACTCAGTCCATCCGTCCATGTTCGGTTTCGTGCTGGCTGCGAGCCAAGATCCCAATCATAGAACCATCCAATTCCGCAGTTGTGCAATGCTGTGTCGCTCGTGTTGGTCAGCGTTGCGTCGATCACGAGCACAGCTGCGTCTGGATCGAGTGTGACGTTGAGTTCAACCTCAACGCCGATACGCACACTATCTGGTGCTCCAGCATCAGTAAGCACTGCGCGTTGCGGGTATGGCGCAAGGAACGGCTTTGACGCAACAAAGTGGTCATTGTGTCCACGCAGTGCTCGCGCACCATCGACCACACGATTGTTGGCGGTGATCATGAGTGCACCTTCGTAGAGCTGACCGCACCATTGGCGGAAGGTGAAGCCGTCGCCTTGTCCGCGTTCGAGATCCGTATTACCAATGCGGCCATGATCACCGATACTCACGCGCACATCGCTGTTGGCAAGTGTGACAAATGCCGGAGCGGGTGTAATCGGAACGATAATCCGACGCACAATCTGTCCACCGCTGGTGCGCTCACCCTCGAGATCAACAATCGCATAGGCGACGTCGTCGGTCGCACGCGTCACACGCATACGCAGTGCAGGTAGCGCAGTGCGCCGCTGCGGTGTGAGTGGCACATTGGTTGGGATGTCTGTCTCGAGCACTTGCACAGCATCCGAGGATGCACCAACCACGGCATGCACACGCATGTTCGTGACGCGCCAATCGCCCATCACATTGATAACCCACGGTGTCACGTTCAATGTATCCCCGAGTCCCCAGCGCTGCGCACCACTGGCGGCAGCGAGTTGCACGGTGTCGTACACCACCGACACGATCGACGATGGCTCGGCTGTTACAGCGAGCAACGCGTTCACACGTCCACGTGGTAGAAGCATCGTGTCGATGGTCGAGGGAACATAGTACCATGGTGAAGGATCAACAGACTCACGCACTACTGCACACGCTTCGAGTGGTGACAGCACAGGATGCTTCGAGCGTACGAGCGCAACAATTGCGGCTGCAATCGGTGATGAGCCGCTCGTGCAGCAAAAGCCCATGTACCCACCGTCATTGCCTGTTGTCCATGTATCATGTCCTGGGGCCATGACGTCAACCGTTGGACCATGTCCTGACATCGCGATGACGTCATCACGAGAATTCACAACGCCCACACCCAGCACCCCGCGATAGCTCGCCGGGAAGAACGGCGTCGGTAATCCGTGATTCCCTGCTGCTGCAACCACGGCCGTCCCGCGCGCGATTGTGTACGCAATCACGTCCGCATCAATGCACGAGCGTGACTGACTACCCCACGAGCAGTTCACGACATCAACGTTGTTGACGGCGCAATAGAGGAGC
>VFQT010003562.1_pt1 | contig 14040 bp, 16 predicted proteins | sample 3512381 | NCBI WGS metagenome assembly VFQT01 (sample SAMN10412376, study PRJNA504923) | tailings metagenome | isolation source: Relicate 2 Philex TSF3 active mining site | place: Philippines: Tuba, Benguet | collected 2017-08-29 | reverse complement strand
AGTGCTCGTTCAGCATGCAGACCATCAGGTCGATGTGGACGTAGAACTGGTCGATGGGGGCGAATTTGATCTCCCAGCCTTCCTTGACGAACCAGTCCGCTACCTGCCGCGCGGCCACCTCTTCCGAGCGGTGGTCGGTGAAGCCGACGAGGGCGAGGCCATCACGGATGATGTTGAAGTCGCCGCCCTCGAAATTGCCGGCCGAGATCATGTCATAGATCGGGATGTTGTTCTCGAGGTAGAAGCGCAGCACGGCGGCATATTCGCCGCGCCGGCGCGGGTTGGCGAGCTGGCAGACGACGGCGCCATAGGGCGACATGAAGGAGCTATCCCGCGCATAGACCTGGTAGGGGTTGGTCATGTCGAGGGGCAGGAAATGGGTGGTCACACCCGCCTGGTGGTAGGCGTCCACCATCTCGCGGTGCTGGCGCATGGCGACCTGCTTGTCGAACTTGTAGCCCTTGCGCATCGTGTCGCGCACGAGGGACGACCAGGCGGCATTCTCCAGCCCCATCCAGCGGAAGCTTTCGGCGGGGCCGAGGAGCACGTCCTTCAGGACGCCGGTTTCGGACTTGATCTCGAAGCGGCCCTGCATCTTCGGCGTGCCGCCATTCTCGAGGCGGGCGCGGAGCGGCGTGTTGTTCTGGCTCATGGCTGTTCTCCCTGACTTCGGGCGGAGACTAGGGCAGGGGAGAGGGTGTCCGCCATACCGCAACAGGGTTAGGCGCGGCTGGCGAGGAACCAGCGGAACAATTCCGCCTGGGACGAGATGCCGAGCTTCTCATAGATGTTGCGGCGGTGGACGCGCACCGTCTCGTTCGAGATCTTCAGCACCTCGGCGATGGCGCGGGCGGAGTGGCCTTCGAGCATGAGGTTCACCACCTGCGCCTCTCGCGCCGTGAGGCCGGAAGGGGGAGGCTTCTGGGGGCGCGGGGAGGCGGCCGCGGCGATGTGGCGGCTGGCGAGCGGCCCAGCGATCTCGCAGTGGCGGGTGACGGCGGCGGAGAAGATCTCCGCCTGGCCAGCGAGCGCCGTCTCATCGCGCCTCGTGAAGCGCGGGCGGCCGGTGCTGCGCGAGAAGGACATGAACACGATCTCGCTGTCGCTGGCGGGGAGCAGCACGCCCAGCATGTCGTCCACCCCGATCAGGGCGAAGTAGCGCCGGTAATATTCGCTCTGCGCGAAGCCTTGCGGCGCGATCTGCCTGACGCGGGCGACGCGCGGGGCCTTCAGCTTCTGTGAGGCCCGATAGAACGGGCTGAGCGCATAGACACCGGAGAGATAATCGCCATAGAGATGGGAGCGCTCGGCGGGTTTCAGCCTGTCGACCAGCACGGCGGGGGGTGCTGCCGGGTGCAGCACCATGAGGGCTGCCGCGTCGTGATCGATCCGCGCGCCCGCGGCGGCGAGCAGCGCTTCGGCGAAGCCGGGCTTGCCGATGGCGAGCACGAGACGCGCGCCGAGGCCGGAGAGGCTCATCTTTTCCATGGTTGCAACGCCTTGCCCGGCCCTGTTGACCCCACGCTGTGGACTACCTAGGTTCCGGGCCGCGCGATCATGACGCAGTGCCGCATCGCGCACAAGCGCGGCGCTGAGGAGGGTGAACAGCGATGAAACTGACGGCGATTGTGACCGTCCTTCTCACGCTCTGCATGGGCCTGGCGCTGCCGGCGGAAGCCCGGCCACGGCCGGCGGGAGTGAAGCTGACGCCGGAGCAGGCGGCCCACGGCCCCGGCACGTTGCTCAGCTATGATCGCATCAGCCTGCCGCGCAACTACCGGGCCATGGCGTGGCGCATCCTCTATGTGACGCGCGATTACCAGATGCAGCCGATCCTCTCCACGGGGCTCGTCGTTCTCCCGGACAAGGCGGCGCGCGTGCCCATGGACAGGAAATTCGTGGCCTGGGCACACCCGACCACCGGCATCGCCCGGAAATGCGCGCCTTCGCTGCGCGCCTCGCCCGTGAAGGCGATCGGCGGCCTCAACGACCTCGTGGCGAGCGGGCTCGTGGTGGCGGCCACGGACTATCCGGGCCTCGGCACGGAAGGGCCCATCGGCTATCTCGTCGGCCGGGGCCAGGCCTATGCCACCATCGATTCGGTGCGGGCCGCCAAGCAGATCCCGGGCGTGGGCGGCGGCCGGGACTTCGCCCTGTGGGGCTATTCGCAGGGCGGGCACGCGGCGCTTTTCGCCGCCGAGCTTGCCGGTGACTATGCACCCGAACTGACGCTGAAGGGTGTCGCCGCCATCGCCCCGCCCACCGACCTCGCCACGCTGATGCAAGCGAACCTCAACTCCGTGGCGGGGCGCGTCCTCGCCGCCTTCACGCTCTCATCCTGGAGCCGGAAATATGCCGCACCCCTGAGGGCGCTGGTGAATGCGCAGGTGGAGGCGCTGGTGGGCGAGGTGGGGAAGAGCTGCGTCGACGACTTGGGCGGCAAGGTCGAGGCTCTCGCCGCGCAGAAGGGGTTGAAGCAGGTCTTCCTGGAGCAGGATCCCGCCCGCGTGCCGCCCTGGTCCGATCTCATGGTGGAGAATTCGCTCTATGCGCTGAATGCGCGCGCTCCCGCACTGATCATCCAGGGGATGGCGGACGAGATCATCAAGCCGGAGGTCACCACGCAATTCGTGCGCGCCGCGTGCCGGACCGGCGCCAAGGTCGAATATGTGACGCTGAAAGGCAAGGGCCACGCCGGCGCGATGCAGGCCGGGCAGAAACGCGCCGTTGACTGGCTCGCCGCCCGGCTGGCCGGCCAACCCGCACGCAGCAACTGCCGCTAGACGACCAGAAGAAGCGTGAGGCGGTTTCAATTGATCGTCCGTTGCTCTACCCCACGGCCTGCTTCCACTTGATGGAGCAGCCCATCGAGGCGGTCTGCTCCTCCGGGCCGCGGCCGGTTTCGGCCACCTGCTTCATCGCCTCGTAAAGTTCGCGCCGCGCGCCGGGCACCAGGTCCTTGCGGGAGGCATCGAGCCTGCCCCTGTACTGCAGTTCGAGATGGGCGTTGAAGCCGAAGAAATCCGGCGTGCAGACCGCCCCATAGGCGCGCGCCACGACCTGGGTCTCGTCATGGAGATAGACGAAGGGAAGCTGGTGCGCGCGGGCGAAGGCCTGCATCTCCGCGAAGCCATCCTCCGGGTATTGCGCGGCGTCGTTCGCGTTGATGGCGATGGTGGCGACGCCCAGGCGTTCGAGATCGAGCGCGTCGCGGACCAGACGACCGATCACCGATTTCACATAGGGGCAGTGATTGCAGATGAAGGCGACGAGCGTGCCGTTGCGGCCCTTGAGCTGTTCCAGCGAATAGCTGCGGCCGTCGGTCGCCGGCAGGGTGAAGCGCGGGGCCTTCCAGCCGAAATCGCAGATCGGGGGTATTGCTGCCATCGTTGTCCCGGGGTCTCAGTAGGGAAGGTCGAAAAAGTCGCTGGCGGACATGGCGTAGAATTCCACCGTGCCGCTGCGGCCGGGCATGGTAGGGTAGTCCGGATGGGACTTGAGGTGCTTGAGGCCGATCCGGCGCGCCAGCCTCACCGAGGCCTCGTTGCCGGCCATCACCTTGCACCAGACATTGTCCGCCTTGAGCCGCTCGAAGGCGAGGCTCAGCAGCGCGTGGCCGATCTCCGTGCCAAGCCCCATGCGCCACATGGCGGGGTGCAGGCCCCAGCCGATCTCCACCGCCTTTGGGCTCTGCAGGATCAGGAAACCGTCGCCGATCGCCTCGCCGCTGAGTTTCTCCTCGGCGGCGAGATGGAACACGCTGCGCCGCTCGTCGCTCTGACGGGCCACGGCGCGGGTGACGAAGGCCCTCACCTCCGTCTCGCTCGCCAGCCGCATGGCGATGTGGCGCTGGTAGATTTCCTGCGTCATGAAATTGCAGAAGGACGCCGCATCGCGGAGTTCGATCTCACGCAGCAGGAGCGAGGGCGTCTCGACGGTGGGGAGCCGCGCGAGGATGTTCATGGTGCTGCCTCCTTCCGGCCGGTGCGGCCACGATTCAGACTGACAAACATCCACGAAACCATGACCCAAGTGCGGCGCGGCATGCAAGATGATCCTGAGGGGCGCTGCGCGATATCGTCCTGAGGTGAAAGGAATTCTGCACAAATTGGCGCCATAATCAGCATTTACACAACTGGCACACGCACACGGTTGGTCCAGCCATGAGACGCGCAACGGTTCTGGTGGTTCCTGTCCTCGCCTTCCTGTCGGTCGAATCCGGACCGGCAGAGGCGAAAAGCAAGTCCTATTGCCGGGAATGGGCACGCGAGGTCGCCGACCGGCGCGCCAATGGCGCCGACGTGGTGGCGGGCGCGGTGATCGGCGCCATCGGCGGCGCGCTGATCGGCGGCGCCATCGACGGCGGAAGCGGTGCCGGCAAGGGTGCCCTCATCGGCGGCGCCGGCGGTGCCGTGGTGACCGGCGCCACGACGGGTGACCGCTGGGAGCGCATCTACCGCCGCGCCTATGCGGATTGCCGGGCGTCCTGAGGGGCGCGCCCCCTCAGCGACCACCCTTGTGCCGCCGCAGGAAATCCAGCACCGGGGGCGCCACCTGATCCGCCGCCTCGAGCAGGATGGCGTGGCGCAGCACCGGCAGGATCACCAGTTCCGCATCGGGCAGGGCGGCCGCGATCTGCCGGTTGAGCCGGGGGTTGCAGCCGCCGTCGTTCTCACCCGTGAGCACGAGGCAGGGGTGGGTGATCTCATGTAGCCAGGGCGCCATTTCGGTTTCGGCATAGATGTCGAAGACGGAGAGGAACACCTCCGGGTCCGTGTCGATCACCTGCTGCATGCGGCGTGAGATGACCTCCGGCCTGCGTTCGCCGAATTCCGGGGTGAACCAGCGGTCCTTCAGCGTTTCCAGAACCTGCGGAATGCCCTTCGTCCGCATGGCGGCGACCACGCCCTCCACCTTGGCGCTGTCGTCCTCCGTGCGGAAGGCAGCGGTGGAGTAGAGCCCGACGCTCAGCACATGTTGCGGATATTTCCGGGCATAGGCCGGGCCGATCATGCCGCCCAGCGAATGGCCCGCGAAATGGGCCTTCTCGATGCCGAGTTCCCGGCGCAGCGCCTCGAGGTCCTCCACGAGGTCGTCCAGCGTGTAGGGCGGCTTCGGGGTGGGCGACGCGCCATGGCCGCGCAGGTCGTAGGAGATGCAGCGGAACTCGGACTTGAGGTGCGGCACCAGCCCCGCGAAGGAGGCGCGCGAGGCGCCGATGCCGTGGATGAGGAAGAGCGGCCCTCCCTCACCCTCGACGGAGAAGGCGGATCGGATGGGGGTGGGCATCACTTGTCCGGATATTTCTCGTTCATCATGTCGTGGCCCACCGCCCAGTCATGCTTCTCGACATCGACGAAGACGACGTTGAAGGAGGAGGGGTTGCCACCGCCATTGGCGCGGATGAAGCCGTCGACCAGCTCGCGGGCGATCGCCTTCTTCTGTTCCGGCGTGCGGCCCTTGAACATTTCAACACGGATGATGGGCATGTCTTCTTTCTTTCCTTCCTGAAATCAGGCCGCTTTCCGCTGCTGACGGAAATGCGGCATCACCTCTTCGGCAAAGCGGCTCATCATGTCGAGCGTCATCTGCTCGTCCTGGCCGAAGTTGGAGGTGGTCAGCACCTCGTCGATGCCGAGATCGGAATAGACCGAGAGCCGGTCGATCATCTCCTGCGCGCCGCAGAGCAGGAGGTTGGAGGCCAGTTCCTCCACCGTCTGGGCGCGCGGCAGGGGGCGGATGATGCCCTTGTCGACGATCCCCGCGCCGCCGAAGACGTTGTCGAAGCTCTTGTAATAGGTCCAGGCGCGCTCGGCGATGTGGCGCTTCTCCGTCTCGTTGGCCACCAGGAACATGCCGCGCTGCAGCGAGAGCCGCGTGTCCAGCGCGCGGCCCGCGGCGGCCTTTCCGCGGGTGAAGGCGTTCACCTGGTCGAGCAGCTGCTGGTGGCTGCCGCCGAGCGGGGTGGTCTGCACATGGTGGCCATCCCTCGCTGCCGCCTCGATGCCGGCGGGGTTCATGACGGCGACCATCAGCGGGATCGGGTCTTCCGGCCGCGGCATGATGGTAAGGGGATCGAAGGAATAGCGCGCGCTGTCCCAGGAGACCTCCTCCTGCGTGAGAAGCGCTTCGAGCAGCTTCAGGTCTTCCTCGAACTGCGGCTTGGTGTCTTCGATGGGGACGCCGAAACGGGCGGTTTCGAAGCCGAAGGCGCCCTTGCCCACGCCCAGCATCAGCCGCCCGTCGCACAGCGCCTGGGCCTGCACCACCTCGCCCGCGAAGATGCGCATGTCGCGGATGGGCAACTGGCAGACGGAGGTGACGAGCTTCACCCGCTTGGTGTGCGCCGCGATCTTCACCGCCATCTGCAGCGGCGCGGGGATGAGCAGGATGTTGAGCAAATGGTGCTCCGGAATGCCCACGCCGCGATAGCCCAGCGCCTCCGCGTGGACGGCCTGCGCCACCACGTTCCTGTAGAGGCGCTTGCCGCCAAGTGACGGATCCAGCATGTGGCTCGACAGGAAATGCACGAAATCCATGGGCTGCCCTCGTGGTTACGTGACGCAGAGTGTCAGAGCGGCTTGGGATTGAAAATCGAAATCTTTTGGCCATTCTGTTCGAAATTTTCGAATTGAAAGGCTGTCATATGAACCTTGACGCGCTGCGCACCTTCCTCGATGTCGTCGAGACCGGAAGCCTCGTCGCCGCAGCGAAGCGGCTGAACGTGACGCCCTCCACGGTGACGGCGCGCATCAACGGCCTCGAGGAGGAGATCGGGCAGAAGCTCCTCCACCGCAACAAGGCCGGCGCGGATCTCACCTCTGCGGGCTTCAAGTTCCGCCGCTATGCGGAGCTCATGGTGCAGCTCTGGGGGCAGGCGCGGTCCGAGGTGTCGCTTCCCAAGGGCTTCGAGGGGGTGTGCAACGTGGGGCTGGACTTCGACCTGTGGAACGGACCGGGCCGCCGCTTCCTGGCGCATGTGCGTGCCCATGCGCCGGGGGTGGCGCTGGCCTTCTGGCCGGGCGAGCAGCGCATGCTCGACCGCTGGCTGTCGATCGGCCTCGTCGACGTCGCCTTCTGCTATGCGCCCCAGGGCGGCGAGCGGTTCCAGAGCCGCGTGCTGTTCGACGAGGAACTGATCCTGGTCTCGCGCGAGCGGATGGCGCGCCCGCGCCTCGATTCCAGCTATGTCTATGTCGACCACGGGGACGAGTTCCGCCGCCGGCACGCGGCGGCCTTTCCGGGGGACGTCACCTCCGCGCTCGTCATCGCATCGTCCGACTGGGCGCTCGATCATCTGCTGGTGAACGGCGGGTCAGGCTATCTGCCGCTGGGCCATGCCCGTGCGCCGCTCGACGGCGGCGCGCTCCATCGCGTGCCGAAGGCTCCGTCTTTCACGCGGCGCGCCTATGTCGTGGAAAATGCCCAGACCGTCAGGCCCTGGGCGTGGTACGGCGCCGCTCTCGCTGCCGCCGCCAGTCATTGAGGATGTGGAGGAAAAGCGCCGCGAAGACGATGGCCCCGCCGATGAGCGTGCGCGACCCCGGCGTTTCCCCGTGGATGAGCCAGACCCACACGGGCCCCAGCACCGGCTCCAGCGTGCTGACGAGGGCTGCCAGCGCGGCGGGAACCAGCCGGGCGCCCGTCACGAACATCGCCAGTCCCGCGCCGAGGTTCACCGCCCCGAACAGGAAGAGCCAGCCGAGGTCAGGCGCGCTGACCGCCAGCCCGCCCGCGAGAAAGAGGGCGGCCACCGTGGCCATGGCGGTGCCGAGGCAGACGGCGGGCATCATCCGCACTTCCGGGTGATGGCGGGTGATGACGATCGCCGCTGAGAACAGCACCGTGATGACCAGCGCCAGCCCGTCGCCGATGGGGGAGACTTCGCCCGAGAAGGAGGCGGACACCATGATGGCGACACCGCAGATCACGGCGGCGATGGCGATCCAGGTCGGAAGGTTCACCCGTTCGCCGAACACCATCCAGGCCAGAAGTGCCGCGAACAGCGGGGCCGCCGCCTGGGTGAGCAGGATGTTGGCCACCGTCGTGTATTGCAGTGCAACGACGAAGCAGGATGAGGCGATGCCGAAGCACACGGCGACGGCGAGGCCCGCCCAGCCCATGTTGCGGAACATCGACAGCGTCGCCTTCGGCCCGTCGCGCCAGAACATGAAGAACAGCAGGAACAGGGAGGAGAACAGCGCGCGCCAGAACACGGTCGTCCAGGGGTCCGTGACCGTGATGAAGCGCGCGATGGTGCCGCCGAAGCTCCACGACAGGGCGGCGCCCGCAACCATGAGTACGCCGAGCCGGAAGTCGGCGGCAGGGGAACGGGTGTGAATCGCATGGGCTGTGGTCATCCGGGCAAGGTCTAAGCTGTCCGGTTGCAGTTCGGCAAGATGCAGCCTTGCATGGCTGGCGGGCTGGAAACACAAAAGCCCCGGCATTTCTGCCGGGGCTTCCGCTGCCGCGTCCCGAGGGATGAGGCTTTAGCAGGAATAATACATGTCGAATTCGACCGGGTGAGGCGTCATCCGGTAGCGGTCCTGCTCTTCCTGCTTCAGCTCGAGGTAGCTCTCGATCTGGTCCTTGGAGAAGACGCCGCCCTTGAGGAGGAACTCGTGGTCGGCGCGGAGCGAGTCGATCGCCTCCTGCAGGGAGCCACAGACGGTCGGAACCTTGGCGAGCTCCGCCGGCGGCAGGTCGTACAGGTTCTTGTCCATCGCCGGGCCCGGGTGGATCTTGTTCACGATGCCGTCGAGGCCCGCCATGATGATCGCCGAGAAGCAGAGATAGGGGTTGGCGGTCGGATCGGGGAAGCGGACTTCCACACGCTTGGCCTTCGGGTTCGCCGTGTAGGGAATGCGGCAGGAGGCCGAGCGGTTGCGCGAGGAGTAGGCGAGAAGCACGGGGGCTTCATAGCCCGGCACCAGGCGCTTGTAGGAGTTGGTCGACGGGTTGGTGAAGGCGTTCAAGGCCTTCGCGTGCTTGATCACGCCGCCGATGAAGTAGAGCGTGAGTTCCGAGAGGTCGGCATACTGGTTGCCGGACATCTGGGTCTTGCCGTCCTTCCAGATCGAGAAGTGCACGTGCATGCCCGAGCCGTTGTCGCCGAAGACGGGCTTCGGCATGAAGGTCGCCGTCTTGCCATAGGCGTGGGCCACGTTGTGGATCACGTACTTGTAGATCTGCATGTGGTCGGCGGCCAGCACGAGGGGCTGGTAGCGGGTGCCAAGCTCATGCTGGGCGGAAGCGACCTCATGGTGGTGCTTCTCGACGATCACGCCCATGTCGCCCATGGTCGCGAGCATCTCGGAGCGCATGTCCTGGGCCGAATCCATCGGGTTCACCGGGAAGTAGCCGCCCTTGACGCGCATGCGGTGGCCCATGTTGCCGGTCTCGTAATCGCGGTCCGAGTTGGTCGGAAGCTCGATCGAGTCCAGCTTGAAGCCGGAGGAGTAGGGCGAGACGGAGAACTTCACGTCGTCGAAGATGAAGAATTCGGCTTCGGGGCCGACGAAGATGGTGTCGCCGATGCCGGTGGACTTGAGATAGGCCTCGGTGCGCTTGGCGATCATGCGCGGGTCACGCGAATAGCCTTCGCCCGTGCCGGGCTCGAGAATATCGCAGAACACGGCGAGCGTGGTCTGGGCATAGAACGGGTCGAGATGCGCGGAGGACGGATCGGGCATCAGCACCATGTCCGACTCGTTGATGGCCTTCCAGCCGGCGATCGACGAGCCGTCGAACATCAGGCCTTCCGCCCAGGCGTCCTCGTGCATCTGCGAGACGTCCATGGTGAGGTGCTGCAGCTTGCCGCGCGGGTCGGTGAAGCGCAGGTCGACGTACTTGACGTCCTTTTCCTTGATCAGGCTGAGGACGCCGGAAACGTCCAGTGGCTTGCTCATGATGTTTTCCTCTGGTCTTGGGTGGGTTGCTTGGAGGGGTGGATTAGAGAGCGTCCGGACCGGCCTCGCCGGTGCGGATGCGGATGGCTTGCTCGATGTTCGAGATGAAGATCTTGCCGTCGCCGATGCGGCCGGTGCGGGCGGCGTTCTGGATGGCCTCGACGGCGCGCTCCACGAACTCATCCGCCATCACGACCTCGATCTTCACCTTGGGCAGGAAGTCGACGACGTATTCGGCGCCGCGATAGAGCTCCGTGTGGCCCTTCTGGCGCCCGAAGCCCTTGGCCTCCGTCACCGTGATGCCCTGAAGGCCGACTTCCTGCAGCGCCTCCTTCACCTCGTCGAGCTTGAAGGGCTTTATGATCGCCTCGATCTTTTTCATGTTCGCCGATAGCCTCACGCGTTGATAGCGCCTTGCTTGCACGTCGCGTGCCAAGTCGTGGCGCCCCTGAAATCAAGGGTTTGGCGGGGTGGCTAAATTTTGTGCGGCAGGGTGTGGTGAAAAATAAGGCAATCATGCACAAAATGCGGGCAGTCACCGCTCACGGCGCAGGGAGAGAAAGAGTTCCCGCAGGTCCTTCTGGCGGAGTTCGTCCATCTTTTCGTGCAAGGCCATGATTTCGATCTCGGCCTTGAGGTTCACCTCATAGTCGTGGCTGGCCTGCAGCCGGTCCTTCGCGGCCTGGCGGTTCTGCGACATCATGATGATCGGCGCCTGGATGGCGGCCACCAGCGACAGGAACAGGTTGAGCAGGATGAAGGGGTAGGGGTCGAAGGGCTCGCTCCCGGCGCGCATCAGGAGCACCGTGTTCGCCACGACCCACAGCACGATCGCGCCCATGAAGATCATGATGAAGGTCCAGGACCCGCCGAAGGACGCGATCCGGTCCGCCAGCCTTTCCCCGAAACTGCGGCCCGCCTCGAAGCTGGTGCTGACGTCGCGGGAGACGGCGAGGCGGTTTGCCACCCGTTCGATCACATGCCGTTCGCGCGCGGGCAGGTCGTCATAACCGATTTCGAGGATGCGCCTGGCGAGCATCTTCACGGCATCGGGCGGTGCGTGATTGTTCATGGACGACTCTCCGGTCCTTTGGTCTGGACCGGAGATTCCGCCTTCATCTGGCATGGTGCAAGTCCTGGGTGAGCGAGCCCGGTCAGGCCCGGCCGTTGGTCAGGCGCTCGCGGTGCTCCTCGGGGATTTCGGAGTCGAACGCAATCCTGTGTGCTTGGTTCCGCACCGGGCCCTGATGGGGTAGCCTTGCCGCATGACTCACGAATTGTTGACCCCTGACGAAATGTACCGCGCGGATGCGCTGGCCGCGGCGGCCGGTGTTCCCTCCCTCGTCCTGATGGAAAATGCCGGGCGGGCGGTGGCCGGGGAGATCGCCCGGCGCTTCGGCGCAAGGCCCACGCTCATCCTTTGCGGGCCGGGCAACAATGGGGGCGACGGCTTCGTGGTGGCGCGCATCCTGAAGCGCTGGGGATGGCCGGTGAGGCTGGCGCTGCTGGGTGAACGGCAGGCCCTGAGGGGCGACGCCGCCGCCATGGCAGACCGCTGGGACGGGCCGGTGGAGCAGGGCGTGGTCATCGGGACTGCGCGCCTCATCGTCGATGCGCTGTTCGGCGCGGGGCTCTCGAAGGATTTTCCGGCGGAGATCGCCGCCGCCATCAACCTCGCGGGGGTTCCGGTCGTGGCGGTGGACGTGCCCTCGGGCCTCGACGGGCTGACGGGCCGCCCGCGCGGGGCGAGCGTGCAGGCGGACGTGACGGTGACCTTCTTCCGCCGGAAGCCCGGCCATGTGCTGATGCCGGGGCGGGAACTGTGCGGCGAGGTGGCGGTGGCCGATATCGGCATTCCCGAAGCGGTCTTGCAGGAGATCCGCCCAAGCGCCTGGACCAACGAGGATATCAGGCGCCCGCGGCCGGCGACCGCGGGCCACAAATATGGCCGCGGCCATGCGGTGGTGGTCTCGGGCGGGCCGCTCAACACGGGTGCATCCCGGCTGGCGGCGCAGGCCGCGCTGCGGAGCGGGGCGGGGCTGGTGACGCTCTCGGGCGGGCGCGAGGCGCTTGCCGTTCACGCCGCGCATGTGACCGCCGTGATGCTGTCCGACGCCGATCTGGCAACCCTTCTCTCCGACCGCCGCAAGAACGCGGTGTGCATCGGGCCCGCCGCCGGGGTGGGCGAGGAGACCCGCAACCAGGTGGACGCCGCGCTGATGAGCGGGGCCGCCGCCGTGCTCGACGCCGATGCGCTGACGTCCTTCGCCGACGATGAGGAGCGCGGACGCCTGTTCCGCCTCGTGGGAATGGTGCCGGGCCGGCCCGTGGTGATGACCCCGCACGCAGGCGAATTCGCCCGGCTTTTCAGTGGCCTCGGTGAGGAAACGGGCTCGCGGCTGGAACGCGCCCGGAAGGCCGCCGCGCTGTCGGGCGCGGTGGTGGTGCTAAAGGGGGCCGACACGGTGATCGCCGCTCCGGACGGCCGGGCGCGGGTCAACGTCAATGCGCCGCCCACGCTGGCGACCGCCGGATCGGGCGACGTGCTGGCGGGCATGGTGACCGGCCTCCTCGCCCAGGGGCTCGACGGTTTCGAGGCCGCATGCGCCGCCGTCTGGCTCCACGGCGATGCGGCGGCCCGCCACGGCGGCCGCGGCCTCACCGCCGAGACGCTTCTCGCCCTGCTATGAACAGGCCGCTTCCGCTGCTCCTCGTCACGGGGCTGGCCTTCGGCTGCAATTTTCCCTTCGGCAAGCTCGCGGCGGAGGCCGGGATCAACCCCGCCCTGTGGGCGGCGGTGATCTGCCTCGGGGCGGGGCTTGCGGTGCTCGCCGCCGCCACGCTGTTCGAACGCTCGGCCCCCGCGCCCGGCATCTTCCGCTACGCGGCGGTCTCGAGCGTCATCTCCAACGTGGTTCCGCTGCTCATCACCTTCGCGGCGATCCCGCATATCGGCAGCGGCATCGCGGCCATCCTGGTGGCGACCTCGCCGGTGACCACGGCCCTCCTGTCGATGGTGCTCAAGGTCAGGCCCCCCAATGCGCTGGGGCTGGCGGGGATCGCGGTGGGGCTCATCGGGGCGGTGACCATCATCGCCGCACGTCATCAGGGCTTCGGGGCAGCCGAGTCGCGCTGGCTGTTCCTGGCGGCGCTGATCCCGGTCTTCCTCGGCTGCGGCAATGTCTATCGCTCGCTGGCTTGGCCGCGCGGCGCGGGGCCGATGCAGCTCGGCGCCACGATCAACCTCGCCGCGGTGGGGCCGCTCGTGCTCATCGCCGCGCTGTGGGGCGGGATCGACCTCGGGCCACTGGCGCGGGTGCCCTGGCTGGTCGCGGCGCAGCTTGGCGCCTCCACGGTCATGTATCTCACCTTCTTCCGCCTCCAGGCGGTGGGAGGGCCAACCTACCTCTCCCAGATCGGGTATGTGGCGGCCGCGATCGGCGTCGGCATCGGCGTCGCCTTTCTCGGCGAGCGCTACCCGCCCATGGTCTGGGCGGGAATCGCCGTGGTCGCCTGCGGCATCGCGCTCACGACCTTCGCGCAGCTGCGCCGTTAGCGCCCGTTCCGGCCTCGCACCATGCCCTAGTAGCGTTCCTCGTCCTCGCGCGCGGTTTTGCCCGGGCGGGGCATGAAGATGCTCGTGAAGGCGTTGCCATAGGCCTCCGGCGCCCGGGCGAGGGCCCGGAACGTGCTGGCCGTGGCGGAGCCCGTGAGGCGGAGCAGCGCGCCGGCCCCCTCCAGAAGGCGGAGGGCGCCCGTGACGAGGGTGGCGGAACGCTGGGATATCTGCTGCAGGCCGAGATCAGTCATCGTGTCGCTCCTTCCCATGAGGTGGAGGGGGGAGAGTGCAGCCTTCGGCCGTCCATGTCCTTGGGGGCGGCCTGAACCAGCCTGAAGTCTCGTGAGCCACAGCTTGGCCCAAGCTGAATGCAACCTTTTCCACCTTGCGGGGAATTCAGCCGCCCGGCGAACCGCGGGAGCGGGCTCCGGCCTTTCAAAACGCTTGCGTTTTCTTTACTGGCATCCCGAAAACCCCTCTGCTATAGACCGCGCCCATTGCAACGGCCCGGGCCTTTCGCTCGTGCGCGGGCGTGGTGAAATTGGCAGACACGCTGGATTTAGGTTCCAGTGG
>VFQT010003560.1_pt1 | contig 14049 bp, 11 predicted proteins | sample 3512381 | NCBI WGS metagenome assembly VFQT01 (sample SAMN10412376, study PRJNA504923) | tailings metagenome | isolation source: Relicate 2 Philex TSF3 active mining site | place: Philippines: Tuba, Benguet | collected 2017-08-29 | reverse complement strand
ATTTTGTCTTTAGGATAGCTGGTATTGTTTGCTAAGGCCATTGGTTTTTAGTGTATTTTTACGCAAAATTAACGACTTATTATTGCGCAACCAATTTAAGGGTGGACATGCAGAAATTGAAGGTATTTGCGGTTTTGTTTTTTCTTTTTTTAGCCCTCTTTTATTTTGCTGATTCTCGTTTATTGGAGGAAAAAACAACCCCTGCAATCAGCGCTATCAAAGAAATTAATGAAAACCCTGTTCTATCATCAGAAGACCTGGCACTAAAAGCATCAAGTGAAAAATTTTATACCCAAACTTTATTACGTTCACGCTTTAATGGAGGAATACTGGTTGCCAGAAACGGTAAAATTATTTTTGAAGCATATAATGGGCTTGATCAGGTACTAAAAGGAGATTCTATAAATTCCAATACTGCTTTCCATCTTGCATCGGTATCCAAAACGATTACTGCAATGGCTTTGCTAAAGTTGTTTGAAGAAAAGTCATTGAGTGTTGACCAACCTGTCGCTTATTTCTTAGAAGGCTTCCCTTTTCCTAAAATTACTGTCCGAAATCTATTGAACCACAGAAGTGGCCTACCCAATTATGTCCATTTTGTAGAAAGTCTTGGTTGGGATACCAAAAAAACACTATCCAACCAGGATGTACTTCAATTGATTATTGAAAAATCCAACTTACTCAACACGGGTAGACCAGACGCCTATTTCGACTATTGCAATACCAATTACGTATTATTGGCCCTGATAATTGAGAAAGTCAGTACCGTTAGCTTCAGTAACTATCTCCATCAAACCATATTCAAACCATTAGGAATGGATCATAGTTTTGTCTTTAGCATGGAAAAGGCTGATTCAGTATTGCAATCTTATAAGTTCAACAACCAGAAAGAGCGTTTTATGTTTCTTGATGCTGTTTATGGAGATAAAAACATTTACAGTACACCAAGAGATATGATGAAATGGGATATGGCCCTTTACGACACCAGCTTTTTCTCCAAAAAAATTACTGATGAGGCATTCAAAGGCTATAGTTATGAGCGAAAAGGCGTAAAAAACTATGGATTGGGCTGGAGATTGTATGAAATGCCGTCTGGAAAGAAAATTATCTATCACAATGGCTGGTGGCACGGGAACAACACCGTTTTTAGTCGTTTACCTCAGGATACAACCGCCATTATCGTTTTGGGAAACAAATACAACCGAAGCATCTATCAAGCCAAGAAAATAGCGGGCATTTTTGACGGTTATGGTATCACCATGGAAGATGATGAGTGATTTTAAGGTATTTACGTGCTTTTTCGCTGTTTTTCAGCAGTTTTTGCCTATTTTTGCAGCCCAAAATAACAACGGAAAACACCGTTAAAAATCAAAAAATAAACGAACGAAACTGTTTATGGAAAATTTGATCTATCTCGTGCCCTTGATGGGCTTAATTGGCCTCCTTTACACCTTAGTAAAATTCAACTGGGTCTCTAAACAAGATGCTGGTTCTGATCGCATGAAGGAAATCAGCAATTATATTGCTGAAGGTGCTATGGCCTTCTTAAGAGCTGAGTGGAAAATCCTCGCCTATTTTGTGGTGATTGTCGCTTTGCTTTTAGGTTTTATGTCGACAACCAACCCAAATTCACACTGGTCCATTGCCCTTGCCTTTGTATTAGGTGCATTCAGTAGTGCATTAGCTGGCTATATAGGTATGAAGATTGCGACCAAAGCAAACGTAAGGACTGCCAATGCAGCTAGAACAAGTCTTTCAAAAGCATTGAATGTTTCTTTCACAGGTGGTGCTGTAATGGGATTGGGTGTTGCAGGTTTAGCTGTACTCGGACTTGGTGGTTTATACATCATCTTAAAACAAATATTTGCACCAGGTAGTGAAGCCAATTCAGAAGAAATGGTAAAAACCATTGAAGTATTGACAGGCTTTTCACTCGGTGCTGAATCTATTGCGTTATTTGCCCGTGTGGGTGGTGGTATTTACACCAAAGCAGCAGACGTTGGTGCTGACCTTGTTGGTAAGGTAGAAGCTGGAATTCCTGAAGATGATCCAAGGAACCCTGCTACTATTGCAGACAACGTTGGTGATAACGTGGGTGACGTTGCTGGTATGGGTGCTGACCTGTTCGGCTCATATGTTGCGACTGTATTGGCTACCATGGTATTGGGACAAGAAACCATTTCTCAAGATAATTTTGGTGGCTTTGCTCCTATCCTACTTCCTATGTTGATTGCAGGTGCAGGTATCATTTTCTCAATCATAGGCACCTTCTTTGTAAGGGTTAGTGATAGCGCTGGCATCAGCACAGATAATGTGCAAAAAGCATTGAACATGGGTAACTGGGGTTCAATTGTATTGACTGCCATTGCTTGTGCAGGTTTGGTTTACTATATTCTACCAGCTGAAATGACATTAAGAGGTACCACATTCACTAACCATGGTGTTATGGGTGCGATTGTTGTTGGTTTGGTTGTAGGTACTTTGATGAGTATCATCACTGAGTATTACACCGCAATGGGTAAGCGCCCAGTTACATCTATCATCAGACAATCTTCAACCGGACACGCTACCAACGTAATTGGCGGTTTGGCTGTCGGTATGGAATCTACCCTACTTCCTATTCTTGTATTAGCAGGTGGTATCTGGGGTTCATTTGCTTGTGCTGGTTTATATGGTGTAGCAATTGCCGCAGCGGGTATGATGGCTACAACTGCCATGCAATTGGCTATTGACGCTTTTGGTCCAATTGCAGATAATGCTGGTGGTATTGCTGAAATGAGTGAACTTCCAAAAGAGGTAAGAGAAAAAACAGACGTACTTGATGCTGTAGGTAACACAACAGCCGCTACCGGTAAAGGTTTTGCCATTGCATCAGCTGCATTGACCGCATTGGCTTTGTTTGCTGCTTATGTAGGGGTAATCAATCATAACAATCATGCAATGATTGGTATTGATATTTACAAAGCAAAGGTGCTTGCCTCTTTATTCGTGGGCGCAATGATTCCATTCATTTTCTCATCTTTGGCGATTAGGGCAGTTGGACAAGCTGCAATGTCGATGGTTGAAGAAGTAAGACGTCAGTTCCGTACTATTCCTGGTATCATGGAAGGTACTGGTAAACCAGAATACGACAAGTGTGTTGCTATCTCTACTGAAGCATCAATCAAAAAAATGATGCTTCCTGGTGCTATTGCAATTATTTCTCCATTGATCATTGGATTCATTCTTGGTCCAGAAGCCTTAGGTGGATTCCTTGCAGGTGCAACCGTAAGTGGTGTATTGATGGGTATGTTCCAAAACAATGCAGGTGGAGCTTGGGATAATGCAAAGAAAAGTTTTGAGAAAGGTGTTGATATCAATGGACAGATTTATTATAAGAAATCAGAACCACATAAGGCTTCTGTAACTGGTGATACTGTTGGTGATCCTTTCAAAGACACGTCTGGTCCATCAATGAATATTTTGATCAAATTAATGTCTATTGTATCATTAGTTGTTGCTCCTACTCTAGCTCAACTGCATGAATCAGATGTTGTTCCTGTGCAACACAAAACAGAAAATGTTGAAGTATCAATAATGAATACTGATACTACTAAAGCTGAGATTTCAATAACAGAGGGCCCGGATCAAGGACTCCTTGGTGCATTAAAAGCAGATGGATTGGTGACTGAAGGAGAATTTGTTGTGAAATATGAAAACGGCATCCTTACTGTTAATGGAACTCAAGTAGATGTAGAAAAATACAAACAACATATCAAAGGTGATAAAATGGAAATCAAAATCACCAGTGATAAAAAATAAGATAACTCTCCCAATAAAAAACCCCTTCAATTGAAGGGGTTTTTTATTGGGAGAAAATTAGGGTTATTTTCTTGCTACCCTGAATGTTTTGCTTTGTGTGTTTGTAGATGTTTTTTGACTAGTTACAACTACTGTTACTTTGTACAATTTGCCTGATTCCAAATTAGCTGTTGTTAAATTATAAGATGTTGCTGATGTAGAGCTTTCACGTGTGAAAGTAGGATTTGAATTATCAGTATCCAGTTGCGTTGCGTAGTCAACATGAATTCCATTAGCCGGAATTTTGGAAGTAAGCTTTACCGTAAATGGATAGGTAGCAGTTTGTGAGGTAACTGTTGTAGATCCTGGATCAGGTTCTATAGAAAAAGCTATATTTTCTTCAGTCGGTGTCGGATTGGGATTTGGTGTAGTACCACCGGTTTTCTTACAACTGCCAATAGTTAACCCAAAAATTATCAATCCAGTCAGCAAATGACTTTTCTTCATTAGTACAAATTTTTTTAAAAATAGCGATTCTATTCCAAACTCAAAAAAATTGGGCTTTTTTGTTAAAGAGAAGCATGCTTATTGCTGAGTAAAAACCCAACAACTATTTCATGAGTTCCCCTATTCATGGTACTTAACAGATATTGACCTTTGTTGAGGTCATAGGCATAACTGATATGAATTTTTTGTGCAAAGTTTAGGCCTAACATGGCAGCAAATCCATCTTGATTGCGATAGCTTCCACCAACCCAAAACATATCCTGGAACTGTGCTTTTAAATTAACGTCAACTCCAATTGGAAGATTACTAATATACCTCACCATTACTGATGGAATTAAGGACATATCATAACTTACCCTTGCTCTATAACCAGCGGTTGCGAAAAGATGAGGCACTAAAGTTGATTTGTTTTCAGCATTGTCGATTAAACTCAATTTTGAAGGGATAATTTGTTGCGCAGATACCCCAATAAAGTATTTATTAGAATACAACCAGAGCCCCGCGTTTAATTCTGGTTTAATTTTTTTGAAAGTAGCAATAGTTTCATCTACTGATGGATCTGAAGAGTTAGCCAGTGTAATTTTTGTTCTGTCAATACTAAATGATGTTATACCTAGACCAAAACCAGCCGACAAACTTGTAGTTTCATTTAACCCCAGATGATAGGCATAAGTTGCATAACTGGTAACACGATTTATATACCCTGTTCTGTAGTTTAATGCAGTAAACCCTATACCATGATGGGGTGCAGCAGTGGTATAATTGGGCAAGAATTCATTACCACGCGTATTCTGACCAATCATATCAAAAGATGTTGCTGTTTGTCGATAATCACCTTTGCCAAGTGCTCCATGCACAGTAGCATAATAGGTTTTGGGAGCTCCATCTATGCCAACCCATTGATTCCTCATGCTCATTTTTACATCGATATAATTTTCGATACCGGTAAGTGCTGGATTGACTATATAGTTATTGAGTATATATTGGGTATAATGCGGACGAAATTGCGCCTGCAATGTTTGCATTAAAAAAAGTAATCCTATTAAAAATCCTTTTCTCATCTATTTATTTTAATAGCGTAACATAGCCTGCAATCAATTTTCTTTCAGAATTGGTATTGATCACATAATAGTATGTCCCTGCCGGAAGTGGTTTCCCATTATATGTTCCATCCCAGGGCTTACTGTAATTTACAGCTCGATATACCCTCAAACCTTGAGGTGTGTATATTTCAAGGACACAATCATTATACAAATTAAGGTTTTTAATTTCCCAAAGATCATTTATACCATCGCCATTGGGTGTAAATGTATTTGGGGGATCAATCAATTTTAGTGCAAATATTTTTACTTTATCAGTTCTTTCACAACCCCCAATACCAGTTACTTTCAAGGTATAGACTATATCTTCAACAGGGTTGGAAACAACTGGCTGAAGTACATCTGTCGCACTTAAATATGTACCGGGGCTCCAAGAATAAACCAGGTCTGTGCCTTTCGCAGTTGCCTGTATCTGCTTCTGACCATTATCAAGTACATTGATATCTGGTCCAGCTGAAATTTCAGGGAAAGGATGTATAGTGACAGACTTACTGGCAACATTAGATATACAGCCCTTATCTGAAGTAGCAGTCATCTTAACTGTATAAGTACCTGCTTTGGTAAATAAATAGCTAGGGTCTTTTGATTTAGTAGAAGCAAATACAAAATCCCAATTCCATTCAATTATTGAAGAAGCAGTACCTGCCTTACTGTCTGTTACTTCTTTAAAATCAATTGGTGTACCAATACATACAAAATCCTGACTTGTTATACTGGCCTCAGGTTGTGGGAAAATATCTTCAAGCGGCTTTATTTCTTTAGTCAGCGAATCGGTACAACCTGTTGAGGGAATTGTCGATATTAACTTAATAAAATAGTTCTTTAATTGTAAAAAATTGTGTGTGCCCTTGGCTGTTGTAGATTGATTATTTCCACCTGGATCGCCGAAGTTCCATAAATAACTGATTGATTTATTATCTGGTGTAGTGGTTAAATTTGTAAACTCAGCATTACCATCGGGCAAACAAATACTATTTGATAAAGCAAAATCGACAATAGGATTGGGATTGATCTCAATTGGTCGAATTAAAGTATCGCGACAACCGTTAGAAGTAACAACAATATGCTTTATATCATATCTGCCATACGAAACAAATGTCTTATTGTCAATATTTAGCGTTGATGAAAAATCCGGATTATCGCTATAAATCCATTCATATCCAGTTAGTGTTCCTGTAACAGGATTTGCTGTTGATGTGAATGTAATTTCGTTTTTCTCACAAATCAAAGCAGATGTTGTATAATCTGCAATTGGGGAAGGCCATACTTTTATAAATTTGGTAAGGGTATCAAAACAGCCATTAGCAGCAGTAAATGTATACAGGATGGGGAAATCACCTGCTCCTACGAGATAGGGACTAAATAAACCACTTGTACTTACTCCAGGTCCACTAAAGGCCCCAATTCCGGGAATTAATCCGGAAACATCCTGTTGTGAAGCCAGGTTAAATATTGACCTGTTTTCTGTGTCCAAACAAATACCAGGTATATCATTAAAGCTAACAGTTGGACTACCGCCAATTGTAACGGTCGTTATTGTGTCTGTAAAACAACTTTCACCAGAATAAGCTACCATCCGAATATTGAAAGATTTTGAGGATACATTATTGAAATCAGCATAACTATTTGCATACGGCTTATCTATTTCAGGCACCTCATCTGTAAAATCTGCATTGTTATCTGGAACTGGTATAGCAGGATCCCACTCCCAGAACAACCTTACCCTGGTTACTTTTCCAAAAGAATTGACATAAGATTTATTTACAATTTCTATCGGCGTATTACTACATAGAATTGCATTATTGTTAAGTACATCAAAAACTGCAATTGGATCAGCACCATTTACTTCAAAAACAGTATCCTTAAATTCATAACAACCATCTTGTGATGTAACTCCTAATTTCACTGTGTAGGCACCTGCAGTTGTATAAAAATGTTGAACTGCATTTGGTGTTGAAGTGATTATTGAATTTGGATAAGGATTCGGTGAACCGGGGTTTCCAAACTCCCATTCAAATTGAGTTAGAGCTCTTCCATCTTCTATATTAACTAAATTGCCATCAAAAGAAGATACATCTTTAACACAAGACTCAGGCAGAGCAAAATCCACAACAGGATTTGGAAATATTTGTAGTGGTTTTGAGAGAGAATCGAGGCAACCTGTGGATGAACCCACAAGTAATTTAACAGTCGCATTTTTTACCGTATAAGACTTTACCGGATTTGTTGAACTTAATGTTTGGTCTTCTTTACTACCATCAAACTCCCATTGCCATGTTCTTAGTGTTGAAAATGTTGAATTACTTCCAGGTGTTGATTGGTCGTTAATAGTAAAAGGTTTATCAAGACACCTGACAAGATCAGGTAAGAAATCAATTTTGGGTTTTGCTGAAACAGCTATTACAGTATCAACAACCTCTGAAATACATCCTATGTTTGTTATTAACCTCAATTTAATTTGTTGTATTCCTTCTGCAGAAATGATACTATCTTTTGCTGCAATACTTGTTTCAGAAATTGCACCATTTATATCCCATATATATTTCAGTGGCTCGACTTCTTCTTCAAGCAAATTGACTGCACCTAGCACTAATTTATCGTTAACACAACCTGTTGAAAGAGCATTAATGGATGTTTGAGGAGGATCAAATACGCGAACATCATAATCGATTTCTTGTTCACCAGTACATCCATCATTTGAACCAGATGGATTAACTACTACTATTCTAACAGGGAAATCTCCATTAAAGTCAAAACTGTAAATTCCGGGCAAACGGTAAACATAAAGTAGTTTATTCGGATCTGCTTTGCTTGGGACAATATCATCAGGAACCAGAGGATTTCCTGCATTACTTATTGGAACAGGATTAACAGCTGGATTTCCATTTTCATCTTTCAAATAACCATTTGTATTATTGAAACGCCAATCCAATTTTAATGGTTGATAAGGTAAAGTAATTGCAAATTTAAATGGTGCTCCCTTACACGTAGAAGGAAACGGTACTGTTGCAAATTGATTTTCAACAGAAATATATTGATTTAAATCATTGACATTTGTACCTGCATTATACCCATAAGATTCAAAATTACCGTATCCGTAAGCTATAGCATTAAAACCAGAGTCAGCTTCAATGGTGTGTGCACCAGCAGTTAAACTTAATTGGAAATAAATATAATTGGGCTCATTAGGATGTGGATTTGAAAGTGGTGGAATCGGCACTCCATCTAATAAAAACTTTCGTCCCGGTAGTATTGCATCTTTATGAATGACCAGATTAATATAATGATCCCTAATTGCATTATTACCTGTCGAATTAATTGTAACCTTATTGATGGTCTGCTCAATAGGACTTAAATAAATCATTTCTGGATCACCTAATTGACCAATCAAATTATCGTTACAAACACTTTGTCGATTTACACCAGACATAGTGGCACTACTGATGTATTGAGAAACCATTATTGGTTTATCTGATTCAATTAAGTCTGGTGTTGCACTTTCATATTCATAATAGAATCCCCTTTGTAATGGAGTAGAAAAATTTGTTATGGGAAACCCATTACGCAATACTACAGTAGTAGGATCTTTAACAGCTATTCTAAATTTATTATTAGGTAAACCTACAGTTGGAACAGTTAAATATTTCTTACCCCAAGCATTTGGAGGAAAAGCTTGCTGCATATAATTATCAGAACTACCTGCAGCGGCGCCACAAGTCAAGCCTAATTTACCTGATCCTGAGAAAACTGCAATTTTTTTACATGGACTTGATTCAGTAGCAACTGATCTTATTATTGTTCCAGTGAGGTCTTCTCCTGTATAAGGACCGTTACCTAATCTCGCATTTAAACGGCCCATAATATTATACACTTCTCCCTTATTCAATGTTTGTCGAAAACTAGTCCCGGCAGGGATATTCATAGTATTTGCTGAAGGTATTATTTCAATAACTGTATTATCCTCAGTTGCTATTACGTATGCGAAACAGTATGAATAATTTTGATTAGAAACTTGTGTAAAGTTCAAAGAATAATATTCATTTGACAATGTACTCACTGGAAATAAAAGCGTTGCACCAGAAACACTCTGATTATAAATATGTGCATATGCAATTATACCCACATTAGAAGTTATGTGAATTCCTTTATTTGTCAATCGCTCATCCACTAACCTGGCATCTCCACCTGTCTGATCATTTTTTGGCATGATATCAGAGACTGTAACATTATTTGCAGTTACTTGATAAGTTCTTGTCCAATTTAATCCTGGTATCTCAACAGTTACTGTAGCATTTCTATCAGAAGTAAAATACAATACCATATTTTGATCACCACCATCTAGCCTAGGCTTACCCGCATTGGGATTCGGATTATTATTTCCAATAAAGTCTTGTTCATACATAGAAACGTGACTGCCATAACCTACCCAAAATTCTTTTCCTTTATTAGAAAGACTTTGTGCTTGTGTAGATATTACACCACATATAAGTAAAAAAGATAATAATTGTATTTTCTTCATTATCAATAGATAACCTCAATTTAAATAAAAAGCAGCTATCAATCTAATTTAGACCATTGATTTTGACTGAAGTTTAGCGTTGGCGTTTAATAAAATGCTCAAAGAAGCAACTCCTTCATTAAACAGCAAATCTAAGATGGAAATATTGGCTAGAAATCCGGTTTTATCCTGAAAAACCTGTGTATAGGAAATCAATTCACGATTATCAAGTTTTTTGTAATTACTTGGTAAATATTCAACAACATTACATGATGATGCTAATTCACTTAGGTCTTTTTTTTCTTCGTTATAAGCAGGTGAAATTTTCATTTTTTTAAAGACCCAAGTCAAACAACTTAAGTTCCAATCGTATAAAAATGGAACATGTCTATTATACAGTTCCACCAATTCATCTTTATAAAACTGAAAAAAAGGGGAATTGCCATATGCCGTACACAAGGTCCTAAAATGATCTCTTTGCCAGTTACTGGTATAGTCTATCTCTACTTCTTTATAGGGTAATTTCACATTTCTCCCTCCAACTATTGGAATAGACAAAGTAATGGACCCACTTGCACCAGCAATGATTGTTCTATTTCTAAAACTGGAACGTTTAAATTGATACTCTCCATCAAATTGAAGAACTGGCTCATTTAATAAATCAGCAAAAGCATTGATACAGGGGAAATAATGAAGTGACTGCATTGTCATTGGATATTAAGAAAAAACCATCCTTATTTGGATGGCTTTTTGCAACAAGCTGGAAGTTTATCGTAGGCATCTTTGGCTGCCTTGATTTCCTCTGCATCATAGCCTACATTAGCTATCGCAGTTTTAATATTTTCCAAATTTGTTCTATCAGTGAGATAAGTTACAACCGTCTTCTTTTGTTTTGGATTTACGACGACCTTGGTGACACCATCTTCATATTTCAAATAATCCTCGATCTTTTTCTTACACATGTCACACTGAACAGTTGGTGTATTAATGGTTACAGTTATTGGTTTTTTTTGTTGGGCACTAACACTAATTGAGAAACCTAGCATTAGAAACAATAGCATCTTTTTCATATCATTTGATTTTTACAAAATTAGCTTATCTGCCCCATCCTGCAGGGTCCTGGCTCCATTTTAACAAGGTATTTTGGTCTTCTTCTGCAACTAAGCCCTTTTCTACGGCTAGTGAAATTAACGTTGGATAATTGGTCATGGAAACAAATTTTACCCCAGCTGCTTCACATGCTTTATTTGCGACATCAAAACCATAATTGAAAATAGAAACCATCCCTATTACGTCTAGTCCAGCTTCTCTAACTACATCAACAACCTGGAGACTGCTTTTGCCAGTAGAGATTAAATCCTCTATAATTACAGTTTTCATGCCTTTTTCATAATACCCTTCAATCTGATTGCCCAAACCATGTTCTTTTGGTTTTGGACGAACATAAATATAAGGCAGTTTTAATTGGTCGGCCGACATCGCGCCCCATGCTATTCCTGCAGTAGCAACACCCGCTAACAATTCAGCCTCGGGAAATTGCTCAAATAATACATTACACATTTCACTTTTTATAAAATCCCTCACATAAGGATAACCCAATACTTTACGGTTATCGCAATAAATTGGGCTTTTCCATCCTGATGCCCATGTAAATGGTTCTTTGGGGTTCAATTTTACTGCATTAACTTGTAGCAGTTTTTCGGCGACTGTTTTTTCATTTGTCATGGTACAAAAATGTAAAAAGCTAATCAATTACAGAAATTAAGTTATGTACATCTCCATATTCGAACCTACGGGTATAGTTAATCTTGAGACATCAGCTGCTTTTGAAACCTACAAACTAGATAAAAAAATCATTGAAGCTGCTGGAGGATTGGTTTTCAACAATAAACACGAACTATTAATGATTTACAGAAGAGGTTTTTGGGATCTACCCAAGGGAAAAGTAGATGATGGCGAATCATTGGAAGAATGTGCAGTTAGAGAAGTGAGGGAAGAAACTGGAATTCAACATATCCAATTGAATGAGTTTCTAACAACAACCTATCACACCTATCAACAAAATGGGAATACCATTTTAAAACCTTCGCATTGGTTTAAAATGATAAATCCAACCAATGATGTGCTAATACCTCAAATTGAAGAAGACATAACTGAAATAAAATGGGTTTCAAAGGCAGAAGCTGAAAAAATAAAAGATGGAATGTATCCTACAATCCGGCTTATTGTAGGGCAATACTTTTAGCCACCAATTCAGGCAAGAACAATGAAGCATCTCCCCCATTTCTAATGATATCACGAACAATAGTAGATGCTACAGAAGTATATTTCGGCTCGCAGGTTAAAAAGACCGTTTCAATGCTAGGATCCAGTGTTCGATTGGCATCAGCAATTGTCTTTTCATATTCAAAATCACTAACATAGCGGATACCACGGAGAATGTGATGAGCACCAACTTCCTTACAAAAATTAACAGTTAGTCCCTCAAAAATAGCTGCACTAATTTTTTCTTCTCCTTTGAAAATCTCTTCAATCCAACTTTTACGCTGGTCTGCACTAAACATGGGTGCTTTAGAAGCGTTTATGCCTATGGCGACAATTATCTGGTCGAACATGGGCATTGCACGTTTAATTACATCAACATGCCCTAAGGTGATAGGATCAAAAGTGCCAGGAAAAACACAGATTTTTTGCATGTTGTTTAATTTAGGCGTTTGCCTCTTTTCTACCCGAAAGTAAGTACAAAACGGCCATTCTGACTGCAACACCATTTTCAACTTGATCAAGGATGATTGATTGACCGCTATCCGCTACATCAGAATCTAATTCTACACCTCTATTTATAGGACCTGGATGCATAATGAGTATTTCTTTTTGTAGTCCTTGTAGCAATTGCTTGGTAATACCATATGCTTGGTTGTATTCTCTTAGAGAGGAAAATAAAACCTGATTTTGACGCTCTAATTGTATCCTAAGTACATTTGCTACATCGCACCATTCTAGTGCCTCTTTTACATTATAAGTTACATGAATAGGAAACGAATCTTGAATGTGCTTAGGTATCAATGTTGGTGGTCCTGCTAAAGTAACTTCTGCTCCCATTTTGGTAAGTAAATAGATGTTACTTAAAGCCACCCTTGAATGCATGATGTCTCCAATAATGGCAACTTTCTTTCCTCTCAACGATCCTAATTTTTCAGAAATACTCAACGCATCTAAAAGTGCCTGAGTTGGATGCTCGTTTATACCATCTCCTGCATTTACAATAGCTGCTGGAATGTGTTGCGCAAGAAAATGTGGTGCTCCAGTGGCACTGTGTCTCATAACCACCATATCCACTTTCATGGAAAGGATATTATTAACTGTATCTAATAAGGTTTCGCCTTTTGAAACTGAAGATCCACTGGCAGAAAAATTAATGGTATCAGCACTGAGTCGCTTTTCAGCCAACTCAAAAGAAATTCTAGTGCGGGTAGAATTCTCATAAAAAAGGTTCACAATAGTCACATCTCTCAAGGATGGAACCTTTTTTATTGGACGCTGTAAAACTTCCTTGAATTGCTTGGCAGTATCTAAAATAAGTTGGATATCCTCAGATTTGAGGTCTCTAATGCCGAGTAAGTGTTTTGAACTAAGATGCATTAGGATGCAAAGTTATAGGATTGAGTGATAAAAAGCCAATTAAATTTATAGTCAGATACTATCGTATAATACCACCCTCTTTTCTTCACCCCAATACACTTTCACTTTCTGAGTAACTATAGAATCTATTGATTTCCCCACATAGTCTGGCTGAATTGGAAGCTCTCTGCTGAATTTTCTATCCACTAAAATACACAGTTCTACTTTCTGTGCACGTCCATTATCGAGTAAAGCGTCCATTGCAGCCCTGATTGTTCTTCCAGTATACAATACATCATCGATGAGGATGACTTTCTTATTCTCAATAGAAAAAGACAACTCAGTTATACTGGGAATATGAATTTGTCCGCGAAAATCATCCCTATAAAACGTGATATCCAGTTTTCCATAATCCAGTTTTACTTCAGGATGCATTTCCCTGATATACTGGGTAATAAAATCACTTATTGCAATACCACGAGGTTGTATACCAATAATACAGGAATCTGTAAATGGATAGTGATTTTCAATCAGCTCATGTGC